>Ga0247832_1000096_pt1 | contig 161347 bp, 147 predicted proteins | sample LaCruzMarch2015__10_FD_192407 | JGI IMG/M metagenome (GOLD analysis project Ga0247832, IMG submission 192407) | Freshwater microbial communities from meromictic Lake La Cruz, Castile-La Mancha, Spain - LaCruzMarch2015_4m | ecosystem: Environmental > Aquatic > Freshwater > Lake | place: Spain... | reverse complement strand
CCCGAAAATCTACTCTCACCAGCTCCCCCACAACCTCGCGCCGCTGTAGTGCCGACCTTTTGGTGTCGATATCGCAAAATAGCGGCTCCGCGGCCATCCGAACCCTCCAGTCCGCGAAGTGGGGCTAGTTCCGCTTCGCGGGCAGGAGGAATGCCGAAAGCAAGCAGGGATATGTCACTGGGGACGTTCGGTAAAGAATATGCGCGTTCTCATGAGATGTATAAAGAGGCACGATCCGGCCTTGGCGAAAGAAATTGCATTCGCCTGGTTTGCCTCGATGCGCGCGATGCGCGGTCCGCTTTTTACAACCCCCCGCGTTTCGCCGCGAGGACCGGACGGATCTTTGACAGCGGGAGCGTATTGATAACGTCGGCCTTTGCGAGCCAGCCCTTGCGGGCGGCACCGACCCCGAAGACGAGGTCCTGGAGTCCGGCGGTCGAGTGGGCGTCCGGGTTGATCGAACATTTGACGCCCTTGTCCTTCGCGAGGTGCCACCACCGCCAGTCCATGTCGAGGCGTCGAGGGTTGGCATTGAGCTCGATGACGGTTCCGGTTTCTGCCGCTGCTTCGATGACCGCTGGGACGTTGACCTGATACGGTTCGCGGGTGAGGAGGAGGCGGCCGGTGAGGTGGCCGAGCATCGTGACGTACGGGTTGCTGATCGCGCGGATGATCCGCTTCGTCATCTCGGCCTCGGAGAGGGAGAACGACGAGTGGATGCTGGCCACGACGTAGTCGAGCGAGGCGAGGACGTCGTCGGAAAAATCCAGCGTTCCATCCTTGAGGATATCGCATTCCGTGCCGGCGAAGATGTGGAGCGTGTCGTCGCTGAGCGCGCGGATTTTCGCGACCTGCGCGGCGAGCCGCCGCTCGTCGAGCCCGCGCGCCTGGACCGAGCTTTTGCTGTGGTCCGCGATCCCGAGGTACTCGAGCCCGAGCTCGCGGGCGGCGTCCGCCATGTCCTCGAGCGACGCCCGCCCGTCGCTCTCGGTCGTGTGGGTATGGAACGTGCCCCGGAGGTTTTGCCATTCGACGAGGGTCGGGAGGTCGTGCCCCTCGGCGGCCTCGATTTCGCCGCGGTCCTCGCGGAGCTCGGGCACGACCGGCTGGAGGCCGAGCGCATGATAGATGTCGTCCTCCTCGTGCACCTCGGGAAGCGGCTCCTTGAGCTGGCGTCCCTCGGCCTCGCTGAAGCGGTACTCGTTGAGCGACCATCCGCGCTCAAGCGCCCGCGAGCGGATCCGCACATTGTGTTCCTTGCTCCCGGTGAAGTACGCAAGCGCAAATGGGAAATCCGCATTCGCCACGACCCGTAGGTCGCACTGGATCCCGGACTTCAAGATCACGCTCGTCTTCGTCGCGCCGCGCGCAAGCACGGACTCGACGAGCGGGTGGGTCGCAAAAAATTCCGAGACATCCGCCGGATCGCGCGAGGCCACGATGAAGTCGAGGTCGCGAACGATTTCCTTTTTCCGGCGGTAGCTTCCGGCGATCTTCGCGCGGGTGACCTGCGGGTGGGCGGCGAGGTCGTCGAGCAGGCTCTCCGCAAGGCTGGCGACATCGCCGATCCGGAACTCGCCGGTGTGTTTCTGGTGGTGCTCGATCGCCTGGAGGATATTGGCGGCGGTCTTCTCGCCGAAGCCGGGAAGCTTCGCCACCTCGCCCGAGCGGCACGCACGCTCGAGCTTTGTGATCGAGTGGACCTGGAGCGCATCCCAGAGGACTTTGATCTTTTTTGCCCCGAGCCCCTGAAGCTCGAAGAGCGTGAGGATGTCGGGCGGAAATTCCTCGCGGAGGTGATCGTAGTAGTCGATCCGGCCGTCCGTAACGAGGCCCGCAATCTTTTCCGCTGTCGCCTTGCCGATGCCATCCAGCTTGTCGAGCCGCTCCTCGGCGACGAGGGTTTCGAGGGGCTCGGAGAGCGTCTCCAGCGCGCGCGCCGCATTCGTGTAGGCGCGGACCTTAAACGGATTCTCCCCCTTCAGCTCCAGGAGCCGCGCAATATTTTCGAGGGTTGTGATGATGCCGTCGGTGCTCATTCGAGATACGTCTTCAGACGGTTCCTCCATCCGGGGAGCCATTTGGCTTCATTGCGTTCGGGAGGGGAATTTTTGACGCGATCGGTCAGCACGCGATCGGCCGAGCGCGCAAACGCTGGCAGGGCGGGCCCGGACGTCGGCATTCCGCTCAGCACCTGGGCCAGCCCCCAGCCGACTCCCCGGTAACGCTCGGAGGGATTGACCCCTTCGCCCTTAAAGTTCACGTAGTCCATCAATGCGTAATACCCGAGCGGCTCGGCGGCGACTCGCCGGAAATTTTCCGCGATCTTCGCGCGGTCGCCCGCCGGGGCGCTCGCGAGCATCTTCGGCAGCGCGGACTCGAGCCGCTGCGAGGCATAGCGGGCCTGGAGCGGGACGGTCGCCGCGAGCAGCTTGCGGAGTTCCGTGAGCCGGGGGCCGGAGAGGTCGGCCTGGAATTCCGCGCGCGATTTCCACGGGCACGCCCCGAGCATCCAATCCTTCACCGGCTGGCCACTGGCCTGCAGATACCGCGCCAGCCCCGGAAAGCTCTCCTCAAACGGCCCGCTCCGGCCGGCCGGATACCAAATGAAATGAGCGATCCCCAGCGAGGGGAATTCCTCGCCCGCGTTCCACGACGTCAGCCCGGAGACCGTTCCCGCACATTCGTTTTTCCAGATCCGGCGGCCAATTTCCTGCGCCTGCCCGTCCGACATCGCCGAGGCGTGCAAGATCGCCGCCATCAAGGCCAGTAAAAGAAATAAGATTTTCATGGGTTCAAGTTGCTTGCCCCCCTGCGCCGGGTCGCCCAGAGGTTCCACGCCGTGAATCTTCTTTGATTCGGCGGAGGAAAGGAACCAAGAACTGCTCAGACCCCCTTCCTCCGCGCGCCGAAAAACTCTTTGAGGAGGGCGGCGGATTCGTGGGCGAGGATGCCCGGGGTGATTTCGCTGCGGTGGTTGAGCTCCGGCATCTGGAGGATATTGAGGAGCCCTCCGGCGGCCCCGCCCTTGGCGTCGCCGCAGCCGAAGATGACCCGGCGCAGCCGGGCGTGGACGATGGCCCCCGCACACATGGGGCAAGGTTCCTTCGTCACATAGAGGTCGCAGTCGGTGAGCCGCCAGTCGCCGACCTCCGCCTCCGCCTGCGTGATGGCGAGCATCTCAGCGTGCGCGGTGGCGTCCTTGAGCAGCTCGACCTGATTCCACGCGCGGGCGATGACCTCGCCCTCGCGCACGATCACCGCGCCGACAGGGACCTCGTCGGCCGCAAACGCCCGCCTCGCAAATCGCAGCGCCTCGCGCATAAAAAATTCGTCGCTCGCCAGTTCCATCCGGCCACGGTATGTCAGAATGATGCCGCTACGCAAAACCATCGTTGCCCCGTCGATCCTGGCCAGTGATTTTTCCCACCTCGGGGACGAGGTCGCCCGCGCGGACCAGGCGGGGGCGGACTGGATCCATTGCGATGTGATGGACGGACACCTGGTGGACAACATTTCGTTTGGCCCGGCGGTCGTCGAGGCGGCGGCCCGGCATACGAAGCTTCCGCTCGACGTCCACCTCATGATCGAACGCCCGGACCTCTACGTGGGGAGGTTTGCCCATGTGGCCTCCTCGATCACCTGCCATGTCGAGGCCCCTCACGATATCTCAAAGACGCTGCGCGCGATCCGTGAGGCCGGGTGTCTCGCCGGGCTCGCGGTGAGCCCGCCGACCCCGCTGGAGGCGATCCGCCCGTACCTCGGGCAGTTCGACCTGCTGCTTGTCATGACCGTGAACCCCGGGTTCGGCGGACAGCCATTTTTGCCGGAGATGCTGGACAAGGTCCGCCTGGGAGCCTCGTGGCGCGAGGGAATGGACTTCCATATCGAGGTGGATGGCGGGATCAACGTCGCAACCGCCGCCGCCTCGCGCGCCGCCGGGGCAGATGTCCTGGTCGCCGGAACTTCGGTTTTTAAAGCGTCCGATGCCGCCGCGGAAATCGCGGCCCTTCGCTCGGCCTGAAAATTTTGTGCAACTTTTCCCGGGGGCGGGTTTTTCATCATTGTTATGAAAACAAAACATCTCCTCCTGACCGCGCTTCTCTTCGCGGGCGCCTCGGCCCTCCACGCCGGGGATTCCAAGCGCACCGCAGAATACATCCTCACCACACCGACCGAATTTGAAGGCAAAGACGTGACGCTCGACGTCGCGTTCGTCAAGCCGGTCCACTGGAAAAGCCCGGCCCCCGAACTCGCGTTCTTCCACGCTCTCACGATGGACCGCTCGGACAATCGACCGGGCGGAGCGATCATGGTCGCCATCCCGGCGGCCGATGCCGCGAAGTTCGCCAAAAAATTTGGCACTGACTTTGATGGCCGGACCGACATGGACACCCTGCGCGGCACGCTCATCGCGGCACCCGGGAAGGGACCGCGCCCGCGCGTGTGGCTCATCGACACCACCGGAAAGGTGGCCGAGCTCGTGAAGCAGAACAAGCTGGCGATCGAAGAGGACGAAGAGGGCGGCGTGCCCAACGGCCCCGGCCCCCGCGGCCCCGGCCCGGGCCCCGGCCCCCGCCGGCCGATGGGCAACTGATGCAGGCCTCCTGACAGAGCGTCCATTAAGAGAGCAATTCAAGTAGGCGCCTGGGGGCGGATACCGAACATCGAACATCGAACATCGAACATCGAACATCGAACATCGAACATCGAACATCGAACATCGAACATCGAACATCGAACATTCAACATCGAGCTGAACCCATTGCTCGTTGAGTGGGACCAGTTAATCCGCATTTTCGTCACCTGCCTCCGAACCACTTTCCCGCGCCCCATTCAATGTTGAATGTTCGATGTTCCTTCCGCGGTGATAGGAATGTTTTGGTGTTACGGCGCACTAGTGCAGACCGCCGAACAGGTAGGTGCCCTTTTTTTCTGCCCAGGCGCGGCCGGGCCGGGTAGAGTTCGTCGATGACGAGTTGGCATTGGCTTGCGCTGTGCGGAGGGTTGGTTGGAGGATTCCTTGTTGGATGGCTGTTCGTGCGGTTCCGGAGCGCGCGCCTCGAATCGGACATTGCCGCTCTGGTGGGCAAGGGGCAGGTGCTGGCCGAGCAAGGCGCCCGCCAGGAGGCCGAGCTGGCCTCAGAACGGACCCGCGCGATCGGGCTGGCGGCGGACCTGGCCACGGCGCGGGCAGAAAGCCGGCACCTCGCCGACCGCCTGGCCAGCGAGGCGGGCCGCCTGGGCGAGATGCAGGAGCGGATGAAGCTCGAGTTTGAGAACCTGGCCGGACGGCTCCTGGAGGAAAAGAGCGCGAAGTTCCTGGAACAAAACCAGCACCACATCGGAACCCTGCTCAACCCGCTGCGCGAACGGATCGGCGAGTTCCGGGAGCGCATGGAAAAGATCCATACCGAGGAGGAAAAGTCCGCTGCCGCCCTTGGCATGCAGCTCAAGACGCTTCACGAGCTCAACCGCCAGATGGCCGAGGAGGCGAGCAACCTGACCACCGCGCTCAAGGGGCAGTCGAAGAGCCAGGGATCCTGGGGCGAGCTCGTGCTGGAGCGGATTTTGGAAAAATGCGGCCTGACAAAAGGCCTCGAGTACGAGACGCAGGCGTCCTACCAGGACGACGAGGGCGCACGCAGGATGCCGGATGTCGTGATCCATCTCCCCGAGGGGAAGAACCTGATCGTCGATGCCAAGGTTTCTCTCACCGGCTACGAGCGTGCGGTGAATGCCGAATCCGGGCCGGCGCGCGCGGCGGCGCTCCGCGAGCACGTCACCTCGGTCCGCCGCCACGTGGACGAGCTCGCCCGCAAGGATTATCCCGGGCTCAAAAGCCTGCACTCGCCGGATTTTGTCCTCATGTTCGTGCCCGTCGAGCCGGCGCTCCACATCGCCCTCCAGGAAGATCCGGCACTCTACGGAGACGCATTCGAAAAAAATGTGGTCCTGGTTTCCTCATCCACCCTCCTCGTTGCGCTGCGCGCAGTCGAGAGCGTCTGGCGGCACCACAAGCAGACCGTCAACGCCCAGGAGATCGCGCGCCAGGCGGGCAACCTCCACGATGCGTTTGTCCTGTTCCTGGAATCACTGCAGGAGGTCGGCTCGCGGCTGGATCAGGCCAAAGCCTCCTACGACCAGGCGCTCGCCCGGATTTCGACCGGCCGCGGCAACCTGGTGAAGCGCACGATGGACCTCCAGAAGCTGGGCGCGCGGGCGGATAAGCAACTCCCACCGGCAATCGCAAAGCTCGCCGGGGAAAGCGATTAGTTTTTGTACCGCCGGCGGATGCGCTCGAGATAAAAAACTCCGCCCGGCAGCCCCCAGACGAGGTAGACAAACATGCCGGTGATCGAGATGAGGACGCCCGTGCCCTGGGCGAGCCCACAGAGCTCGTGGAGGAGCTGGTCGAAGAGCCCTTCGCGGACGCCGATCCCGTTCAGGCTGATCGGCAGCGAGGAGATCGCGGTCACCAGCGGCATGATCGACGTCATGTCGAGGAACGTCACCTTGGCGGTGAAGGCGAGCGCCACAAAATAGAACGCCCCAAAATAGAAGAGCAGCATCGGCACCGTGTAAATCGCGCCCAGCAGGGCCTCGGTCCGGTTCTCGATGCAGAGCTGCCAGAGGGTCGAGAGCTTGACGATCTGAGCGCGCATCGGAAACCGCTCGGGAAGCCGGCCGACCAGATGGCGGCTGGTCAGAAAAAATGACGCGATCAGCCCGATCCCGATGACAAAAAGCACGATCGCAAAAACCTTCATCGTATTTCCGACCGCAAAGCTGCTCGCAAACCAGGCGCTCCGCGACCAGGCGAACCCGAGCCCCATCGCCACCAGCACGAGGACCGCGAGAAGCCGGTCGATCGCGACGCTTAGGAACCCGGCGGTCCGGTGCTCCGGGTGATCGCGCATCAGGTAGATCACCCGCACGACGTCGCCGCCGGTTGTCCCGGGAAGAAACTGGTTAAAAAACGCCCCGATAAAAAACAGCCGGCTCACCTCCGAGAGCCTCACGTGGACATGGAGCATCTTGAGAAAAAGCTGCCAGCGGAGGATCCCGAAAAGCTCGCAGAGCCCGGCCGAGGCAAGGGCGGCGATCATCCACCGCCAGTCGGCGGTCTCGAGCGCGTTCCACATCGCCGTCCGGCGCTGCGGGTCATGGAACAGCCACCAGAGCAGGCCGACCGTGACGACAACCTGCAACCCCGTGAGGAGATGCTGGCCGAGCCTCGAGCCCGGCTTGGTCGCGGAGGTTGTGGTGCCCATCGTCGCGGGATCGTACAGCGAGATTCCAAAATGGAAAACGCAAAATCGTGCGGCGCGCTCCCTGCAGCCGAAGCAGGGGCATCCTGCCCATGCCTGATTTAAAATGCCATCTTACGGCAGGCCGGCGGCCTTCCAATCGACCCCGCGCATGTCGCCGGTCTGGAGGAATTTTTGGTGCATGGCAAACGCGGCGCTGAGCGTGGCCGGGGTCTGGCCTTTGGTGACGCTGTCGAAGTACCCGTGGAGTTCCTTGCGGAAGTCGGGGTGCGCACATTTATCGACGATCAGGCGGGCGCGCTCGTGCGGGGTTTTGCAGCGGAGGTCGGCGACCCCCTGCTCGGTCACCACGACCTGCACCGAGTGCTCGCTGTGGTCCATATGGCTTACGAGCGGGACGATCGGGCTGATCTTTCCGCCCTTTGCCAGCGACGGGCAGGTGAAGATCGAGATGTAGCCGTTGCGGGTGAAGTCCCCGGATCCGCCGATGCCGTTCATCATGCTCGAACCCATCACGTGGGTCGAGTTGACGTTGCCCGAGAGGTCGACCTCGATCGCGGTGTTGATCGTGATGATCCCCAGGCGGCGGACCATCTCCGGGTTGTTCGTGATCTCCTGCGGACGCAGGCAGATGTGCTTTTTGTAGAACTCCAGGTTTCCGTAAACTTCCTTCAGGACAGCCGGGCTCACGGTCAGCGACGTGCCGGTCACAAACTTGCATTTCCCCTTCTGGATCAGCGCGATGACAGAGTCCTGGATCACCTCGGAGAACATCTCAAAATTCGGGATATCCGGGTTGTCTCCGAGGGCGGCCAGCACGGCGTTGGCAATGTTACCGACTCCGGATTGGAGGGGCAAAAATTCTTTCGGGATCCGGCCGACCCGGATCTCAGCGGCAAGGAACTCGGCGACGTTCTGCCCGATTTTCTGGGTCGTCTCATCGGACGGGTCGAACGGGGCGACCTCGTCGGGGAGGCTGGTCTCGACGATGCCGGCGATCTTGGAGGGATCGACCTTGATGTAGGGGAGGCCGATCCGGGTCGAGCAATCCTTGAGCGGGATGGGATCCCGGTGGGGGGGGTCCATCGGCTGGTAGATGTCGTGAAGCCCGCGGAGCGCGGCCGGATGGTTCCGGTTCAGCTCGATAAGGATCTTATCGGCGACGGCGCAGAACGTCGGAGCCGCCCCGACCGACGTCGTCGGAACGATCTCGCCGTCTTCGGTCACGTCGCACGCCTCGACAACCGCCCAGTGGAATTTTCCAAGAAACCCGTAGCGAACCTGCTGCGGGAGGGTCGAGAGGTGCATGTCAAAAAACCGGGTCTTTCCGGAGTTGATGGCGGCGCGCAGGTGCTTGTTCGACTGGTAGGGGGTGCGCCAGGAGATCGCCTCCGCAAGGGCGAGCTCGCCATCGAGCGACTGCCCGGTCGAGGCCCCGGTCACCACGCCGATCTGGAGCGGCCGTCCCGCCTCGTGCTCGGCCTTGGCCCGCTTGGCCAGGGCTGTCGGGATCGCCTTAGCGGCCCCGGCGGGCGTGAACCCGCTGAACCCGATCGTGTCGTTGTGCTGGATGAGGGAAGCCGCTTCTTCGGCTGTCATGAATTTGTCCCGAATGGCCATGGTGGAGTCGTCTGTTGGAGTGTCGTGGATTGGTTTAGAGAGGTTGATATTAGATTGTCTAATATATTTCAACCAGTTTCTCAACGCTGTGATGCGGAACAAGGAATTCGAGCCCCTGTCCGTCGAGGAGACGGAGGTTTCCGAGCCGGTCGAGCCCGGCGAACCGGCCGGAGACCGGGTCGCCGTGCGAGAGGAGAATCCGGACCATCACCGGCTCGCTCCAACGGCGGTTGAGCTCGGCGATGGCGGCGGCCATTCCGCCTTCCTGCATCTCCTGGTGGGCGTCGGCGAAGGCGTTGAGCACGCGGACCGCCAGGCCAAAAATGTCTGGCGAGCTGCTGGGTTCGCCCGCGACCACCGCGAGGCTGGTCGCGATCTCGGCGAGCGCGGGGTCGGATTTCCAGGGGGCGTTGAAGACGTTGAGCCCGAAGCCCACGATCATCGTGTCCCGGGAGGATTGTTCGATCAGGAGGCCGCCTAGCTTTTTGCGTGCGGCCATCAGATCGTTCGGCCATCGCAGGCGGGCTCCGGGCACGCGGAGGTCCTCAAGCATGCGGACGAGATGGATGCCGACCATGAGGGAGAATCCGACCCAGCGCTGCGGCCCCCCGTCGGCGGGCAGGACGGCCGAGATCCAGAGGCCGCCGGGATCGGATACAAACACGCGTCCGAAGCGGCCGCGGCCGCCGGTTTGGAGGTCCGCGCGCACCGCGCTCCACGCGGGGAGATCGTAGGCGATGTCGCTCGTGGAGCGCGCGCTTTCGTACTCCCAGAGCCGCCAGCCGGCCGTCCCGACCGCATGGGAAAGGCGCGCAGTCGGCTCGGCCCGGGGCGACCGGACGTCATCCGGGGAGGAGGTCATCTGGGGGCCAGGATGCGCTCGGCGTATTTGGCGAGGATGTCGCACTCCAGGTTGATTTCATCCCCGGCCGCGAGCTGGCCGAGGTTGGTGACCTTCCGGGTGTGCGGGATGATCCAGATCGTGAACGAATCCCCGCCGACCTCGGCCACGGTGAGGCTGACGCCATTGATCGCGACCGATCCCTTGTGGGCGATATAGCGGGCAAAGTCGGGCGGCATTTCAAAGTCGAGCCGGAGGTCGCTGGCGCGCGGGGTTGCGGCCCGGAGGAGGGCTGTCGTATCGACGTGGCCCTGGACGAAGTGGCCGCCAAGGCGTCCGTCGGCGGCCAGCGCGCGCTCGAGGTTCACCCCGGCCCCCGGCCGGAGGTTTTTGAGGTTGGTGCACTTGAGGGTTTCGTCGAGCAGATCAAACGAGATCTGGCCCTTGCTGTGCGCGGTGACGGTGAGGCAGCACCCGTTGATCGCGATGCTGTCGCCGGTGCGGATCCGCTTCTCAATCTGCGGGGCGAGGACTGTGAGCTGGGTGGATTCCGATGTGCGGCGGAGCCACTGGCACGCGCCCATTTCCTCAACAAGACCGGTAAACATAGCCGGCATCCTCGGCAAAAGTATCCCTGTTGTGCAATTGCAAACCTGTCCTTGCAGGGACGGTGGACCGACGGTATGAGGTCTGGCCATGCAAAACCTCCGGGGATCCCTTCTTTTTGTCGTCGCGCTCCTCGTGATTTTCTCTGCGGGGGTCTCCCTCGCCGGCCCCGCGCCGGGCGAGGCGCCCGGCTTCCCCACCGCGCTCGCCAGCTACGGGGATGCCAGCGTGCAGGATCTCCCCGCCAAGCTGGCCGGAAGGATCGCCCAGGATCCGTTTAACCTCGTGGCCACATTGATTTTCCTAGCGGCCATCATCCACACGTTCCTCGCGGCTCGCTTCCGGATGATTTCGCACCGGTTTGAACACGAATATGAGGTCCTCGGACGCCGGGTTGACAACGGGGAAGACGCGCTGGTCAGCCAGAGGGATCACAAAAAGTTTTTCTCGGTGGTCTTCCATTTTTTGGGCGAGGTTGAGGCGGTTTTCGGGATCTGGCTGATCCCGCTGGCGGTGGCGATCATCGCGATGAAGGGGGCCTCCACGGCACAGACGTACATCAATGGGGTGAACTTCACCGAGCCGATCTTCGTGGTCGCGGTGATGGCGATCGCCGGATCCCGGCCGATCCTCTATTTTGCGGAGGCTTGCCTGGACAAAGTCGCGCAGCTCGGTCGGGCGACCCCGGCAGCCTGGTGGTTGGCGATCCTCACGGTCGGCCCGCTGCTCGGTTCGTTTGTCACCGAACCGGCCGCGATGACGATCTGCGCGCTCCTCCTGGTCTCGAAGTTTTTGAGCGCCCATCCATCGATGCCGCTTCGCTACGCGACGCTCGGCCTCCTCTTCGTCAATATCAGCGTCGGCGGAACGCTCACCCACTTTGCAGCACCGCCGGTCGTCATGGTCGCCGGGAAATGGGATTGGGACATGGCCTTTATGTTGACCAACTTCGGCTGGAAGGCAGCCCTCGGAATCGTCGTGGCCAACGCCGCCATCTTCGGGGTTTTTCGGCGTGAGCTTCTTGGACTTCAGACTGCGGTTGGCCCCGGCCCCGGCCAGCGGGCGCGGCTCCCGGTCTGGATCGTGGCCGCCCACCTCCTCTTCATCGCCATTGTCGTTTATGCTTCGCACTACGCGGCGGTGGTCGTCCTTCTTTTCCTGCTCTTCATCGCGTTTGTGATGGCGACCGAGCACAACCAGAACGATCTCGACCTCCGCCCGCCGGTGCTCGTCGGGTTTTTCCTTGCGGGCCTTGTCATCCACGGAGGCTGCCAGCAGTGGTGGATCGAGCCGGTGCTGCGCAGCATGGAGCCAACGGCCCTTCTTTTCGGATCCACGGTTCTCACGGCATTTAATGACAACGCCGCGATCACGTACCTCGCGTCGCTCGTCCCCGGATTCTCGCCGGAGGCCAAGTTTGCTGTCGTTGCCGGGGCGGTTGCCGGCGGCGGGCTCACCGTTATTGCCAACGCCCCGAACCCGGCCGGCCAATCGATCCTGCAGGGCCATTTCGGCAACGAGGGAATCGCCGCCGGAAAGCTCTTCCTCGCCGCCCTCTTCCCGACCCTCGTGATGCTCCTTGCGTTTTTGTTCCTCTGATCGGAGGCCGAATATGTCCATGTCCTCGACATGGGCTCGTGCGGGGTGGGGACCATCCGGGCGGGCCGGTGTTTTAGAAGGACCAGCCGGCGGAGACGCTGATGGCCTGCGTGATCTCCTCCTGGCCGCCGAAGTCCGCGTTGTAGAAGAGCGAGACGTTCCAGCGTTCACCCATCTGCGCGGTGATCCCGGCTCCGGCAAAGATGCTGTCGCGATCGGGAGCGCTGGTGGCGAAGTCAAATCCCGCGCCATTTCCGCCGTTGAGGGAGGCTCCGATGTTTCGCGAGTTGTTGAGAAACTCGTGCTGCCAGAAGAGGCGAACCTCGGGGATCAGGAGGAAGGAGGGAGAGACCTTCCAGGTGTAGGCCACGCGGGCGCCAAGGGTTGTCTGGAAGCTGTTGGCGTTTTGCTGGGCCACTTGGAGGTTCAGGCTGCCGGCGCCGGTCTCGGTAAAGGAGGCGATCCCAACATAAGAGTATTGGGCTCCCAGGATGGGACCGAAGGTGAATCCCCCGACCTCCCAGTCGTAGCCGAGGTTCAGACCGGCATTGAGCTGCCCTCCATCCGGCTGGCTGTCGGCCGTGCGATCAATCGATCCGAAGGTGATCGGCCTCCGCACGTTGTAGTTGCTATATCCGCCGCCGAGGAAGGCATCGGCGTAGAAGCCCTCATCGGCGTAGGAGACGTATCCGCCGAAAAGGGCCGTGTTGATCTGCGTGCTGCCGCCGCCGCCATACTCCGCAAAGGTCGCCTGGTAGCCGCCATACAGGCCGGATGTGAAATTTTCGCTCCAGCGGTAGTCGGCGCCGACGAGGATGCCGCCGCTTTCGGACCGGTAGTTTGGAACCTGGCTGATGCTCGCCACTTTGGAGAAGATCCCGGTGCCCATCGTCCACAGCGACCAATTCAGGGCATTCGGGTTCGGGACGATCGGCGAGACGGGCTCCTTGCTGCTGCGGCCATTTTTGTCGTTGGTGAGAGGCTCGACCGGGATTCCGAAGGTTTGGAACCCGGCGGCCCCCAGGCGGAGCGAGCTGAACCTCTGGTTGAGCTGCTGGCCCTGAATGAACGCCTGCTGGATCGTGATGTCGGCCAGGCTCTCGTAGAAGCCGGGCATGATCGCGTTGAACGCCCCGGGATATTGTGAGGCCTGCATCAAATCCAGGGCGGTGCTGACTCTGGCTTGGTCGTTGCCAATCTCGGAAATGAACGAGTCGAGCGCCCTGGCAACATTGAATTGGTTCTGGTTCTGGGCGAGCTGCGTGTAGCTTTCGGGCGCGACGAGAAGAGTGAGGGATCCGCCATTCTGCAGGATGCGGCCCCGGAATCCGTCCGGGATGGAGATGTTATCGAATGTGCCGGTCACCGAGCCAGCCTGGATAAAGCCGGGGAACTGCTGGCCGAATTCAAGCGTGAAGCCGGCGAAAGGAATGACGTTGAGCGTTCCGGCGAGGCTTGCCTGGCCGGTTGCGATCAGCGTGTCAAAACTCGACAGGCTGGCGATTTCCATCTGGAACGAGCCCGATCCAGACTGCGCAAAGTTTCCGGCGACGGTGAGGGTGCCCGGGGAATTGCCGGGCCCGACGGTGCCGTTGTTGGCGAGGTTGCCGAAGATTGTTCCGTTGCCGCCAAGCAAGGCATTGGGGGCGACGGTGAGGCCGCCGGGGACGATAAAGGTCCCGTTGACGTAGAGGGCTCCGGCATTGATGGAGCCGGCACCTCCGACCTGGAACGTGCTCGTGGTGATGAGGGTGCCCGGCCCGTTTTTGTTGAATGCGCCCGGGGTCACCACCGTCCCGCCGTTCACGGAGACTGGCGTGCCGGCCTGAACGTCAAACGCGCCGCTGGTGACGGTGAGAATATTAAAGATCTCCAGCGAGCTTCCGGAGGCAAAAGTCAGGGAGTTAACGATGTTATTCTGGGTGAGCGAGCCGGTGCGAACCGGGCCTTGCACCAGGAAGTTCGCCGTTGTCGGCGTGTTGACCGGGGGTGAATTTTCAAGGACGGGTCCCGTGACGGGAGCGGAGGAGGACGCGCGGAAGATGAGCTGGCCGTTCACGATGGCAAACCGTCCGCTGAGGCCGGCGATATTGGAGGTGAAGCCAAGCAGGCCGATGTTGAGGGACGCCACGCTATCTCCGCTCAGAAGCGTGAACGTGCCATTGACGAAGCCTGCATCGTTGAAGAAGAAGCTGGTTGCCGATGTGAGGCTCGCCGCGCCGGCACCGATGGTGATCTGGTCCGAGACGCCCGCTCCGAGGTCAAAGATGAGTCCGCCCCCATTGAGGGCCAGTCCATTGACGCTGATCGACTGTATGGCACCCGCGCCGCCGGGGCTGAAGTTTCCGCCGGCGAGGATGACATTGGAATTCGGGAGGCTGCCGGAGGCGAGAGTCCCGGCGGTGAGCGTTGTGGGGCCGGAATAGGTGTTGGTTCCGCTCAGCACGAGGGTATTGGCCCCGATTTTGTTCAGGCCCCCTGCGCCGACAATGGGAGCCGCGACGTTGACGGCTCCGGCGCTGGCATCGACAGTGAGGAGGAACCCTCCATTGGAAATGGTGTTGGTGATATTGAGGATTCCGGCATCGGCCTGCATCTCGCTCGCGGCGACCATCGTGATCGCACCGCCGTAGGTGTTGGAGCCGCTGACGTTCCGCAGAGCTCCGTTGCCCGCGATGCCCGAGCCCGTCATTGTGAGGGCCTCGGCCCCCACCGAAACGTTGTTTTGGAGCTCGAGGGCTGCTCCGGCGGCTACGGTTGTTCCTGCGGCAGTTGATCCCAGGGCCGTGCTGCTCTGAATGTTGACGACGCCGGCGTTGACGACGGTCTGCCCCGCATAGGAATTCGCGCCGGACAGGATCAGGCTGCCGGTGCCATTCATCGTGAACCCACTTGTTCCGCTGATGGCGCCTCCAACGGCGAAGGCGTCCGTACGATTGAAGTTCAGCGATCCGTTGTTTACGATCGGGCCTGCCAGGTTTCCGGACGTGCCACCGGTGCCGACCTCGACGGCGCCCGCATTGATCGTCGTCGCGCCGGTAAACGTATTGTTTCCGGTGATCGTGAGAGTCGCCGCCCCATTTTTTGTGAGGCCACCCGATCCGCTGACGATGCCGGAGAGAGAGACAGGGGCGAGGGCGTCGACGGTGAGCAGAGATCCCGCAGTCGAGATCACGCCGGTCAGGCTGAGCGAGCCGGCGTCGGCTTGGATCTCACTTGCAGAGCCGAGAGTGATGGCGCCCGCGTAGGAGTTGTTACCACTGACGCTGCGCAGCGAGCCGTTCCCGGAGATTCCGGAGCCGTTGAGAGTGAGGGGTTCGGCACCCATGGCGATCCCTCCTTGCAGCTCCAGCGCCGCTCCTGCTGAGACACTGGTGCCGCCGGAGGAGGACCCAAGGGCGCCTGCATTTTGGATATTGACGATGCCCGCCTGGATGGCCGTGTTCCCGGCGTAGGCGTTGGCCGTCGTCAGAGTGAGAGTGCCGTTTCCGCGTTTGGCAAAGTTGCCCGCGCCGCTGATGGTTCCATTAAACGAGAGGTTGGAGGCGGTATTGTAGGCAAACGTGGTGTTGGCAGCGGTGACAATTCCGACTCCGGTGCCCTGCAGGGAGGCGACCTCGAGCTGGCCTCCGTCGATGAGGATTCCCGCGCCGCCGCTGACGGTGATCGGTGCCGTGAAGGTGACGTTGCCGGCGGTGGAGGTGAGGTGGATTCCCGAGCCGGCCGTGCCGTTGAGGGTGAGCGTGCCGTTGCCTCCGACGCCGACATTCTGAGAAGTTGAAACGATCAGGTTTCTGACCGTGGCATTGGCGCTGAGGTCCGTGGAGGAAAGGCTGGTTGCATTCGCGCTTGTCGAAGCGAAGTGGATGTCCTGCGTGCTGACGGAGAAGGTGGCATCGCCAACGGAGGCGGTGGCATTGGTCGACCAGTTATTCGCGGCGAACCAGTCGGTCCCCTTGTCGCCGACCCAGTAAATATCCGAGACGGCTGCCGCAACAGCGAGGTTGAGGTTCTTGCCTCCGGCGCCGGTGAAGAAGTAGACCTCGTTGGACCCGAACGTCTGGGCGTTTGCCCATCCGAGGTTGCTCAGGTTCGCGGTGTTGACGTCCGCTGTGCCGCCGAGGAGGAGCGAGTTGCCCTGGGTGGCGTTTGACCCGTTGAAGCCGGCGAGGTTGGCGAGGGAGAAGCCGCCGAAGGAAATCGATGAGCCATTGACCGTGAGGGCGGAGGACGCATTGTAGATCAGGTTCGAACCCGCCGCAAAACTCAGGCTGCCGCCGAGCGTGCCGTTGCCACCGACAGCCGATCCACTTGCGACGCTGACCGCGCCCGAGGCGAGCGATCCCGAAACGAGGAGGGTTCCGCCATTGTTGACCGTCGTGTTGCCGGTGTAGGTGTTGTTGGCTGTGAGCGTGAGGTTGCCCGTGGAGTTGATCGCAACAGAGCCGTTGCCCGAGATGGTGTTTGTGTAGGTGTCGTTCGCCGAGAGGGACTGGAAAATGAGGGTGCCGTTGTTCGAGATGTCGCCCTTGAGGCTCTCGAAGTGGGCACCCAGGGTCCCGGAAGCAATGTTCACGCCGCCGGTGTAGGTATTGTTGCCCGCGAGGCCGAAAAATCCGCCGCCGGTTTTCACGATGCCGCCTGAACCGAGGGAGATGTTCCCGGAGATTTCCCCGGAGCTGCCGGAGCTCGAGTTCAGGGTCAGGGTGGTGTTCGAGCCGGTGATCGAGCCATTGAGGGATCCGTCCGCGGCACCGATCGTGGAGTTGGCCGAGAGGGTGAGCGTGGCGTTCAGCGTGGCGGAGTTGGACAGCACGAGCGATCCATTTCCAGCCACGCCAGATCCGGCGATGGTGAGGTTGCCGAGGGTGAGAGCGGGGCTGGTGACGTTGAGTTGGGCTCCGTTCGAGACCGTGGTGTCGCCGCCGCCGAGCGCAGTGCCGGTTGAAACCGCAAGCACGCCCTGCTGGATGGCATATTGGCCTTGGGTGGTGGAGCCAGAGAGGGTGAGCGTGCCGGAGCCGGTTTTTTGGAAGATCCCCGTGCCGGAGAGCGTCCCGCTGTAGTTGCCGGATGCGGATTGGTTGAAGGCCAGGGTGGCGTTATTCGAGATGGATCCCTGCAGGCTGGCGGAGGTGCCGATGAGCGTGCCCCACGAGACGGTCGTGCCTCCGGTGTGAAGCGAGGTTCCCGCCAGCGTGAGCGTTCCGGCTCCGGATTTTTCGAAGCCCCCGCCTCCTGTGAGCGTTCCATTGAAGGTGGCCGAACCGGCTTGGGCGACCGTGAGGGTTTGGTTGGCGCCGAGCGAAGCCGTGCCGATGCCCTGAAGGGATCCGACCGTCTCGCTCGTTCCGAGGGTGAAGGTGGCATTCGGCCCGGCGATGGTGACCGTCGCCGTGTCGAGGAGGGCCGAGCCCCCTTGGGCAATGAGGTTGCCCGCATTGATTGTCGTGTTGCCCGTGAATGTGTTCGTGCCCGAGAGCGTGAGGTTTCCCGTGCCGCGCTTGAGAAGGGAGCCATTGCCGGTGATGTTGCCAGAAATCGCGGTCGCGTTGGCCCCATCGGCAACGAGCAACGTGGCGTTGGCGCCGAAGGCGACGGGCCCGCCGAAGACCAGCCCGCCGCTGTCCGCCGCAAAGGTGGTATTGGTCGCCAGCGAGATCGCGGAGTTGATGGTTTGCGTGTTGCTCGAATCGTTTTCCACGTTCCCCGAGAGCGTGAGCGTGTTGTTCGAAAGCGTGAAGGCGGATGCCCCGGCATTGAAGACGATGCCGCCGACGGACTGGTTCGCGTTGGTGTCAACGGCTGTTTGGTTGGAGCCGGCGAAGAAGACCGGTGCGTTGGAGGGAGGCACGGCATTCGCCGCCCAGTTCTCCGGGGCATTCCAGTTGCCGGTTCCGTTGCCGCCGGTCCAGGTGAAATTGCCCGACGGCGGTGCGGCGGCCACGAAGAGGAGGGCGTTGCCGCTGACAACAAAATTGCCGCTGAGGGTGAAGTTGCCGGCGGTGTTGAAGTGGAGGTTCGAGGTGATAAACGCCGAGACGCCAGTACCGGTGAGAAGAGTGAAGTTGCCGGCTGTGTATCCGAGGTTGGCAAAGTCAAACACGACGGGGCCATTGAGCGCGGCGGTTCCTGACGCGTTGATGCGGTCGCTGGTGGCGTTGCCGAGGTTGTAGAGGAGGTCGCCTCCGTTGAGGGTGAGTCCGGAGACAGCGATCGTGTTGATGGCGTTGATCGGCCCTGGGCTGAAAACCGCGCCATCCTGCAGGACGAGCGTCGAGTTGGTGAGGTTGCCGCTCACGAGCGTTCCCGAGGAAACCGTGGTCAGGCCGCTGTGCGTGTTTGTGCCGTCCAGGGTGAGAGTGGCATTGCCGGATTTCGCCACCGATCCGTTGCCCGAAATATTGCCGGAGAACGTGCCATTCGTCGTCTGGTTGAAGGCGAGCGCGGCGTTGTTGGTGACGTTGCCGGTGATCGAGGAGGCATTGAGGGCGAGGGTGCCTCCCGAGACGGTGGTGCCCCCGGTGTAGGTGCTTACGCCGGTGAGGGTGAGGGTGCCGTTGCCCGCTTTCACGAGCCCGTTCGATCCGCCGATGGTGGAGATCGCCACGGATGGCGAGGTGCCATTCACGGAGATCGTGGTAGAGTTTCCAGCCAGGACAACCGGCGTGGTGATCGTGACATTGCCCGCTGTGGATTCGACGGCAACGGCTGTTGCGAGCGTGCCGTTGATCGTGAGGGTGCCGGGGCCGCCAATGGCAACCGCTTGGTTGGTCGCGACAGTGAGTTGGGTGACCGTCGCGTTCGTGCCCAGCGAGGTGGCCGCAGTCGTGGTGGCATTCGCCGAGGTCGAGGAGAAAACCACGGATTGCGTGCCGTTACCCGAGAGGGAGGCATTTCCGGTGGTGGCGTTGGCCGAGGCCGACCAGTTGTTGGAGGCGAACCAAGAGGTGCCGTTGGACCCAACCCAGTAGAGTTGAGTGGGCGTGGGGGGGAGGGAGCCGCCGGCGATATTCAGGAAGAGGTTCGAAAGGAAACCGGTTTGGGCGGGCGTTCCATCGAACCAGGCGGTGCGGTTCCCGGAGATGGAGACGCTGGAGTTCGATCCGAAGTTGTTGAGGTTTGTCGTGCTGATCAGGGCGAGGGGGTTGTTCAACCCGGTGCTCGATGCGAGGAGCGTGAATGTCTGATTTCCCGTGGTGGAGGGGAGCTCGAGAAGGTTTGAGATGGAGAAGTTGCCGAACGAGACGACGGAGCCCGGGCTGGTGAGGCTGAGAGTCGAGTTGCTGAAAACGAAATTCGCCCCCGAGGCAAAGGTGATGTTTCCGCCGATCGAGCCGCCCCCTCCGAGCGAAGCTCCGGGACCGATTGTGACGGGCGTGCTCCCAAGGCTGCCGGAGACGAAGAGTCCGCCAGAGTTGACGGTGGTGGCTCCGGTATAGGTGCTGTTGCCGGAGACCGTGAGTGTGCCCGTGCCATTTTTCGTGATCGAGGCGGTGCCGTTCGCGCCTTGGGTGATCGCCCCACTGACGCTGGTGTTGGCCGGGCCATCGAAGGTGAGCGTGAGATTTTGCGGGACCTGCGGCTGGATGGCGATGTTGCTGAGCGCGAGGTTACCCGACTGGGCCACGATGCTCTTGCTGCCCCAGTAGGTCAGGTTGCTGGCGATCGTCTGCGTGGAGGTCGAGTTGTTCGTGATCCGACCGCCGACCGTCAGCGTGTTGTTCGAAAGCGTGAATGCCGCCGCCCCGGGCGCAAATGTGATGGATCCGGTTTGCTGGTTCGTGATCGTATCCACCAAGGTGTTTTGGCTTCCGGCGAACGTGAGGGCCGCGCCGGCGGAAGGGACGGCATTCGCCAGCCAGTTGCCGGCCGTGTTCCATTGGTTCGTGCTGTTGCCGGTCCACGTCGCAGCGGCAGGGCCCGCGCCGGTGTTGAAAAGAACCGGGTTCCCGTTGAGGCCCGTGAAATTTCCGCTGAGACCGACGATGTTCGTCGTGAAGGTGGATGGAATGCCTCCAAAGTTTCCGCTGTTGGCCGAAAAAATCGAATATGTCTGGTTGCCGACATAGCCTCCATCACCAAACATGTCGTTGAAGAAAATAGCCGGGCTTCCTCCGTAGGGGTTGGAGCTCGTGATTTTGTCCGACTGGTTCGCCGCCGCGAGATCGAAGACAAACGTGCCGCCAGCAGTGAGCCCCCCCGTCACCGTCAGCTCCTGAATGGTGCCCGCGCCGCCGGGGCTGAAATACCCGCCTTGCACATCAAGCGCTGCGCCGATCGTGGCGGCGGGCCCAATCGTGGCCACCGTGCCGTTTGCCGTGGAGCTTCCGATATTGAGCTGATTCGGAAAATTGCCGCCAATGGAGAGGGTTCCAGAGTTGGAAATGATGGTCGCAGGTCCGGAAGCGGTGGAGAGGTTCGGAACGAAGTTATTGCCGGACAGGTTCAGGAGCGTTCCTCCGTTAAACGAGATCTGGTTGGAAAGCGTGATTCCTCCCTGGAGAGCCACGGTATTGCCGCTGGTTATCGTCTGGTTGGCTGACCCGAGGGCATTGTTGGCTGCTGCAAAGAGGGTTGAGCCGCCGCTTTGGAATGCAAACAAGCCCGCGAAGCCCGCATTGTTGCCTGAGAGCAGGAGCTGCCCGCCGCCACTCAGGCTGATGGTTCCGTTTCCCGAAAGGGATCCCGATAACGTTGCGGGGATATAGCTCAAGCCATTCGGCACGCTCAGCCACAGGGTATTCGACCCGATGTTGACCGGTCCGGCGAACTGCAGGGATCCAGACGTAATATTCACCCACGTGTCTCCGTTGATGGTGGTTGATCCGGAAAATGTATTGAACCCGATGAAGTTGTAAATCGCACCTTGGGCGGCCCCTTGGGCAGCGGAGCCGTTTCCGCTGAGGGTGAGGTTGTTTGCCAGGTTGAAAGGAGATTGGCTGCCGGAGTTGATGATGCTGAGCTGTAGGGTGCCGTTGTTTCCGATGGTCCAAGTGCCGCCGGCCGTGGACGGAACGTTGGCGGGATTATTGAGGAGGAGAGTGCCACCGTTGACGGTGGTGCTTCCGGAATAGGTGTTGTTACCGGACAGGGTGAGGGTGCCATTGCCGTTTTTCACGAGCCCACCATTGCCGGAAATCGGCCCGGAGAGGGTGAGGACATCAGCAGCATTCTGGGTGTTGAGGGTCAGCGACCCATTGCCGGTCGCCACGGATCCGCTCAAGATCGGAGTGATTCCTCCGGACGTGGAGAGGGAGTTGTTGCCCGCGATCGAGAGATTGCCGGTGAAGAGGGTGTTCGCCGCGGAAATGGAGATGGCCCCGCTGCCCGAAAGGCTGAAGTTGTTGGTGACGGTGCTTGTGAAGTTGTTGAGAACCAGAGAGCCGGTGCCTGCGACGACGGTGTTGGTGTTGGCCCCAAGGTTTTGGTTATTGCTCATCAGGACCTGGCCTTGATTGACGGTCAGAACCCCTTGGTAGTTGGTTTGGCTGATCGAAGAGGGCAGGGAGGTGGGGATGGCATTGCTGGTGAGAATCAAGATCCCATTGCCGGTTTTGGTAATTCCGCCGGGGCCGGTGATCCCGCTATCGATCGTGATCGTGTTGCTGCCCGTGTCGAAGATGCCGGTCTCCTGCAGGATGATCGGCTGGCGGTAAGTGGTGGCGTTGCCGTTGAAGTAAGACGTGGTGATATTCCCCGTGGCGAGGAGGGTGCCACCGGAAAAAACGAGCGTGGGGGTTTGGCTGGGTTGGGTGAGGTCGCCGATCGTGCCGGCGGTGGCGAGGATGCCTTCCTCAATCGTTGTGGAGCCGTGGTGGGCAGCGCTGCCGGTGATCGAGAGGGTTCCGGCTCCGGTTTTCACGATGTTCCCGGCCGGGATGCTCGGGGCGACGGAGTATTCGTCAGTGATGTTGCCCGAGACGGTGATCGTTCGGTTCGCGGCAGCGTTGAAGGTGGCGGTGTTCACGCGGATGGTCGTGCCGAGGTCGATATTTGACAGCGTGAGGTTGCCGGCGGACGCGTTGAAGGATCGGTCCCAGTTGATCCCGAGGGTGCTGTTCACGGTTTGGCCAGCTGTGGAGTTGTTCGTGAGATCCCCGCCGAGGGTGATGGTGTTGTTCGAGATCGTGTAGGCTTGAGCGCTGGACAGGAAGGTGATGGCGCCTGTCGTGCGGTTCGTCACGGTGTCCACCAAATAGGTCGTGGCATTGCCGAAAAGGATGTCCGCACCGGAGGCGGGCACCGAACCCGCCAGCCAGTTTGGACCTGTGCTCCAGGTGCCGGTGCTGTTGCCGGTCCAAGTGGCGTTCACGCCACTGGCACCGGAGAAGATAACCTGCGTGCCGTTGGTGCTGAAGGCCCCCACGAGCCCGGGGATATTTGTCGAGGTGTAGCTGAAGTTACCGGTGGAATTGAAATTGTTGGCCAGCGTATAGGTGAAGTTGCCGGTCGCGATGCCGTTGTTGTTGAAGGCAAAGCTGACCGTCGCATTGTTCGTATTGGTGAATGTCCCGTTGGCGCTGACATTGATCTGGTCGGACGAATTGCCGGCAGCCAGGTCGAAGAGGAGAAAGCCGTCCGTAAAGGTGGCATTGCCGACGGTGAGATTAGCCACTTGGCCCAGGCCGCCGGGGCTGATCCCACCTCCGGCGAAGACCAGCAAACCGTCGCCGACCGAGCTTGCGGCAAGAATCCCGGCGGCGAGCGTCGTTCCGCCGGAATACGTGTTGTTTCCAGATAGGTAGAGGGTTCCGGCACCGGCTTTATTCAGAGCACCGGGACCGGTGACGTCCCCGCTGACGGTGAGCTGGACGGGCGCGTCATTGGAGAAAACGGTGACGGCGGTGGAGTTGCCGGAAAGATTGCCGCTGAGCGTCGAATTTTGGAGGGACAGGCCCGTCGAGATCGTCGCGGTGTTGTTGCCGGAGCCGAGGAATTGGATGTTGGCTGTGTTGCCGAAGGTGGCGATGGTGCCATTTCCCGTAACATTGCCTCCGTAGAGGATCAACTGCGCGGTCATGTTGGCCGTGGTGGTGGTGAAGTTGACCGTGTTGGAGCCAATGGCGAGGGTCGCGTTGGGATTGATGGTGACCGAGGATGTCGCATTCGCTGGGAGTTGGATCTGCCCCGGGGTGGAGAGGACGACGGAGGCACTGGCGGTTGAGCCGCCGATGATGAGCGAGTTATTGATGGAAGGCGCATTTCCGGTCTTCGCAAGCTCGAGCGTACCGCCGGTCACGGCGACGGACCCATTGAAGGTATTGGCGGCGTTTCCTCCCATCGTCAGGGTGGAATTTCCATTGATGGTGAGGGTGTAATTTGCGGTATTGTTTCCGGTGGCCCCGATGGCACCGTTGAGCGCGACGGGGGCGTTTGCCGTAATCATGTTGCTTGCTGTGACCGTGGTATTGCCGTTGAAGGCGAGCGATCCCTGGCCAGCGACCGTGGTGTTTCCATTCAGAACAAGCGCATTGGGAAGGGTGGAGTTGCCGGATCCCTGGCTGGCGAGGGTTCCGCCGGAAAGCGTCAAGGTGCCGGTGCCGATAGCTCCGCTGGCACCGATGGAGAGCGTTCCATTTGACAGCGAGACGCCGCCGGTAAAGGAGTTCGCAGAACCCGTGAGGGCGAGCGTGCCATTGCCGGATTGGGCGAAACCGCCATTGCCGGTGACATTTCCAGAGAAGGTGGAGGTCTGCGCGCCGGAGTTGGTAAGCGTTGAATTGTTAAGCTGCGTTGCGCCCGAGAGGGTGAGGTTGCCATTCACCGCAGCGATCGTGCCGTTGGTCGTGAAGATGAGGCCGGTCTGGATGGTTTGAGCGTAGAGGGAAGAATTGACGATGTTCGCCCCGACCGGGAAAAAGCCGCCCTGCTGGAATCCGTTGAGCGTGATCGTGCCATTGCTCAGCGTGAAGGGCTGCGCCCCGAAGCGGAAGGACAGGGCCGCGGCATCGCGGGGGCCGCCGACATTCACCGTGGTTGCGGCACTGCTTAAGGGTGTGCCGAGGAATTGGATGGTGGCGTTTCCGGCGGGGAGAGACGTCGCGGGAGTGCCGTTGTTGTTGCTCCAGTTGGCCAACGTGTTCCACGACGTGCCGTTTCCGCCGGTCCAAAGCCCTGCTGGAATCCCTTGGCCACTGTCCGGGTTGATGGTCAGGACAATGAACCCCTGGGGGTCCTGCTTCACATCGAACGTCATGAGGTTGTTGCCGATGCGGTCGCCAAAGGGCGTCCCGTAACCGGGGGTGAGAGGGGTGGTGAAGTTGTTGGTTGGGCCCACCAAAGCGGCCGCGTAGTAATTGTAGAAGGGATTGTTTATGGTGCTGTTGCCGCCCGGTTGGGCTCCGCCGTAGAGCTTGGTTCCATTGCTTGACCCTGCGACGCTTTGCAGCCATTGGACGGGGTAGAGGGTGTCGCCCACCGGAACCCATTGCAGATTGGGCGCCTGGCCCGGCGTATCTTGGCCACCTGCCCACCAGACGCTGCTCGGCAGGGTGCCGAGCGTTCCGTTGTAGGTGTGGGTCGTGCCGTTGCCAATCGTCACCGAGTCCGTCACACTGCTTCCGACGAGTCCAAAGGTGAGTCCGGCAAGAAGGTCGCCGACCACGCGGCCGAAGACATCATTGACGATGCCGGCCGTGGTGTAGTTTCCGGTCGTGTTACTGACTTGATAGGGCGGATTGCTCCCATAGATGCCGGTGTTCGCGATCAGATCCGAATAATTGATCGTGATCGTGTTGTTCCCGACACCGAATCCGCCGTTTGTGTTTTTTCCCACGGGGATGGCATTGTTGATGCCTGTGTAGTTCCCGGTGCCGGAGTTGGCACTTGCCGTGAGGGTCACCGTGCCATTCGCGCCGCCATTGAAGGCGGCGGTATACTCGTAAATCTGGGCCTGGGTCGAGGCCTCGCCGAGTTTTCCGCCAACGCCCGCAAAAAGCCCGCTCATGTTGGAAGTGGTGCCGTTGAGGCTGACAAGGTAGTTGGTGAATTCTCCGTAGACGGTTTGGTTGCTTCCAACAAGGTATTGCGGGCTGATCACGCGGGCGAATTGCGGGTCCGGCAAAGTGGCACCCGGGACGGGAAGCGAGGCGTTGCCAGAGATTGCCGATGCCAAGGTAGCATTCACCAACACGGTCGCGTTGCTCGAGATCTGGTTCGTGTTGCCGCCGCCTGGAGCATTGGTTGCATTCAGGCTAAAGGAAATGGACGTAAAATCGATGTAGGAGAGGTCGGTCCAGGACTGGCCGTTTGAAACGGTCGTTTCAAAATATTGCCAGCGCGTGGCGAAATTCGGATCCGTTGCGAGTTCGGGCGAAGGGGTGTAACCGGCGGCACCGGTGGGGTTCACCAGTCCGGCTGTGCCGAAGTTGATGTAAATGCGGCCGGAGGAAAGGCTATCCACGAGGATGCCCGGGGCATTTTCAAAGGTCGGGGTGACGCCCTTGGTGTTGTTGGCGGAAAATGCGCCAAGACCCTGAAGTTCGGCGAGAGAATACGAGACGCTTGGAGCGGACGACAACGCGTTGCTGAGGCCGGTCGCCGTATTGGTATAGCTGCCGGAAATCGGCTTCCCCCCAAGGAACTGGATGTAAATCTGGCTCGGATCGAGGCCGGTTTGGTTATCAAAGACGATCGGAACCGAAAGTGGAGAGGGCTGCTGGGCGAAGGCGTGCGATGCAATGAGCATCCCGAATACGCATGCAATCGGGTGAATGAGATGGTGTTTCATGCGGCTATGTGGGTTGATTATAATAGAGGATCTGCCTATCGGTGGCGACGATGAGAGCGTGACGCTGATTGTGAATCAATCACATAGAAAACTTGTGCATGCTTCGTAGCGAAAGCATTGGGCAGGGGCAAGAAATTTGTGTTGTGGATCAAGCTTTCGCTGCGATCTCCATTCAGCGCGCCTTGAAAGCGGTGACGAGGTGGGTTTGAAGGTGGGGGGCCTGGGCCTCACGCGAGGCGCTGGAAACCTCTTCCTCGCCGCCCTCTTACCAACCATTGCTCCCCGCGTTTTAGTTCCTCTGACCTCCCTATTTCGACTCCGCAGCCTCCGCGCGAAGCCTGAAAAAGCGGATTAAGTCCACAAAACCTTGGCCTGATATGCGCCGAATTTTTTATCGTCAAAGTCGTCCGCGATTTCAATCTGCCTTTCCAACCCTCCCAGCGTGCGCAACTCCCGCTCCGGGGCGTAGGGAGAGAGTTTGGCCAGCGGTTTGCCGTGCTTGGCCAGCAGGATGAATTCCCCCGCCGCAGCCGCGTCTATCAGACGCGAAAGATGGGTCTTTGCCTCCTGGACATTGATCACTTTCATATTTCAAGCCTGGTCTGACCAGGTCCGCACGTCAACCTTTCTTCCCTCAATCAAGCCGAGGTCCTTGCGAAGAAAAACCCCTTGAAGCCCCTGCGGCCATCCCCGGCGCATTCCCCATCCCGTGAACGCGGCCCCGTCCCGCTCTTCCTGAAAACTAACCGCAAAACGACGGCCAGCCTTCTCAGGTCTCACGCTTTCACTGACCCCTCGGGCGGCGCATGTCCTTGACACATGGCTGCCATAAAACCATACTGTTACCCATATGAAGACCACCCTCGAGCTTCCAGACGCGTTGCTGATAGAGGCGAAGACGGCCGCCACCCGTCGTAGGACAACTCTCAGGGCTCTGGTGGAAAGCGCACTGCGTCGCGAGCTTTTCTCCGCCACCCCCGCTTCTCAGGACACTGCATTCATCGAGTTTGGGCCGAATGAGCTTCCCCGCCTCAAAGCCCGTGGGGCCAGGGTGACTTCAAAAATGGTGTATCAAATGCTGGAATCTGAAGGCTGCTGACCATGGTGCTCTTCGACGCAAACTTGCTCATCGCCCTTGCCGACCACGACCACGAACACCATCATTTGGCTGTCGCATTTCACGCAAAAGTCGGCGTGGAAGGCTGGGTCACATGCCCGCTGACAGAAAATGCCTTTCTCCGGATTATCGCCCATCCAAACTACCCGAAAGGTCCGGGATCACCCGGAGCCGCCAGGGAACTGCTCAAAAGACTGACATCACAACCCGGGCATGATTTCTGGCCGGATTCCATTTCTCTCTGCGACCATCGCGCTTTCCGCGTCCTGCCGTCGTCTAAGCACCTCACCGATTACTACCTTCTGGCGCTCGCGGTTCGGAATGGCTCCACGCTCGCAACCTTCGACCGTCGCATCGACCCAACCCTCATCAAAGGCGGCCAAGACGCCTACAATGTCCTTCAGAAATAGGCTGACCCTTCCCGTCCCTTGACAGAAACCACCGTCAAACGTAGCGTTAGACAGCAATGAAAACTGTCAGCGCCCGGGAATTTTACCATAGCTCGAAATTGGTGGATGAGCTTCCGGAGGGCGGACAGCTTATTGTCACAGCGAATGGAAAGCCGAAGTTTCTCGTGTCCCGTTACGGCGAGCGCCCGAAGATGACGAAGGAGTTGGCGGAGTCGCTCGCTTCCGACTGGGGCACTCCTCCTGATTTCGACTCGGTGGCATTTCTTCAAAGCCTGAAGAAATGATTTTCACAAATATGTCACAGAACATTCGAGTCGGTTTGGTTGGTGCAGGACAAAACACACGAGAGAGGCACATCCCAGGCTTCCTGCCTGGGCTGGAGGGTCGAGGAAGAGTTCATCTCCGCGATTCGCGGACACGAGAAAATCAAGTTCACCACCTTCGAGGACGGTGTGAAATACATGGAATTCACCGACTCGGTCGCCACAAGCAGCATGACCGGCCAGGCCGTTGACCTGCCGCTCGGCAACACGCTTCAGGTTTCCCGTCCCTCGTATGCAAAGGACCTTGATGACAGATCCCAACAGCCGGCGTGATCTCCTTGCACGCCAATTCCGGCAACGCCTAATTCGCATTTCCCATGAGGCCCGATCACCACCCCTCGACGGCATCCGGAGTGAGCCCCCGCCAATGTCCTAATATATCAATAAGCAAGGCGCGGCCCGTTCGTCGAATGTGCGCACAAGGTTTGGCTGGCAGGCGGGAGCACTTCCACCTCAACCACCGGCAGTTCTTTGCGGATCTTGCGCTCGTGGCCCGCTGCTCATGGCTGATGGCCGCGCTTGCGCTTAGGGCCGATCGACGCGAGCCCGATGTTCGCTGCCGTGCGCCCGCTTTTGCGCCCGAAGAGTCGGTGCTGGAGCTCGGGCACGTTTCCTCTTGAGTCTACAGAGTTCCTCGGATAGAAACTCAACTCTGTTTTTCTTTTTCGATGAAACAAAATCACCTCCAGATTCAGAAAACTAAGCTCGCGGGTGTCCTGCTCATAACTCCGCCCACCGTTTTTGAAGATTTTCGAGGTACCTACGTCGAAACCTATAACGAGGAGATCTACCACGCTGCGGGAATTTCCGTGCGGCTCGTGCAGGATGACATCTCCGTCTCCTCCCGCCATGTTCTACGCGGAATCCATGGCGATGCGGAGACATGGAAAATGGTTTCCTGTCTGCATGGCAAATTCTACCTAGTCGTGATCAACAATGACACCGATTCCACGGAGTTCGGGAGGTGGGAGGCGTTTACGCTTTCCGATAATAACCATCTCCAGGTGCTCATTCCGCCGAAGTTTGGAAACGGCCATGTCGTCTTGAGCGAGCAGGCGATTTTCCATTACAAGCAATCCACCTACTACAACCAGGCAGGCCAGTTCACCCTGAAATGGAACGATCCCAAGCTGAACATCTGGTGGCCGGTTAAAAACCCGCTGATTTCGAGGCGCGACGAGTGATCGAGAAGTTAAAATGAAAGCACTCATCACAGGCATCACCGGATTCGTTGGAAGCCATCTGGCGGAATACATCCTCGCCAAGCACCCCGGCACGGAAGTTTGCGGCATAAAGCGCTGGCGCAGCCCGAAGGACAATATCCATGGCGTCCTCAACAAAGTGGAACTCCACGACTGCGATTTGCGCGACCTCGGTTCTCTGATCCGCGTCTTTGGCGAGGTCAAACCGGATGTGATTTTCCACCTAGCAGCGCAATCCTTCGTGCCCACGAGCTTCAACGCGCCTGCAGACACCCTCGATTGCAACGTGCTCGGCACCTGCAATTTGCTCGAAGCCGTTCGGATACTGAAGCTCGACCCCATTATCCACATCTGCAGTTCGTCCGAGGTCTATGGCCAGGTGCTCCCGGAGGAGGTTCCGATCCGCGAAACCTGCCCACTGCGCCCGGTCAGCCCCTATGCCGTCAGCAAGGTCGGGGAGGATATGCTGGGCTACATGTATTGGCAGGCCTACAAGATCCGCACGCTCCGCACCCGGATGTTCACCCACAGCGGGCCGCGGCGAGGCGAGGTCTTTGTGGATTCGTTTTTCGCCCAGCAGCTTGCCCGTATCGAGCGGGGGCTGCAGGAACCGGTGATCCGGGTCGGAAACCTCGACTCCGTCAGGACGTTTGCGGATGTCCGCGACACCGTTCGTGCTTATTGGCTCCTCACGCAGAAATGCCCGCCTGGCGAGGTTTACAACATCGGCGGTGACATCACGATGACCATCCGCGAGATGCTCGATATGTTGCTTGAGATGACGACATCCAAAGAGAAAATCGAGATACGGACCGACCCGGCGTTGATACGCCCGGCTGATGTCACCCTGCAGATCCCGTGCTCCGAAAAATTCAAGGCCGCCACCGGATGGAAACCAACGATCCCCTACAAGCAAACGCTACGGGACATGCTCGATTACTGGAGGAACGAGATTGCCCGCTGACTGCCTTCATAAAACCGATGTGGTCATCCTTGCCGGAGGCATGGGAACCCGCCTGCGTTCAGTTCTTCCCGATGCTCCGAAATGCCTCGCCCCGATCGCTGGCGTCCCCTTTTTGAGACGCTATTTGTGCTGGCTCCAGCAGTTCGGGCTGCGCCGCGCGATTTTGTCTCTCGGCTACAAAGCCGAGATGGTTCAATCCTACGTGCGTTCGGAAACGTGGCCCGGATTGGAAATCGTTTCCTCCGTTGAATCTGTTCCGCTCGGAACGGGCGGGGCGCTGAGAGCTGTCCTGCCCCTCGTGAACTCCTCAACTGTCCTCGTGGCAAACGGTGACTCGTTCACTGGCGCTGATCTCGGCGAGTTTCTTTCCTTCCACAAAAAAAAGAATGCTCGGGTTTCCATGCTTCTGACAAAGCACGAGGAATCGAAGGCGAGCGGTCGCGTGGAAACAGATGAAAACGACGCCGTCACGTCCTTCTCCGAGAAGCCACCAGGCGCGACCAAGGAACCAGCCTACATCAACGCCGGGATGTATCTCATGGAACGCGAGGCCATCCTCGAAATCCCCCCAGATAAGCCCGTCTCGCTCGAACGCGACATTTTCCCCAGCCTCTGCGACCGCCATTTCTTTGCGCTCAAAGGAACCTTCCCGTTCATTGACATCGGCACTCCGGAAACCTACAGCCAGGCGGCTGCATTCTTTGAGGAGCAGGCAGTATGATCATCAGTCGCACACCATACCGGATCTCCTTTTTTGGGGGCGGAAGCGACTACCCGGCATGGTATCACAAGGAAGAGGGAGCCGTGCTCTCTGCGGCCATCGACAAGTATTGCTACATCACTTGTCGTTACCTTCCACCATTTTTTGCTGAAAAGCACCGTATCGTCTGGTCCCACATTGAAATAGTGCAGACAATCTCAGAGATCCTTCACCCCTCCATTCGAGAGGGATTAGTGCATCTTGGCTTTGATGATACTCGCGGAGTGGAGATCCACCATCAGGGAGATCTGCCGGCCCGTAGCGGCATCGGCTCTAGTTCATCCTTTTCCGTCGGACTCATCAAAGCGCTTACAGCGCTCAAAGGTCAAATGATAAGCAAGCAGGACCTCGCTCTCAAGGCACTTGATCTGGAGCAAAACATCCTGAAGGAAAATGTCGGCTCGCAAGATCAGGTAGCGGCTGCCTACGGAGGGCTTAACGTCATTCGTTTTCATAACAGCGGCGGCATACAGGTTGAGCCTCTTTCCATTCCGCACGCGCGTGTGCGTGAACTCGAAGGCAATCTTCTGATGCTTTACACTGGCACCAGCCGACTTGGGGGAGAAATTGCCGGCAAGGTGATCGCCAAGCTTGGGGACAAAGCCCAGGAGGTCAGGCAGCTTCGTGAAATGGTAAAAACGGGGGCTGAAATCTTGATGGGATCCAGCTCGCTGGATGCATTTGGAGAGCTACTGCACGAGGCATGGATGATCAAGCGGGGAATGGCGGACGGCATTACAAATTCGGACGTTGATCATATTTACAAGACTGCCCTAGCTCACGGCGCATTGGGCGGCAAGCTGCTCGGAGCGGGATCGAAGGGATTCATGCTATTCTATATTCCGTCGGAAAAGCAAAAGCATATCACTCAAACCATGTCTCGTTTCCTATGGGTGCCCGTGAGCTTCGATTGGGAGGGGAGCACCACGATTTATTATGATGTGCCCTAGGAAGCTGTTTATCCATCAACTTCTAAGTAAAGAACCCCGCGGAATTTAAGAATATGATTCTAGAATTCTACAAAGAAAAGCCGAAGCAAGCTTCGGGGTATCAGACCCAATGGGAATGAATCTCGGACTTCAAGGAAGAATCGCGTTGGTCACTGGTGCCAGTTACGGCATTGGCCGAGAGATCGCGTTCGCTTTGGCGGAAGCGGGATGCCGGGTTGCGATCTGTGCGAGAGGAATGGATCGCCTTGAGCGGACCGCAGAAGATATTCGAATCAAGGGAGTGGAGTGCCTGCCCATCCAGGCAGATGCAACCGTTCCGGAGGACATTGACCGGGTTGTGGATGCCGTTGTGGCAACTTGGGGAGGTATCGCTATTTTGGTAAACAATATCGGTGGTGTTGGCGGGCGGGTTGACATGCAGATTCAGGATGCCCCGGAAAAGCTGTGGCTGGCCGCCTACGAATCAAACGCGCTTGCTGCGGTCCGGTTCAGCATGCGGGCGATACCCTTCATGAGAAAGGCCAAATGGGGGCGTATCGTAACAATAACTTCAGTTCAGGGGCGCGAGGGCGGTGGACGTCCTTGGTATAATATGGCCAAAACCGCCGAAACGAGTTTGATGAAAACTCTCGCGTTAAATCATGACCTCGTGCGCGATGGCATTACATTCAACAGCGTTGCGCCTGGACGGGTTCTCTTCGAAGGCGGCGACTGGGATGCCTTCCGCAATGAAGACCCGGCGCGCTTTGAAGCGAGAATGAAAACTGATCTCCCCTTGGGCCGCCCCGGTACGCCTGAGGAAGTGGCCAATGTTGTTGCATTTGTCTGCTCCGAAAGGGCATCTTTGGTTAACGGTGCAGCTATCGCAGTGGACGGTGGTGAGAGCCGCAGCTTTTAAACTCAAAATGAAAACCCAGAAACACGATGCGATCGTCTTATCCAGTTCCTCGGAAAAAGATGCTCAAAAGCAATTCACATCCTTGTTGCAGAACTCACCACTGCCCGACGATGAATTGTTGCCAAACATTGGCCTATATGTGACCTCGAAGGCTTTTTCCCGGATGTTGTTCTTTTACGAGATTTATAAAAAAATCATCCACACGCACGGGATCATCGCGGAGTTTGGCGTTCGTTGGGGCCAGTCGCTTTCGCTGCTATCCGCGCTTCGCGGCATATTCGAACCATTTAACCGTCATCGAAAGATTGTTGGCTTCGACACCTTTTCGGGATTCAAGGGGTTAAGTGACAAAGACGGAGAACTTTGCCGATGTGTGGATGGCAGCTTTTCCGTCTCAGATGACTATGAAGGTTACCTTGCCGAGATCCTCGCTTTACAGGAAGCCCTTAACCCGGCGTCTCACCTCAAAAAGTTTCAATTAGTCAAAGGCGATGCCTGCGAGACAATCCCGCAATACTTGAAGGACCACCCGGAAACCATCATCTCCCTGGCCATTTTTGATTTCGATATCTACAAACCGACCAAGGCGGCTCTCGAAGCGGTCAAACCGCATCTCATGCGCGGCAGTATTTTAGTTTTCGACGAGCTCTGTGACGATATTTTTCCGGGAGAAACGGTTGCCCTCAACGAAGTGTTTGGCCTGAACAATGTGCGGATCCAACGGCTTCCGATGACCGCGCGGATTTCGTATATGGATATCGAGTAATGGCAACGATGACACCAGCATGCCGGGAAATCCGCCGAAATATCCTGGAAGCCTCAAACCTGAGCGGCCACGGGCATATCCCGACTTCGTTTTCCATAGTGGAAATGTTGTGTGCGGTCTTTGACACTATGCGCCATGATCCGACGAACCCAGAGTGGGCCGAGCGGGACATTTTCATCCTCAGCAAGGGACACGCGGCGCTGGGCTACTACGCAACACTGGCCCAATACGGCTACCTGCCAGTCAAGGAACTCGCGACCTTTGGGGCGTTTGAATCGAGGCTGGGGTGCCATGCGGATCGCCTGAAGGTGCCAGGCGTCGAAGTTTCCACGGGCTCGCTTGGACATGGGATTGCAGTTGCGGTGGGAATGGCGCTTGCCTTCAAGATTTCCAATGAATGCCGCAGGGTTTTCACCATTGTTGGCGACGGAGAGAGTAACGAGGGGACGGTTTGGGAATCTGTGATGGTGGCCGTGAATTTGAAACTCGACAACCTGACCATTCTGTTCGACGCAAATGATTCCCAGACCCGCTCGCTCCAGATTCTGAATCCGGGCGACCGTTTTCGTGCGTTCGGATGCGAGACCATCGAGGTTGATGGGCATGACATGGAAGCCTTGATGAATGCGCTTTCCGTTCCGGGTTCTGGTGTCAAAGCCGTCATTGCCCAAACCGTCAAAGGACATGGCTGCAGGACATTATCGAACAACGTGTTTGAGTGGCACCGGAAGTCACCAAAATCCGATGAATTGCCCACATTGATTAAGGAACTGGAGGAAGCATGAGAAAGCAATTCAAAGACACCACGCTGGATCTCGCGACGCAGGATGAGAGGGTCGTTGTGATTCTGGGGGACATCAGCCACTTTTTGTTCATGCCTTTCCAGGAAAAATATCCCACACGAGTTTACAACATGGGAATTTGCGAGAACGCTCTGATCAGCGTTGCCGCGGGGCTCAGCTCACAGGGCTTCCATCCGTTTGTCCACACGATCAACCCGTTTCTCACTGAGCGGTGCGTCGAGCAGATCAAACTCGATCTCTGCTACAACCAGTTCGGGGCAAATATTGTTACCACAGGTGCCTCGTTTGATTATGCCTGGGACGGGGCCACGCACCACTGTTACACCGAACTAGCCATCCTTCGCCTGCTGCCTGGAATGGAGGTTACCCAGCCGGGAAATCGTGGAGAGCTAGATACATTAATCAGAAGCCAGTATAACAACGGAAAACCCACCTATTACCGTCTGTCCGACCATGGGCATCCGCTTGATTTCCCTATCGAATTCGGCAAAGCCAACCTTCTGAAAGATGTCGGAGCCGATGTCACCGTGATGACTGCGGGACCCATCCTTGCGAATGTCGTTGATGCTTGCGAGGGGCTTCCGGTCAATCTTGTTTATTTCAACACCATCAAACCGATTGACCGGGAGGCAATTGAACGCTTCCGCCGAACGAGAATTCTGGTTGTGCAGGATGCCCACGGACTTCACGAAGCCATCTCGAGCGTGCCTGATCTTTCCGTATCCTGCCATGGCTTGCCGGATCAGTTCTGCGCGTGGTATGGGACGGTGCATGATATCCGGAAAAAGATCGGCCTCGATCCCGCTGGAATTCATGCGGCTGTGCTCTCACGCATTTCATAATCACCAGGCCATGAACGATACGCCAGTCATTACAAATAGCCTGCTGGACATGTATAGTAAAAACAATTCATGGCCGACGCGTTTGAATTTTCACGCATTTCTAAGTATCTCAGGCCTAAATGCGATGCCTCGCACAGCACGAATCCTTGACCTCGGGTGTGGCTCAGGAATCCTGCTTCATTTGCTAAAGCAGTCGGGCTTTCAGGAGTTATGGGGTATCGATGCATCACCCGAGATGGTGACTCTAGCTAGGAATTTCGGCGCAGCAAATATTATCTGCGATGATGCGACTAACTTCACGCGTCATTTTTCTGAAAAAAGTCTGGATGTTATTGTGATTTGCTGTCTATTGCATCATATTCCCGATGAGGCCGCTTGGAACAGCATGCTCGCAAGCGCAGCAGCAGTTTTGACGGGCGGAGGCTGCCTGATTATACGAGAACCATATCCCAACCTGACATCCAACGTCTTGAAATTTCTGAGTCGCATTTCGTCATTGCATCGGGGTTTCTTAAAACCGCACCTTGCAGGATATGAACATGAGAGACATTTTCTAGATTACTTCATGCCGCGTTGGCGCGTGCGACGGAAAAGACTACTAGAAATGCATGGTTATGCGATTCATCGCGATTTCAATTGGTGGGTTCACCGCATCACTACAGCACGCAAAGAGTAACAACATTGCAATGCCAACACTTGCCCCGCATAAACCAACCGACATGAATAACTTTTATCGTGGAAAAAAGGTTCTCGTGACGGGCGGCACTGGTTTCGTTGGCCTCCATTTTGTCGAGGAACTGCTAAGGCTCGGCGCGCAAGTCCGAGTGCCTTTACATGAACGGGCATTGTATCTTGAAGACGAACGGATTGAATCCATTCCCGCTGATTTAACAAGGCTCGAAGATTGCAGGAAAGTGGCCAAGGGGTTTCAATACGTTTTTCACGCGGCCGGGGCGGTCTCCGCTGCAGGAGTGACAGCCAGCAACCCAATGGCGGCAATCACAAGCAATTTGATCTTAACCTCACAGATGCTTCAGGCGGCATGGATGGAAGGGGTCGAACGGTTTCAGGTATTTGGCAGCAGCACGGGATACCCGGCGGCCGACCATGCCATTAAAGAGGAGGAGATGTGGGCGGGACCAACGTATCCGGCTTACTTTGGCTATGGCTGGATGCGGCGCTACCTGGAGAGGATTAGCGAATTTGTCGCAACGAAGTCTACCATGAAAATCGCTCTTGTCCGCCCGACCGCAGTGTATGGCCGATGGGACAATTTCGACCATGCGACAAGCCACGTGATCCCCGCCCTGATCCGGCGGGCAGTGGAGAAGCAAAATCCGTATGTCGTGTGGGGCAGTGGCCAGGAAGTCCGCGACTTTTTGCATATCACCGATTTGGTTTCGGGATGCCTGCTCATGCTGGAAAAACACGCTGAGTGCGATCCTGTCAATCTCGGGTATGGCAAGGTTGTCACGGTGAAAGAAATCGTGGCAATCATTTTGCAGGCTGCTGGCCATGAGGCTGCCGAGGTTGTTTTTGACACGACAAAGCCAAGCACAATCCCCTTCAGAATGGTGGATACAGCCAAAGCAAAAGCTCTATTCGGGTTTGAAGCGAAGGTGTCGTTGGAAGAGGGCCTCGCCGATACGGTGGCCTGGTATAAAGGCATTTTTCTGAAAGGCGGATTGCAATCATGATCAAGGATGAGGTTTTAAACAGCTACGCTGGGCGGAACGTGTTGGTAACCGGTGGAACGGGTCTTATCGGCAGGCAAATTGTCGATCTGCTTTGCAGCGCAGGTGCAAAGGTTCGCATTGTTTCACTTGACCGTGTTCAGGTGCATTCACGAGCAGATCATGTCATCGGAGATCTGACCGATTACAATCTTTGCAAAGAGATTACGAAGGACATGGAATTCGTCTTCCACCTTGCAGGGATCAAGGGAGGATCTGGGGTCTCATCAACCAAACTGGCCAGCCATTTTGTCCCTACAATCATGTTCAACGCGAATGTTCTTGAGGCCTGCCGCCTGAATAACGTACGCAAACTCGTCTATACCAGTTCCATCGGCGCTTATGCCAACTCGGATGTTTTTTCGGAATCGACCGAGACGCCGGGCAATTTTCACAACGCACCAATGGATTTTGCCGGCTGGGCAAAACGCATGGGAGAACTGCAGATCCATGCCTACAAGGTTCAGTATGGAATGGATAACTTTGCGATTGTTCGTCCGTCAAATGTCTATGGTCCCGGCGACAATTTCGACCCGGCCAACGCTATGGTAGTGCCGACTCTCCTCTGGCGGATTTTCAACAAGGAAAATCCCGTTATCATCTGGGGGGACGGCTCGGCGATCCGGGACTTTGTTTACAGCCGCGATGTAGCCGAGGGCTGCATCCTCGCTCAGTATCATGGCACTCATGGTGGGTTTGTGAATCTCGGGAGTGGAAAGGAAATCACGATTCGCGACCTCGTCGAAACACTTCATGGCTTCATTGAATTCAATCATGAATTCGACCCCACAAAACCCTCAGGCTATCCCAAACGCGTCATGGATATTTCTTTATCACGACGCACAATCAAATATGAGCCATCGACATCGCTTCGCGACGGTCTGAAGGCGACGTGGGAATGGTTCCTTAAGAACCAAGATGAATATTTGAAAAAGCAGAACTATTTTAAAGCATGATATTATGGCTGACACTTTAACTTTCTGCCTCCTTATTCCGACTCTAAACGAGATCGATGGAATGCGGGTTGTGATGCCGCAGGTTGACCGCTCACTCTTTAAGGAAATCATCGTTGTTGATGGAGGATCAACGGATGGCACAGTCCAGTATTGTCACGAAAACAACCTTACAATCGTGCAACAACCAAACAAGGGTGTTCCCGACGCGGAAGAGTATGGGGTTCTCAATTCGACTGCAGATGTCATCATTACTTTCACCCCCGATGGGAATTCGCTTTCCGAATTGCTTCCAAGCCTATGCAGATTGTTCCATGAGGGATATGATATGATCATTGTGTCGCGGTATCTCGCCACGGCTAAAAGTGATGACGATGATGTGATTACCGCCCTTGGAAATCGCATCTTTACGATGGCCGTAAATATACTCTTTGGCGGAAAGCTGACAGATTCACTTGTTGGTTTTCGAGGCTATACTCGTAATGCGGTGAAACAAATGAGGCTTGTTAGCATGGGAAATGAATTTTGTTTGAGGGAAAAGTTTTATCTAATGAATTCATGGGAACTCGGTTCCAGCATTCGAGCCTCCCGCCTAAATCTTAAAGTGCATGAGATTCCTGGGGATGAGCCTGCACGCATTGGAGGAGTTAGAAAAATGTCTATTCTACGCAATGGACTAGGTTCCGTAGCGCAGATTGTTTATGATTATCTATTCTTCCGCCATTCAAGGCTATGAATTGACCTCGTTTGAGCTACTGATCAGGCAAAACATCCACATGCAAGAGAATCCTCTAAACTACTGGAAAACACTAAAAAGTGCAGAGCTTCTCAATGCGTCCCCTTGGATTCGCCATTCTGTCGAACAGGTTAAATTGCCGGATGGTCGGGTAATTGAAGATTATCACCAGATTGAGTTGATGGATTATGCCGGGGTAGTTGCGCAAACCGTTGATGGGAAGGTCATATTTGAACGTATGTATAAACACGGCGTCAAAAAAGTTTGCCTCACTCTACCTGGAGGCGGAATCAATCCAAATGAGGATCCACTGGCTGCTGCTCGACGTGAACTACTTGAAGAAACAGGCTATGTCGCTGAGGACTGGCAGTCGCTTGGAACATTTGTTTCTGACGGAAACTATGGATGTGGCCGAGCAAACCTCTTTTTTGCACGATCCGCCAAGCAGGTCACCTCCCCGCATTCTGCCGATCTTGAGGACATGGAAGTAGTTCTTCTATCTCTGGATGAAATGCAGGATTGTCTAAGTCAAGGGTTGTTTGCGATTCTTGGGGCAGCGGCCGGGGTGGCCCTGGCACTCAATGCCGGGTTATTTGACCCTCCCGCGACTCGCGCATGAAAAACCTTCATTCTTACTGTTCCATCCAAGAACAGCTTTACCATCGGAGTGGCCGTGGTGAACAAGTTGAAATTGTGGATCCCGTCAATTCAGTTTTCGCTTAAACAGCGCTGCGCCGCGTTGGTTAACATCAAGCGGGTCGCCACCGACATGGTGCACCTGTGTGCAGTTCCAGTCGATCCATGAAAGCAACTGAGACCCGTGCTCCGGCGACTCCCCGTAACGACCAATTCCGTATTCCCGCATATCCCGGCTAATCAAGAGTACGTAATCTGGCGGCGTCTTCTCCAAATCATCCATTATTCCTTCAGGATTTTTCAGCCAATAGTTATTAATAAAATATACATAAGTTGAAGCCTTTACTCGCAGCAGATAGTTCAACATGATTCCCTCCGGAAGAACAAGGAGCCGGGTAAAAGCAGGCGCATCTACAAGCGATTGGCGTATATTCTCAAAGTATGCGGTCGTCGGATCAATGGTCGCAGAAAATCCAATAATCTGGTCTGCTCCGGTTCCAAAAGGTTGCGTCTTGGCTGCGAAGATCCCTGAAGAAACTTTCTGAATCTGCACGATCCCGCTTGCAAGAAGTAAACCACACACACATAGATAGACCAGCCGGGTAGCTTGTTGCAATTTAAAGAAATCAGGCAACATTTTCCAAAGAACAATGACAGTCACGATGCCCGCCAGCGCAGCCTGGAAGTATCCGGAATGGTATATTCTCGGATTGAGCGGCATCCGGGCGAGAAATGCCCAGGCGGCGAGCAATAAGAGCCACCGGATCTGATAACCCGCGCAGCTCTGTTCAGGATTCTTAAAAAACAAAAGAAGCAAAGTTCCCGCGATCAGCCATGCTGGGAACACTTTGCCCATTTCGAGCCATGGGATTCGTGGCGCAAAATAGAAGGCAGTAGCGGACAGGGCGACGCCTGTCGCCCACAGAACCTTTGGGCGGGAGTTTCCAATCCATTTACAAATGGCAGCAATTGCCGCGAGAGCGGCCAATGAGCAAATTCCTGCAAAGGTCAGTGCGATCAGGTTTCCTGAAATATTGGAGGTGCCAAGTAACCCGGTCTGAAATGGATCTTGGGCCAAGCCCTTGTAGAGAAATAGACCTGTCCATGCTGTATTTGCCCAGAGAAACGCATCGTAGAGCGAAAACCTTGCTGTGTGGTAAAGAACTGCCGCAGCAATGATCGCAGGGATAATGCCGGCAACGCCAAAACAGAGCACTTGGCGAGCGATCTCGGCAGTTTTCAATCTGCCGCGCAGTGAAATCCAGGCCAAAACAACTACTCCAAGCGAGACGACGCTTGCGGTAAAAATTACCTCCAGTTTGAGCAGAACGCACAACCCGCATAGCAGACCAGCCAAAGCAGCTAAAGCGGCAGTGGGTTTTTGGAGCCATGCGGCCCAAGTTGCAATCAAGACGAGAACAAGCAGAAATCCATGGGTAGTCTCGTGGGAATACGGCGCTGCAAAATTGTAGTTTCCAATACCGACGAATTGATTGAATGAGAAAACAGTGACAAAGAACAAGGTCCCCACAAATGCGGAGGCCCGGCCCCATCCGACGCGAAGGATGTGGTAAAGCAGCACCAAGATCCCTGCATAAATAATAAGATTCACCGCCACAAGGTGCATAAAGCCCGGGCCAAAAAGCCAAAAAACAAGCGCATTGAAATAATGCGACAAGGGTCCGTAAACAGCATCCATATCCCGGTAAAGGACGCCCCCCTGAGTGATCTGCCAAGGCAGATAAAGTTCCCGGCCAAAATCAACGAGTGGGTCTGGCCATTTCCGCCAAGATACGGCCAAGGCTGCGATCACAGTTAAACCGAGGATGCCCCAGCCAATTAACTCCAATGAATGGATTTTGTTATTGTCAACTCCATCGGTTATTTCAGAGTTTTTGAAACTGCAACCCCTGCTTTTTTTAGACTTTCTCATGTTTTAGAATTGGAACAGGAGCTGCTGGGATCTTTCAAATTGGTTAATTTGTTGAGTTGCGGCCCATTAATAAGCACAGCGTTTTTAGTGTCATGGAAATTACAAGGCGGTTTTTTGCGTGGGATTCTCTTCAGAGGGGGCAGAAGTTTCTGGCCAGGCTAATGGCTTTTGTAATTGAGCATCAAGATTTCGAACTGTTCTCTGTGAAACCGAATTGCGGAGTCCAGGATCAGGCCCGTTGCTATTGTTATGGCCGTTGTTACAAGAGCGATCGCAGCGATGGTGGTACTCAGCAGCAACAATGGTTGGTATGATAAACCGATAATGAATACTGCAAGAGCGAAAAGCAGTTGGGTAGCCGCCAAAAGGGAAAAACAGAGCAGGGGCTTGGCATCCTTGAACAGCCAGACGATGGATCGGAGGACGATCACTCCATCGGAAAAGGTATTGAGCTTGGAGAAGCTTCCGGCAGGACGATCCCTATAGGCGATGGGGACCTCTACGATCACAAAAAGCCGCTCAATGGCGTGGATGGTAATCTCTGCTTCTACGGCAAACCCGTCGATGAGGATTGGACAGTGTTTGACAAAACGCTTCGACATCGCCCGGTAGCCAGTCAGTACATCGCATATCTTTTTGGAAAATAGCAACTGTATCGACCCACAGATCAATTTATTCCCGAAGCTGTGAAGGGGCCGCTTGTTTTCCTTTGAGTAATGGCCGCCGGACAGCCGATCCCCGTTGGCCATGTCAGCTCCGTTGCGGACTTCATCAAGCAGCGCATGGATTGCTTCCGCTGGGTAGGTGTCATCACCATCAACAATGACGTAAAAATCCGCGTCAATCTCACGGAATGCGTGACGCAACACCGCACCCTTGCCTTTTCTGAGCGACGGGATGACTTTGGCTCCTGCGGCCAATGCGTTCGCACGAGTTTCATCTGTGCTGTTGTTGTCAAAAACAATTACTCTGGCGCTGGGCAACTCCGTTCTAAAATCGGAGACCACCTTCCCGATTGTGGCGGCCTCGTTTAGGCACGGAATAATCACGGCTATTTCCATTTCTGATGATTTCGGATTTGCAGCCATTGTTCAATGAGGAAGTGCACGGGGGGAAGAGAAGCGGAAAAGCTGAAAGCTGAAACTTGAAGGCGGAAACCCGGGCGGACCTGATCAGGGCGCGGTCAGAACATGGGTCATGCTGGGCATGACGGACATTGTCCCGGCCTTGACGTTGGCATCCAAAAGCACCACATTGGTCACATGATTACAACACTACGGGAATCCAAAACAAAGCTCAGCGATCTGGTTCAGCGGGCCAGCCGGGGCGAGGAGGTTCTTATTACTGTTCGGGGAAAGCCAAGCGCCCGCCTTGTTCCCGTTGGCCAGGCGGATTTTGTCATGGACGATTGGATGCGGGAACTTGCTTCCCTGCGCACCAGCCTGAAATCAAGCCAGTCCGCCGGCCGACCATCCGCGCTGGATGAAGTCCGGGAGGACCGCTGGTGAACTCTCCCTACTGGGACACATCGTGCATCCTGGCGCTCTACGTCGCAGAACCATTGTCCCATCGAATCGCAACCCTTGCCTCCAAAGGAAAAGAAGGGCTCACCAGCAGCTCAATCCTCGAATATGAAATGGCTTTCGCGCTCCACGCCAAGGAGGCCAGAGGCGAAATTCCTCCGCTTTCCGCCATCCGGGTTCTTAAAAAATTTCAGGCCGACCTCGAGAAGCGGCGTTTCCTCCTTGCTCCGCTCGGGCAGGATATCTTGAGTCGGGCAACCGAAGTCGCAAGCGCCTCGCTCCGCAACGATCCCCCCCTCCTCCTTCGCACTCTGGACGGTATCCACATCGCCACGGCCCTCCAGCTTCGATCCTCCGAAATCATCACAGCCGACAAACGCATGGCACAGGCCGCAAAAACGCTCGGCCTCTCCGTTAAAGATTTTTCCTGAAGCAGGAAGCCCCTTGCTCCATGTCTGCCGACTGCTCAATGCACAAAATGCCGAGTATCTGGTTGTCGGGGCTTGGGCGATGATCCTCAATAGCGTCGTCGTGCGCTTCCTGGCACTCCCTGATCTCATCCGCAGCAACCTGGAGAATCAACCCAGGGTAGGCCGGTCTTATCGCTTGCCTCGCAGGTAATTTTGCACCTCGTCGTGGTCGCCGGCAAAATCAAAGGAGAGCACCCCTTTCTCCGCGATAAAAATCAAACGCCACGCCAAACCCGTACGGCACTCGTAAACGTGCCTGCCGAGTTTTCGAATGGAAAGGCCGGTGTGCGCGTGCGGGTTTCCGAATCCTTCCTGCACAAGTTTGAGCGTTTCGGAGACTTCATTCTCCCGCCCAGCCGAGCGCACGATTTTTTTGAACCGTTTGGAAAGCTTAACTGAAATCATCCGGCCCTCCGGTGAACCGCGTCATATCCCCCCGCTTTGCGGCCGCCTTGATCTCCGCTCCGATTTTCTTTTCCGCACTTTCCATTTCTGCGGGAGTTAAACCGTATTCCCGCAACGCATAGTCGTCGGATGTCACTCCCACCGGACGCAGCGCAACGATCTTCCCCTCGAAGACAAACCCCACATCCTCACCCTGTGTCGCCATTTTGAGCCAATAACCAAGTTGTCCCCGCCCTTCTGTAATGGTGAGAATCTTCATAAGGTCATTCTGGCTTCTTTATTCAGCTCTGCAAGGATGCAAATTCCATTCCGGTCGTGCGCAGGTCCATCTCGCGAAAGGCGTCCTTCGTCAGCGCCCGCAGCCCGCAATGGAAATCCTGCCTTTCGTGGTTTAATCCCGCTCAGAGATGTTCATCCTGAGCCTTCTAAAGGCGAGGAAAAATCTGGCATCCTCCGTTTCGGGCTGTATGGTCTGCCGCGTTATGACAAAGCCTCTCTTTATTCTTGCGTGCGCGGGACTGGCGGTTTTGCCGCTGGGAGCCGCAAACTTCAATCCGGTGAATGTCACGGGATTTAATTTTGATGCGGTCGTTGAAAGCAATTCCACTAACTATACCAACAGCGCCCAGAGCCTGGATGCCACCGGCAATGTGTTCTACGAGGCCGGGTTGCCTGGAAGTGCCGGCGGCAGCGGTTTGCCGGGATCCGAGACGGTCACCACTACGAGCGGCAACAATACGTTCACATTTAATCTGGCCAGCTACGGCAATAACGCCGGGCTGGTCAGCAACTCCCTGAGCATCGCCCCGGGGTCGGGGTTTATTCCGCTCAATCTCACCACGTCCGCGAGTTTCCAGTCGATGGCCTTTCTGGGCTTCTCCACCGAGGCCCAACCCGCTGCTGCGATCGGTGATATTCAGCTCAACTTCTCCGACAACTCGACCTCCATCTACACCGGGGCGCTCGACATCCCCGACTGGTATTTCGGGAGTGACGACGTCAGCACCCCCCTCGTTTACAACTCTACCGGCCGGGTCAACATCAACAACGGCCTGTTCAATCAAAACCTTTCCGGCGTCACAGCTGCCGATGGCGGAAAACTCTTCGCCAGCGTGATCACGCTCACGGGAAGTGACCAAGCCAAGCTGGTGCAATCAGTCGGGTTCCGCATCACCAGCAGCACGGGCGCCGACCGCACGTACATCATGGGCGCTTCCGCCGCGCCCGCTGTCCCGGAACCCGCGACGCTAGCTCTCCTCGCACTCGCCGCCGCCGCCTGGGTCACCCTCCGCCGCCGAATGACCCGCGCCGCCTAAAGCGGTACCCTGCGCTTGGTGATGGTGACGACTGCGCCATCATAGAGCCATTTGGAAAGGGTGGCGAAATTGTTCCGCGAATCTGCAACAGTTGCCGTTTTTATATGATAGATAAGGTATGATTCCGATCCGGGTTTGCCTACCTGACGGGCAAAGAGTTGGGATGCTGCCCATACAGGGCAGAACTCTTCTTTTTTAAGGACCCAGGGCGGCGCTGGCGCTTGCCCTGGGCTGGAGGATGTAGCCCCGTTGGGGCTCTGATACCATCTGTTGGAAATAACCGGACTTTGCAGCGACCAGGGAAACGGGCGTCCCGCCCAATGCTGTCAGTTTTACGGAAAATCGCGGTCGCACGAGCATCCGAGGCGCATGGACATTCCTGTCCATGGCACGCCAGTCTCCAACGACAGGAATGTCGTTGCCCCTTACACTGAGAGTATTGGGGGACGCCTGTGCCCCCTGTTTTACGTTGGCCCCATATCGTCGCTCTATTTTCAAGAGACGGTATGAGGGGCGAAGAAATCAGGTTCTTCCCCTCCCCCTTTCGTGTATTTCGTGCCTTTCGTGGTTCAACCCACCCCAACCCAACCGCCAGGCGGCATGGTAGTTACAGGCCAAGGCAAAATTGCTTTTACCGGCCTTTTTTCGTCGTTAATTTTTTGGAGAGCCGAAGCGTTCGCTCCAAAACCGGCAGGACCGAAATATCTTTATCGCGGGCAGCAGCTCGCTTGCTGGCAATGACTCTGGAAAGCGGGAGAACCCGCATTTTATGGTTTTCGATCACGCTGACGCGGGTGCCTTGGAATTCCACCGAAAACGGCCGCAAACCAACCGGCTCGAAGACCACATTGATCTGTGTGCCATCCCGGAGTTCGTAGAAGGTCGGAGCACGCAGCATGCCGCCCAGTTTCTGAACAATTGCATAGAGGCGAACAACCTGGCGCTTGGGCAAATCCACCCAGAAATCATAATCAATCGTCGAGCAGGGAGCGCCTTGCTCGACGGCGGCCATCATTCCGATCAGGATGGTTTTGATGCCTTCGGCTTCAAGGGCCTGAAGGAATTCGACAAACGGGCTGACTGGAGGCTGATTCGACATCTTTCTGCTGGTGTTTTTGAAAAAAAGATCGTGTGCTGGATCAGCTCATCCTGCGTGAGCCCACGCGAGCGTCGCAAGAGCCGGAAAATGGCTTTTTCTTTGCGGCTCATGAACGGAATCACGCTGGGACTTTGAAAGATCGGCCGGGTAAAGGCGAGGAAAAATCCGCCCGCCCTCAATTCTGCACGGCCACTTCACGAAATAGAGGAAACTTCACCATGAAGATCAGAAAGGACGGGAAGGAGAAGAAATGAAACTCGTGCCCTGGCTTGTCTTCAGGTTCTTCATGGTTTTTTTCCTGAGCCGCCAAAAAATTGTCAGCCAAATTTTGCCCCATTGATCTGTTTCTCTCTGCCACTGTGATTTATGACTTCAAGTGAATTGGCCGTGTCAATTCTGCTTCTTGGAATCTTCGGCGGCCTTCTGCATCTCGGCGGAGAGGTCCGGCTTCCCTGCGGCAGCGAATTTCTCTGCGAGCTGCGTGGCGGCCGACTTCCGGGGTTCGGGCGGGAGGAATTTCATAGCGGCCAGCGTCTGGTCTGCGGCATCCCGGTGCCGGCTCTGTGAAAGGTAGAGGTCGGCGAGCTCCAGGCGGGCGAGCGTGCTCTCCGGTGCGACATCCAGGAGTTCCTTAAGCGTGATTTCGGCGCTGATGGGATTGCCCTCAACGACGCGAACGTACCGGGCGAGGTGGACCTTGGCCTCGACGATGTTCTGGCCCGGGGCGACTTCAAGCATGAGGACGGTCTGCTGCAGACCCTTCGAGAGGTCGTTCGGGGGGAACGCAATCGGCCGCGCCCAGGGAGGGATGACCTTGTCAAAAAGCGCCCGCTTGCCGAAAGAATCCTGGTACGAAATCCCAGGAACCGGCTTCGGATAGAGGATCCCGAAAAATGGCCCGATGAAATTTTCCCACGTCATCAGGGAAATATGGGTGACACCGTGCTTTTTGATAAACTCGAGCGCGGCCTGGTCGCTCTGCGCATTCAGTCCGGCGGCAGCCGCTTTCAGCCCCTCGACATTTTCCCAGTAGAGCGTCCCGATCGTTCGGAATCCGCCGAGCGCGGAGAGCAGGCACGAGCTGTTCGGGCTGCTGAGGAGGACGACCGGCCGGTCCCCGGCGCTGTCGAGAATCGCGCGGGCCATCTGCCGGTGCAGCAGGGCAAGCCCCTGCCCGGGAGTGATCGAGACCTTTTCCCCGCTTCGATACTGCGCAAGCGGGACATGAAACGAGTTTTTGAAGGACGGTTCGATGACGAGGTAGGCAAAAGCGAGCAGCAGGACCGCCGCCAGTCCGCGCCCGATGCGATCGCGCGGCACCAGCTTCCAGACCGTGGGGACGACGATGCCGGCCAAGGCAATGTAGAGCGGGCCAGCCAGCATCCCCCACCGCACCTGATAGAACTGCAGGCCGGTGATGAAGAGGATGGGGATCGACAGGAACAGGAGATTTGCTTTTGTTCCCCGCCCGACGGAAGCAACCCACTGGAGGAGGAACGCCGCCAGCAGGAAAACCGGAAACCAGCCGAACGCGATCTGCCAGGTGAGCCCGCCAAGCCGAATGCGCGTAAGCAAAGGAAGGAGCTCGGCAATGTTTTGATGCAACCGCCACATAAACGGATCTTTTGGGGCGTAGATATCGCCTCCTCCGAGAACGATGACCGCCGGCAGCACGGCGCAGGCGAGAACGGGCCAGACGAGGCGGCCCAATGGAAGAGGGTTTTGCTTGGCCCCAAGCTGGCTAATCCAATGGGAAAGGATGGCGATGATCCATCCGCCCCCCAGCCAAGCCAAAGCATAAAGCGGATGGTTCACCTCCATGCGCATCCCCATGTCGAACGGGAAATACTCCAGCAGGTAAAAGAACAGGCTACCGCTGGCACCCCACGCGGCCCAGGTTTTCCAGAGGTCGGCCCGGAAATCGAGTTTTGCATCCGGGCGGCGCGGGGTGCTGGCGTAAACCAGAGCTGCCGCCAGGGCGGCTATGCCGATTCCGCCAAGAACCATGGCCGTCGACAGCGCGCTGATCCAGAGCCCAGCGGCCCCGCAGATCGCGGAGAAGATCATGCCATGTCGGGCCTGCCGGATCGAGTGGGGAGGGACGAAGTCCTTGCCATCCGCAGATTGGACCCACCCCGCACCGGCCCAGGCAATTCCGAAGAGCATGCCGAGGAGGGCAAAGGCAATGAGCCCGTGGTGGTCGGGGTACGCGGGCATGAAGCCCTCGTAAAATGTGGGAACCGAGACCATGCCGAGCGCGATGACGGCGCCGCAGAGCGGGCCGAAGCGACGGGCGGACAGCGTGCTGAAGATCACGAGCGCGAGGGCGAGCAGGATCGGGTTGGCCCAGATCGACATGCGGAAGATGCTGTTCCGCAGCGAGTCCCCGGTGAACAATCGGTAGCTTTCTCCGAGCCCGCGCAGGTACCACACAAAGGCGGAGTTCCAGTGCACCTCGCGCCCCTTTGGCGCGTTGTCGAAGTCGGTGTGCCGGACCCGCCATTCCCCGCCGCTCCCCAGGTGCTCGGCATGCCGGTTCCACGTGTACCCGTCGAATGCGATCTCGCTCAGGAAAACCGGCATCCGCTTCTCCAAAGGAATATTTTTGTCGGCGTCCTGACAGAGCCGGACCGTGACCGCATCGACGAGGAACGCATGGGCTCCGACCCAGGCGACGCACGCGAGAAGGACAGCGACAAACCCGACCCATGCGGCGATCTGTGCGAGGCCCCGGGGCCTGTCCGGGGCGGGCGGGGCAGCCTTCACGGCAGCCGTCACATCATTCGCGGGGGAGGGCGCAGGTTTCTTCCGTTTTGTTTTGGAGCGTTTCGAAGCCATGCTGCGAGGGCGGGACTATGCACGAGGAAGACCGTGATGGAAAGAGGATTACACGGGCGGCTGCGCACGCCGAGATTTCCGAACGATGTCAGGGCTTTCATCCTTCCCGGAATCTGGCACTCTCGCCGGATGGCGATTCCCATCAAAGTCCTTTTTGTCTGCGGCCGCAACAAGCGCCGGAGCCCGACGGCCGAGCGCGTTTTCCGAAGCGATCGCCGGATGATCGTGCGGGCGGTCGGGCTCGGCGAGACCAGCCCTCGCCGCGTCAAGGAGGCGGATGTGGCCTGGGCGGATCTCGTGCTCCCGATGGAGCGGAAAAATGCGATCCGCCTGAAGGTGATGTTCCCCGGCATCGACCCGTTCCCGGAGGTCGAGATCCTCGACATCCACGACGACTACACGTTCATGGACAAGAAGCTGGTCGAGATCCTCAAGGAAACCGTGGATGCCGCACTCGAGCGATATCGCGAAACGCTTCATCCTGCCTCGGAGGACTAGGCTAAGCCGAAATATCGGGTAGCGTTGTCGAAGCAGACGTCGCGGACGAGCCGGCCGAGGAGGTCGAGGTCGCGGGGGAGCTCGCCTTTGTCGGCCTCGCGTCCGATCAGGTTGCAGAGGATCCGGCGGAAGTATTCGTGGCGCGGGTACGAGAGGAAGCTGCGCGAATCCGTGAGCATGCCGACAAACCGGGAGAGGAGGCCGAGGTTCGAGAGCGCGTTGATCTGCCACTCCATCCCCTCTTTCTGGTCGAGGAACCACCACCCGCTGCCAAACTGGATTTTTCCCGGAAACGATCCGTCTTGGAAATTTCCGATCATCGTGCCCATCGCATAATTGTCCGCAGGGTTGAGGTTGTAGACGACCGTCTTGGGAAGTTCGTTCGTCGAGTCGAGGGCATCGAGGTAGCGGGCGAGCGAGCCGGCCTGCGGCCAGTCGCCGATCGAATCGAACCCGGTGTCGGGTCCAAGCGCACGGAGGAGCCGGGAATTGTTGTTCCGCTGCGCGCCCAGGTGGAGCTGCTTGACCCACCCGCGGCGGGCGTCGAGGCGCCCGAAAAACACCATCAGGAACCCGGCAAACGCATCCTGCTCGGCCGACGTGGCAGCATCGCCCGCGCGGGCCCTGCCGAAGATTTTTCCGGCTTCATCGGCCGTGCAGGCGGGGCCGAAGCAATGGCTCAACCCGTGGTCGGAGAGCCGGCAGCCATGGTCGTGAAAGTACGCGTGCCGGCTCTCGAGGGCGTCCAAGAATTCCTGAAGCGAACGGCACGGCTGGCCGGAGGCCTGCTCCAATCTCTCCACCCAGGGACCGAAGAGTTCGGGCTTGTCGGCAGCGAGCGCCTTGTCTGGGCGGAAGGTCGGGAAAACTTTGGTGGCGAGCCTGGCATCGTTGCGGATCCTGGCGTGGTGCTCGAGCGAATCGGTCGGATCGTCGGTCGTGCAGACGACGGCCACCCGGCTTTTTGTGAGGAGCCCGTGGACCGAGAACCCGGGGTCGGAGAGACGCTCGTTCGCGCGGCTCCACACCTCGTCCGCGGTCGATTCGTCGAGGAGGACATCGATGTCAAAATACCGGAGGAGTTCGAGGTGGGTCCAGTGGTGGAGCGGGTTGCGCAGGGTCGCCGGGACCGTGCCCGCCCAGGCCTGAAACTTTTCCCGGGGTGCGGCGTCCCCGGTGCAAAGCCGCTCGGGCACGCCGTTCGTCCGCATCGCCCGCCACTTGTAGTGGTCGCCGGCCAGCCAGATGTCGAAGAGGTTGCCGAACCGGCGATCATCGGCAATCTGGTCCGGGGGAAGGTGCGTGTGGTAATCAAAAATCGGCAGGTCCCTGGCAACCCCATGGTAGAGCTCTTTGGCTGTCGGCGAATGGAGGAGGAAGTCGTCGGTGATGTAGGTTTTCACGGAGAAACCATCTCTCCAAGCGGAGCTCATGGCAATTCTGTTTGAGCGGGGAGAAAATTTCCTGATCGCCGTGCGGCGAGGCGTCCGATAGGAATGAACCCATGCTCAAGCCCATCCTTATCCTCCTGGCAATCGCCCTCCCCGCAGCCGCACGCGCAGCGGATCCCGTGGAGTTCGGCGTCGGCGCATTCACCTTTGAACGACCCTCCGGATGGCAGTGGATCGTCCCCTCGTCCCCGATGCGCAAGGCCCAGCTCGCCGTGCCCGGACAGGGCGCGCCGGCCGAGGTCACATTTTTCCATTTTGGGGCAGGGCAGGGCGGCGGGGTCCAGGCGAATGTGGACCGCTGGTTCGGGCAGTTTCAGGAGGCGAAGACCAGCCAGGGCCGCGAGATGGTCGGCCGTACCGGAGTCACGATCGTGCGGGCTGCAGGGAGTTTTCTGAGCGGGATGCCCGGGGGACCAACCACTCCGATGCCGGGTTACGCGCTGCTCGGGGCGATCTTGGAGAGCCCGGAGGGCGACGTCTTTGTCAAGATGACCGGCCCGGCTGCAACCGTCGAATCGGCCAGTAATGCCTTTTTGAAAATGGTGAACGATGCCGGTGGCCATTAGATGAGACAGCTCCTCCTCGCCATCGTCCTGACTTCGGCCGGGGCCGCCTACAGCGAGGACCTCCTGCGCGTCGGGATCCACGACAAGCCGCCCTTTGCCATGAAGGGTGACTCCGGCGAGTGGGAGGGAATCGGGGTCACACTTTGGAAGCAGGTCGCCGCGCAGACCGGGCTGAAGTTTCAGTTTGTTGAGATGCCGCACGAAGAAATCCTTCCCGCCGTTGCCGACGGCCGCCTCGAGGCCGCGGTCGGGGAGATGGAAATAACGGCCGACGCTGAAAAATTGGTCAATTTCACCCAGCCGTTCCTCCAATCCTCGACCGGGGTCGCCCACCGGCACGGGGCGTGGAACCCGGACTGGTTCGCGATCGCCAAAGAATTTTTCAACTGGACGCTGGTGCAGGTTCTCTTGGCGATTTTGGGCGGGCTGATCCTGGTGAGCGCGCTGATCTGGATCGTGGAGCGCGACCACCACGTCGGGCATTTCCGCGGCGGCGTCACCGGGTTCGGCTCCGCACTCTGGTTCTCGCTCACCACGATGACGACCGTCGGATACGGCGATAAAACGCCATCGACGTTCTGGGGCCGCGCCATCTCGATGGTCTGGATGCTCGGCGGGATCCTCCTGGTCGCCAGCTTCACTGCAGCCGTGGCCTCGAGCGTCTCCGCGGCGCGGGTCAGCGAGATGATCACCCGCCCGAACGACCTCTTCCGCGTATCCTGCGGCACGCTCAATGGCTCGGTCGCGCAGCGTTACCTCCGCGAGCACGGGATCCCCTCCCGCAGCTTCGAAACCGTCGAGGACGCGCTGGTCGAGCTCTCCGCAGGCAAAATCCAGGCGGTCGTCGCCGACAAGCTCACCCTCCAGTTCCTCCAGATGACGATGCGCAACCGGCACCCGGACGCCCGGTTTTCGGTTTCAAATATCAGTTTCCAGGAGGTCTTTGTCGGCATCCCCGTCCGTTCCAATCTTCCCGCCTTCGAGGCGATCAACGTCGCCGTGCTCAGCACGCTCTCATCCCCGGATTGGGAGGCTACGATGCAGCGGTGGCTCGGCCGCAGCAGCAGCCAATAGAGCGCCAGGGGCGCATCTCTGAATGCTGCAAAAGCTGGCTCCGCCTTGAGGGATCTTGTTTGGAGTTCCGCATTTATGCGGCTGGCGAGTGAGGCAGCAGCCCAAAAAAGCACCGCCGGAGCACCGGGAGTGCTCGGGGGAGACTGCACAGAGTGCAGCCCGCAGGGCAAGACGAGCGGGAGCGAGCGCGTCAACTCCGAACCCGGAAACCCTCCGCCTGACAGACGTGCAACTTTCGGAGATGCGCTCGAGAGCCAGGCACCCGGCCGCCGCAGGAAATCCTCCAGCATCGCCGGAAAACCCGAATTTTTCCACGGGCGGAACAATTTTCATTTCCTGATTTTCAGGAACGCGGATAGTCTGCGTATTGGCACACTAAAAACCATGGCAAAACCCGAAGAACTCACCGACAAGGCGCTCACCGCCCGCTCCAAGAACCTGGACCTCGCGCTCCAGCAGATCGAAAAAGATTATGGCAGCGAGGCAATCCGCCGCCTCGGCGACGCCTCGGTTTCGCCGGTCGATGTCATTCCGACAGGAAACATCCTCATCGACCGTGCGCTCGGGGTCGGAGGCTTCCCCCGCGGCCGCATCGTCGAGATCTACGGGCCGGAGTCGTCCGGCAAGACGACCCTCACGCTGACGGCAATCGCCCAGGCGCAGAAGCGCGGCGGGCTGGCGGCGTTCATCGACGTCGAACACGCGCTCGACCCGCAGTACGCGCAGAAGCTCGGGGTCAACCTGGACGAGCTCCTGGTCTCCCAGCCGAGCTCCGGCGAGGAGGCGCTCCGGATCTGCGAGACGCTCGTCCGCTCGAACGCCCTCGACATCATCGTCCTCGACTCGGTGGCGGCGCTCGTGACGAAATCCGAACTGGAGGGGGAGATCGGCGACGCGGTCGTCGGCGCCCAGGCCCGGCTGATGAGCAACGCCCTCCGCAAGCTCACCGCCTTTATCTCGAGGGCCCGCACGGTCTGCGTCTTCACCAACCAGATCCGCGAGAAGATCGGGGTCATGTTCGGCAACCCGGAAACCACCCCCGGCGGCAAGGCGCTCAAATTTTACGCCAGCGTGCGCATCGACATCCGCCGCATTGGCGCGATCAAGACGGGCGACGGGACGATGACCGGCAACCGCACGAAGGTGAAGGTGGTCAAAAACAAGGTGGCGCCGCCGTTCACGGAAGCCGAGTTCGACATCATGTACAACGAGGGGATCTCTAACACCGGATCTCTCCTCGACCTCGCAATTGAAAAAGGGGTCCTCGAAAAGCGCGGCTCCTGGCTCAGCTACAAGGGCAACCAGCTCGCCCAGGGCCGCGATGCCGCCAAGGAGGCCCTCAAGGCGGACCTATCCCTCTACGCCGAAATCGAGGGGGAGGTTCAGGCCGCTTTGGACGCCGCAAAAAAATAGGCCGCATGCACGCCGACCTCGATCCCGCCTCGCTGACGATCCGCTCTCTGGGCGAGCGGGCCATTTCTTCCCCGCTCGAAAAGCTGATGGCCGAGTGCACACCCGGCCATGCGTTCTACAGCGACGACCACAGGGTCCTCGTCCAGCACGAGCTCCCGGACGTCTCGCGCATGATCGCAAACGGCCAGGAGTTCCCGTGCTTCGAAGTCGCCGGCCCGCGGAAAAAGATTTTTTTCGACCCGTCGCAGACGAGCTGTGCGATCGTGACCTGCGGCGGACTCTGCCCGGGCCTGAACGACGTGATCCGGGCGATCGTCATGCAGGCATACTACCGGTATGGGGTGCGCCGGATCTACGGGATCCCCTACGGATTCGAGGGGCTCATTCCGGAGTACGGACATGCGATCATGAACCTCACGCCGGATGCCGTCGGCAGCATCCACGAGTTCGGCGGGACGTGGCTCGGGACCTCGCGAGGCCCGCAGGACATCCTCCGCATGGTCGACCGCCTGCAGGAACTCGACGTCAACCTCCTCTTTGTGATCGGGGGCGACGGAAGCCAGCGCGGCGCGCTGGAGATCGACAAGGAGGCCCGCCACCGCGGGGCAAAAATCGCAGTCGTCGGCGTGCCAAAAACGATCGATAACGACATGATCTACATGGATAAAAGCTTCGGCTACGAGACCGCTGCAGCCGCCGCCGTCCACGCCGTCCATGCCGCCCACACCGAGGCCCGCAGCGCGCGCGGCGGCATCGGACTCGTCAAGCTCATGGGCCGCCACTCCGGGTTCATCGCCTGCGCCGCCGCCATCGCCAGCGGCGAGGTCAACGCCGTGCTGATCCCGGAGGTCCCGTTCGCCCTGGATGGCGACCACGGGTTCCTGGAGGTCATCCGCCAGCGGGTTGTCTCGCGCGGCCACGCCGTCGTCATCGTCGCCGAGGGGGCCGGCCAGGAACACCTCGGCAAATCCGGCGAGACGGACGCCTCGGGCAACGTCCGCCTCGGCGATATCGGCCACTTTCTCCGCGACCGCCTCACCGCCCACTTTAAGAGCTGCCAGACCGCGCTCACCCTCAAATACATCGACCCGAGCTACATGATCCGCAGCGTGCCGGCCTCCCCGCAGGACCGCATCTACTGCATGCGCCTCGGCCAGGCCGCCGTCCATGCCGGAATGGCCGGAAAAACCGGCCTCATCGTCGCTCGCTGGCACAGCATGTACGTCCATGTCCCGATCGCCGTCGCCACATCCGCGCGCCGGATGGTCGACCCGGGCAAGGACATCTGGCTCTCCGTCCTGGAGTCGACCGGACAGCCTCCCCGCTATTACTGAGGGAGCAAAGAACCACAAAAGGACAGCAGGAACGAGCAACTAGGGGTCGGTAGTCAAATCTTGACAGTTTGAAGGACCTCACACATGGCACGAGCATAATGAAGGGGAGTATTGATTTTGGCTGGAAAACGATCTGCCAGGCATGGGTTTGATTCATCGGAACTCCCTTTTGTCAAGATTTGACTACCGACCCCTATTTCTCTCTAATGACTGGGACCCTACAAGGATATCTGGCTCTCCGTCCTCGAGTCGGACGAACAGCCGCCCCGTTTACTACTGAGCGCCGTCCGGCTACGAGAGGAGGATGTCGGACCCGAGGTCGGTCTGGAAGTCGAGAGCGAGGCGTTCCGAGGTATGGGGCCGGATGACTTCGGCCACGTACTGAACGTGGGCGGGGTCGCTCATGTAGGCGTCGAGCTTCCCGGCGCACTCCAGTTCGACAAGCAGGAAAAACGGCCACTCCATCGAATCGTTGAGACGGTACCCGCATCGGAGCCCGCGCACGACCGGGATCTTATTCAGGCGGATCTTGGTCTCGCGCAGCATCCAGTCAACCTTTTCCGCATCGACCTCCGGCCGGAGCTTGAAGAGGACGACGTGCTGGATCATGGGATTATTTTGACCAGTCGAGGGCACCCTTTTTGACCGCGTAAGCGAAGCCGACCATGAGGATGGTGGCGAAGCTGAGCATGCTGTAGAGGATCACCGTGCCGTAGGAGGCGACAAAGTCGGTGAAGATGATCGCCCACGGATACATAAAAACGACCTCGATATCGAAGAGGATGAAGAGCATGGCCACGAGGTAAAATTTCACGCTGAACCGCGGCTGCGGTCCGGCGACCGGGGCGATGCCGCATTCGTAAGCGGCATCCTTCGCGGCCGAGCGCGTTCCGGAGCGCCCGAGGATCAGGTTGGCCAGCAGCGCGACCGTCGCAAACCCGACCGCAACGATCACGTGCAAAAGAACCGGAATGTAGTCCTGAATCATGGCTGGTTCATTACCACAGAACCGGCTGGCGGGGCGAGGGAGAAATTTTTTATGGGGCGGCTGCTTCGGGCCCGGGATCTGCAGGGCCCTGCCGCCGGATCAGCCGTTCCCACAGCCGCATCCCCCCGATGAGTCCCCGCACCCCGGCGAAGTCTCCCCGCTTTCGACCAGGATGGTTTCGAGGAGGATCTGCTGGAGTCCGAGTTGCTCGCGCGCCTGCGCGAGCAGGCGGAGCGCGACCTCGTCCGGCTCGTGGCAGGTGCGGAGCTGGATCTCGACCGGCCGGTCGGCATACTGCGGGAACGACTCGGTCATCTCGCCATCGAGGATGAACGACGCGTAGGCGTTGAGCTTTTCCTGGAGCTGGTAGAGCTGGGTCTCGCCGCCATCCCACGGGCGGGTCTCGTACATGGCGAGCACGAGCGTGTCGCGGCGGGCGTCGTAGGCGAAGGCGTCCAGCACGCCCGGATGGGCGACTCCCTTGGGCGTCAGATTTTCGGGAACCATTGGTAGAGCATAAAGTAGACGAGGACGCCGGTGACCGAGACGTAGAGCCAGAGCGGGAATGTCCACCTCGCCCAGGCGCGGTGCTTTGCAAAGTTGGCCCGCAGCGCGTGCGTGATCGTGACGAGGATCAGAGGAACGATGACCATGGCCAGGATGATGTGCGTGGCCAGCATCACGTAATAGAACGTCCGCACGGCCCCCTCTCCGCCGAACGGGGTGTGGACGCCCCGAACGAGGATCTTGTGCAGGACATAGGTCACCAGAAAAATGCAGGAGACCAGGAAGGCTGCAGCCATGGAGTTCCGGTGCGCAATCTTCCGCTCGGTCTTGATGAAGACAAAGCCGGCCAGCAGGAGGATGGTGGCTGTGGCGTTGAGGCCGGCGTTCAGCGCCGGGAGGTCGGCGGCGCTCATCGGGCGGCGTTCTCGCGGTCGATGCGCTGGCAGGTCCTGGCAATGTACCATCCGAGGCCCGAGACCACGGCGATCACGATCACGAGCATGGTGATGACGCTCCAGGAAAACGCGACGCCCGCCATCACCGTCTGCGGCTCCTCGGAGGCCACCATGGGAGTTCGGCAGCCAACGCAGGCCATCGCGCTGTGGTGCGCCAGGAGCAGCGTGGCAACAAGGAGGGCGACAGTCTTCATGGAAGGGGATTTTCGCGGATCAGGTCGCCCATGTCCATCAGAAGCTTTTGCACGACCTCGGGATCGTTGCCGTCCTCAAACCCGCGCAGCCGTCCGTCCCGGTCGACCAGAACAAAGCGGGTCGAGTGGGCCGGGGTGCCATCGGGTTCTTTCGCGAGCGGCTGGAGCAGGCCCTGGACGACGAGCGACTGGACAGCTGCCGGATCGCCGGTCAGAAATTTCCACCGGTCCGAGCCGGCCCCGAGCTTTTTGGAGTAGGCGGCAAGCACGTCGGGCGTGTCAAACGCCGGGTCGATCGAGAAGGTCACGAGCTCGACGCCCTTCCCCGCCCGCCCGATCTTCTGGTTCAGCTCGGCCATCCGCGAGCTCAGGAGCGGGCACGGGCCTAAGCAGCGGGTGAACACAAAATTGGCGACCCAGATTTTCCCCTTCAGATCGTCGAGTCCGAACGGCTGGCCGGTCTGGTCGGTGAGGTGGAACGCGGGGACGTCGGAGACCGGCTGGAGGCGGTTCGAGAGCTTGACCGGGCGGGTCCCTCGGAGGCTCGACCACGCGAACGTGACCGCGAGGGCGACGGAGACAAACGCGACGATCCAGCCGAAGCGAATCCCCATTCGTCAGACCCAGTAGAGGAGGGCGAAGACGAAGAGCCAGACGACATCGACGAAGTGCCAGTAGAGAGCGACATTGGCCAGCGCCGGATGCCGCTGCGGGGTGAAGCACCGCGTGAGCGACTGGCGCAGAAAGCACCAGATGATGAGGAGCACGCCGACCGCCACGTGCAGGCCGTGGAACCCGGTGATCAGAAAAAACGTCGAGCCGTAAACGCCGCCTTTGTTGAACCAGAGCCCCTCGTGGTAGAGGTGGGCCCACTCGTAACATTGAACGCCCACAAACGTCGCTCCCAGCAGGATGGTCAGGGCGAGAAGTCCGAGGCCGGATTTCCCCTTCTGGACCTCCGTCTCGCTGAAGTGGAACGTGAAGCTGCTTGCGACCAGAAAGATGGTGTTGATCGAGGTCAGGAAGACCGGGAGATGCGGGAGCTCCGGATCTGTGGGCCAGGCGTGGCCGGGCTGCCATGGGAACCCGTTCACCGACCAGCGGAGCACAAAGTACGCGGCGAGCAAGCCAGCAAACAACATGCCCTCGGAGATCAGGAACATGACCATTCCAAATTTGCACGTGGCGGGGGAGGCCCCGTGGTGGGGCGGAGTTTCGTCGTGGGTCAAGACAGCGGTGGACATAAGGTTTTTACAGGGCGACGGCCGGGCCGCGCAGGAACATCAGAAAAAGCACCAGCCCCGCGAGCGCGAAGGCAAACCCCCAGAGAAGAGCGAGGAGCTGGATGTTCGAAAGTTTCATCGTGCGGTCGCCAGGAGGACCCCCAATAAAAGCGGGAGGTAGAGGATTGAAGAAAAAAACAGCTTCCGCGCGGACCCCCGGTCGCGGTGGAGGAGAAACGACATCGCAAACGCGCAGAACCCCGTGCCGAGGAGGAGCGCCGCAAAGAAGTAGAGCGGCGAGTTGAAGCCGAGCACGGCCGGGAGCAGCGTGATCATGAGCAGGCAAAACGAGTAGAGAAGGGCCTGCCGCGAGGTCGCGCCCCCCTCGGGATCGTGGGCGGTGATCATCACGCAGCCGCCGTTTTCATAATCCTCCCGATACATCCAGGCGATCGCAAGGAAGTGGGGCATCTGCCAAAACCAGAGGACCGCGAAGAGCAGGCAGCCCTCGAGGTTGTAGTGCCCGCGTGCCGCCACCCAGCCGATGAGCGGTGGGAGGGCGCCGGGAACCGCCCCGACCAGCGTGTTCAGCGAGCTCCAGCGCTTCATCGGGGTGTAGATGAGGATGTAGATCGCAATCGTCGCGAACGCCAGGAAGGCGGCGCGGGCATTGGTAAACAGCCCGAGGATCGCAATCCCGGTGGCGGAGAAAAGAACTCCGAAGAGGAGCGCGTCCACCGGCTGCATGCGCCGGGCCGGGAGCGGCCGGTTGCGCGTGCGCTTCATGTTGGCGTCCAGGTCGCGCTCCCACCACTGATTTAATGCCGCCGCCCCGCCGGCGCAGAGCGCGGTGCCGGTGAGCGTGGCCATCAGGAGGACCCAGTCCAGCGGGCCGCGCCAGCCGAGCAGGAACCCGACGAGCGTAGTGATGAGCACGAGCAGCGAGAGCCGGGCCTTCACGAGTGTCATGATATCGCCGACGACAGTCGAGCTCTGGGAGGTGGTCGCAGCGGATTTCATGCGGTGTGGGCGGCAAGCGCGGGGGCCAGGCCGGGCTCAGGGACAATAAACCGGCCGGATTCTGTGGCGCGGAACAGGCGGAACGAAAACAGGGTGCCCAGGAGGAGGAGGATTGCGCCCAGCGCCATGTGGGCGGTGGCAACGTCGGCCGCCTTATTTGACCAGATGGTCCAGGCCCCGAGGCCGGCTTGCGCTAACACCAGCGAGAGCCAGGCCGAGCTCCAGGCCTTCGTCGTCCGCAGGCGCGACCGGGTTGCCGCCCGGTACCAGACGGCCGCCACCGCCGCCAGGATGACGACCGCGACTCCGCGGTGTGCCATCTGGACCCAGATAAAGAGGGCGTTCGTCGGCACCTCGTTGTCGGCCGTGCGCGCGGCATTGATTTTTTCGATCGCGGCAGGCGAGGTGTCGGGCAGCCATTGCCCGTAGGCGAGCGGAAAGTCAGGGATCGAGAGCCCGGCATGCTCATGCCGCATCGCCGCGCCCAGGCCGAGCTGGACGAAGATCAGAGCCGTCGTCCCGGCGACCAGGTTCCTAAGCGCGCGGTCCGGGTTGAAAATATCCCAAGTGCGCCGGAGGAATCCCGGGCTGGTTGCCACCGCCAAAATCCCGATCGCGCAGAAAAACGCCTGGGCGAGGAGGGCGTGAAAAATCCCGAGCTCATCTTTATAGAGCGTGACGCGAAGCCCGCCGAGCAGTCCCTGGGTGCAGACGCCCAGGAACGCGGCAAACCCGAGCCACTTGACCCAAGGGCGGCGGTCATAAGCGAGCAGCCCGGCCGCCAGGATCATGGTCATCAGGCCGACCCCGGAGGCGACGAGCCGGTGGCTGTGCTCGTAAAAAATCCCGCCGACCCACTGGGAAACCGGGAACAAAAACATGTTATAGCCGTAGGTTGTTGGCCAGTCCGGCACCGCCATGCCGACACCCTTCGAGGTCACGATCCCGCCGGTGCAGAGGAGGAAGAACGTGGCGGCGAGGGTTGCGAGGGCACCGAAGTGAATCGCCCGCTGGCTTTTTGTGATGGCTTGATCCGGCATAGATCGGAGATTCGAGCGGGAAGTTTCTGAGACGGCAAGCGGCTAGTGTGATTCGAGGCAGGCGTTTTTCGGGGCCGGCACATCCTGCGGGAGGTAGTCGGATTCGAGGCCGGGCACGCTGAACTCGTACGGCCCGTGGTAGACGACCGGCGTCTGGAGAAAATTCCCGTGCGGGGGCGGGGACGGGACCGTCCATTCCAGCGTGTTCGCGTGCCATGGGTTGGCCGGGGCATCCGGGCCCTTGCGGAGGGAGTGGATCACGTTCCAGATAAAAACAAACGTCGTGAACCCGAGCCCCATGGCCCCGATCGTCGAGATCTGGTTGAGCGGCTGAAGCTGCCGGAGGTGCTCGTAAACCGTGGGGTCCGAGATCCGCCGCATCATCCCGCCCAGCCCGAGGTTGTGCATCGGGAAAAAGGCGAGGTTGAAAAAGACGAACGTGAGGAAAAAGTGCAGCTTGCCGAGCCCCTCGTTGAGCATCTTTCCAAACATCTTGGGGAACCAGAAATACAGCGCCGCAAAGATGGCGAAGATGCTTCCGCCAAAGAGGACGTAGTGGATGTGGGCGACGATGAAATACGTGTGGTGGACGAACAGGTCGACCGGGGTCGAGGCCATGAAGATCCCGCTCAGGCCGCCGATCACGAACATCGAGACAAACGCGAGCGCAAAGCACATCGCCGTCGTAAACTCGATCGACCCGCGCCAGACCGTGCCCAGCCAGTTGAATGTTTTGATTGCCGACGGCACCGCGATGATCATCGTCGAGATCGAAAACGCCGCGCTGAGGGTCAGGTTCATGCCGCTGACAAACATGTGGTGCCCCCACACGACAAACCCGAGGAACCCGATCGCGATCATGGCGTACACCATCGCCTTATAGCCGAAGATCGGCTTGCGGGCAAAGACCGGGATGATCTCCGAGACAAGACCCATGGCGGGCAGGATCATGATGTAAACCTCGGGATGCCCGAAAAACCAGAACAGGTGCTGCCAGAGCAGCGGCTGTCCGCCGCCGGCTGGCTTGAAAAAGCTCGTCCCGAAGTTCAGGTCCGCGAAGAGCATCGCCGCCGCGGCGGAAAGCACCGGCACCGCGAGCAGGAGCAGGATCGCCGTGATAAACAGCGACCACACGGTGAGGGGCATCCGGAACATCGTCATCCCGGGAGCGCGGAGGTTGACGACGGTTGTGATGTAGTTCGTCGCGCCCGCGATCGAGGACAGGCCGTTGATAAAGATGGCGACCCCCCAGAGGCTCTGCCCGACCGGCGTGCCGCTGTAGGCGGCCACCGCGCTCAGCGGTGCGTACGCGGTCCATCCGGTGCCCGGTGCCCCGCCCGGAGCAAAAAATGCCCCCAGGATGATGAACCCGGAAATGACGTAGAGCCAGTAGCTCAGCTCGTTGAGCAAAGGGAACGCCATGTCGCCGGCCCCGATCTGCAGCGGGATCAAGAAATTTCCAAACGCCCCGATCAACATCGGCATCACGACGAAGAAAACCATGATCGTCGCGTGCATCGTCACCAGCATGTTGTACCCGCCCGGAATGATCGCCCCATCGACGGCAACCGTCTGGGGAAGGAACTGGCCGATGATCGGAACCACAGCTCCCGGCATCGCCAGCTGGTAGCGGACCGCAAGGGCCAGCCCGCCGCCGATGAAGAGGAAAAAGAGCGCGGTCCAGAGGTACTGGAGCCCGATCATCTTGTGATCGTATGTCCAAAGGTACCGACGGATAAAGCCTTCGTGGCCGGGCGAGTGATCGGCCGGGGCGGCAAGGGGGGAATCAGCGGTGGCGGATGTCATTGATCCAAATCAAGGTTAGACCCTCCTTAAATCAGAAACTCCTGCGCAATGCACAGAAAAATTAACGTCCTTCGACGATCATGAGGCTGGGGATGAACTGCTGGACGCCATTGGTTTCGGTGATGTCCACGACCGTGTTGAGGGGGTCGTTCGAGTTGAACCCGACGAACCAGAGCCGCCTGGTCGGACCGTTGGGGGTGGAGGAGGTCACCGTCGCAGAGAGGACGTATTCGCCGGGCTCGGGAACAGAAAACTCATAGCGCCCGCTGGCATCCGTCGTCGTGCTTGCCAGGGGCTTCGGCATGCCCTCGAGAAAAAATGCGATGCCGTCGACGTTTGTTCCGGCCGGGATTTGTTCGGTCGCACTTTTTCGGAGCTCGAGGTGCTGCTCGACGACCTTGCGCGGGAAGATCGAGATCTGGGTGCCCGGCATGGCGATGCGTTTGCCGGAATCGTTGCGGAGGATCATGCTGCCGCGAACGATCCCAGGGTCGGAGATCTCGCGGGCCACGAAGAGCATCCGCTGGTATTCCTTCTCCTTCTCCGCCAGCTTTTCCTCGGCCTGCCGCACGCGCTCGCCCTCGCTGGCGAGCTTTTCGTAGAGGGCGGCGATCCAAAACCCCGCGCCGGCCAGCGCGGAGATCGCCAGCAGAAACGCGATCCAGCCGGCAAGCAGGGGGCCGGATTTTTGGCGGCCCCGCCGATCGTGCCGTGACGAGCGTGTGGAGGTGCCGGGTGACGGCGAGGTGGATTTTGTCCGGGAGTATTTCGGCGCGTCGGTCCGCTTTAGAAACTCCCCGATCGGCAGCCATTCGGGCAGGCCCTCGCTGTAGCAGATGTCGCTTTCCAAAAAGTTGCCGGAGTCGACGAGCGCCGCCAGTTGCTCGGGCGGGTACTGGCCGATGATTTTTCCGTTGCGGGCGACTTGGACAAGGCGGTTGGTCATCAGGGGCTCCTTCCGGTTTCCCTGTTTCGGGCGATCCAGTCAAGCGCGTCCTGCCGGGTGGTGAGCGCGCCCTCGAGCTGGCAGACCTGCACCGCATCCAGCACCTTTTTAAATTCGGGGCCTGGCTTCCAGCCAAGGTCGATCAGGTCGCGTCCGCTCACGAGCGGCGGCGGGATCAGCGGCGCGCGCGAAAACTCCTCGCGCATCGCCAGCAGGAACTTGTAGTTGTCGATCATCCCGTGCGAACCGAGGCAGTCGACCCGGTGGAGCTCGAGCTCGTCATCGATCGTCGGGCGCGCCAGAAACCTCTTCAGCGTGGCAACCCGCATCTGCTGGACGTCCTTAAACGCCATGTGGTTCTGCACCGCGACGACCGTCGCCTCGCGCTCCGCATTGGAAAACCGGAGCCGGTCGAAGATTTCCTCCGACATCCGCGCGCTCACCGACTCATGGCCGTTGAACCGGATCCTTCCGTCCTCGTCGCGAAACAGCACCGGCGGCTTCCCGATGTCGTGGAGGAGGACAGAAAAAACCAGCGGGATCGAGACGGCCTCGGGCAGCAGCGAAAGCATCAGCCGCGTGTGCACGAAGACATCGCCCTCCGGGTGAAATTCCGGCGGCTGCTCGCAACCTTTGAGCGCCGCCACCTCGGGCAAGACGGCCGCCAGCAGGCCGGACGCATCGAGCAGGTCGAATCCCAGAACCCGCGACGAATGGAGAAAAATTTTGACGAGCTCCTGGCGGATCCGCTCGGCGCTCACGGCCTGGACATCGCCAGCCCTTGATCGGAGGGCGTGCCACGTTTCCGGCGCGATCTGGAAGCCGAGGGTTGCTGCGAACCTCACACAGCGGAGCAGGCGGAGCTTATCCTCGGAAAACCTCGCCTCCGCATCCCCGATGCAGCGCACGATCCCCGCGCGCAAATCCTCCTCGCCGCGGACGTAGTCGATCACCCGGCCCTCGAGAGGATCATAGAAGAGGCCGTTGATCGTGAAGTCCCGCCGCAGGGCGTCGCCCTCGGCGGTGGTGAAGGCGACCGAGTCGGGCCGGCGTCCGTCGAGGTAAACCCCATCGGCACGAAAGGTCGCCACCTGAAATTCCTTGTCGCCTTCCAGCACGACGATCACCCCAAACTGGGCGCCGACGGCGACCGTCCGGGGGAAGAGCTTCTGCACCGCCTCCGGCCGCGCGCTGGTGGCGATATCGATATCATGCGCCGGCCGGTCGAGCAGGCGGTCGCGCACGTATCCGCCGGCAAAAAGCGCCTCGTGGCCGGCCTCGCGGAGACGTCGGACGATCCGCGTGGCGACCTCCTCCATCTATTTGATCGCCGCCCACACGCGGTGGACGTCGTCGTGATCCTCCAGCGCCTGGAGGAATTCCCCGGCCTCGGCCCGCTGGGTGTCGTCGAGGGATGGGAACTGCTTGGCCACATGGCCGAGCTCGCTCGTCACGACGGTCCACCCGTTGGTGGAAAGCCACTTTGACGCCGAGGCGGTCGCGGTCCGCTCGGTCAGGAACCGCGCCCCGGTCGTCCCTTCGGGAATGTCGTCATTTTCCTGGTGGGTCAGCGGCACGACGTCGTTCGCACCCGCCTCGATCGCCGCCGCCTCGATGTCGGCCGCAGCATCCGGATGGTGGGCCTCGACGATCCCGACGTGGTCGAATAAAAATTTATTACTGCCGGCGACCCCGAGCTGGCCGCGCTTGAAGAGGACCCGGATCTCGGGTGCGGTGCGGTTGTTGTTGTCCGTGAGGACCTCGACGATCACGGGAACCTTGTGCGGCGCATACCCCTCGAAAACGATCTGCTCGAGGACAAGCTTTTCCTCCCCGACCCCGGCGCCCTTTTTGATCGCGCGCTCGATTGCGTCGCGGGTCACCGACGCGCGCCTCGCCTTCTCCACGGCGGCAAAGAGCCTCGCATTGCTTTCGACGTCCGGCCCGCCCAGCTTCGCCGCCACCATCATCTCCTTCACGAGCTTGCCGACAACCATCCCCTTCTTCAGGTTCGCCACCTCGCGCTTTGCATGCAACCACTGTCTTCCCATAGGCGGGAGACACTAACCAACAAAGACGCCGCGCGCAAACCCAAAGCAGGCGTTGCCCTTATTCACCCCAATCATTACGAGCACTAAAAAATTGCTACGCCAAGGCCGGGAGGCCGAGTCAAGCGAGGGGCCCCGGCGCTTTTGGTTTGCGCTCGATAAACGCTTTATAGGGCGTAGCGCACCCCTCTTCTCGGGGTTTTCAGCCCGCCGATGAAGGGAGGAGACCAGTAGAGGGCCTCCCGTGGCCGGGTTTTCCACCAAAGGCTTCCGTCAAGAAGCGAGGCGATCAGTTCACAAAGATATCCAGATCGGGTTCCTTGGCCCCTTTGAGGTGGTTGCGTTCAAAGACCAGGCGGGCGGCGGCGGGTTGGTGGATATTTTCGCTCTGGAGCTTTCCGCCGCCCACGACATGGGCGTAGTTCCAGAACAGGTCCCCGCCGTCCCTGGCCTTGTGGCGCACGACGGCGAAGGTCTGTGCCCGCAGGCAGTCCTCGCCGGGCAGATGGCGCAGCCAGCCGTGCTGCTCGATGATGGGCTGCACGCTGCGGCCCACCGCCTCGCGCACCTCGCTCCATTGGTCCTCGCCCCATGGCGCGGGCTATCGTGTCAAGTTTGGATGTCCATTTGTTGTAGCTCACCGACCAGCCCCAACCCCGCTGGGGAGGCAACAGATCTGCATCCCGGCCGAGGCGCCGCCGAGGTGGATGGTTTTCGGTAGGTGGGCAGCATGCTGATGCCACATCGACTTTATTCGCGGGCAAAACCCGCCATTCTCCGCTTATTTTTCGATGAGTTTGTCGAGGGCGAGCTCGTCGAGGACGACGGGGGTTTGCTGCTGGAGTTTTGACATGTAGGCCTCGCGGTTGGCGCGGGCGCGCTCGTTGCGGAGCAGGCGCACGAGCTGATCTTTGACCTCGTCGAAGGTGGCGGTGTGGGGGTCCTTCGTGTCGAGAACCTTGACCACGTACCATCCGTCGGCGAGGCGGATAGGGTCGCTCACGGCACCCTTGGGCAGGGCGGCGACCTTTGTCCGGATCTCCGGCTGGATCTGGGCCTCGGCCAGCCATCCGACCGCGCCCCCGCGGGTGGCGGACTCGCGCTCGTCGCTTTTCTCGCGCGCGACGGCGGCGAAGTCTCCCGACTTGGCGGCCTTCGCCACCTCGTCAATTTTGGCCTTCGCCTTGTCCTGGGCCGCCTTGTCGGCATCCTGCGGGACGGCCACATAAATTTGGGCGAGCTGGATCTGCTTGGGAACTTTCATATCTTCGCGGCGGGCCTCGTAGAGGGATTTGACATCCTGTTCGGACGGGAACCCGTCGGGGATTTTGGCGACCGACTGGAGGTAGGATTCCGCGACGACCCCCTGCTTGAGGCGCTCGATCTGTTCGGCGACCTCGGGGGTTTTGTCCCATCCGGCGGCGAGCGCTTCCTTGAAAAGGAGTTGCTGGAGGATGAGCGTGCGGACGGCCTGGCTCAGGGCGGCCGGATTTTTTAAGAGCGCCTCGCGGTCCTGCTCGGAGACGCCCGCAAGAAACGGTTTGACCTGGTCGGCCTTGATCTCGGTGGTGCCGACGCGCGCGATGACCTCATCTGCCGCGCGGGCGGCAGGAAGGAGCGGGGCGAGCAGGGCCAGTCCGGCCAAGCTGTGGGCGAGGAGGCTCCGCCCGGTTGAAAATGTTGTTCGTTCGCGGATCTGCGCGGGTTGTTGGTTGGTTGGGTACGACATAAATTATCCTTGGGATTTTTTCTCGGGGGCCGGCATCGGCTCGCCGTCGCCTCCCTGCGGGCGGGCATCGCTGAGCTTGTCAGCGAGGTCCTGGATCAGGTTTTCAAATTTGATTTTTGTGGTGCCGATGAACGGCTCGCGCGCGAGCAGGGCGTCGCCGAGCCCGAACTTCTCGTACCGGTCGAGCGTCTCCATCCCGGCCTTGTACATCGCGAGGTTTTTGACCTCGAGGTTCTTGACCAGGCGGTCGAGCTGGGTCGATTTGGCCTCAAACTTCGCGCGCTCGGATTCCTTCTTCGCCGCAAACGCGCCGAGTTCGGCGTAGGATTTTTTCCATTTCACGAGCATCGCCTGGAGGCTGGTGATGACGGTCCCGCGCTCCTCGATCTTCGTGTTGAGCTCGGAGATCATGTTGGCCGAAACGTTGCGTTCGGCGAGGAGCTCCTTGCTGAGCGACTCGTTTTTTGTGGTGAGGTCCTTGATTTTATCCTCGGCGGCGATCGTGGCGGCCTGGGCGGCGGCGACCTGACCCTGGGCGTCCCGCAGCTTGAGCATCGTGTCGCGCAGGGCCTCGCGCAGCTTGGTTTCGAGACCTTCCTCCTCGGCGGCCTGCAGCGAGGCTGCGGCGAATACGGCCACGAGCATCACACCCCATTTGGCCAGGGGTCTGCCCGCGGATCGGATCGGTTGGATTGTTTTCATGGCGGTTAAAATTTCGAGTTGAGGTCGAGCTGGATGATATTGGTTTTATAGGTTGGGCCGGTGATGTTGTCGGACCCCATCCAGCGGACCCCGACATAGACGTTTTCCGAGAGCGAGACGTGCGCGCCGACGGTGAACCCCTTCATGTTCGTGCCGCCGAGGCCGAAGTCGGAATCATTGAACCCGTCGACCACGGCATCCGAGCCGATCCAGCGGTAGCCGACATCGACCTGCCAGTCCCAGCGCTTCGCGAGCGCGGGCGTTCCCACGCGGACGTCCACCAGCCAGCCGATCCCGCTGCCGTCAAATGCGCCGATGGCGTCGAGCTCGGTCGGGTCGGAAATGGCGCCGCGGTTGTTGACCGCGATGAGCTCGATGTCATCCTTGTTAAACGCGAGGTTGCTCACGACCTCGCCGGTGACCGAGACTTGGACGGGTTCGAACCCGTTGTACTCGAGGCGGCCGGTGATCGCGAGCTCTTGGAACTTCGTGGCGAGCCCGTAGTACTGCCACTGGTTGATCGCGCCGAAGTCGTTGCTGGCATCCGGGACGATGTTGCGGATCGCCATGTACGTATTGCCCTTCTGCGCAAACGAGGGGCGGCTGTTGTCCGTATCGCTGGCGTCGCTCGACGTCTGCGGCGTGTACGGGGTCGAGAGCTTGCCCTCGATGTTGTGGAAGTAGTAGTACGCGGCGGCGACCTTGAGCTTCCAGTCCGGGGTCGGCTTCCACTCGAGTCCGCCCTGGATTCCGTAGAGGTACTTGTCGTAGCTCTGGAACTTCGCAGGCTGGTTGGAGGAGAAGTTGAAGTCCGTGTTGTAGACCACAAACGCGCCCGCAGTCATGAACGGCGTCAGGCCGGGGAGGATCTCGTATTGAAGCTTGAGCGCCGCACCGTCGAACCCGAGGTCCTCATCCCAGATCAGGCGGGTCGACATGAATGGGTTCTCAAACCTCCCGGCCCACGCGGTCGCAAACTTTTTGTCTCCGATCGGGAGGTCGTAGCGCACGAACGCGCGATCGAGCCAGATCGCGTACTTGCTGAAGCTCCCGCCTTGGCCCTGCGTGGACGAGTTGGCGAGCCCCAGGCTCTGGTTGGTGGACACCGGCGAGTTGTTCTGGCCGGTCGCGACCCGGAACCCGGACGTGAAGTTCTCGCCCATGTTGATGTCCGCCCCGAATCGCGCCCGCAAGCGGAATTGGTTCCGGTTCTGATCGACGTTGAGCTGCGGAGCAAACTGGGTGCCGGTCGTGTCAAACGGGGCACCCGTATTGATCGCATTGAAGTTCGGGAACGCTCCGGTGGCATCGTTGCCGTTCGGGAAGTAGTCGCCCTCAAACCGGAGCCGCAGGTCGAAGAACGGGTTCACGTTGTTCGCCCACCTCGGGATGAGAACATTTCCGGCCCACTTGCTCGAGGCGCGGTCGGCGGCGAGCTCGAGCTTGATCTCCTCTTTGATCTGCATCTTCACCGGCTCGGGGATGTAGGTGACCCGGACGTCGTCCGGCGAGGCTGGGGCCATCTGGGCCTGGGCGACGGCGATCTGGTCGGAGGCCGCCTGGGCGGCGGCGACCTGGGCGACGGCAAACATGTCGGATTGCGACTGCGCGCGCGCGGCCTCCGCCTCGGCCTGGGCCTGGGTGATCATTTCCTTGGCATCTTCTTTCGTGAGAATCCCGCGCTGAACGAGCTTGTTGATCAGGTTGATCGTGACGCTCTGCGTCGGCGTCGGAGGTTCGGTGTCAAGCTGCGGCGCCAGGTCCGGGGTCTCGACAACGTTCGACGCCACCGGCAGGGCGCCCTCGATCGGCGTGCCAGTGGCCGCCGGCTCGGGCTTTGCCGGAGCAGGAGCCGCTGCAGGAGCTGGATCTGCCTGGGCGACCGGCTTTGCCAGCTCGCGAGCTGCCGGGGTCGGCTCGGGAGCCACGGCCGCAGGGGCCGCCGCCGCCACCGGAGATTCGAAGGACTTCGCCGGTTCCGGGGCAGGCGTTGCGAGCACCGGGTTATGGACCGCCTGCCCGTCGGCCGACGCGGAATTCGGCGGCAGCGGGCTCGCCGGCTTCGACCATTCGGGTGTGGGCTGCTGCGCGGGAGCGGGAGCGGGCTCCGGGGTTGCTTGTGGAGCTGGGGCGGGCGTGGGCTGCGGCGTCGCTTGCGGAGCTGGAGTCGCAGCAGGCGTCGCCTGCGGAATGCGAGCGGAGGTCGGTGCCGGGGTGGCCGTCGTCTGGGCAGGTGCGTTGGTGCCCGGTGCCGGCGACTCCTCGGCGTAATCAAAAACGATCCGGTTCTTTTTTCCGACCTGGGCGACTTTGTAGTCCGCTGCCGGGAGGACTGGAAGGATGATGAGCAAAAGCGCCAGCGGCAGGAGCAGGGCACATCTCCGAAAGTTGCAGCCGGTGCGAGAGGGCCCCAGGGAGCATGGGCGTCCCGCCAGCGTGGGCGTTGGTTTGGCAGCGAAAGCCAGTCTCCAAACAGGCGGGACGCCTGTTCTCCCTGCTCTTTGCAACTTTCGGAGATGCACCCGCAGGAGCAGGCCGGTGCGGCGGCGGGATGGGAGCGCCGCGTGTCGGAAATGGGAAACTCGATAACTCATGAAAAATCAGTTGGGCCGGGTGGCGGTGAGGCGCATAACAATCGGCATCGGCATGCCGTCCGGCGGGGGGCTCTGCAAGGGCAGTCCGGTTAAGATTTCGTCACAGATCGCGCGGTCGACGGCCGGGTCGCCGGAGGTTCCAGAGATGGTCGCCCGTGTGATCCGGCCGGTGGAATCCGCCCAGACCCGGACTTTGACAGAAAGCTTTGCGGAGCGGGTTTTTTTGTGTCCGCGCAGGGCCTCGGCGACCCGCGATTGGACCTGCCCGGCGTAGAGGCCGTATTTCGAGCCGCCTCCCCCGCCCTGGGATTTTCCGAGGCCGCCGATCATCCCGCCGCCGCCGCCCTTGGCGAGGCCGAACGAATCAGATCCCGGGCCTTCGAGGTTGGTGCCCATCGGGGCCTCCTCGGGCGCGGCCTCCGGTTCGGGGGCGGCGTCCGGCGCGGTTTCCTCCACAAAGTCCTGTTTGGTTTCCTCCGGTTCCTGCTCTTCGGGTTCCTGAGGCGGCGGGGTCGGAGGCGGCGTTGGCGGGGGGGGCGGCGGCGGCATGATCGTCACCAGGCTCACGGACGATGACTTCCTTTTCGGCTTTTCCGCCTTGTTAAAAAATGCGAACCAGACGCCTGCGCCGAGGGCGATGCACACGAGCGCAATGATCGGGATCCGGAACTTCTGGAAGAACCCTGGCTCGTCATCGTCCTCATCAAGGGGCGAGCTGCTCATTTGGGACCGACGGTGGCGAGGCCAACTTTTGTGAGGCCGAGTTTTCCGCAGACGTCGAGGATATCCATGACCCCCTGGTATTGGACCTGCCGGTCGCCGCGCACGACGACCGGAAATTCCGGGTTCGACGCCTGGTGTTCGCGTAGCTTCTGCTCGAGTTCCTGGAGCGAGACCGGAACGGTATCGAGGAAAATCTGGCCGGCATTGTTGACCGTGATCGCCTTGCTCTTTGGGGCCCCGAGCTCGGGCGGTTTCGACGACGACCTCGGGAGGTCAACCTTCGTGCCCTGCACGCCGGCCGTCGTCATGATGATGAAGATCAGGAGCAGCACGAGGTAGAGGTCCACCATCGGGGTGACGTTGATGTCGTCGTAGGATTTGTCGTCGCCGGCGTCCATGTCAGTGCCTCCGTTCGTCCTGAACCTCTTCGTCGCGGGCCGCCTCCTCCTGCTTCACGGCCGCCTCAGGGGTCCGGATCTGGCGGATCGGAACGCTCATTCCGGCCTCGGCCGGGGTCGGGTAAAACTCGGCGACCTTGGCGACAAACTCGTCGATGAACACCTGCATCGAGCCGATGACCTCTTTCGTGCGGGTGTTGAGGAAGCTGTACATGAAGAGCGCGGGGATCGCGACGAGAAGCCCGACCGTGGTGGCCAGCAGGGCGCTCGCGATGCCGGGCGCGATCGAGTTCACGTCGACCTCGCCGGATTTCGCAATGATCGCAAACGTGATCATGACGCCGACGACGGTTCCCAGAAGCCCGACGTACGGTCCGCCCGCGATGCTCACCGTCAGGTAAACCATCCCCTTGTTGAGCCGGTGCTGCTCGTGCACGAGGCTGGCATCGAGCGCGGCCCTCAGCGCCTGGATCGAGCGCGCCGAAAGCCCCTGCCCCTGGTTTTTTCCGCTCCCGATCCGGTGTTGGATCTCCTCCACCCCGACGTGGTACACGTGATAGAGCGAGGATTCCGAGAGCAGGCGAAGCGCCTTCTTGCCCAGCTTTCCGCCAAAGGATTTTGCCGCCTCCGGGTCGCTGAGGTCCATCGCGGTCAGATCGGAAGCCAAACTCCGCCACAGCTTGTGGAACTCGGTATTTCCCTTTTCAATCTTCCCCAGCTTCACAAATTTTCCGGCCGCTACCGACCAGCCGATGACCATCATGATCACGCAGACCGCGACCGCGATCCAGCCGTCGAACATCATGTTTTTGGCGATGTCTCCGAAGAGCATGACGTGCTCGAGCGCGCCGCCGCTGTGCCCGCCTCCGCCGCCCTCGTCCTCCCCGGGCACGATCAATTTGGTCGCCGCATCCCCGCCGGCCTGGCTGGTGTGGGCAAACTGAACCCATCCCGGCCCGCGCGCCACCTTGGAGAGCTGGAACTCGTCGATCTCTCCGACGAGGCCATTTTTCCCTTCGGCATCGGCCCCGATGACCGCGTCCGCCGCGAGTGCCGGGATTGGCGCATTGGCCTTCCCGTATTCTTTTCCGTCGACGTAGAGCGTCGCGGCAGCATTGGTGGCGACGACCGCGATGTGCTTCCAGGAATTCGCGGCGATCGGCTCTCCGGCGGCGGTGCGCTCGGTGCCGCCCGGCCCCTTGATCTCGATGTACGGGACCCCTGCGGCCAGGCCGACTTGAAACCGGTTCGCCCCGTCGGCCCAATCAAAGAGGATCCCCTTTTCGTTGTGGGTCGTCGATTTAACCCACGCCGAGAGCGTCAGAGGTTCTCCCTCCGCCCACTTGAGCTTCTCTGAGGCCGGGATCTTGAGCGCCGTGTTACCGAGCACCCGCATCCCGGGTCCGATCAGCGAGCCCTCGGAGAGCGTGCCTCCGCTCGACGCATTGATTGCATTTTTTGTTGAATCCGCAGGCGTTCCGGTCGTGAAGTGATAGACCACGACCGACTCTGGATCGTAGGCTTCTTTCGGATCCGCAGCCTCCTCGATCTTTTCTCCCTCGACGCCCGAGTAAGCCCAGATCTTCTGCTGTCCACCGGGTTTGATGTCCGGGACTTTCACCCAGACGAACGCCTCGTTCATGAGAGCGTCCCATTTTTCGACCTGGTGGGCGAGCACGGTCTTCTGGTCCTCGGCGACGATCCGCAGGTCGGCGCCGTCCTCTCGCGCGGCTCCAAAATTGAAGTTTCCGGCGTGCAGGCGGAGCAGGACGAGCGACGTGCCGGCCGGCTCGCCGAGCTCGACGCCTGTCTTCGTCGTGTCGATTGTAAACGACTTGCGGGCGGTCCATTCCTTGTTCCACCAATCCTCGGCGGCCTGGGCGCCTGTGGCCAGCAGGAGGCCGGCGAGCAAAAGATGTTTGGTTTTCATGGATATATTAGAGTTCGGCCCAGAGGCGGAAGGAAAACAGTGGCTGGTTGGCGACCGACGGCTCCTGGGTGATCTGCGGCACGCCGATGACCAGCTCCCCGTTGAGGTGGTCGAAAATCTTGATCGAGCTTCCGATCCCGTAGCTCCAAAGGTTGAACTGGGAGGTCTGCTCGGGCAGCGGGTCGTTGAGCGTCGCCGTCCCGCCGTCGAGGAAGACAAAGACCTTCCACTCATGGCCCTCGCCGAGCCATCCGAGCAGCGACGGGGTCCGGAACTCGAGCGTTCCGGCGACCGCGTTGTCGCCGACCACGACCGACTCCAGATACCCCCGCACGGTGCTCAGACCGCCGAGGCTATACTGCTCGGTGTCGATGAGCGCGTTGGCGGTCGCCTGGCCCTGCACCTCGCCGAAGAGCTCGAACCCCCAGGGCAGCTTCTGCGTGTGCCCGAGGCTCCCGCGAAAATAGAAAAAGTTCCCGTCCGCATTGAACCGCCGGTTGTCGAATTCAAGCGCCTCCTGCTCGCTGGTCCCACGGAAGCTGAACGTGACCCCCGCGTTGAGCTCGGTCTGGTAATACTTCCCCACTGAGGCCGCATTGTAGCTGATCGTAAACGGCCAGTAGCTGATCGGCGTCGAGACGACCGATCCCCCGAGATCGAGGTCCTGGATGAAATTTTTGTAATCCAGACCGACGCTGGCGGAGTGGAAGAACCCGGCCCGCGACGGGAGGTTGACGAGGAACCGTCCGCCATAGATCTCGCCGTTTCCCAGCGAGTCCGCGCCCCCGAGCGTCGAGACCTCGCTGTTCTGGCGCGTGGCCTGGAGCATGAGCCCGAGCCAGTCGATCGCCGGATGACGCGCGATGTAGTACGCCGAGTACACGAGCGCGTCGCTCGGCCGCTGGGGCGCGATCTGGAAGCCGGCCCCGATCGTGTGCCCGAGTTGCCAGAGGTTGTCGTAGCGCACCGCCAGATCCAGGCGCAGTGGCGTCGTGTTCGCGCTGTACCGGTTGTTGAGCTCGATGCTTCCGTGCAGCGGCAGCTTGTCTTTCACCGTGAGCTCGACATCGACGGTCCCTGGAATCGCTCCCGGCTTCAACGACGGCGTCACCTGCCGGTCGGCAAGCTGGTTGAGCGCGATGATGTCGCGCTGCACGTCGTTAAAATTCGGGACCGTCCCCTCGGCGAGCGACGGCGCCATCTTCTTGATCTGCTCGACGCTGTAAAACTTCGCGCCCTTGACCCGCAGGCGCCCTACCGGAGCCTCGGTGACCTGGAGCACGATGATCCCGCGCGTCGGCCGCTGCGGCGGCACGTTGACGGATACCGTCTGATACCCCTGGTCCCTGTAAGCCTTCTCCAAGGCCGCCCGCGCCTGCTCGACGTCGGCCTCAGTCCGCCCAGGCCCCAGATACCCATACACCGCCTTTTCCACCTCGCTCCGCGGCAGCGTCCGCGACCCGATCACCCGGTACTCGTTGATCTGGAGCGTTGTAGGCGTCTGCGCATTGATCTGGTCGATCACCGCCTGCGTCGCCGGCGGGGCTTCCTCGATCGGTTGCGCCCAGAGGGGTGACATCGAGACGGCAGCACAGAAAAGGCATGTGGCAACAAGCCCCCACGCCCTAGTCCCTCGGCAGGACCAGAGCCATCTCTTTTCCGATTGATGCATCTGTGAGACCCTAGGTATGGCTGTCCTCCCCCGCCATCAACCGCCCATGTGTGACAATTTCGTCACAATCGCCCGGCTGTACGAGGTGAGCCCGGTTTGGAATGTCACGAGATTGTTACAATTGAGGAGTCGACGCACGCGTGACGGGGGGCTGATGTGGTATTTGGCCTATGAAAACGACGAGCCTCACGCCTGATGAAGACACCACCTTGAAAGCCAAGAGCCTTTCGAGATTCCATCCCCGCCTGAAAAAGGCCATGGATCCGGTGAGCGTGGAGGCAACGGCTCAGCAAAAGGTGATCGAGGACGTTCCTGCCCCGCAAAAAGTAGTGGCGGCAGCCCCGGTCTTGGATGATCCTGTCCCTGTGGCTCCTGTGGCCGCCTTCCCACGGAAAGCGACGCAGAAGGCGGTGCCGGAATTCTTGGAGCAGAAGGCGTTTGTCTCCCGGGCGTCGGCCTCTAAATCACTGCCCCTCGAAGCGCCGTCAATCGATGAACCAGCGGCCGGGGAGCCACTTGAGGAAGCCCGCAACATCCCCATCACCTGGATGCACCGCACGATTTTCGCAGCGGCTCTCCTGCTCGGCTTCCTTTTCACTTTTTGGTACGGAAGGTCGCTCGGCCAGGATGAAGCCATGAGGTTGGCAAAACCAGCGGAGGTAGCAGTCCGCCCGAAGCTTCCCGCCGAAGCCGTCGCCCCCTTCGACGCCGCCCTCGCTCAGCTCCGGGATGGCAAGCACCTGGAGGCGCTCTCCGCGCTGCGCGCCCTGATCTCAGACCACCCGTACGCCCCCTCCCTCCACTATGCTGCGGCCCTCGCAGCGATGCAGGCCGGCTACGACGTCGAGGCCGGGATGATGGCGGATGCCTCGATCCGCCTCGGGTTCCGGGTCTCCGACTCCCTCGCCCTCAAGGCGGCCGTTTCCGCGCTCAAATCTGGACGCCCCTCTGATGCTCAGGAGGCCCTCCTGCAAGAGGCTGTTGCCTCCGATCCCATGAATCCCAACCCCATGCTCGAACTCGCCACGCTTCAGCGCTACAGGGGGAAAAACAGCGAGGCCCGTGCACTTCTCGAATCGGCCGCCCTCCGCATGACTCCAACCGACTCGCGCACCGTCCTGGAGACAACCCTCGCGATCATGAGCGCAGATTCCGAACCGGCGGCAGAGGCCGCCCCAACCGGGATCCCGACGCAGGATTTTCCGGCCGCGCTCGCGCAGCTCCACAAAGGGAACTTTAACCAGGCCGCAGCGATCCTGCGCGCCAGCCAGCAAAAGCTTTCTCCCGACCTGTTTTACTACCTGATCAACGACCCCGAGCTCCGCAAGTTCTCGCGCCAGCCCGAGCTCGCCGGGCTTTTTTAACCAAAAAGCCCGGCCGCCTTTCGGCGGGCCGGGCTCTCTTTCTGTGGGAGGGAAAGTTACGCTTGGGCAGCGGCAGATTCGTCGCGGTCCTTCATGGCGGCCTTCCGGCTGAGCTTGACGCGGCCCTTGTCGTCCACGCCGATGCACTTGACCCAGACGGCATCGCCGCTCTTCACGACGTCCTCGACCCGGTTCACGCGGAAGTCCGCGAGCTCGGAGATGTGGACGAGCCCGTCCTTGCCGGGAAGCACCTCGACAAACGCGCCGAATTCTTTGATCGAGACCACCGTGCCCTGGTAGATCTCGCCGACGGAGATTTCCTTCGTCATGCCCACGATGATTTCCTTCGCGCGCTTGAGGCTGTCGCCGTTGCTCGAGTAGATGTGGACCGAGCCGTCGTCCTCGATATTGATCTCGGCTCCGGTCTCGGCGACGATGCCCTTGATCGTCTTCCCGCCAGGCCCGATGATGAGGCCGATCTTATCCGGGTTGATCCGGATCGTCTCGATGCGGGGAGCGTAGGGGCTCATCTCGGTGCGCGGGCCGGCCAGGATGCCTTCCATCACGCCCAGGATCTTCGTGCGCGCCTCGGTGGCCTCCGCGACCGACTCCGCCATGATCTCGTGCGAGATCCCCGGGAGCTTGAGGTCGAGCTGGAAGCCCGTGACGCCTGCGGAGGTGCCGCAAAGCTTGAAGTCCATGTCCCCGAAGTGATCCTCGCTGCCGATGATGTCGGTGAGCGTCGTGTAGCGCTTGAGCGTCTCGCCCTCGTACTCGGTGACCAGGCCGACCGAGATCCCGGCGACCGGGCGCTTGAGCGGGACGCCGGCGTCCATGAGCGAGAGCGTTCCGGCGCAGACCGTGGCCATCGAGGTCGAGCCGTTCGACTCCATGACCTCGCTGGAGACGCGGATCGCGTACGGGAAGTCCTTCTCGCTCGGGATCACCGGGGCGAGCGAGCGCTCGGCGAGCGCGCCGTGCCCGATCTCGCGGCGGTTCTGGCCGCCGAAGCGGCCGGTCTCGCCAACGCTGAACGGCGGGAAGTTATAGTGCAGGATGAACCGCTTCGTGTCCACGCCGCCACCGTAAGCGTCGATCATCTGGGCCTCGTCGGCCGGGGCCAGCGTGGCGATGCCAAGCGCCTGGGTCTCGCCGCGGGCAAAGAGCGCCGAACCGTGCGAGCGGGGCAGGAGGCCGACCTCGCCGGAAAGCGCGCGGATATCGTGCAGGCCGCGCCCGTCACAGCGCTGGCGCTTGTCCAGGATGCTCACCCGGAACGCCTTCTTCTGCAGGTAGTCAAACGCCTGGGAAATCTCAAATTTCGAGGCGGTCGGGAATTTTTCCAGCACAGCGGTTTCGACCTCGGTACGGAGCGCGTCGACCGCCTTGCTGCGGGCGACTTTTCCGGAGGTGTAGATGGCGGACTCGATGCGGTCGCCGGCGACCTGGTAGGCGATCTCGAGGACCGGGTCGGCCACCTCGAAGAGCGGGACCACGCGCTTGGCTTTGCCGACCTTCTCGGCGAGCTCGCGCTGGGCGGCGACGATCAGGCGCACCGCGTCGCGGGCGAAGTCGAGAGCGGCGAGGAACTGGTCCTCGGGGAGTTCCTCGGCGGCCCCTTCGATCATGATCACCTTCTCGCCGTCGCCAACGTAGATCAGGTCGAGGTCGCTGTTCGCGCGCTCGTCATGGTTCGGGTTGGCCACGAAGGTTCCGTTGACCCGGCCGACGCGCACAGCGCCCACAGGGCCGGCAAACGGGATGTCCGAGACGCAGAGCGCGGCAGAGGCCCCGTTGATCGAGAGAATGTCGGGGTCGTTCTGGCCGTCGGCACTCAGGAGGAGGGTGATGATCTGGGTGTCGTAGAGGTAGCCCTTCGGAAAGAGCGGGCGGAGCGGACGGTCGGTCATCCGGCAAACCAAGATTTCCTTCTCCGAGGGACGGCCCTCGCGCTTGAAGTAGCCGCCAGGGAACTTGCCCACGGCCGCGGCCTTTTCCTTGTATTCAACGGTGAGGGGGAAGAAGTCCTGGCCCTCTTTGATCCGGGTCGCCGAGACGGCGGTGACGAGGACGATCGTCTCGCCACAGCGGACGGTGACAGCGCCGTCGGCGAGTTTGGCAAGCTTGCCGGATTCGATGATGATTTGGTTTTGCCCGATCTGGGCGGTAACGGAATAGGACATAATAGTAGTGGGTTGCGCCCCCGGAAACCCCGGAGGCAGGGAGAAAAAAAGCCCCGGGATATTGGCGGGGCTTTTAAGGGTTTGAGTTAGACGCTACTTGCGCAGTTGGAGCTTCTCGAGGACCGACTGGTAGCGGTCGGATGCCGTCCGCTTCAGGTAGTCGAGGAGCCGTCGCCGTGTGGCGACCAGCTTGAGGAGTCCGCGCCGGGACGAATGGTCCTTCGCGTTAACTTTGAGATGCCCGGTGAGTTCGTTGATCCTCTTCGTGAGAAGCGCGACCTGAACGTCCGCACTGCCGGTGTCTTTTTCGTGGAGTCGAAGGGTATCGACCTCTGCTGCTGTTGCTACCTTTGCCATGAGTTTCGTGTTTTGTGTAAGAGCGTCAGAATCTCATGGCTCCCGCAGGCTGACAAGTCAAAAGTCCCAAAATTTGCGCGGTCGCTCAGCGGGGTTCGCCGATATCGTTCCTTCTTTGGCAGCCGTCGAACGTAATGAGGTCGGCGGCGGCGTAAGCGTTTGTGCGGGCGGCTGTGAGGTCGGGTCCGGTCGCTGTGACCCCGAGGACGCGGCCTCCATTTGTCACAACCTCCTGTCCCGAGGCCTTTGTCCCGGCATGGAAAACGACCGTACGGTCGACGGCGGCGGCTGATTCGAGCCCGGCGATCGGCCTGCCCTTTTCGTAAGGCCCGGGGTATCCGCCGGAGGCGAGGATGACGCAGCAGGCGGAATCTGATGACCACGCGGGCGACTGGCCGGCAAGTTGGCCGGACGTGCAGGAGAGGAGGAGTTCGAGGAGGTCGGACTCGAGGCGGCGGACGAGGACCTGGGTTTCGGGGTCGCCCCAGCGGCAGTTAAACTCCAGGACCTTCGGCCCGCTGGCCGTGAGCATCAGCCCGGGGAAAAGCATGCCGCGGAAGTCGAGGCCGTCCGCCCGGATGCCCGCCAAAAAGCGGTCGAGCACCTCGGTGCGGACCGTCCGGGCGAGTGCGTCGTCCAGCGATCCGGACGGCGAGATCGTCCCCATGCCGCCTGTGTTTGGACCCAGGTCGCCATCGAACGCCCGCTTGTGGTCGCGGCAGTCCGGGAAGAGAAGGTAAGAGGATCCGTCAACGAGCGCGTGGATCGAGCATTCGACCCCCTCCAGGAACTCCTCGATCACGACCTTTTTCCCGGCGTCTCCGAACTCGCAAACCTCCATGCACCGGGCGATGGCGTCGTTGGCCTCCGCCATGCTGCCCACAATGATCACGCCCTTGCCGAGCGCGAGGCCGTCCGCCTTGATGACCAGCGGATAGGTTGCGGTCCGGCACCAGGCGCGGGCCTCCGCGCTGTCGGTGAACTCTTGGGCGGCGGCGGTCGGAATCCCGTGCCGGCGCATGAAATCTTTTGCAAACGCCTTCGACGATTCGAGCCGGGCGGCCGAGGCCGTCGGCCCGAAGATCGTCAGGCCGGCCGACTGGAAGGCGTCCGAAATCCCTGCGGCCAGGGTGTCGTCCGGGCCGACAACGGTCAGCCCGATTTCCTTCTCCCTGGCAAACGCGAGCAGGGCGGGGATGTCGTTGGCGGAAATCGGCACGTTCTCGCCGACCTGGGCGGAGCCGGCATTTCCCGGCGCGCAAAAAACTTTGGTGACGTTTGGCGAGCGGGCGAGTTTCCAGGCGAGCGCGTGCTCACGTCCGCCGGATCCGACGATGAGGATTTTCATGAGCCGAAGTGAAGGGTGGCGGTTTGGAGGGGGAGCGCGGCCCGGGAAAATCCCGCAGAGTTCCCGCCAGCCCTCAGGACCTCGCCATAGGACCATCCGCCGGCGCCCGGCCCCATCGGGATGACAAGCCTCGGCCGCAGTCGCGAGACCACCTCCTGCCGGTCCTCAGCGGAGAGCGATCCGCCCACCGGGACAAAAACCACATCGACCGTCCCGAGAAGCGAGGCCTGGGCGGCGGTCAGGGGTCGCTGGAGGGCGCCTAAAAAACAAAATTTCATGCCATCCATCTGCCACGAATAGACGACGTTCATGCCATCGACCGTCTCGACGTCGGGGTTGCGAAATGTCGGGATCCCGCGGATCCGGATGCCGGTGGCATTGTTCACGCCGGTGCCGACGCTCCCGCGGAATACGACCGGCTGGTTATCGACGCCATCGACATGGTCGGCCTCCGGGCGTTCGTGGCTGATCAGGACGATGTCCGGCTTCAGAGGCGATGGCAGCGTGCGCCCGCCGGTGCCGGGCGAAAATGGGTTTGTCAGGATCGACGTCCCGATCGACGACGTGATCCGGAACGTCTGGTGCCCGAGCCACTCCACGCGCGTCTCACGCGGCGCTCCAGCCGGGGGCGCCACCCGTCCGCCGCAGCCGGCAAGAAGGACCATCCCGCACAGCACGAGGAGCAGCGACAGCGCGCCCCGGCTCACCGCCCCATGCATTCTGACCGTTGCGATTCCACTCATGAGAAGTTTGCTTCTAGAGGAATTTTGCCGCTGTGGCAATTGCGATGCACCGAGGGAATTTCCGCGTGATGGTTCCGGCGCCCCTGCCGGGGCAAATTTACTTCTGGAATGTTCTCCGGTGGCTTGTGCCCCGGCTCATATCCTTGAGGCCCTGCCGGGCCAACAGAGGCCATAAAAACGAGTTCGTGCTTCTAGTGTAGGCCGCCCGTACTGGGGGTGGAAGAATTTACCGGGGATCCTGGGTCTGCGTTTTTGGTTGGTGGGGCGCCGGGAGTTCTCCCCAATGGCCGGCCGGTCCCGAGATGAGGCGGGCCCCTTTGCCGTAGGTGAGGTAGGCCCAGACCCATTGCAGGAACACGGCTGAGCGGTTGCGGAACCCCATCAGGAAGAGGAGATGAACGAAGACCCAGGCTGCCCACGCGAGGATGCCTCCAAATTTGAACGGTCCGATCTCGGCGACGGCGGCATTACGCCCGATGGTGGCCATGCTCCCCTTATCAAAGTATTCCCATGGAAGCGGAGCTTCTCCCTGAAGCTGGCGAAGGATGTTTTTGGCGGCATGCTCCCCGGCCTGCATGGCGGCCGGGCTCACGCCCGGGACCGGCTTTCCCTCCGCGAAGGTGGTCGTGATCATGTCGCCGATGGCTTGGATTTCGGGATGGCCGTTGACCGTCAAATCCTTGTTGACGATCACGCGCCCTTGGCGGTCCACCTCGGCACCGAGCATGCCGGCAAGTGGTGACGCCTTGTTTCCGGCGGCCCAGACGACGGTGCGGGCGCGAATCGCCTTTTCGTTGATGTCCACTTCGCCTTCGGCAAGGCGGGTCACAGCGCTGTTCAGGCGGACTTCGACATGGAGGGCTTTCAGCTGGCCCAGCGCACTTTCCGAGCTCTCCTGGGAAAACGTGGGCAGAACGCGCGGCCCGGCCTCGACGAGGATCACCCTGGCATGGGTGGGGTCGATGTGCCGGAAATCTTTGCGGAGGGTCAAGCGCGCCAGCTCGGCAATGGCGCCCGCCATTTCGACCCCCGTTGGCCCGGCCCCGATGACGAGAAATGTCATAGCCTGGGTTTTTTCTTCCGCCGTTCGGGCTTTCTCGGCGACCTCAAAGGAAAGCAGAACACGGCGGCGGAGCTCCGTTGCATCCGCAAGGCTTTTCAGGCCCGGCGCATAGGGCTCCCATTCGTCATGGCCGAAATAATGATGCCGTGCCCCGGCCGCCACGATCAGATAGTCATAATGAAACGTGATGTCGCCGGTGACCACCTCCCTGGTGTCCGGCCGGATCCTGCGGACCTCGTCGAGGACAACCGTGGCATTTTTTTGGTCCCGGAGAATCGCGCGGATTGGCTGGGCGATATCTGCGGGGGAAAGCCCCGCCGTGGCCACCTGGTAAAGGAGCGGCTGGAAAAGGTGATGGTTGCTGCGGTCGACGAGGATCACTTCCACCGGCGCGTCGGCGAGGGCCTTCGCAGCGGTCAGGCCACCGAAGCCGCCGCCGATGATGACCACAACCGGGAGACCCGGATTTTTGTGCAAAGAAGAATCGCTCATGATGAATGCGCAAGCATCGCCCAAAGCCGCCCCAAGTCCACTGGGAACATCGGGAAGATGCGGGGGGTGAAGCTGAAGGGGCGCTAACTTCATGGGCCAAGGCAACCCCGGTCTTGCGGCGGCTGGCATGTTGCGCGATAATCAGAACCATGATTATCGGGATCCCCAAGGAGATTAAGGCACAGGAGCACCGGGTTTCGCTTTTGCCCTCGGCCGCGTACCAGCTGATCAAGCGCGGGCACCAGGTTCTGGTCGAGGAGGGCGCAGGGTCCGGGATTGGTTTTGAGGATGGCGACTACCGGCATGCCGGTGCCGAGGTGCTGGCAAAGCACGAGGAGATCTTTGCTCGCGCCGAGATGATCGTGAAGGTGAAAGAGCCGCTGCCCTCCGAGTACGAGCTCCTGCAAAAGGGCCAGATTCTCTTTACCTACCTTCACCTGGCGGCAAACAAAATCCTGACCGAAGCGCTGATGAAAACCGGCGCGACATGCATCGCGTACGAGACGGTCGAGGTGAACCACCGCCTGCCGCTGCTCGAGCCGATGAGCGAAATCGCCGGGCGCATGTCGGTCCTCGTGGGCGGATATTTTCTGGCGAAGCACAACGGCGGGAAGGGGGTTCTTCTCGGGGGGGTTCCGGGCGTGCTCCCGGGCAAGGTGATGGTGATCGGCGGCGGTTCGTCCGGCGTCAACGCCGCGCGCATGGCGACCGGCCTGGGCGCGGATGTGACGATCCTCGAAGTCGATCTCGAGCGCATGAGGTTCCTGGATATCACGATGCAGACCGCCCATACCCTTTATTCCAGCGAGGCGAGCATCCTGGAGCTGCTGCCCGGCGTGGACCTCCTGATCGGAGCCGTGCTCGTGCCGGGCGCCAAGGCCCCGAAGCTGATTTCCCGCGAGATGCTGAAGCTCATGAAGCCGGGCAGCGTCCTCGTTGACATCGCGATCGACCAGGGCGGCTGCGTCGAGACATCCCACCCCACGACCCACCACGACCCGACATTTGTCGAGGAGGGGATCACCCACTACTGCGTGGCGAACATGCCGGGCGCCTACGCCCGCACGGCTACGCAGGCGCTCACAAACGTCACCTACAAATACATTGAAACCCTTGCGGATTTTCCGCTGAAGGAAGCGATCCTGCGCATGCCCGGCCTCGGCGGCGGGCTGAATATCCTCGAGGGCGAAGTCACCTGCCAGGCGGTCGCCGGCGCCCACGGGCTCGCCTTTTCGCCGTTCCACGTATGAGCACACTTCAGGAAGACATCCATGCGATCGGGGCCCGCGCGCGCGCGGCCTCGCGCAAGCTCGCCTGCCTCACCAGCCCGCAGAAGGAGGCGATCCTGCTGGCCATGGCCGACGCGCTCGTTACACGTACGCCGGCGCTGCTCGAGGCAAATGCTGCCGACCTTACCCGCGCCGAGGCAAACGGCCTCTCGAAGGCTGCCATCGATCGGCTGCGGCTGACCGCCCAGCGGGTCGCCGAGATGGCCGACGGCATCCGCCAGGTCGCCGGGCTGGCCGATCCGGTCGGCGAGGTCCTCCGGGATTGGACCCGCCCGAACGGCATCCGCATCACCAAGATCCGGACCCCGATCGGCGTGATCGGGATCATCTACGAGTCGCGGCCGAACGTGACCAGCGACGCGGCGGTCCTCTGCCTCAAGACCGGCAATGCGGTGATCCTGCGCGGCGGATCCGAAGCCATTTCTTCCAACCTCGCCATCGCCGGTGCCCTCCAGGCGGGCGGCGGGCCGGCCGGCCTGCCCGACCACGCGGTCCAGCTCATTCCCACGACCGACCGCGAGGCGGTCCGGGTCATGGCGCAGATGGATCAGTTCATGGACCTGATCATCCCCCGCGGCGGGCACTCGCTCATCGAAAACGTGGTCACCCATGCCCGCATGCCGGTCATCAAACACTACGACGGGATCTGCCATGTCTATGTCGACCGCGCGGCGGATTGCGAGATGGCCCGCAATATCGCGATCAATGCCAAGTGCCAGCGGCCGGGCGTCTGCAATGCCATGGAGACGCTCCTCGTTCACCGTGAGGTCGCGGCCAATTTTTTTGCGGTGGCGGCCCCTGCCTTTCAGGACGCCGGCGTCGAGATGCGCGCCGATCCGGAGGCGTTCCGCCACCTGGCCGGCCTCGGCTATCCGAAGCTTCGCGAGGCCGACGCGCAGTCGTGGCGGACCGAGTACCTTGACCTCATCCTCTCGGTCGGCGTCGTTGACAGCCTGGACGATGCGGTTGCCCACATCGAAGCGTTCGGCTCCCACCACAGCGACGCGATCGTGACCGACGATCCGGCGGCCGCAGAGCAATTTCTTCAAAGCGTCGACTCCGCCACTGTGTACTGGAATGCCTCGACCCGGTTTACCGACGGCGGGGAGTTCGGGTTCGGGGCCGAGATCGGGATTAGCACCGACAAGCTTCACGCCCGCGGGCCGATGGCGCTCGAGGAACTCACCTCCTACAAGTACCTCATCCGCGGGACCGGGCAAATCCGGTAGCCATGGGGGCCTAAAAGTTGGAAATAGCAGGGAGAACAGGCGTCTCGCCTGATTGAAGACTGGCAGCCAAACCAACGCCCACACGGGCGGGAGGGACATGCTCCCTGGGGGTCCGGCCGCACGGCTGCGGGATATGGTGGTGGGGATTGGCCGGATGTGATAGGGATGGAATCCTATGTTTGAGATCAGACCCCGGGATAAGATGGTGGAGCGCGCGCTCCTGGTCAGCGCGTATGTCGATCCCTCCGGCCGGGTCGATGCCGAGGATCTCCTCGACGAGCTCGAGGAGCTCGTCCGCACGCTCGGGATTCCTGTCGTCGAAAAGCGGGCGGTCTTCACGCGCGAAATCCATGCAAAATATTTTGTGGGATCCGGGAAGGCGGACGAAATCTGTGAACGGATGCGCGAGCTCGAGTGCGACGTGATCATCTTCGACAACGAGCTGACCCCCGCGCAGCAGCGGAACTGGGAGTCGATCGCCAAGGTCCTTGTGATCGACCGGCAGGAGATCATCCTCGATATTTTTGGGGCCCGAGCGCAGACGCGCGAGGCCAGGATCCAGGTCGATCTAGCGCGGATGGCGTACTCGCTCCCGCGCCTCACCCGGGCCTGGGGCCACCTCGGCAAGCAGGGGGGCGGCATCGGAGCCAAGGGCGAGGGCGAAAGCCAGCTCGAGCAGGACCGCCGAAAAATCCGCGGGCAGATCGACCGGCTCAAGCGCGAGCTGGCCGGGGTCCGCAGCTCGCGGGCAACCCAGCGCAAGGACCGCAAGCGCGCGCCCGTGCCGAACGCGGCGATCGTCGGGTACACGAATGTCGGCAAGTCCTCGCTCCTGCGCCGGATGACCGGGGCCGACGTGCTGGTCGAGGACAAGCTGTTTGCAACACTCGACACGACGACGCGCAAGATCGCGCTGCCGAACAAGCAGCCGCTGCTGCTCACGGATACGGTGGGGTTCATCCGCCGGCTCCCGCACGGGCTCATCGAGTCGTTCAACGCGACGCTCGAGGAGGCCGCGCTCTCCGACTTCCTGATCCATGTCCTCGATGCCTCGCACCCGCGCGTGATGGAGTTCTACGACACGACGATGAAGGTGCTCGAAGGCCTGGGCGCCGATACGAGCCAGGCCCTGATCGTCTTCAACAAGATGGACCGCGTCGAGGACGAGACGACCCGGATCTGGCTGCGCCAGCGCTTTCCCGACGCGGTGTTCATCTCGGTGCATTCCGGGCAGGGGCTGGATGAGCTGGTTGCCCGCCTCTCCGAGATGGTCGGCCGCCAGACCCGCTCGGTGCAGCTCCTCCTCCCTGCCGAGAGGTCGGACCTCCTCGCCCGCGTGCACCGCGAGGGCCAGGTGCACTCGCTGACTTATGAGGACGATGGCGTGCACGTGCTGGCGACCGTGCCCCCACGCCTGCGCGAGGACGTCGCACATTTTTTGCTCCCCATCGCAACGGGAGAAAAAGCATGAACTACCTGCAGCTCCACGAGTATCTGAAGGACCGCGTCACCTTCGACGCGGAGCGGATCCCGCTCGAGGGGGGGATGAGCGTCTTCAACCATGCTTTCGCCTCGCGCCATACGTCGTTCCTGCCGGATTGCTGCGGCGGACCGGCCGGCGATGTCCTCGACACCCCCGACTCGCAGGTGGAGGAAAACCGATCCTTCACCTACCATATCTTCCAGCCCGACCGCATCGAAAAATCCCGCGGCATGGTCCTCCTCTTTCACGGGTTCAACGAAAAGCACTGGCACAAGTACCTTCCTTGGGCAGCGAAGATCCTTGAGCTCACCGGAAAGACGGTCGTCCTCTTCCCGATCGCGTTCCACATGAACCGCGCCCCGGTCGCCTGGAGCGACGTCCGCCTCATGCACGCGATCAGCCGGCAGAGGAAAAAAGATTTTCCCGACGTCCTGCACTCGTCGCTGCTGAATGCGGCGATCAGCACCCGCCTGCACAGGAACCCGGAGCGGTTTATCTGGTCCGGGCTGCAGACGTTCCACGACGTGCGGGATTTTGTCTCCCAGTGCCGGCGCGGCGATCACCCGCGCTTTGCGGAGAACCCGACCGTCGACATCATGGCGTACTCGATCGGCGGCTTCCTCTCCGAGGTCCTCCTCCTCAGCAACCCCGACGGGCTGTTCTCGGATTCCAAGCTGTTCATGTTCTGCGGAGGACCGGTTTTTAACCGGATCTCTCCGGTCTCCAGGTTCATCTTGGACAGCGAGGCGAACGTCCGGCTCTACTCGTTTGTCGTCGAGCACCTCGAAAGCCACCTGAGGCATGACCCGAAGCTTCTCGGCCACCTGTCCGACCTCTCCGGCATCGCGTTCCGCAGCATGCTCAGCTACAAATTCATGGCCGACTTCCGCGAGGATGGGTTCCGCAAGATGAGCGGCCGGATCTCCGCCATCGCGCTGGCCCAGGATGAAGTCATCCCGCCGTACGAGGTCGAAAACACGCTGCGCGGCAGGAACCGCGACATCCCGGTCGCCGTCGCATCGCTTGATTTCCCATACCCGTATAAACACGAGGACCCGTTCCCCGCGGCAGCCAATATCGCGGATCAGGTGGACGAAACTTTCAAGAGCGTCTTCCAGACCATCGGGAACTTCCTCCGGTAACCAAGGGTGCTTGACGGTCGTCCGGTGCGGAAGTCTTGACGTGGCTCAAGAACCGCGCGGTTTTCGGGGGTTTTGGGGCGGAATCCGTTGGTGATCGTGCCTGGCTGGCATAAGTTCCGCTTCTTATGTCCTTAATGCCCCAATGCGAGTGCGGAGCGGTGAGCACCGCGAGCGGAAAGCCGCGTATCTTATTTTCAAGCGTCTTCGGCCCCTATGCCCGGGACGACGAGTACGGGAGCCGGGCGATCAACCCGATGGAGCTCTACCACAACCAGGTCACGCGCGTGCAGGGGCCGTTTTCCCTGCGGATGTTTCATCGCTCGTGGGGGCTCATGCTGATCCGGGAAAACATCTCGGCCCCGTCTTCGCTGCTGGATTTTCCGACCCTCGAGCGGTTTATCGAGGAGCTGAGGACCGAGAAGTACGACATCGTGGCGATCAGCGCGATTCCTCCAAATTTTTTGAAGGCGCGCGAGATGTGCCGGCTGGTCCGCGAGATCCAGCCGCACGCGAAGATCATCGTGGGCGGGCATATTTCCGGGGTGCCGGACGTCAAGGCGCGCCTGGGGGCGGACGAGATCGCCCGCGGCGAGGGCGTGCAGTGGTTCCGCGCGTTTTTGGGCGACGATGTGAAGGCCCCGGTGCGGCATCCGAGAATCCTTTCCGGGATTGGCACGCGCACGATGGGAATGGTGCTACGGGACAAGCCGGGCGACATCGCGGCGACATTGATCCCGTCGGTCGGATGCCCGATGGGGTGCAACTTCTGCTCGACGTCGGCGATGTTCGGCGGCAAGGGAAAGTTCGTCAATTTTTACGAGACCGGAGACGAGCTCTATGACGTGATGTGCGGGATCGAGAAGGACATGTGCGCCCAGACGTTTTTTGTCATGGACGAGAATTTTCTTCTGCACAAGAAGCGGGCGCTCCGTCTGCTCGAGCGGATGGAGGCCGCCGGCAAGAGCTGGTCGCTGTATGTCTTCAGCTCGGCGAACGTGCTGCGTTCGTACAAGATCGACCAGCTCGTGAGGCTCGGGATTTCGTGGGTTTGGATGGGCCTGGAGGGCAAGAAGAGCCGCTACCAGAAGCTCGACGGGGCCGACACGCACGAGCTCGTCCGCGAGCTCCAGTCGAACGGGATCAGCATCCTGGGATCGACGATCATCGGGCTCGAGGAACACACGCCGGAAAACCTGCCGGATGCGATAGATCATGCGGTCTCGCACAACACCGAGTTCCACCAGTTCATGCTTTACACCCCGGTTCCCGGGACGCCCCTCTTTGAGGAGCACCGCGCGAAGGGCACGCTCCTCGATCCCGAGTGCAAGGAGACGGCGGACATCCACGGGCAGCTCCGGTTCGCCCACAAGCACCCGAACATTCCCGCCGGCATGGAGACCGAGTTCCTGCTCCGCGCGTTCACGGAAGATTTTGAGGTGAATGGCCCGAGCGTGATGCGCATGGCGCGCACCGCGCTGCTCGGATGGAAAAAATACGGCAAATCGTCAGACCGGCGGGTTCGCCGCCGGTTCCGCCGCGAGGCGTCCACGCTCCGGATCCAATACCCCGCTTCGATCTGGGCGACGCGGCAGTGGTACCGGAAAAACCCGGCCATGCACGCCAAGGCCGACCAGATCTTGCAGGATCTCTTTAGCGCCTTTGGAGCACCGGCCCGCCTGGCGGCGTCGATCGGCGGACGCGTCGTCTACAAGAAGCTGATGGCCGAAGCCGCAAAAGGCCCTGCCGCCACCACCGAGCCGCCGACGTTCTACGAGCAGTACGACGGCGCAGGTGCGATCTCGTCCGGCCATTAGAAGAGCACCATGAGCCGGAGCGTGAGCGCCCAGGCTCCGTCGAGATCGGCTCCGGCTCCCGGGGTGGGGATGTAGCTGAGCGCGGGTTGGAAAAATGTGCTGCCGGCAAGGTGGGCCTGGTAGTAGGTCTGGAACATCAGCTCGCTCGAGCGCTCGAAGAGGTTCGGGTTCAGCCAGGCCCACGACATGCCGAGGCCGACGGAATCCGACGGGCGGTTCGGGACGAGCCCAAACCCGGTGAGGCCCATGCCGAAGTACTGGTTGACCGGCAGGGTCTCCGAGTTGTTGAACCCGGCTTGAAAAAACGTCGAGAGCGAGACCGGTTGGCGGGGCGCATGCGCAAAGACGAGCTTCGATTTTCCGTCGGCGGTTTTCCCTCCATCAGCCGGCTGCGAGCGTCCGGCATTCGACCAGATCCGCTGGCTTCCGAACATGTAGTACCCGCCGGTCCCGTTCTGCGAGATGTCATTGGGTCCTTGGAGGACGCCCGACTGGTACCAGAGGCCGGCCCCGAAGTTGCCCGGGTATTTGTCGGCGAGGACCCAGTCCGCCCCGGCCTCCCAGATCTGGAACGTGTACCCGTTAAATTGGGGTCCGGTCAGACCGGTCTGGACTCCGCGGGCGAGGTTGCCATCGTAAAACCCATATCGCAGGTATGTATTCCGCGTCGGCGCGACCGAGAGGCAAACCCCTGCGACCGAGTTGTAATATCCGCCGATCGCCCCGAGCAGGGTCGGGTTGACGAAGACCGGCGTGTAGAGGAGTCCTGTGACGGCGGGGATCGCAAGCGACGCGTCGTGGGTGGCGACCGGGCGGGCGACGTTGTTAAAATCGTACGTCGGCACCTGCTGGCCGATCCGGATGACGACGCGGTCGTCAAAAAGCGTTTGGCGGTACCAGAGCTGGTAGAGCTCCGACCGGTCGAGCGGGGCGGGGCCGGGCAGGCTGTTGTACCCCTGCACGCTGCCGGCCTGGCCGTTGGTGTCCTCGCCATTAAACTGGAGGAACTGGATCCCGAACGACGCGCCCTGCCAGCCGATGAGCTTTTCGGCATCTAAGTTCCCGCCCGCAATGAGCGCGCTGTTGAAGCTCCATTTTCCGGGCTGCGCACCGCCCGAGAGAAGGCCGTTCGAGTCGCCCAGCCAGACGCCGCCGAGGCGGACGCCCGTGCTCTCCGGAATCTGCAGGAGTCGCCCCGCGAGCCCGGTTCCAGGCATGGCATCTTCCGCGGCCGGGTTGCCTGAAATCGAAGTCGGACCTTTGCCGCGGAGCTGATCGAAGAGCGTGACGTCCTCGGCGCGAGCCGGAGCGCAGAGAGCGGCGGCAGCCAAAAGGACCGCCAGTGAACTCCTGCTGAGAGGGTGCATGTTATGGAAGGCATTTTCTATTGTTGAATCCCGATCCGGGCATCTCCGAGCGTTGCAAAAATGGGCTCCGGCTTGAGGAATCTTGTTTGGAGTTCCGCCTTGAGGCGGCTGGCAATTGAGGCGGCAGCCCAAAAGGCACCGCCTAAAGGCGGAACTCCGAACCCGGAAGCCCTCCGCCTGACAGACGTGTAACTTTCGGAGATGCGCCCGAGACAAGGCCGGTTCAGGCATTTCGCAGGCCATCAAAAAACCCAAAGAAGACGCCGTCCGGGTCATATTTATCGCGCAGGTCGGCGAGGCGCTGCCAGTTTTCTGGGGCGAATGCCTGCACGGCGGTGGCCGGGCGCTCGACGGCATTCGACTCGCCGATGTAGTAGCCGACATTGAACGGGCGCAGCGCGGCGGTGAGCTCGTGGTGCCAATCGGTGTTCGCCTGGTCGTCGTCCGCCTCCCTCCACATCGTCCACGGCCCGCCATAAACTTTTCCGCTCATTGAAAGCGCGGTGTTTTTGTGCGGTGCGGGGACGTTCGGCCCGCAGAAGATCGTGAAGAGAAACACGGTTGTCGGCGAAGGAGCCTTTGGGAGGATCCCGGAGACCGCCCGCATCATCTCGCCCGGATTGGTATTTGAGAACGTCGCCTCGACCCGGGAGCGCACCCCCTCCGGCCAGAGGGCGCCCGATGCATCGAAGAGCTGCTCAAAGTTGAGCGGCGTCGCAAACGAGCTAGAGAGGGGCCGGACGGGGCAGCCCTCGAGCGGCTGGAGCGCCGCCTTCGCCGCCTCCGGCTCATCCTCAAAGGCGGTCGCGGTCACCATGGCGATCCAGCCGCCATGCGCCGCGGCCTTTTCCTTCAGCTCCGCCGGGGCCTGGATCACAAAAAGGCTCAGCTCGACGCTCGGGGAAATTTTCGGGGCCATATCGCCCAGCCACGTGCCGACCGCCGCTGCGTCGTCGAGCGGGTAATAATACGTGCTGCCGTGGATCCCCTTCGGCAGCGGGACGAGATTCAGGTGGTACTTCGTGACAACTCCAAAAAACCCGGACCCCGCGCCGCGGGCGGCCCAGAAATAGTCGGGGTTTTCGGTTTCGCTCGCCGTGATCAGTTCGCCCTGCGCGGTGACGAGCTCGATCGCCTCGACGCTCTCCGCTCCCGATCCCCAGACGGTCGGATTCCACGCCATCCCGCCGCCGAGCAGATACCCGCTCAGCTTCACCTGCGGGCAGTGTCCGCTCGGGTAGGAAAGGCCCTTCGGGTTCAGCGCCTTTTGCACGTCCCGGTTGCTGATGATCGGCTGGAGGACGGCCTTTCGGTTCTCCACGTCGATGGAGATCACCTTGTTCAGATCCTGGATATCAATCAGCAGCCCGCCGTTTCGCAGGGTCGGCTGGCTCCAGTTGTGACCACCCCCGCGCACGGCCACCTTCATCCGGTTCTCTCGGGCAAATTTTACGGCGGCGATGATGTCCTGCTCATCGGCCGCGCGCAGCACGATCTCCGGAGCCCGGTCGGGAACCAGGAGGTTCCACAGGTCCCCATGCAGAGCTTTTTCAAAGCCGGGATCCCCGGCCAGCGTGACGGCACCCTTGCAGGATTTTTTGAGCGATTCGATGTTCATAAGGTTTTTGGTTTCCGCCCAGGCGGACCGGCCGAGGAGAACGCTTCCAGCGACCGCGACGGTCCCGGCGACAAACCCGCGGCGTGAGAGGGCATCGTTCATATCATGTCACCAGGGCAGAAGTTTCCACAGCACGCCGACCTCGAGAGCAAACAGCGCGAGGAGGATGAACACCCCCTTCCGCGACGTCGCCGGGACGTCGAATTTCGGGAACAGCCACCACCCGAACCACCGCACGAAAAGCGGCATCGTCGCGAAGCTCGTGGCGAAGACGCTCACCGCGTTGCTGATGAAGACCGCCAGCGACGCGTGCAGGCCCAGGCCGACCAGGATCGGGCTGAAAAACCGCATCTCCAACATGACGATCGGAAAAAGCCCGAGGAGCACGAGGAGCGACGTCTTCCAGTTGGGCGGACCCTTCCCGGTCATCGGGTCGATCGGAACCCAGCCCGGGAACGAGGTGGCCAGCCGGGTGAGCTGCTCGTGCTCGACGAAGGATTTCGATTCCAGAAGCATCTCGCGGCGCTCGTGGGCATTCATCCAGGCTTCCAGGTGCCCGGCGGTGTCGAACCGCATGATCGTCGTCCAGAGCCCGCCCGCCTCCTCCGGCGGCTGGAGAAACGTCCCGCGGTACCCGGGGTACTTCGCTTGGGCCGCCTGCATGCGGGCCGCCCATTCGCGGTACGTATCCTCCTGGCCGGCTTTGATCTTGGAAAAGATGACTTCCGTGACATGGCTGTCCGGGCGCTCGCCCCCATCGCCGACCTGGACGACCTCGCCAAAATTCCCGCCCTCGAAGAGCGGCATCCCCTCGGCGATGATCTCCGCGCGCTCGGACGACTTCCGCCAGGCCTCCAGGTCGACGAGCGAACGAAAGTTGAGGATGATCGTCCACTCGTCGCTGCCCGCATGGGTTGGCGGAATGATGTCGCTGCTGACAAAGCCGGAGGATTTTCCGATGACCTGATCGTGGTGGGCCTTCCACGCGGAAAATTCCTTATCCGCGCCGGGCCGGACCTGGGCGGTGGCGATGATGAAAGCGGGCGTGCTCATAGGATTTTATCTGTGGGTTTCAGATCAGGGCGCGACACCCGCCGCCGGAACAGGGCCGGACAATACCGTTGGAAAACACGAGCCAGGACATCCAGCCGAGTGGCAATGCGATCCATGGCGCTGGTCATACTTTGCAAATCGTCGGGATGGAAGAAAAACCTGATCTCCGCGACGATCAGACGCTATCCAGCGGATCCTTATTTTTATCCCGTGATCCGCTGAAGTTTCGCGGGGGTGATGCCGGCGAGGGTTGCGACGGCGGCGTCGGCATCGGTGAGCTCGGCGAGCGGGTGGGTCGTGGCGACGGCGAGGACGTTCATCCCGGCGGCGTGCGCGGCCGCGATCCCGACGTGGGCGTCCTCGATGACGAGGCAATCTTCGGGTGCGAGGCCAAGCTTCTCGGCGGCCAGCAGGAAGACATCCGGGGCGGGCTTGCCATTTTTGACATCGTCGCCGCAGACGACAGCCGTGAAGAGCCCGCCGAGCCCGGTGGCGGCGAAGATGGCATCGAGGTTGGAGCGCGGGGTTGACGAGCCGACCGAGCGGGGGATTCCCGCTTCGGCGAGAGCGCCGAGAAGCTCGCGGGCCCCTGGCAGAACCGTCACGCCCTGCTCGCGGACGATCTCGCGGTAGAGGACTTCCTTTCGATCACCGAGCCTCGCGATCTCGTCCGGATCGTCGGTCCACTTCAAAAGCTTCGGGATGATCTCCTGGTTTTTTTTGCCGAACCCCGCCTTAAAATGCCCCTTCGGCAGGGGTTTCTCCTCCTCGGCGGCGAGGAGCTCCCACGACCGCTCATGCTGCGCCGAGGAATCGATCACGACTCCGTCCCAGTCAAAGATGACCCCTTTCATAGGCCGAGGACCTTTGCCAGCATCGCCTCGTCGGGCGTCGGGCCGACCAGGGCCAACGTCAGGCGGGACGGGTCGAGGATCTCCCGCGCGGCCGAGCGGATCTCGTCCGCCGTCACCGCCCGGATCTTCTCGTGCACAACTTCCGGATCGACGATTTTCCCGTACACGAGCACCGAGCTGCCGAGGCGCATGTTCTGGCTCGACGTCCGCTCGAGCGACATCCGGCTCGACCCGACCGCGTATTCCTTCGCCCGCTTGAGCTCGGCGGCCCCGACCGGCTGGGCGCGCATCCGCTCGAACTCGGCAAAGATCAGCCGGAGCGAGCGTTCGAGGTTTTTTCGATCCAGGCCGACCGAGATATTGAAGAGCCCGCCGTCATCGAGCGTGAGCGGGTGCGTGCTCACCGAGTAGCAGAGCCCGCGCTTCTCGCGCAGCTCCTGGAACAGCCGCGAGCTGGCATTCCCTCCGAGCACGACATGCATCAGGTGAAACGCATACCGCCGCTCGTCCTTGTGGCTGAACGCCGGCAGCGCGAGGGCGACCTGCGTCTGCTGGACGTCGCGCCCCTCCACCGCCAGGCGGGGGGACTTGGAGGCCTGCGGGCATGGCTTCGCGGACGGCTTGCGTCCTTTCCCCAGCTTTGCCCCAAGCTGCCCGGCGACCCGCGCGACCACGTCATCGTGGCGGATGTTTCCCGCTGCCGAGACGACCGTGCTCGTCGCATGGTAGTGGCTTGCCCGATAGTCGAGGAACTCGTCCCGCCCGAACCCCTCGATTGTGGCCAGCGTTCCGGTGATCGGACGCCCGAGCGGATGCCCCGGCCAGACGGTTGTGTTCAGGAGCTCCTGGACATGGGACGACGGCTCGTCCCGGTACATCAGGATCTCCTCGCCAATGACCCCACGCTCGCGCTCAATGTCGGATTTTGAAAATCTCGGCTCGGTGTAGATATCGCAGAGCACGTCGCAGACCCTGGGAAAATACTCCGCCGCAGCGGTTGCGTAGTAGCACGTCCGCTCCTCCGACGTGTAGGCGTTCATGTCCCCGCCCACGCCCTCGATCTCCTGCATGATCCGCTTGGCCGACCGCCGGGCGGTCCCCTTAAAAAGCATGTGCTCGATAAAATGCGAAATCCCGTTGAGCTTCGCCGGTTCGTGGCGCCCGCCCACCGGCGCCCAGATCCCCATCGCTGCCGTCTGCGCGTGCGGCATCTCGCACGTGGCCACCCGGAGCCCGCCGGGCAGCGTCGTCAGTTTCGTCGTGTTCCCCATGCTCAGCTCCCGATCCAATCAAAACGCACCGGCTTCTCGACATCCGGGTGCAGGCTGTGGTGGACCGGGCACGCCAGGGCCGCCGCCTCCAAAAGCGCGCGCTTCGGATGGTCCGGCGGCTGCGGGATCGCGAAAACGATGCTGATCCGGGCGATCCGGCGCGGGGCGTTTGCAGACATCTCCTTGTCCACCCCGACCTTCATTCCCTCGAGCGGGATCCCGTGCCGCTCGGCCGCGATCCCCATGATCGTCGCCATGCACACGCCGAGCGATGTTGCCGCGAGATCGGTCGGCGAAAAGGCCTCGCCCTTCCCGTGGTTGTCCACCGGCGCATCGGTAAAAATCTTCATCCCCGACGGACCGTGCTCGGCCTCGCACCTCAGCGATCCCTTATATAAAATATCGACATGAACCATCCGCCCATTCGACGCAGAAATCCCGGCTGACTGCAATCATTGATACTTCCCGGAGTTGTGCTCCGGCGAAAGTTGTGGGACGGTTTTTGAGATGCAATTTTTATTCGACCGTAACGGGAAGCCGTCGCCCGCGTGGGCGAAGGCCGGGACGGTCGTCGGGTTGCTGTTGATTTACTCGCTGCTCTGCGTCTGGTCGTTTTCCGGGACGGTCAAGGATTGGGAGAAGGTCTGGGCCTACCGGGCGACGTTTTGGAGCGGATGGCTGACGACGATCGGCATCTCGGCGGCGGCGCTGGTGCTGAGCACGGTGATCGGGGCGCTGGCGGCGCTCGCGCGGCGGTCGTCGTTTTTGCCGCTGCGCTACACGTCGGTCCTCTATGTCGAGACCGTGCGGGGGCTTCCGCTCCTGGTGCTCCTGCTGTTCGGGTACTACGGGGTGATGGACCAGCTCGGGTGGGATGACCGGATAAGCGGGGGGATCGTGATTTTGTCGCTGTTCAGCGGGGCCTACATCGCGGAGATCCTGCGAGCCGGGATCGAGAGCGTCGGGCGCTCTCAGTGGGATTCGGCGCGGGCGATCGGGCTCACCACCGCGCGCACGTACCGGCGGGTCATCTTTCCGCAGGTCCTCCGCCAGAGCCTGCCCCCGCTGGCCGGACAGTTTTCTTCCCTGATCAAAGACTCCTCGCTGCTCTACATCCTCGCTATTTCGGAGCTCACGTTTTCCGCCCAGCAGGTGAACTCCGCGACTTACGCCACCTTCGAGGCGTACCTTCCGCTCGGGATCCTCTACCTCGTTCTCACCCTGCCGGTTTCGCTGTGGACAAAATACCTGGAGGGACGCGTGCGCTATGAAAGTTGAGCTCAGCGGGGTGACGAAGGCCTTCGGCCCGCAGCGCGTCCTGGCAGACGTATCGTTCGAGGCAGAATTCGAGCACACGCTCGCCCTCGTCGGCCCGTCGGGAGGCGGAAAATCGACCCTCCTTCGGCTCCTGGCCGGCCTCGACCGGGCGGACGCCGGCGAGATCCGGGTGGATGGCACGGCCCTCCCCGCGACCGAGGAGGACCTCCGCCTCTACCGCCGGACGATCGGAATCGTCTTCCAGGCCTACAACCTTTTCCCGCACCTGAGCGCCCGCGAAAATGTGATCCTCCCCCTGGTTGAGGTCCATGGGCTCCCGAAGGCCGAGGCCGGCGAGCGGGCGGATGACGTCCTCCGGCGCTTCCAGCTGGGCGATCACGCCCACAAACAGCCCGGCCTCCTGAGCGGGGGACAGCGTCAGCGTGTCGCGATCGCCCGCGCGCTCGCGATTGACCCGAAATTCCTGCTGCTCGACGAGCCGACGTCCGCGCTCGATCCCGAGATGACCGCCGAGGTGCTCGATGTCATCGCCGAGCTCAAGGAATCCGGGAAGCCGATCATCCTGGTCACCCACGAGATGGGGTTCGCGCGGCAGTCGGCCGACCTCGTCGCATTCGTCGCGGACGGCGGGATCCTCGACTGCGCGCCGGCTGAAACATTTTTTTCCGCCCCCTCATCGGAGAAGACCCGGAGATTTTTGGAGAAAATCTTGAAGTATTGACCCCCATGTCCACCCACGATCCGATCGCCTTCGGCCTCCCCCACCGCGCGCCGTTCCTCTTTGTCGACCGCGTGGGAGCCTGCGTGCCCGGGGTCGAGGCGGCGGGAGAAAAGACCTTCGATGCGGACGACCCGATGTTTGCCGGCCACTTTCCGGGGAACCCGATCGTGCCCGGGGTGATCCTGACCGAGGCGCTGGCGCAGCTGGCCGGCATTGCGGGGGCCTCGGATCGCGGGTTCCTCCTCTCGGCGATCCGCGCGATGAAATTTCCGGCGGCCGCCAAGCCCGGCAAACCGATCCTGCTCCGGGCCAAAAAGACCGGCCAGCTCGGCGGGCTCCACCAGTTTGCCGTCACGGCAGAATCCGACGGGCAGATCGTCGCCGAAGGACAGCTGGTGCTAAACGAGCTGCTATAGCTCGACCGAGTCCTCAACCGGGGGCTTGCCCAGAAGGAAGAGGCGCGCGGGAATCACCTGATTCAGCCAGTCCAGATGCGGGGGCAGCACGCGCCTGCGGTCCTTCCACTCCGCCTCCACAAGCAAAAAGTCGGGGGCCGCTTCCTGGACGATGTCGCAGAGCGTGAACCCGGTATTCGACTGCACCGTGCGCACGTCCACGTCCGCGGTGATCTCCTCGAGCGAGGCGCAGAGCACGTCCATCTCGGACGCGGTCGGCTCGTTTCCCAGTGCCGCCTCGCGGGCCCGGGCAAACGGGCTCTCTGCGGCCAAAACCGCGATGCTTTCGGGCCGGATCGACGCCAGGGCCGTCCGCGCCGCATGCCAGCGAGGTCGGTGGGCCTCGACCATCAGGCACGCGGTGTATTTCTCCGCCGCCTCCTCGCGCGGAGTAGGAATCAGCAGAAGATCGCACGGCGCGCGCATCAGGAGCTCGCGGACCACGCTGCCGGTGAAGTTTCGGAAATCGTTCGGCTGGTCGATCGCGCCGGCGATGAGCAGGTCGAAATACTCACTGGAAGCCGCGTCCACCAGCGCCTCCGCCGGCGTCTCGCCCAGGCACCAGTAAATATCCACCTCGTCCCGCCCGAGCTCGGCAAACGCCGCATGGAACTTCGCCACCTTCTCGTCGGAACGCTCGCCCGCATGCAGGATGCTCAGCCGCGCCCCGAACATCCTCGCCATCCGGTCCGCCTCCGCGATCACCGCACGAAAACGGGGCGAAAATGTGGAGGCAATGGCAAAATGCGGTTCGGACATCCTGCCTGCTAACTTCGCCTGCTGCCGAGCCGGCATCCAGTAGAAAATTCCACCCTTAGAAAGATTGTCGGCTGCACCGAAGCCGGAAGCCGAGATTTCCGGAAAAAGGGCTTGCCAGGCGAGCTAGCATTAGATTTACTAATATAAGCATTATATATGAGCGCTACTATTCAAAAAATTGATCATCTCGGGATTGCCGTCAAATCGATTGAGGCGTCCCTTCCCTACTACGAAAAAACGCTCGGGCTGAAGTGCGAGCACATCGAGGAGGTTCCCTCGCAGAAGGTTCGCACCGCCTTTTTTGCCTGTGGCGACGTGCATCTCGAGCTGCTCGAGCCGACCGACCCTGAGAGCACGGTGGCGAAGTTCATCGCCGACCGCGGCGAGGGGATCCACCATATCGCGTTTGCGACGACCGACATCGCCGGGCAGCTGGCCCAGGCGAAAGGGGCCGGGACGCGCCTGATCCACGAGGTCCCGATCGACGGGGCCGGCGGGAAGTTGGTCGCGTTCCTCCACCCGAAAAGCTCGTTCGGCGTGCTCACCGAATTCTGCCAACCCAAACCCGGCGCTGCCGCGCACTAAAAATATGCCCATCAAAAAAGAATTTCTCGAAGAGCTGGACACCCGCCGCCAGAAGGTCTTGGACGCCGGGGGCCAGGACAAGCTGGAGGCGCGGCGCAAGAAGGGCCTCATGACCGCGCGCGACCGGCTCGACAACCTGTTCCAGCCGGGCACGTTCATGGAGTTCGGGATGCACGTCCAGCACGCCTGCCACAACTTCGGCATGGAGAAGAAGGACCTGCCGGCCGACGGCGTCGTGACCGGGACCGGCTACATCGGCGATCGCCCGGTGGCCGCCTACAGCCAGGATTTTACCGTGGCGGGCGGGTCGCTCGGCCAGATGCATGCCCAAAAAATTTGCGACATCATGGATTTTGCGCAGCAGTCCGGCATGCCGGTCGTCTGCTTCAACGATTCGGGTGGAGCGCGGATCCAGGAGGGCGTCGAGTCGCTGTCCGGCTACGGCAAGGTCTTCTTCAAAAACGTGTACCTGTCCGGGGTGGTCCCGCAGATCGCGGTCATTGCAGGCCCCTGCGCCGGCGGCGCCGCGTATTCTCCGGCGCTGACCGACTTCCAGATCATGGTCAAGGACCAGGCAAACATGTTCATCTGCGGGCCGGACGTCATCCTGGCGGCGACCGGGCAGAAGTGCACGATGGCCGAGGTGGGCAGCGCGGCCGCGCATGCGACGATCAGCGGGAACATCCACTTTGTTGCCGACAACGACGCGCATGCGATCGCGATCGTGCACAAGCTCCTCTCGTTCATCCCGTCGAACAACATCATGGACCCGCCGCACGACCTCTCGGTCCCGCTCGTCCTCGATGAGGACCCCGGCATGGACGACCTCATCCCGGAGGACCCGAAAAACCCGCTCGACGTGAAGGACATCATCAAGCGGCTCGCCGACAACGCGGACTTCTTCGAGGTCCAGATGGACTTCGCCAAAAATATTGTCGTCGGATTTTGTCGGATCCAGGGGATCGTGGTCGGGGTCATCGCAAACCAGCCGAAGGTGAAGGCCGGCGCGCTCGACATCGACGCCTCCGACAAGGCGGCCCGGTTTATCCGGTTCTGCAACATCTTCAACATCCCGATCGTGACGCTGGTCGACACCGGCGGGTTCCTGCCCGGCGTCGCCCAGGAGCGCGGGGGAATCATCCGCCACGGCGCGAAGATGCTCTTCGCCTACGGGGCCGCGACGGTGCCGAAGATCACGGTGATCCTGCGCAAAGCCTACGGCGGTGCCTACCTGGCGATGTGCAGCCAGGACCTTGGAGCCGATCTGGTCTTCGCCTGGCCGACAGCGGAGATCGCGGTGATGGGCGCCGAGGGAGCGGTCAAAATCCTCTACAAGCGCGAGATCGACAAGGATCCGTCCTCGGAGAGCAAGCTGATCGCCGACTACCGCGCGAAATTTGCCTCGCCCTACCAGGCGGCCGGCCAGGGGATGATCACCGACGTGATCAAGCCGTCCCAGACTCGCGCGATGGTGGCGATGGCGCTCCGCAACACGCTCTCCAAGCGGGAGACGCGGCCGCCGAAAAAGCACGGCAACATCCCGCTCTGAGTCGATGTCAACGGGACCATGGCTGTTCGGGGCGGCGGCAGGGCAAACCGATTGGTTGCTCCTGTCGTTCATCCTGGGCGGAATTTTCCTCTTCATGGTCCTGCTGCGGATTCTGGGTTTGTACCTGGCAGCCACCCACCCGGCGGCCCCCGCCCGGGAGGTCGCGGAGGAGGAGCCGGAGACCCCGCAGGGGATGGACCCTAAAATCCTCGCCATCATCGCCGCGACGGTCTCGGAGATGATCCAGCAGCCGCACCGGATCGTCGAAGTGAAAAAGGCTCCTTCGGTGGAGCGGCTCATGCAGCAGTGGTCGATGGAGGGCCGCCGCGCGATCTACTCGTCACACAAATTCCGATGAACACCACACTCGCCGCCACGTTCTTCATCGCCGGGCTCGCGTTCGTCCTCTCGATGCTCGTCGCCGCAATGATCAAGGTCGTGTACCTCACCGTCCGGTTTTTCACCGCCATCAAGGAGCCGAAAAAACCATGACCGGCCACGACATCCTCAGCCTTTTCCAAGGGCTCCAGACGCTGGTCGAGGCGCCTCCTCTGATCACGGGCGCGCGGATCGGGTTCATGATCCTCGGGATGTTTTTGGTTTACCTCGGGAAAAAGGGGGTTTTGGAGCCGCTGCTGATGGTGCCGATGGGGCTCGGCATGTCGGCGGTGAACGCGGGCGTGCTGGTGCTCGACAGCGGGAAGGCGGGCACGCTTTTCCTCGACCCGCTCGTGACCGACCAGGAGAAGCTCTTCAGCCTGCTCCAAATCGATTTCCTGCAGCCGATCTACACGCTCATGTTCAGCAACGGCCTGATCGCGTGTTTTGTGTTCATGGGGATCGGGGTGCTGCTCGATGTGGGGTACGTGCTGGCGCGCCCGTTTTTGAGCATGTTTCTGGCGATCTGCGCCGAGCTTGGAACGGTGGCGGTTTTCCCGATCGCGGTCGCGCTCGGGTTCAGCTACAACGATGCGGCCTCGGTGGCGATGATCGGCTGCGCCGACGGCCCGATGGTCCTCTACACATCCCTGATGCTTTCCAAGGACCTCTTTGTTCCAATCGGCGTCGTGGCGTACCTCTACCTCGGCCTGACCTATGGGGGCTATCCGTACCTGATCAAGTTCCTGGTCCCCGCGAAGCTGCGCGCGCTGCCGATGGTTGAGAGGAAGGTTCTCGTCGTGACCTCGGCCGAAAAGCTCGCCTTCGCCGTCGTCGGCTGCACCGTCCTCTGCCTCCTGTTTCCTGTGGCGGCCCCGCTGTTCTTTTCGCTCTTCCTGGGGGTCGCGGTCCGCGAGGCCGGGCTCCACTACTTTGTGGATTTTATCGGTGGCCCGCTGCTTTACGGGGCGACGCTTTTTCTCGGCCTGACGCTCGGCGTTCTCTGCGAGGCGGCAACGATCCTGAGCCCGAAGGTTCTTCTGCTGCTGATCCTCGGCATGGTGGCTCTCCTGCTCTCCGGCATCGGAGGGGTCGCGGGCGGATACCTCGTCTACATTTTTGGCGGGCGGAAATTTAACCCGGTGATCGGGATTGCCGGGGTGAGCTGCGTCCCCACCACCGCCAAGGTCGCGCAGAAGTCGGTCTCCGAGGTGGCCCCGAACGTCGTCATTCTGCCGGTCGCCCTCGGCGCCAACATCAGTGGGGTCATCACCTCCGCGATCCTCACCGGCATCTACGTGACCGTGATCCCGCACCTGCTGAAACAATGAGCGCGTTCGACCGGTTCGGCCCGTGGGTGACCGGGATCGCGCTCTGCCTCGGCGGGGTTCTCCTGGTCCGCGTTCCCCTGTTTGGCGAAAGCTCGTGGATCGCTTCCGCGCTGGGCTACGGCCTCGCCGGGCTCGGCCTGCTGCGCATCGCGGTAGGCGTCCGCTCCCGGATCGACAGCGACTCCTAACAACATCATTTTTTACAACTGATATGCTCAAACGACTCCGCATTACGATTAACGGCGAGCCCTTCGAAGTCACCGCCGAGGTGCTTGACGAAGCCAACCTTTCGGCGGCTCCCGCCTCGTCTCCGGCCCTGAGCGCTGTGACAGCGCCACTTCTGGCCGCCCCGCGCGCGACCCCGACCGCTGGTGGTAGCGGGGTCATCGCGAGCCCGATGTCCGGAAAGCTCGTCGGGTATGCCGTGAAGGTGGGCGACATGGTGGTGGTGGGAGACGAGCTGGCCACGGTCGAGGCGATGAAGATGAACACGTACGTTCATGCCGAGGCGGCCGGGAAGGTCCACGAGCTGCTCGCCAACCCCGGGGACGGGGTCGAGGAAGGGCAGGGGATCCTGATTGTTAGATAGGAGCGGACCGAGCCCGCTCGCTTTTTTCCGAAAACCTGCTCCGAATCAGATCCCACTTATTGCATTAAAAACCCAAACCTGAAAATATTCCTCATATGAAAAAGCTACGTGTCACGGTGGATGGAAAAACCTTTGAAGTTGTTGTCGAGGCCCTCGACGAGCAGGGGAAACCCGCTCCGTTTCAGCAGGCCGCCCCGGCCCCTTCGTTCCAGCAGACCAGCGTAGCCCCGCCGCCCGCCTCCGCCCCGAAGCCGTCCGCCTCGGCCGCAGCAGGGGCCGGCTCGGTGACCAGCCCGCTCGCCGGCCGCATCGTCTCGGTGGATTGCCAGGTCGGACAGAAGGTGGCCAACGGCGCCCAGCTGGTGACCGTGGAGGCGATGAAGATGAACACGTTTGTCTATGCCGCAGCAGACGGCACGGTCGCCGCGATCGCGGTCGCCCCGGGCGACGCGGTTGAAGAGGGCCAGGTTCTCGTCACCCTATCCTGACCCATGGAATTCCTTCTCGCCGCTGCCGCCGAAATCATCAAGTTCGAATCCGCGATCCTGGTCGTCGTCCTCGTCGGCCTGATCGTCTTGGCCAAGATGGTTTCCGACCTCCGGGCCGAAGTGAAGCGGCTCGGCGGCCCAGCCGCTGCCGCTCCCCGTCAAGAGGCCGCCTCCCGGGCCGCCAGCCCGGCCAGCGAGGCGATCGAACCGGATGTCTTTGCCGCCATCGTCAGCGCGATCCACTTCACGCTCGGCGAAAACCACCACGTCGTCTCAATCAGCCCGGTGGAATCGATGATGTGGTCGCGCGAGGGCCGGCGCAGCATCTTCGGCTCACACTCGGTCCGCTAAGCCTCGTGACCACTCGAGACACGCCCTCACGACGGGAGCATTCATGCCAACCCATCGGGCGCATCTCCGAAAGTTGCACGCCTGTCAGGCGGAGGGCATCCGGGTTCGGAGTTCCGCCTTCAGGCGGCTGGCGAGTGGGGCGGCAGCCAAAAAAAGCACCGCCTGAAGGCGGAACTCCAAACAAGCCTCCTCAAGGAGGAGCCCGCTTTCGGAGCTTTCGGAGATGCGCCCCCACCCATTCCACCCCTGTGACGGCGCTTGATTTTTCGGTCCTTCCCCTGCCATATTGGAGGCTCGATGGCTAACCCTCACGAAACTCTGCGAAATACGGCCGTCGTCTTTTCCCTGCGGAGGACCCCCGTATTTGCCGGGCTTCCGGAGGATGACCTCGCGATGATCGCGGAGTTTTCCGTCCTGAAAACCTATCGGAAAGGGGAGTACCTCTTCCGCCAGAGGGATCCCGCACACGGGTTTTTTATCGTGCGCCGCGGAATCATCAACATCCACCGGGTCGGGCCCGATGGGCGGGAGCAGGTCATCCATCTGTTCCGCCCGGGAGAATCGTTTGCCGAGAACTCCCTGGTCAGCGACGGCGGGTACCTGACCGACGCGCGCTCGGTCAGCGAAAGCGAGGTCATCCTCGTCCCGAAATGGGAATTTCTTCAGATCCTCCGCCAGCGGGCGGATATCGCCCTGCGCATCCTGGCCTCGATGAGCCAGCACATGCGCGGGCTCATCTCGTCGCTCGAAGGTGTGACGCTCAAGGATTCCGAGACGCGCCTGATGCACTGGATCCTGCGCCGCTGCCCGAGGCCGATCAGCCACAAGCCGGCGGAGGTCGCGATCGGGATGACAAAGACGATGCTGAGCGGCGAGCTGGGAACCCGGCAGGAAACGCTTTCGCGCACGCTGGCCAAGCTTCGCGAGGCGGACCTGATTTCCGTGCGCGGGCGTACGCTCAAAATTCCTGACCCCCTCAAGCTCAAAAAGGCGTTCGAAGAACACCTGGCCGGGGGGGAATAGGCGACCTACTCGAGGGGGACGCGCAGCGCGTCGCTCCAGAGGTTTTCCAGGTCGTAGAACCCGCGCTTGTCGCCGTGGAAGAGGTGGCAGATGACATCCCCGTAATCGAGCACGACCCACTGGCTCGCCGGGTAGCCGTCCTCCGCCAGCGGGCGCTGGCCGAGTTCGGTGCGCACGTGCTCGCGGATCGACGAGGAAATCGCCTTGAGCTGGGGCTCGGACGACGCCGAGCAGATCAGGAAAAAGTCGGTGAACCCGGAGACCCCGCGGAGATCGAGAAGAACGAGGTCTTCGGCCTTTTTTTCTGCGGCGGCTGCGGCGCAGGCGCGGGCGGTGGACTCGGAGTCACTCATTCCGATAGAGGTGGTGCTGGGAGATCAGATGGCATGCGGCTTCGGGAAGAAGATATTGCACAGACAGACCGCTGGCAATGCGATTCCGGATGTCTGTTGACGAAATGTCCACCCGACGGGAGATGACCGGGAACCCATGGCCGGCCGGATGGACCCCCCGGGAAAACACGACAAACTGGACCAGGCGCCTCAGCTCATCGATGTCTTTCCATGTATGCAGGGCAGCCAGATTGTCCTCTCCGATAAAATAGTGAATTTTGGAATCCGGGAACCGGGACATCATCTCACGGACGGTATCGATCGCAAACGAGGGGCCGTCCCGACGGATCTCGCAATCGTCCCAGCCGAAGTGCTCCTCGCCCTGCACGGCGGCCGCGACCATTTCGCCGCGCAGCGAGGGCGGGGCCGGGGGGCGGCAGAGCTTGTGCGGGGACACCCCGGCCGGGATGAAAATCACGCGATCAAGACCGAGGGATTCGAGCGCCTCTCGGGCAAGGATCAGGTGCCCGTGGTGGATCGGATCGAAGCTGCCCCCGTAGAGGCCGATGTTGCGGAGTGAAATCATTTGGACACGCGGACGAAAATCCGGTTGTGTCCCGGACTATGCCATCCAGCGATTCAGGTCAACTCCTCCTCGTCGGCGTGCCCGGCCTTGAACTCGACTCCGCCACCGCCGCGCTCTTCAAAAAAATCCAGCCGGGCGGGTACATCCTTTTTGGCCGGAATATCCAGTCCCCCGCGCAGCTGCGGAAGCTGATCGACGATCTTCGCGGGATTTCGCGGGTCGAGCCGGTCATCACGATCGACCAGGAGGGCGGCCGGGTCTCGCGCCTCAGGCTCATCGGGAACGAGCCGCCAAACGCCCACCAGCTCCGCGACCGCGATGACCTCGGGCTGATCCGCAAACACGGCGACATCACCGGCCGCCTGCTCCGGGTTTTTGGATTTAACCTCGATCTCTGCCCGGTGCTCGACATCTCGTTTGACGACGAGGCGGACAACTCGCTCCGCGGGCGCTGCTACGGACGGACCGTGGACGAGGTGATCCGCAAGGCGGGCGCTTTTAACGACGGCCTGCGAGGTGCCGGGATCCTTTCGTGCGGAAAACATTTCCCCGGCTATTCCTCGGCCGGCCTCGACCCGCACCACGAGCTCCCCCGGCTCGAGCGCACCCGCGAGGCGATGGAGGCGGAGGAGCTCGCCGTCTTCCGCGCGTTCGCCGGGTCGGTGGACAGCATGATGATCGGCCACATCGCGGTCTCCGGGCTGGATGATGAGAATCGTCCGGCCTCGCTCTCCCCGTCGATCATCCGCGACCTGCTGCGCCGGGACATGGGATTTGACGGCCTCGTGATGACCGACGATCTCGACATGGGCGCGATCCTCAACCACTACGGGTTCGACGAGACGATGCGGCTGGGAATCGAGGCCGGCAACGACCTCCTCATGATCTGCCACCGCGTCGAGATGGCCGCCGCCGCGAAGGCCGCCATTGAGCCGCTCGGCGACCGCCTGGCTCCGGCGCTGGAATCCGTCGCCCGATGCAAATCCCGCCTCGCCCCGCCCGCGCCCTTTTCGCTCGAGGCCTTCCAGGCCGTCGATTCCGAAATCTGGGACCTGCGGGTCGCCGTGCTCGGCGAGGAGGCCGCCGCCTGCCGCAGCCCGGAAGACGGCAAGCGCTCGCCGGTCGAGCTGTACTGAATGGCCGCTCTACCCCCGCTCGCGCCCGCGGAGCCCGAACCAGGCGGCCCAGTAGGTCGCGACCGTCCAGACTGCCAGCGCCATCAGCCCGGCAATGCCCGGCCATGGGTTCCGAAAAATGCGCCCGTTTTTCAGCGATCTATCGCGGTTCAGATTCGAGAAGGCTGTCGGGAAATCCACGCGCATCGCGCCGGAGACGGTTTTGTTCCAAAACAGGCTGACATCCATCACCGCCTGCGTGGCCGCGCTCGGCATGCATCGGGAGACGAGGAACGGGCCGTCTTTCATATCCCCCGCCGGCGGGGTGAACCCGGAGAAGAGGATCTGCGGGATCAGGACCAGCGGGACAAGCATCACCGCCTGGAGGATCGTGCGGGAGAATGCGGAGATCGCCAGGCCGAGGCCGACGGCCGCAAACGATGTCGCCACAAGCGCGCCGATCTGCCACGCCGGAGAACCCCCGAGCCCGCGGGCGCCGAGCTGCATCACCCCATAAAGCAGGAAGCTCTGGATCGTCGTGATCCGCGCCAGCGTCAGAAATTTTGAGAGGAGGTAGGGATGGCGGCCGAGCCCGATGAGCCGTTCGCGGCGGAACATCGGGAGTTCCTTGACGATTTCCTGAGCCGCATTTCCGCAGCCGAACCAGAGGGTCGAGATCATCGCAAAAAACAGGACCAGCGCCGCGTCCCCGGTGACCCAGGTGACCATCAGCCCGATAAAGACCGGCTGGCCGGCAATGAGCAAAAGGTTTTTGGCATCCGAGCGCAGGATCGCCCACTGGCGGAGGAGGAGGATCGGGAGGGAGGCCGCCCGGCGGCCGGGCCGGTCGGCGGCGGGCTCACGTGGGACCGTCGGCGGCCGCGCGGGCGGCGGGACCGGTGCCGCCTGATCCAGTCGCTCGTAGACCTGCGAAAGCCGCTCGACCGAAAACGCGGCGCGCGCTGCGGACGGCTCGCCATAAAAGACGAGGCGGCCCGCGCTGAGGATCGCGAGCCGGTCCATGAGGTGCGCGTTTTCCATCACATGCGTCGTGCAGATGACCGTGCATCCCCCGGCTGCCAGCATCCGCAGCGACTCCATGAGCTTAAACTCGGCAAACGGATCGAGCCCAGATGTCGGCTCATCCAAAAAGAGGAGCCGCGGCCGGCCGAGTAGCTCGGCGCCCACGCTCACCCGCTTTCGTTGTCCGCCGGAGAGGCTTCCCACGCGGGTCCGGGCCCGCTCCGCCAGCCCGAGCTGGTCGAGCGTGCGCGCGACGAGCTTGCGGATCTCGGACGGCGGCGTCCTGGCCGGAAGCCGGAGCCGGGCGCTGAAATAGAGAGCCTCCTCGACGGGCAGCTCGACCGGCACGATATCATCCTGCGGCACGTAGCCGACAAAATCGCGGAGCACGTCAAAGTGCCGGTAGAGGTCGACCCCATCGACCAGGACGGCGCCCTCGTCGGCCGGGCGGAGCGCGCAGAGCGCGTCGAGGAGCGTGGATTTGCCGGCCCCGCTTGGGCCGATCACGCCGGCGAATTCGCACGGCAATATGCTCAGCGAGACATCCTGCAAAATCCGCGTGCCGCCGGCCGCCTTCGACAGTCCCCGCGCCTCGACCGACGCCCCTGTCGTGCCGGACGTCTCGATCAGGTGAAGGCCGTCGAACCGGAACGCAAACGGCCCGACTTGCAGGACATCTCCCAAAACGAGTTCCTCCTTCTGGAAGTGCCGTCCGTTCAGAAAGGAGCCCGACCGGCTGCCGGCATCCTCAACGCACCAGCGGCCCGGGCCGCCGGAGATCACCGCGTGACGCCGCGACACCGAGGCGTCGGGCAGAACGGTCGAGGCGGCATCGCCACGCCCGAAGACCCATCCGTCCCGCAGCGGGATCGGCTCGATTCCTGCCAGCGTGGCGGGCTCCGGGCTCAAGGCAGGACAGCCCAGACCTCGACCACCCGGTTTTTATCGAGCGCCTTTGAGTCGAACATTTCCGACCCCCCCATGCCGACCGCGTGGATGACGTTCATGACGCGAGCGCGGTCCTTGAGCACGCTCACAACCTCCTCGGCACGGTCGAGCGAGATCTTTTGATTGGCCTGCGGATCCCCCTTCCGGTCGGCATATCCGAGCACCACAAAGGCCACGGTCGGATCGCTCAAAAACTTTTCCACCTGCGGGAGGGTGAGCGCCTTCTGGATCCCGGCCGCCGAGGCCGGCGCCACCGAGCGGGCACCGGACGCAAACGGAACCGTGATGACTTTTGCCAGCCCGCGCGCCCGCTCGACCTGCACGTAGAGCTTATCTTTTTCCTCGTCCCCGAGGTTCGGCATCACGTCGATCCGCTTCAAAACCTCGGCCCGCACCGCGTGGGTTTCGGCATCCGCCAGATCGGTCGAAATCGTCTCCGGCGCCGTCACCGCACCGGCAACCGCCGAAGCTGCGGGTTCTTCTGCCTGCCCGGACGGTCCCACAGACACCGAGCCCGCGATGCCCCCTGCCTGCGGGCTCGCCGCTGGCGGCGCGGCCGGCGGGGGAGGAGGTGCGGGTGAGCGATCACAGCCGGCCAACACAAAAACCGCCAGCACCGCGGAAGGAAATGCTCCCCGAACCATTCCCACACCTGCGAGCGAAGCGCTCATGCGTGCGGAACCGAAATCTGGTTTTTCTTTGCGAAGGCCTCAAACTCGCCAGCGTGCCCGCCAAGCACCGCCGCGATCACCGCCGCATCATCGCTGTAGCCGCCAGGCATGCTGTCCGGGATGATATCCACTCCCTTGGCCAGGTACTTCACCCCGAAAATCGCCTCGGGAAGCGCGGCAAAATCCGCCGGATCATAGACGCCATCGAGCGTATCCTCGATGAAGCGCAGGAGAAAGGCCGCCTGATCCCCCAGCGCTCCCTGCCCGGACATCCCGAGCGTTTCTGCTTTGAGCTTGTAGGCGGCCAGGTGGTTGCGGAATGCGTCAACCTCACCCGCCGTAAGCGACTGGCCGCCTTGGACAACATAATCGGAAATCGTGGACATGGAGCCGGATTAGACATCCGACCATGCGGCCTGTTCAAGGCGAATCGGCAGAGACCGATGTGCGCGCCCGCCTTTCCGACCCATGCGCACGGGAGGACCAGAGGCTTTCCCGACGGGCCCTCAGGGGGCGATGCCCCGGCCCGCCCCGGCAACCCTCACCGCCTCGACCCGGGCAAGGAACTCCCGGCCGCGCCGGTCACCAAAGATCGGATCCTCAAGGAGGGCCCTCAGGTGCTGTTCCGGGAGAAGCTCGCGGGCCTGCTCCATCAACCCCATCGCCGCATCGAAGTTGCTTGCAGCCACCTCTCTTGCAACCGCCCCGACAACCCATGTCGCCTCAGGCTCCGAACCCCGGGCCTTGTTAATCTGCGCCATCTTGCTCTCGAAGAGGCTGGCACCCCCGGCCTCCAGAGCGACAAAAAGGAGGCGGTTTGCCACCAGGCTGTCGCCCGGCCGGAGCCGCAGCGAGTCGGACAAATCCGCGAGGGCGCCGCGCTGGTCGCCCAGGGCGCGCCTGGCGGCAGCCCTTGCAGCAAAGTGGCGCGCCTCCACCACGCTCAGCAGGCACGCGTGATCCAGCGCATGGAGCGCCTCGTCGGCGCGGCCAAGCTCCAGCAGGGATCGCCCGTACCCTCCCCACGCACGGTCGTTTTCGGGGTTGCTGCCCGTCAGCTTCTGGTACCGCTCCAGCAGCGTCTCCCACCCGCCCGGCCCCACGTTTTTCTCCTGCGCCTCGGCGGATTCCAGCTCACGAATCAGCACCTTCGGCTCCAGCGGTTGCAGCCTGGCCACCACCACCTGCTCGCCCTCCGCACTCTCCGCAACCAGGGCAACATCCTCATGAATCAGGACCCCATAAATCAAACCGAGCGTCCCCAGCAGCAGCACCGGAAGAATCAGAAAGAGAAAGACCCGCTCCCCCCCAACGGCTTTGTTGCCAAAAAAGTCTTTAAGCCGCCGGGCAGGTCGAAACATGCAAATACTGTACAGGATAAGAAAAGCTTATGCAACAACCAACTTACGCAACAAATCCGGATCACTGCGGCGAAAGGGCGCATCTCTGAGTTGCAAAAATAGGCTCCGCCCTAAAACGTCTTGCGTGCCGAGCCTTTGCGACACGCGCATTGCAATGGGCGGTTGGCGCGAATACGTTCTGCGCTTGGTGGAAACGGCAAACTCACAACCTGGACCCGGGAAGCTGGGGCACGTGCAGCGGGGCCTGGAAGGCGCTCTGCGCGGGCTCGCTTTGACCCGCTCGCGGACGCGCCATTTTTTCCGCCGCCTCATGAAGAAGCCGCGCACGGTCACCGAGGGGCCGAACCTTCTCCCCACCCTCATCAAGGTTCTTGCCGCCTTCGCGCGAGCGGACGGCGAGCTTCTCGAGGAGGAAATCGATTCGGGCCTGGGGTTTCTGCGCTACGATTACCCGGACGCCGTCTACTCCGAGCTGCGCAAGCTGTTCCGGGACGCGCTTCATGAAAAGCAGGATCTCAACGAGATGGCGCAGCGCCTCTCCGGGCAGCTCAGCGATGAGCGGAAGATCCTGCTCGGCGTCCAGCTCTACGACCTGATCGCAAAGGCCGGGCTCCGTCAGGACCAGGTGATCGCCTACTATTCATTCATGTCGCGCCTCGGGATGGCCGAGCAGGCGATCGATATCGTTTACCAGCTCAACTCCGACAACCAGGCGGATCCGACGGTTTACCGCGAGGGAGCCTCCCCGCTGGAGATGGTGAGCTTCGGGCACCCGGACCAAGCGGATGTGGCCCTCGGCGACTTTGCGCCCGACGAGCGGCTCAACTCCTACCGCTACGGCAACCTCGTGATCCTGAAAAACCTGAGCGGGCGCAACCTGGTCGTCCAGGGCCGCGCGCTCAAGCCGGGGGATTTTGCGCGCCTGTATACCGGGCAGCGGGTGCTCGTCGACGACCTCGTCCTCGCTTACTCGGACCTCGTCTTCTACTTCAACGCCAAAAAGAATGTCACCCTCCCGGAGATCTTCATCGCGCTCAGCGCGACCGATGAGGTGCGGCTTGAGAAGAGCCGGTCCCGCGACTCGTGCCTGCAGGCGACTTTCGGGCTGCGCGTCCGCGTCCGCTCGCTCCGCAATGTCGATGCCGTGCTCAAGGGGGTCCGCCTCAACGAGGGGGCCGAGGTCGACGCCACGCTCGAGGATAAGATCGTCTTCCACAATGACAGCGAGCTCAACCTCGGCGACCTCCGCCGCCGGGCGCGCTCGTACGGCGGCCGCTTCCAGCTCAAAACCTCGAAGAACGAATACCTTGTCTCCAACAATCCGGGGCTGCTCCAGGAGGACGATATCCTTCTCGCACCAGGTGCCGGCGGGGACGTCCTGCTGAAAATCTCCTGCGACTACGACCGGCGGGAGGGCCGGGTGGAGGTGCTGCAATCCGACCGGCCGATCCTCGTCCGCGGGCTGCCGGTCCGCAACTCCGCCCTCCTCGCCGACGGGGATACGATCCGGGTGGATATCGGGCAGGTCCTGCGCTGCAACTTCTCCGAGCGCCTCATCGAGGAGGAGAGGAACGTGATCCGCTCGATGGAGGTGCGGGACCTCGTGTGCCGGTTCGCAAACCGCGCGGTGGCGATCGACGGCATCTCGTTTTCTGTCGAGCGCGGGGAAATGGTCTGCGTGATGGGTGCCAGCGGCTGCGGCAAGAGCACGCTCCTGCGCGCCCTCTCCGGGCAGTTTCCGCCCCATCAGGGGGACGTGCTCTTCAACAACCGCTCGCTCTACGCAAACTACGACGCCCTCAAAAAGTACGTCACGTACGTCCCCCAGTACGACGCGTTTGACGAGCACCTCACGATCGAGGAAAACCTGAACTTCGCGGCCGCGATCCGGGCGCCCCACCTCTCGCGCCGCGAGCGCCTCCGCCGGATTGACGGCAAGCTTGCCGAGCTCGGGCTCAACGAGCGCCGGAACTTCGTTGTCGGCAGCGCCCACAAAAAGACGCTCAGCGGCGGCGAGAGGAAGCGCCTGAACATCGGGCTCGACATGGTCAGCTCGGCGGACGTCTTCCTCTTCGACGAGCCGACGAGCGGGCTCTCGTCGAAGGACTCCGAGCACGTCATCGAGATCATCCGCGGGATGTCGCACAACAAGATCGTCCTCGTCACGATCCACCAGCCGACCTCAAAGATTTTCCAGATGTTTCACAAGGCGGTCCTGCTCGACCGCGGCGGGAAGCTCGTCTTTTTCGGGACCCCGCAGGAGATGCTGAAGTACTTTGCGGAGGCCGAGCACCAGCAGCATTTTGGCACGGCGCTGGGCGGGTGCGAGTCGTGCGGCACGACCCGCCCGGAGTTCATCTTCGACGTGCTCGAAACCCCGCTGCGCGACCTGGGCGGGGATATCATCTTTGAAGAAAACAACCGCGGCCAGCTCATCCCGGCCCGGCGGTTTTCTCCGGACTACTGGCGCGACAAATATGAGGCCTACCGGCTGATGAAGGACGTCCAGCAGGCCCCGGTGCCGAGGGAGGCCGCCCCTCCGCCGGCGCCGATCCGCCGGAAGGCTCCCCTCCGCTGGCGCGACGAGTGGCACCAGTTCATCGTCCTGCTCAAGCGGGCGTTTATCAGCAAGCTGCGCAACCCCGCAAACCTGCTCACGACGATTCTGGAGGCGCCGCTGCTGGCGCTTCTCACCGGGATGGTGCTGCGCTACTCGGAGAGCGACGTTTACGATTTTGCTTCGGCCTTCCATATTCCGACCTACCTCTTCCTGTCGCTGGTGGTCGCGATGTTCCTCGGGCTCACCAACAGCGTGGACGACATCATCCGCGACCGGCCGGTCCTCATGCGCGAGCGGAACCTGGATGTCCGGCTGAGCTACTACGTGCTGGCGAAGGCGCTCACTCTCGCGGCGTTTGCGGTCGTCCAGTGCGCCCTCTTCGCGCTGATCGGCAACTGGCTGCTCTCGATGCGCGAGGGGTTCTGGATCGTCTTCTGGGCGATGTTCCTGACCGCCGGGAGCGGCGTCGCAATCGGCCTCGTGATCTCCTCGCTGGTCGCCGAGAGCAAGACCGGCATCCTCATCATCCCGGCGGTCCTCATCCCCCAGATCATCCTCAGCGGCGCCCTCATCAAATATGAGGAGATGAACAGGAACCTGGACTTCGTCTATTCGATCCAGCAGTGGGTGAGCCGGCACCCGGACAGCGCGATGCCCGCACGCAGCGACCTCCAGGTCCCGCTGATCTGCGAATTCATGCCGACCCGCTGGTCGTACGAGTCGCTCGTCTTCTCCCAGGCGAAGCTCAACCCGCTCACCCGCCGGCAGGAGATCATCCAGAACCAGATCAACAAGCTCGTCGCCAATAAAAACCCGACCGAGGCGGAGGAGAACCGGCTCGAGGACCTCAAGGACACCCTCGCCGTGCTCTCGGGGCTCGAGGCCTCGGACCCCGCGACCCTGGATGCCCAGTTTAAAAAGATCGACGCGATCCTCGGCGGCGCGCCGTTCGATCGCTCGGTCTTTCAGGGGGCGGGCAGCGGGGTGACGGCGGAGCAGCTCTACGTCAACCAGAAGGTCACCGACCTCATCTCGAAGGCGGAGATGGAGCAGAGCGACTACCGGGAAAACCGCCACCTCAACGTCTTCTTCGGCCCGGTGAAAGAATACTTCGGGCTGCGCGCAGGGATCCTCGTCTTCAACTCGATCGTCCTCATCGGCTCCACGCTCGGGCTGTTTTTTGTCCTGTTCCTGATCCTCCGGACGCAGATCCGCCGCCGTGTCGCCTGAGTGATGAGCGGCTTTCAACTCGCCTCCAGCTACCAGCCCTGCGGGGACCAGGGGCGCGCGATCGAGGGGCTCTCTCGCTCGCTCCTCGCCGGCAACCGCCACCAGACGCTCCTCGGAGTCACCGGCTCGGGAAAGACGTTCACGATGGCGAACGTGATCCGCGACCTCGGCCGGCCGACGCTGATCATGTCGCACAACAAGACGCTCGCCGCCCAGCTCTACAGCGAGTTTAAGCAGTTCTTCCCGAAGAATGCCGTCGAGTATTTTGTCAGCTACTTCGACTACTACCAGCCGGAGGCGTACCTGCCGCGCTCGGACACGTTCATCGAGAAGGACTCGTCGATCAACGAGGAGATCGAGCGGCTCCGGCTCTCGGCGGTGAGCTCGCTTCTCACCCGGCGCGATACGATCGTCGTGGCCAGCGTCTCGTGCATCTACGGCCTCGCCTCCCCGGAGGATTTCCTCCAGATGCTCGTGACGATCCGCCCCGGCCAGCAGATGACCCGCGAGGCGCTCCTGAGCAAGCTGGTCGAGATGCTCTACGAGCGGAACGACATCGCGTTCACCCGCGGAAAATTTCGCGTGCGCGGGGATGTCGTTGAGGTCCATCCCGCCCAGAACGAGGAGGAGGCGGTCCGCATCGAGTTTTTCGGCGACGAGATCGAGCGGATCAGCCTGTTTGATCCGCTCACCGGACACGTCGCCTCGACGCTCACCGTCTTCACGCTTTTTCCGGCCAAGCAGTTCGTTACCCCGGCTGGAAAGCTCAACCGCGCGATGGCCGACATCCGGGCGGAGATGGACGCCCGGATCGTCGCGTTCGAGCGCGAGAGCAAGTTCATCGAGGCCCAGCGGATCAAGATGCGCACCGAGTTCGACCTCGAGATGATGCAGGAGATGGGGTACTGCAGCGGGATCGAAAACTACTCGCGCCACCTCACCGGGCGCCCGCCCGGATCCCGGCCGTACACGCTCATGGATTTCCTGCCGAAGGATACCCTGCTCGTGATCGACGAGTCGCACGCGACGGTCCCCCAAATCGGGGGGATGTTCGCCGGCGACCGGTCGAGGAAATCGGTTCTCGTGAACTATGGGTTCCGGCTCCCGAGCGCTCTCGACAACCGGCCGCTCAACTTCGAGGAGTTCATGCAGATGACCGAACAGGTCGTCTACGTGAGCGCAACCCCCGGGCAGTTCGAAATGCGCAACAGCCTCGCCGGAAATACCGGATGGATCGCCAATCCGGAAAAAAAGTTTGCCGAGTCTGCGTCCCGCCCCTCCCACCTGGCGCCCGCGCAGCAGGACCCGCTCGACGTGACAACTCCGGGCGCGGCTCTCGTGGTCGAGCAGATCATCCGGCCGACCGGGCTCCTGGATCCCAAGATCACGGTCAAGCCGCTCAAGGGGCAGATCGACGTCACGATCGAGCTGTGCCGGAAGAGGGTCGAGCTGGGCGAGCGGGTGCTCGTCACCACGCTCACCAAGCGAACCGCCGAGGATCTTGCCGATTACCTCCGCGAGACCGGGCTGAAGGTCCGCTACCTCCACAGCGACATCGACACGATCGAGCGCGTCGAGATCCTGCGCGGCCTCCGCGCCGGAGACTGCGACATCCTGGTCGGGATCAACCTCCTCCGCGAGGGCCTCGACCTCCCCGAGGTCTCGCTGGTCTGCATCCTGGACGCCGACAAGGAGGGGTACCTGCGCAGCCAGACCAGCCTGATCCAGACGGCCGGCCGCGCCGCGCGGCACCTCAACGGCGAGGTCGTCCTGTTCGCAGATACCATCACCAGAAGCATCCGCGCCCTGCTCGAAGTCAGCGATTACCGCCGGAAGCGGCAGGAGGAATACAACCGCAAGCACAACATCACCCCGGTCAGCGTCAAGCGGGCGGTCCAGGAAAGCCTCCACACGATCCTCAAGGCCCGAGAGATCGAACAGGGCATCGTGAAGGAAGATGCCGCCTCTTTCGACCTCCACGAGCTCGTCCGCGAGCTGGAGAGCGAGATGGCCACGGCGGCGGCGAGCCTGGAATACGAGCGCGCCGCCCTGCTGCGCGATCAGATCATCGAGCTCAAAGCCGGCACCTCGAATGTCGAGCCGCGCTCTCGCGGAGGCTACCCGAAGCCCTCCCGGAAAAAGCGCGGATGAGCCCATGAAGCCCCATCGGGGCTTGATCCTCCAGCCCAGGGCAAGCGAAGCGCCGCCCTGGGTTTTGGGGGGGGATGCGCATCCGCCCTGTAGGGGCAGCATCCGAAATGGTCCGCTCCATTCGCGGTGGAAGAGGCACGGGGCACCGCCGTGCCCGCCAACATTCCAAATCCCGCGCTTGCATGCCAGCAGGTCCTTTCCTTTACTACCCCCTCCATGTCGTCAGAATCCGGCCACTCCAGAAAAAATCCGTTCCGCGCAGCGCTTGCCACCAACCGCAGGCTGACCGGGGAAGGCTCGAATAAAGACACACGGCATTTCGAGATTTCCCTGACCGGCTCCGGCCTCAGCTACGAAGTCGGCGATTCGCTGGGCGTGTTTCCGACGAACGATCCGGCGCTCGTGGAGCTGGTCCTCCAGGAACTCGGGCACACCGGCGCCGAGCCTGTCACGACCCCGGGCGGAATGGCCGCAACCCTCCGCGAGGCCCTGCTGACAGCGTTCATCCTCACCGAGCCGTCGAAGCAGTTCCTCCAGGCGGTCGCCGAAAAAGACAGCTCCGGGGCCTTCCTGAAAACCCTGCTCGACCCGGCCGCAAAGCCTGACCTCGAGCACTTCCTCTGGGGCCGCGATGTCCTCGATGTGCTCCAGGAGTTTTCTGCGGCAAGGTTTTCTCCGGAGGAATTTGTGAAGGTGCTGCGGAAGCTTCAGCCGAGGCTCTACTCGATCGCCTCGTCGCAGAAATCCGTCGGCGATTCCGTGCACCTCACCGTTGCGGTCGTCAAGTTCCGGGTGCCGCACAACCCGCGCGAGCGCGGCGGGGTCTGCTCGACATTCCTCGCAGAGCGCGCGGGATCCGGCGTCCCGGTTTTTGTGCACAGCGCCAAGCACTTCCGCCTGCCGGAAGATCCGTTGACCCCGATCATCATGGTCGGCCCGGGGACCGGGGTCGCGCCGTTCCGCGCCTTTCTTCAGGAGCGCTCGGCGGCCGGTGCCTCCGGCCCGGCCTGGCTGATCTTCGGCGAGCAGCACGCCGCCACCGACTTCCTCTACCGCGAGGAGCTCGAGGCCGCGCTTGCCAGCGGCTCGCTCACCAAGCTCACGACCGCGTTCTCGCGCGATCAGGACCAGAAAATTTACGTCCAGCACCGGATGGACGAGGAGGGCGCGGAGATTTTTTCCTGGCTCGAAAAGGGTGCCTACTTTTATGTGTGCGGCGATGCGGCTCACATGGCGAGGGACGTCGACACCGCCCTGCACCGGATCGTGGAAACGCGCGGCAACCAGTCTGCCGAGGAGGCCCGTGCGTATATTGATGCGATGAAAAGGGACAAAAGATACCGGAAGGACGTCTACTGATGTTTCGCAACCCGCTCGCCGGCCTCCTGATCCTGATCGGAGGGATCGCCCTCATGGCGCTCAAGTGCTTCCTCCTCCTGCGCGCTGGCTCCCGTCGCCCGCATATTCCGGAGCCTGACGAACCATGAAAAACCCCTTCCACCACGTCCATTTTCTCGGCATCTGCGGGACCGCCATGGGCTCGGTAGCCGCCGCCATGAAGGATCGCGGATTCGAAGTCAGCGGGCAGGATGACAAGGTCTACCCGCCGATGTCCACGTTCCTGGAATCGAAGGGAATCCGGATCATCCCGGGCTTTCGCCCGGAGGATATCCCCGCCGCCGATGTCATCGTGGTCGGAAATGCCATGACGCGCGGGAACCCGGCGGTCGAAGCCGTCCTCAACAGGAAGCTCTACTACCTTTCGCTCCCGGAGACGCTCAAACAATTTTTCCTCCGCGGCCGCCACAACCTCGTGGTCACCGGCACGCATGGGAAAACAACGACCACCTCGCTGCTGGCGTGGATCTTTGAATTTGCCGGCCTCGCTCCTGGCTACCTGATCGGCGGGATCCCGGCGAACCTTGGCCAGGGCGCCTGCCTCCGCGACTCGAAACATTTCATCCTGGAGGGCGACGAGTACGACACCGCGTTTTTCGACAAGCGCTCGAAATTCATCCACTACCTCCCCGAGCTCGTGATCGTGAACAACATCGAGTTCGACCACGCGGACATCTACCACGACCTCGAAGAGATCAAGACAAGCTTCCGCCGCCTGCTGAACATCGTCCCCTCCGAGGGCATGGTTCTCCTCAACGGCGACGACCCGAACTGCCTGGACGTCGCGAAGACCTGCCCGGCTCCGGTCGTCGAGGTCGGGTTCTCGCCGAACGCGGCCAACCGGATCACCCAGATCGCCCATGGCGCGGACGGATCGTCGTTCCAGCTTTTCGGAGAAAAATTTGAGATCCCGATGTCGGGAGATTTTAACATCCGCAACGCGGCGATGGCCGCCTCCGCCGCGCACTACTACGGGGTCCCCCCCGCGACGATCCGCGAGGCGCTCGCCGGGTTCGAAGGCATCAAGCGCCGCCAGGAGGTCCGGGGCACCGTCCGCGGGATCACGATCATCGACGACTTCGGACACCACCCGACGGCCATCCGCGAAACCCTCGCCGGCCTCGCCGCGAAGTTTTCCGGGTCGCGGATCTGGGCGATCTTCGAGCCGCGATCAAATACCACCCGGCGCGCGGTCTTCCAGCACGACCTCCCGGCCGCGTTCGCTTCGGCAGATGGCGTCTTCATCGCCAACGTCGCCCGCCTCGACCAGCTGCCGGAAAACGAGCGGCTCAACCCGGAGCAGGTCGTCGCCGACATCGCCGCCTCCGGCAGGCCTGCCTTTTACGAGCCGACGGCGGACGATATCGTCGAGCGGCTCAAGCCGCTCGCACGATCCGGTGACGTCGTCGCCGTCTTCTCGAATGGGGGGTTTGACGGGATCCATCAAAAATTGCTCGACCGCCTCTGAGCCCTGTCGGGGCCCGGCGGACTGACACATGGATAAATACCGCCTGCCGCAACCTCGCGTCGTCCTCCTCATCGACGGGGAGTGTGCGCTCTGCAACCGCCTCGCCAAATTTGTGATCCGGCGCGATCCGGAGGCCCGGATCGCGTTCGCTGCCCTTGGCTCCCCGCGTGCGCTCGACGAGCTCCGCCAGCGCGGGCTTCCTCCGCCCCCGCCCGGGACGTTTGTCCTGCTTGATGGGAACCGGGCTGCCTTCCGAAGCGACGCCGCCCTCCAGCTCGCCGCCATGCTCCCCCCGCCCTGGAAATGGCTCTCCATCCTGCGTGCGATCCCGGCTCCGCTTCGCGACCCGGTCTACTCGCTCATCGCCCGCCTTCGCTACAGGATTTTCGGCAGGACCGAAAACTGCGCGCTCCTGTCCCCGGACGAACGCGCCCGTTTTGTGCCATAAGCATTTCCAGCAAATCCCCGGACTGCTGGTTATCCCGTTCCCGGAAGCCTGATCAACCGCCGGCGGAAACCCGCAGAACTTCGAACCGGTCGCCGTCCTGCAGCCGGGCGGTCTCCCACTCGCTGCGGGTGAGGGCTTTCCCGTTCTGTTCGATGAGGAGGAGGGCGGGAGGGAGGCCGAACTCGGCGACCATCGCGGCGACGGTTTCGGCCGAGATCCCGCGCGGAGTGCCGTTCAGGAAAACCGTGATCATGCGGCGCCCAGGATCCCGGCGTCCCAGTCCTTCCAGACCGGTTCGAGCCCCTGCCGCTGGAGCGAGCATTTCATGTCGTGGGCGGACCGTTCGTCGGAGATCGCGAACTGCTCGGTCGCCGGGCCTGTGCCGCTTTCGGGAACCGGCCTCCCGCGCACGGTGAGGTGGACGGCCTCGCGGCCCTGGCCGGTGTAGCCGCCGGGTTCGGTGTGGCTTCCGGCGCTCATCATCGTCACGCCCAGCGGAGCCACGACGTCGCGCAGGTCGGCCGGTTCGCGGGTGCTCAGGACAATGCCGACGGTCGGAAAGCTCACGCGGAGGGCGCAGAGCAGCTGGATAAAGTCACGATCCGGGAGCGGGTGGAGCGGCGCAAACTCGCCGGCGGCCGGCCGCAGCCGGGGCAGGCTCACCGTGATCTGCGAGCGCCAGCAGACGCGCTGGAGGTATTCGAGATGGGCGGCCAGGGCGAGCGCCTCGTCCCGCCAATGCCAGAGCCCGAAGAGCGCGCCGACCCCGATCCGCCGGAACCCGGCCGCGTGCCCACGCTCGGCGCAGTCCAGGCGCCAGCCGTAATCCTTTTTTGGCCCGTGCAGGTGCATGGCCGCGTAGGTCGCGCGGTGGTAGGTCTCCTGATACACAACCAGACCCTCCGCCCCGGCCTCCACCAGCGGGACGTAGCCGGAGGTCTCCATCGGCGCGACCTCGATCGAAATCCCCGGAACAAACCCGCGCAGCCGGCGGATGCAGCGCCCCAGATAATCGCCCGACACAAATTTTGGATGCTCCCCTGCCACGAGAAGGATGTTGCGAAACCCCTCGGCCGTCAGATGGCGGGCCTCGGCTGCCGCCTGCTCGATCTCCAGCGTCACCCGCTGGATCGCATTCTCGCGGGAAAACCCGCAGTACGAACACGAGTTGATGCACTCGTTCGATAGGTACAGCGGCGCAAACAGCCGCATCGTGCGCCCGAAATGTTGACGGGTCAGCGACGCCGCCCGGCCCGCCAAATCCTGAAGCCCCCGCGTATCGGTCGCCCCGAGCCGCCGCTCGAAGGATTTTAAGAGCGGGGATTTTCTGGCAAGGCAGGATTCGATTTCCGTTGAAAAGGGCATGGGTGGGTAATATGGCGCGTTTGCCGAAAAACGCCAGAGCGGGCGCGCCGCCTCAAGTCAAAATGACACGGAGGCATCAAAAATGCAGGGCACGAGAATTTCAGATTATCTGTGCGGCCGCACAAATAATCTGTTCTATCGCAGGGATCGTATGGTGTAGCCAGGCAAGCTGGGGCCGAAGGGGGGTCTTTCCTCCAGGCGCAATCCCTTCGAATTCCTGCTTTCCTCTCCGTCCGCAACCGGCAATCATCCGCGCCGATGAAAGCGATTTATTGTGCGGCCATCCTGACCCTCCTTCTCGGCAGCCCGGCGAATGCCGCAACGTACGACTGGGCTGCGGAGCCGCTGAAGGGCGTCCAGATCAACACGGTTGCCTTTCGCGGCTGGACCCCGGAAACTGGCAAGCCGCTCTCGGGGGTTCTGGTGCTGATCCCGGGCCGGCACGGCGACGGGCGGGGGATGGCCGACGATGCTCGGTGGCAGCAGCTGGCGACGGACCTCGATTTTGCGATTATGGCGTGCCAGTTCACGGACGGGGAGCCGTTCCCGTACCAGACCGATGCCCGCGGGGAGGTGGCGGGATGCATCAATTCGGCCGTGGAGAAACTCAGCGAGCTGAGCGGCAAGTCAGAGCTCAAAAAGGCCCCGCTTGCATTTTGGGGCATGTCGGCCGGATCAAATGTTTCCTCCCGCTACTGCGTATTTTATCCCGAGCGCGTGGCGGCCTTTGCCAGCTCGGCAGGAACAGGCGGCCCGGGCAGCGAAACGTCGGCCAAATTCATGGAGATCCCGATGTTTTTTGCGATCGGAGCCGCTGACAAGCCGGAATGGGTCAAAGCTTCCGTCGAGAATGCGGAGCGAGGCCAGGGCAAGGCTCCCTGGACGGTTGCGCTGCACAAGACCCAGGGCCATAGCATCGGCAACAGCATGGACGTCATCGTCCCCTTCCTGCTCTCGACCGTGAAGCAACGGCTGGGCGTCGCCGCGCCAGCTCAGAGCACGTCCAGCATCTTCAAAAGCGAGCTCCCAAAGATCGGCTCCTCATCGCCTTCCGCCAGCAGCGCACCAAAGGCGCTCAAAAAAATCAGCCTTTCGGGCGGGTGGCTCGGAAACCCGACCACTTACGACGTGGCGGCCTACGCCAGCTACAAAGGCAGCAAATCCCAGGCCATCTGGCTGCCCGATGAGCCCACCGCCCTGGCCTGGCAGGCCTACCTCCGCGGCCAGTAATGAGGCGGAATAAGTCCTATAGAACATATAGGACCTATGCGTCCCTATTTGACCCGGCCCCGCCAGCCTGATACTGGTGGTCTTTTTCCATGAGCGGATACAAACAGACGATCAGGTTGCCGAAGACGGATTTTCCCATGAAGGCGGGACTCGCCCAGCGCGAGCCAGAGATGCTGGCGAAGTGGGAGAGCGACGGGCTCTACGAAAAGATCCAGGCCTCCCGTGCTGCGGATCCGCTCTACGTGCTGCACGACGGCCCGCCGTTTGCCAACGGCGACGTGCATATGGGGACCGCGCTGAACAAGGTGCTCAAAGATTTTGTCGTCAAATCGAAGACGATGGCCGGGTTCCGGGCCCCGTTCATCCCGGGCTGGGATTGCCACGGCCTGCCGATCGAATTCCGGGTGGTCAAGTCGTCGGCCGGGCTGACCCCGGCCGAGGTGCGCCGCCGCTCGGAGGAATATGCGCGGAAATTTATCGATATCCAGCGCCGTCAATTCCGCCGGCTCGGTGTGCTTGGCGATTGGGATCACCCGTACCTGACCCTCGACCCGGCGTACGAGGCGGACATCATCCGCTCGTTCGGCCGGTTTGTGGAGGCCGGGCTTGTGTACCGGCGGCAGAAGCCGGTGCTCTGGAGCACGGGCGCCCAGACCGCCCTGGCGGAGGCCGAGGTCGAATACCAGGAGAAGACATCGCCAGCGATCTACGTGCTGTTCCCGCTCGCGGACGGCGAGTTGGCCGGGAAGGCCTCGGTCGCGATCTGGACAACAACCCCCTGGACGCTGCCGGCCAACCTCGCGATCGCGGTCCATGCCAAGCATACCTACGCTGCGGTGCGCGTGCGGCTCAACGGCGTGGAGCAGGTCGTCGTCCTGGCCGAGGCGCTCGCCGATGCATTTTGCGCCTCCACCGGCGCGGAGAAGCTTGCGGTGGAAAAGCTCTTCACGGGCAGCGACCTGGTCGGCCAGAAAGCCAGCCATCCGTTCCTCGACCGATCGTCGACGATCTACGCCGGCGATTTTGTGACGCTAGATACCGGGACCGGCTGCGTGCACATCGCGCCCGGGCATGGGGAGGACGACTACCGGCTGGGGCTGGAGCACAAGCTCCCGCTGCTCTCGCCGGTGGATGACAGCGGCCGCTACACCGAGGAGTGCGGGCTTCCCGAACTCGTCGGAACCTATGTCTTCGAGGCCAACGAGCCGATCATCGCGCTCCTGAAAACATGCGGCGCCCTCGCCGGACGCGAGGATTACGTGCACAGCTACCCGCATTGCTGGAGGTCCAAAACTCCGGTCATCTTCCGCGCGGTCGAACAATTTTTTATCCGGATCGACGACATCCGGGCGGACGCGCTCGCCGAGGTGGATTCGGCAAAGTGGCTCCCGCACTGGGGTCGCAACCGGATCCGGGGCACGGTCGAATCCCGGCCGGACTGGTGCATTTCCCGCCAGCGCACGTGGGGCGTCCCGCTCCCGGTTTTTTACGATCCGAGCGGCGCGCCGATCCTTGACCCGGCAGTCATCCGGCGGGTGGCCGACATCTTTGCCGGGCGCGGCACGAACTCGTGGTTCGAGCTCGACGACGCGGCGTGGGCGGAGCTCGCCGGGCTCCCGGCTGGCGTGACACGGCGCAACGACACGCTCGACGTCTGGATCGACTCCGGGCTCAGCCACGAAGCCGTCCTCCGGCGCCGCCCGGAACTCGCGTTCCCGGCCGACCTTTACATCGAGGCGACCGACCAGCACCGCGGATGGTTCCAGAGCTCGCTGATGACGTCGGTCGCGCTCAACAAGGTCGCCCCCTACCGGGCGGTCCTCACCCATGGGTTCGTCGTCGATACCGATACCCGCAAGAAGATCTCGAAGTCCGCACAGGGCGGATACCAGAAGCCGACCGAGGCCGAGCACTATGTCGGAAAATACGGGGCCGACCTGCTCCGCCTCTGGGTGAGCAGCGTGAATTTCACCGACGACGTCCCGTTTTCGGAGGAGATCTTCACCCGTCTCTCCGATGCCTACCGCCGGATCCGCAACACGCTGCGCATCCTCCTGGCCAACCTGCATGACTACGACGCCGCAAACCCGCCGGCACCGGAGGACCTCACGTTTGTGGACCGCTGGGTCCTCGCCCGCCTCCAGGAGGTCGTGGCAACGTGCCGCGAGGGGTACGAGGCGCTCGAGTTCCACCGCGTCTATCACACGATCAACCAGTTCTGCGCGGTCGATCTCAGCAGCCTTTACGTGGATATCACGAAAGACCGCCTCTACTGCGACCAGGGGGACTCGAAGCGCCGGCGCGCCACGCAGTTTGTCATGCACCAGGTCTTCGACGCCCTCACCCGGCTCCTCGCCCCGATCCTCGCCTTCACGGCCGAAGAGGCCTGGGGGTACTTCGACCCCTCCGCTTCGGTCCACCTCCAACGGTTTCCCGAACCGGACGCAAAGTGGGCAAACCCGGACGCCGTCGGCGAGATGGAACGACTCCTCGCCATCCGCGCGCGGATCTCGCAGGCGGTCGAAAAAGTGCAGAAGGCGGGCGGGATCGGAAGCGCGCTTGAGGCCCGGGTGCGCGTCATCGCGCCGCCGTCCGAGCTTCCCCTGCTGGAGTCGCTGGGAGGCGAACTCGAGGAGCTCTTCATCTTAAGCGATCTCGAAATCGCGCCCGGCGCAGAGGCGGAGGTCGAGGTGGCAAAGACCCTGCATGTGCGCTGCGAGCGCTGCTGGCGCCACCGGGAGGATGTCGGCCGGAGCGCCGCCCACCCGACGATCTGCGCCCGCTGCGAAGACGCGCTGGCGTAAGAAAGGATTGTGTTGCAGGCCGACCGCTTTCATCCCAGATTTCCGCGATGAAACCTCTCCTCGCCGCCCTCGTTGGATCCCTCCTCCTCGCCCTCTCCGCCGTTGCCAGCGACGAGGCAGACATTGCGGCGGCGACCGACTCCTGGAGGGCTGCCGTCGATGCGCGGGATGCCAAAAAAGCGGCTGCCCTCTATGACCCCCAGGCCCTCCTCTACGCGACCTTCCAAACCCGCCTGGACTCCCCCCGGGAGATCCTCTCCTACTTTAAACACCTCGCGGAAAAGCCGGACCTCAAGGTCAAATTCCACCGTCAGGACATCCGGGTCTTCGACGGAGATGCCGCGATCAACTCCGGGCTCTACACGTTTTCCTACACGGACGACGGCAAGCCGGTTTCCGTGCCGGCCCGCTACACATTCGTCTATGTCAAGGACAACGGGGCCTGGAGGATCATCAACCACCATTCTTCCGTGAACCCGGAATAGTCGCTTCGGCCGAGCCTCTTCGATGCGACTCCTCATCTTTCTTTCTCTGCCGCTGTATCTAGCCGACCAGTTGACGAAGTGGCTCGTGCTCCGGAACATCTCCCTGCACGAATCGATCCCGGTGATCCCGGGAGTTCTGAACCTTGTCCAGGTCCACAATACCGGGGCCGCGTTCGGGATCCTCAGCAACAACAACGCGTTTTTTGTCGTCCTGGCCAGCGCCGCGCTGATCGTCGTGGGCGTGCTCGCCTGGCGCGGAGCGTTCGTCGGCCTGCCGATGAAAATTGGGGCCGCCCTGCTTGTCTCGGGGATCCTCGGCAACCTGACCGACCGGCTCCTCCACGGGTTTGTTGTCGATTTTGTCGACGTGATCCTCCCCTGGTACGGCCACTGGCCGGCCTTTAACATCGCCGACTCGTGCATCTGCATCGCCGCCGCGCTCTTCATCCTCTCCAGCTTCCTCCCGGAAAATAAGCCGGCGCTTCCGGCCGGGTGATTCCAATATCAGGGTGGGGCTCGGCATCCGGGGATGAAGCTCCGTTGGGGCTTAAGCGCCATTCCCCACTGGCACCCTTCGTTTCGCAGAGCTTCCTCCGCGCGCGGGCGCTTGTCATGCGCGCGGGGTCGTGCATCATCCGCAGCCATGGGACGATTAAAATTTGGAGTGCTCGGGTCCGGGAAGGGATCGAATTTTCGCGCGTTGCTGGAGGCGATCGTGGCCGGGCGGCTTGACGCGGAGGCGGTCGTCGTCCTTTCCGATGTGCCGGGTGCCGGGATCCTCGATCTCGGCCGGGCGGCAGGGGTTCCGACGCATGGGATCCACGAGCCGGCATTTCGCACGAAGCTGTCGCCGGAGTCCGAGGCCGAGGTCGTGCGGGCGCTGAAAGATGCCGGGGCCGAGCTGGTGGTGCTGGCCGGCTACATGCGCCTGGTGAAGGCGCCGCTGCTGGACGCCTTCCCTCGCCGCGTGATCAACATCCATCCGTCGCTTCTCCCCGCCTTTCCGGGGCTGGAGGCATGGCGCCAGGCGCTGGAGGCCGGGGTGCCGAAGTCCGGGTGCACCGTGCATTTTGTGGATGCCGGCATGGATACCGGCGAGATCATTGCGCAGGCCGAGGTTCCTGTGCTGGCTGGCGACACCCCTGCGTCGCTGCATGCCCGGATCCAGGTCGAGGAGCACCGGCTCTATCCCGAGGTCGTCGCGCGGTTTGCCTCGGGGGACCTGCGATGAGCAAGTTCCGGCTCTGGGATCTCAACCCTGAACAGCAGCGCGCGGCCACCCACGAAAGCGGTCCGCTCCTGATCCTCGCCGGGGCGGGGACGGGAAAAACCCGGACGATTGTCGCGCGCATCACGTGGCTCGTCTCGCAGGGCGTCCCGCCCTCCGCGATCCTGGCCGTGACGTTCACGAACAAGGCGGCCCGCGAAATGAAGGAGCGCATCGCCGGAATGCTCGACTCGGAGAAGGCGTCGGAGATCACGGCGAGCACGTTCCACGCGCTCTGCGTCCGAATCCTGCGCACCGACGCCGACAAGCTCGGCTACAAAAACAACTTCAGCATCTTCGACGAGGGCGACCAGCTCGGGCTGATCAAGAAGATCATCAACCGGGTGACCGCGCGGGACGAGAAGCTCGACCCCGGGCTCGCGAAGAACATGATCAGCAAGGCAAAAAATAACGGGTGGGCGGCCCCGCAGGACGAGGAGACCGTGCTCGGCGCCGTCTATGCGCGCTACAACCGGGAGCTCCACGCGCTGAACGCCATGGATTTCGACGACCTCCTCATCCAGGCGGTCAAGCTTCTCACCGAGCACGAGGGGGTGCGGGAAAAGTGGCGGTCGAGGTTCCGCCACATGCTGGTCGATGAGTTTCAGGACACCAACCGGCTCCAGCTCGATCTGGTCACCCTCCTCTCGGCGGGTGATCCGCCGAACGTCTGCGTGGTCGGCGACGACGACCAGAGCATCTACGGCTGGCGCGGCGCGGAGGTCTCGAACATCCTCGAGTTTGAAAAGCACTTCCGCAACCCGGAGGTGATCCGCCTCGAGCAGAACTACCGCAGCACGAACGCCATCCTCGGCGCCGCCAACCGCCTGATCCGCAACAACCCGCGACGCCGCGGAAAGAACCTCTGGAGCCCGCAGGAGGGCGGCGATCCGGTCCACGTCGTCGCCGTGCCGGACGACAAGCGGGAGGCCGAGTTCGTCGTCAACGAAATCGGGGCGCTCCGCGCCGCCTCCAACCTGACGTGGGAACATTTTGCCATCGCCTACCGGATGAACGCCCAGTCCAGGCTCCTCGAACAAAACCTCCGCTCGATGCGGATCCCGTACCGGCTGGTCGGCGGCAAAAGCTTTTTCGACCGGCGCGAGGTCAAGGACATCCTCGCCACGATGACCTGCCTGCTCAACCCGTCGGACGACGTGGCGCTCCTGCGCATCATCAACACCCCGCCGCGGGGGATCGGAGCAACGACGGTGGAGATCGCCCTCGAGCACAGCGCCAAAGCCCACACGAGCCTTTTTGAATCGCTCACCGCGCCGGAATTTGCCGGGCAGGTTTCGCGCAAGACGGCCGAGGCGATCCGGACGTTTGCGGAGGATCTCGGCGCTACCAGGATCCATCTGCTCACTCCCGGCGCCGACGCCGCGCACCTCGTCTCGCAGTTCCTCACCGAGTCCGGATATTTCGAAGATCTCAAGCGCTCGTGCAAAACCCCCGAGGAGGAGCTCAACCGCGAGGGCGGAGCGAAGGAGGTGCTCCGGTCGCTCGCGGAGCATCAGAAGCGCTCCAAATCCGGCCTGCAGGGGTTCCTCGACGAGATGACCCTCGACCGCGAGCGCGATGAGGATAAAAAAGAGGATGCCCGCGGGGTGACGCTGATTACGCTGCACGCCGCCAAGGGGCTCGAGTTCCCGCACGTCTTCCTGCTCGGTGCCGAAGATGGCCTCATCCCCCACGAGCGTTCGAAATCCGAGGGCACCGTCGATGAGGAGCGCCGGCTGTTCTATGTCGGGATCACCCGCGCGATGAAGTCGCTCACGATCACCCACTGCATGCACCGCACCAAGTTCGGCACCGCGATGTACTGCCGCCCCAGCCCCTTCCTTAAAGAAATCGAGGGCGAGGGCGTCCTCGTCGAAGGTTATGAGGAGATCATGAACAAGCCGGTTGCCGAGGAGGACCTCGACGCCTCGTTTGCCTCGCTGCGCGCGATGCTGGAGAGAGACTGAGCGCCGCTCGCGGGGACATGCTGCCGCCGGAAATTTCTCTGTGGCCCGCTACGTTTCCGCCTGCGCCGACTTGTAGAGCGCGGCGTACACGCCACCCCGGGCGACGAGGTCCGGTCCGGTCCCGTCTTCGACCATCCGGCCCTCCTGGATGACGATGATCCGGCCGATCCCGTGGACGGTGGCGAGGCGGTGCGTGACGATGAGCGTCGTGCGTCCGACCATGAGCTCGCCGATCGTGCCCATGATCGCCTGCTCGGTCGTCGGATCGAGCGCGCTCGTGGGCTCATCCAAAAGCAGGATCGGGGCGTCCTTCAGGAATGCGCGGGCGATGCCGATCCGCTGGCGCTGCCCGACGCTCAGGTGCCCGCCCCGCTCGCCGACCGGGCTGTCGAAACCCTCCGGCATCTGCATGATGAAATCGTAGGCCTGCGCCCGCCGCGCGGCCTCAAGGATCTGCTCGTTCGTGGCCCCCGGTCGCCCGTAAGCAATGTTTTCGCGGATCGTTGTCGAGAAGAGCAGGGTGTCCTGAAGAACCATTCCGATGTGCGAGCGCAGGCTCTTTTTTGTGACGCCGCGCAGGTCGTGCCCGTCGAGGGAAACCGTCCCGGCCGTCGGATCGTAAAACCTGGGAACCAGGCTCAGGAGCGTGCTTTTTCCGGTCCCCGTCCCGCCGACGATCGCCGCCGTCTGGCCAGGCTCCACCACGAAGGAAATATCCTTCAAAATCGTGCGCTCCGGGGAATATCCGAACGAGACCCCCGAGAACCCAATGCGCCCGCCGGCCTCGCGGAGCACCTCGGCCCCGGGGGCATCCGGGACATCGTTGTCGCGGTCGAGAACCTCGAAGCAGCGGCTCGCCCCGGCGGTGGCTCCCTCCAGCGCCCACGCCGTGTAGGTGAGCTGCTCAAGCGGCTGGTAGAGCATCATTAGGTAGGCCGAGAACACCATGAGGTCGCCAAGCGTAAACGAGGAGCCCGGCTTGAGGACCTCGAGCGACCCGACGTAGTACATGAGCGCGGTCCCGATCGCCATGAGCGTGGTCACGACGAGCGCGCTCGAGACGGACGTCATGTTCAGGCGCATGTTGGCCTCGAGGCTCTGCGCGGCGCGGCGCCGGAACTGCCGGATCTCGAACGCCTCGCGCCCGAAGGCATGCACCATCCGGATCTGGCTCAGCCCCTCCTGCGCCAGCGTGAGCAGGGCGCTCTCGCGCTCCTGGATCGTTGTCGATTGGCTGCGCACGCGCTCGGCGTAGTGGCGGATCGCCAGCACGATGAACGGGAGGATAACAAGCGAGGCGAGCGTGAGCGGCCAGCTCATCTGGAACATGATCACCAGCGCACTGACCAGCATCACCAGCGAGGAAAGGATCGTGGCAAAACCTTTGTTATAGATCGTCTGGATGCTCTGCGAGTCGTAGGCGACCCGGAAGCTGGAGTCGGCGCTCCGCCGGGCATCGTGGAATTTCAGCGGGAGCGCCTGCAGGGCGGTGTAGAGGTCGGTGCGAAGCTTGAGCAGCGCCCGCAGCCCGACCCGGATGAACAGGTAGTTTGAGGCGAGATTGACGAGCCCGGCCAAAATGCTGATGACGACCATCGCGACCGCAAGGCCGAGGATGGCTCCGGCCGGATGTCCGGCTCCAAACCAATGCTCCACAAACGCCCGGGCCTCGTCCGTGCCCTTCGTCTGATCGAGCACCCCGTCGACGATGTACTTCAGCGGCCACGGCTTCAGGAGGTTGAACCCGATCCCGGCAAACGTGAGGAGCACCCCGCCGAGCGTCGGCCAGAAAAACGGGCGGAAATACCGGAGGGCTCTCGCGTAGATGGTCACCCGCCTTTGCTAGTTCACGCGGCGGCTCTTCGCAAGGGCAGACGTCGGGCGCGGGCCAGGTTGTGGGCATCTCCGAAAGTTGCACGTCTGGTAGGCGGAGAGCCTCCGGGTTAGGAGTTCCGCGTTGACTCCCTCGCTCCCGCTCGTGTCGCCCCTGTGGGGTCTTGCTTCGCAAGATCTTCCCGGGCCGCTCCCGCTGCCACGTGGTTAGGCGGCCGGCGAGTGAAGCGGTAGCGAAAAAAAAGCACCGCCTGAAGGCGGAACTCCAAACTAGACTCCTGAAGGCGGAGCCCGTTTTTGCATCTTTCGGGCGCCCGCAGGTAGGGTTATTACCCATTGGCGATCTTGGTCCGCCCGACCTAACTTGGAAAACCCGGTGCGCGCTGATCGAGGGCGGCCCCCCTTCAGCTCCCGCCTCGTGTCTTGGAATTTGGTGCCCGGGTGCGTTTGTCCGGCTTTTCGTCGCTTCCTATTTTGGTTGTAGCGGCGCTGTGTCAGCGTCGCATAAATCAGCGACGGTCACAGACCGACGCTACAACCGCCTTCCGTGGAAGGATTCCCTGCATATTCGCGTTCCTTCGTGATTCGCGGGCAAGATCCAAATCGGGGTTATGGGGGCACTGCAGGTCCGTCTGGGCGGCCCGAAATTCCTGGAAATTTGGCATGGAACCGGCGGGCGAGGTAGGGAAGAATCCGGGGATGCAAACCGGAGAAGCAAATGGCGGGATATTCATCACGTTTGAGGGGTCCGAGGGGTGCGGGAAATCGACCCAGATCCGGCGGCTCGCGGAGTTTTTCGAGGCGCAGGGCCGGGACCCGTTGCTTCTGCGGGAGCCGGGCGGGACGAAATCCGGGGAAGTCATCCGGCACCTGTTGAAGCATTCGCCCGAGGGAGAGGCGCTGACGCCCGAGGCCGAGCTCCTGCTCTTTGCGGCCAGCCGGGCGCAGCTCGTTCGCGAGGTGATCGAGCCGGCGCTCCGGGCCGGCCGCATCGTGATTTCTGACCGTTTTATGGATTCCACCACCGTTTACCAGGGTGTGGCGCGCCGGATCCCGGCGGAGGAGACCGCCCGGATCAACCAGTTTGCGGTCGGTGGCTGCCGGCCGGCGATCACGTTCCTGCTCGACCTCGACCGCCCGACCGCACTCGCCCGGATGGCCGCCCGAAACCAGGAGGCCGATCGGATCGAGCGGGAGGGGGAGGAGTTTTTTGCAGCCGTCCGGGCGGGGTATCTGGCCCTGGCGGTCAGCGAGCCCTCGCGCATCCGCGTTCTCGATGCCTCGCTCCCGGTTGATGAGCTCGCGGAAGCGGTGCAGGCCGCGCTCGTGGAGGCCGGGCTCGCCTAGCACAAAATCCCATCGACTTCGCCGGCGGTGCGGGAGATGATCCCGCCCGCGATGGCCCTGCTTAAAGAGGATGCTTTGGAACGATTGAACGCGGCGTGGAAAGCCGGACGTCTTGCTCACGCCTACCTGCTTTCCGGGTCCGCAGGAACCGGCAAGGACTGGCTGACGATGCGCCTGGCGTCCACCGTCCTGGAAACCGGCACCGCCTCCAAGCATCCGGATTTCCATTCGGTTGCCCCGGAGTCGAAGTCGCGCCGGATCGTGATCGAGCAGATGCGGACGATGGAGCAAGCGCTCCAGATGAAGCCGATGTGCGGGCGGACAAAGGTGGCAGTGATCCGGGATGCCGACCGCCTCCAGCCGCAGGCGGCCAACGCATTCCTCAAGACCCTCGAGGAACCGCCGCCAGGGTGCCATATTTTTTTACTGACCGCGCTGCCGGATGCGGTGCTCGAGACGATCGTCTCGCGCTGCATTGCGGTTCCCCTGCGCCCGGAGGCCGGGGCTGGACCATCGGCCGAAGGGGGGGCTGTTCGCGAGGCGCTCGCGGCGGCGCTCGTCAAACCTGGCGGCCCGGACCTGGCTTCGGCCATGCGGTTCACGAGGACCGTCCAAAAGGCGATTGTCGGGGTCCGCGAGCAGGTGACCGGCGAGCTCGAGGCCGAGCTCAAGGCGCAGCTCAAGCACTACCGCGATTCGGCCGGTGCCAAGTGGGAGGAAAGCCGCGAAGACCAGATCAAGTCGCAGGCGGAATCGGCCGTGATCCGCGAGCGCGAAATCCTGCTCCAGCAGGCCGGCGGGCTGCTGGCGGCAGCGCTGCGCCACCACCACCTGCCCGGCGAGCCGTGCCCGGCCGCCGCCCGCGAGATCGCACAGTGCCAGCCGCCCGCCGTTCTTCTCAAACGCCTCGCCGCCCTCGAGAGGACCCGCGATCTTTTGGCTCGCGGGGTTCAGGAAGGGCTTGCGCTCGAGAGCGGATTTTTGGAAATGATCGCTGCAAAATAAATGAAACGACTCGTCATCAAGCTCGGCACCGGCGTCCTTTCGCGGTCGGGCGGGCGCGCGCTGGACCGCGCGCAATTCAGCCGGCTCGCCATGGAGGTTGCCGCGCTCCATAAAAAGGGGGTCTCGTGCACGCTCGTGAGCAGCGCGGCCATCGCGGCCGGGGTGCGGCTGCTCGGCCTGGAGCAGCGGCCGGCCGATCTGCCCGGCAAGCAGGCCTGCGCGGCAGCCGGCCAGCCCGAGCTGATGCGCCTGTATGCGGCCTCGTTCCGCCGTCATGGGCTCCATGTCGCGCAGCTTTTGCTTACCCACGGGGATATCGACAGCCGGATGCACCGGGCAAACGCCCGCAACACGCTCGAGCGCCTGCTCGCCTCACGAACGGTCGTCCCGGTCATCAACGAAAACGACTCGGTGGCCGTCGAGGAGCTCCGGTTCGGAGATAACGACCGGCTCTCTGCCGAGGTCGCGCTCCTCCTGCGCGCCGACCACCTCGTCATCCTCACCAGCGTGGACGGGCTCCAGGATCCGCAGGGGAACCGGGTGGCGAAGGTCAGCGACATTTCGTCGGTCTCGCAGTTCGTCCGCCCGGACAAGGGCGAGGAGTCGGTCGGCGGCATGAAAACCAAGCTGGAAGCGGTCAAGCTTGCCGTGGCCGCCGGGATCCCATGCTCGATCGTCGACGGACGCAAACCCGGACAGATCGCGGCGGCGTTCGCTGGCAAAGATGTCGGCACAAAATTCCCGGTGCGCTGAAAAAGCCTGTAAATCGGGGCGCCCGAAAGTTGCAAGAATGGCCTGCACCTCGAGGAAGTTGGTTTGGAGTTCCTTCAGGCGGTGCTTTTTTTCCTGAAGCGTCGCTCGCCAGCCGCCTGACCACGTGGCCGCGGGAGCGGTCCGGGGAGATCTTGCGGAGCAAGACCCCACAGGGGCGACACGAGCGGGAGCGAGGGAGTCAACGCGGAACTCCGAACCCGGAGGCCCTCCGCCTATCAGGCGTGCAACTTTCGGGTGCCTAGCAAAATTTTCCCCGTCCAAAATTCCTTTTTGCCCGCAGCGGTTCGCCTGCTAGGATCCCGCCCCATGCGCATTCTTTCTGGCATCCAGCCCTCCGGCACCCCGCATCTCGGCAACTATTTCGGCATGATGAAGCCGGCGATCGAGCTGCAGGAAAAGGGGGAGGCCTTCTATTTTATTGCGGACCTTCACGCCCTGACGACCGTCCACAATGCCGCGGCCCTGCGAGCGAACTCTCGCGAGCTGGCGGTGGATTTTCTGGCCTGCGGGCTTGACCCGGTCCGCTCGGTGTTTTTCCGGCAGTCCGATGTTCCGGCGGTCACCGAACTGGCTTGGATTCTGAGCACTGTGACCCCGATGGGGCTCCTCGAGCGCTGCCATTCGTTCAAAGATAAAACCGCGCGCGGGCTCGCGGCCACGCACGGGCTTTTTGCCTACCCGGTGCTCATGGCGGCGGACATCCTCATCTACGGCAGCGATCTGGTTCCGGTGGGAAAGGACCAGAAGCAGCACCTTGAAGTCACGCGCGATATCGCCATCAAGGTCAACGAAACGTTCGGCGAGGTCTTCAAGCTCCCCCAGCCCAGCATCCGCGAGGATACCGCGGTCGTCCCCGGACTCGACGGCGCCAAGATGAGCAAGAGCTACAACAACACGATCGAGATCTTTGCCCCGGAAAATATCCTGAAAAAGAAGGTCATGGGGATCAAGACCGACTCGACCCCGGTCGAGGCGCCGAAGCCAACCGAGGACTCCGCCATCCTCGGGCTCTACCGGCTCGTCGCGTCGGAGGCGGATTTCCGGGCGATGGAGGCCGACTTCCTGAAGGGCGGAGTCGGGTACGGAGACCTGAAAAAGCGCCTCTTCGCCGGGATCTGGGAGTATTTTGCGCCTCAGCGGACCCGCCGGGCGGAAATTTTGGCGGACTCCGGCTACGTGGACCGGGTCCTTTCCGAGGGGGCGCAGAGGGCGCTGGCGGAGTCGGAGATCGTTATGTGCAAGGTGAGGAAAGCGGTCGGGCTCTGACCGCGATGCCGCCCTTACAGGGCAGGAACGCATTTTACTAAAAACCCAGGGCGGCGCTGCGCTTGCCCTGAAGGGGCTGCATCCAAAAACAGCCTTAACTTCGTGCCATTCGGGTCAATGGCACCCGCATCCGCCGCAGCAGCTGTGGCTGCGGGCCGGGGCAGCCGCCCGGGGGGCTGGCTCGCCGGATTTTAAGATCCCGTAGCCGCCGGTCACGACCCGCCGGATCGCCTCGCCGGTCTCGGGATGCGTGGTGAATGCGGAGTCCTTCATGCTCTGGCGGATCTCATAGTGCCGAACCGGAGCACCCTTCTTGGCCGGGATGGTCTCGTAAACGTAGGTCGTCATAGGAAAAGATACCATGCGGCAGAAGCCGCGCTTTGGTCAATCCATCGGTTCGGGCGAAAAGTTCCTCAATCTGTCCGCTTGCGGAAATCGCCGACATCGCGCATCCTCGCGACAACGTTTCCGGCCTGGTCCGAGGCAACTCCGGCGGCCGGAATTTTTGACTTACCGCATGAACACATCGCTCGCCGCCCGATCTAACGAGGCGCTCATTGATCAAAACTACGAACTTTGGCTAAACGATCGCCAGTCGGTCGGGGCGGACTGGGCGGCATTTTTTGAAGGGTTTGAGCTCGGGTTCGCGCGCAGCGCCAAGGCGGGGGCCGGAGCGGGCGATCAGTCTGCCGACGGGGCACCTGCCCCCTCGCTGCAGACGCGCGTGGACGCTCTGGTTTATGCCTACCGGACGATGGGCCACTCGATGGCGCACCTCGACCCGCTCAGCGACCGTCCGATGGAAAATCCTCTCCTCAGCCTGCGTGAGCTCGGGTTCTCTGAGAAGGATCTCGACCTGGGCGTCTCGTCGCGGTTTTTCCAGGATGACCGGAAGATGACGCTGCGCGACATGATCGGCGGCCTGCAGCGCGCCTACTGCGGAACGATCGGGGCCGAGTTCGTCCACATCCAGAACCCGAAGGTCCGGAACTGGGTGCGCGACCGGGTCGAGAACCACAGCCCCGGGGCGCTCAACAGCCCGGAGTCGCATCGCGACATCCTCCGCAAGCTCTACGAGGCCGAGACGTTCGAGTCGTTCATCCATACAAAATACGTCGGCCAGAAACGGTTTTCGCTTGAGGGCGGCGAGGCGCTGATCCTCGCCTTGGACGCCATTTTGCACGAGGGCGGACGCCGGGGCGTGCAGGAGCTCGTGATGGGGATGGCGCACCGCGGCCGCCTCAACGTGCTGGCCAACTTCCTCAACAAGCCGCTCCAGGTGATTTTCAACGAGTTTCAGGACAACTTCATCCCCGAGCTCGTCGGCGGGAACGGCGATGTGAAATACCATCTCGGCTACCAGACGCTGCGCACGCTTCCAGGCGGGGAGAAGGTAGAGATCCGTCTTGCGGCAAACCCGAGCCACCTCGAGGCGGTGGACCCGGTCGTGCAGGGCAAGGCGAGGGCGCGCCAGAGGATCCTCGGTGATACCGGGGAGAGAAAAAAGGTCGTCCCGATCCTGATCCACGGGGATGCCGCTTTCATCGGGCAGGGGGTCGTCGCCGAGGTATTCAACATGTCCCAGCTTCCGGGCTACCGGACCGGCGGCACGATCCACCTCGTCGTCAACAACCAGATCGGGTTCACGACGCTGCCGGCGGACGCCCGCTCGACGATGTACTGCACCGACATCGCCAAGATGATCGAGGCTCCGATCTTTCATGTGAACGGCGAGGATCCAATCGCGGTCATCGAGGTCGCCCGCATGGCCCTCGAGTTCCGCCAGGAGTTCGGCCGCGACGTCGTCGTCGATATCTACTGCTACCGGCGGCACGGGCACAACGAGACGGACGAGCCGTCGTTCACCCAGCCCGCACTCTACAACACGATCAAAAACCACCCGCTGCTGAGCGAAAAATTTGCCGGCCAGGCGGCGGCGATGGGGACGGTGAGCGCGGAGGAAGCCGCTGCGATCAAGGCGGAGTCGCTGGCCGAGCTCGAGGCCGCCCTGGTGGAGGCGAAGAAGCCGCTCGACTCGAAGAAGAGCGAGTTTGCCGGATCCACGGCCATTTTCCAACCCCCCTACACGCACGAGCCGGCGAACACCGCGATCTCCTCCGCCACGCTCGACCACCTCGCGAAAGCGCTCACGACGGTCCCGGAAAACTTCCGGGTCCTCCCGAAGATCCGGCGGACCGTCCTCGACCGCAGGCTCCAGGTTTGGAAGGCGGGGGGTCCGTACGACTGGGGATTTGCGGAGCAGCTCGCGTTCGGCTCGCTGCTCATGGAGGGCACGCCGGTCCGCCTTTCCGGGCAGGACAGCCGCCGGGGCACGTTCAGCCATCGGAACTCGGTCCTGTACGACGAGGCAAACAGGGAGCGCTACATCCCGCTCCTGAATCTTGCGCCAAAGCAGGAAAGGTTCTGCGTTTATAACAGCCCGCTGTCCGAATATGCCGTCCTCGGCTTCGACTACGGCTACTCGATGGACTTCCCTTCGATGCTGTGCATCTGGGAGGCGCAATTTGGAGACTTCGGCAACGGGGCGCAGATCATCATCGACCAGTTCATCTCGTCGGCCGAATCGAAATGGCGCCGGCCGAGCTCGATCGTCATGCTCCTGCCGCACGGCTACGAGGGCCAGGGGCCGGAGCACTCGAGCGCACGGCTTGAGCGCTTTCTCCAGCTCTGCGCGGAGGAAAACATGCAGGTCTGCAACCTGACCACCCCGGCGCAGTACTTTCATGCCCTCCGCCGCCAGATCCACCGCGGGTTCCGCAAGCCGCTTGTCATCATGACGCCGAAGAGCCTGCTCCGGTCGGAGGAGGCCGCCTCCCGCAGCGAGGACTTCACGAACTCCCGCTTCTACGAGATCCTCGACGATGCAACCTCCGCCCCGGAAAAAATCACGCGCATCATCTACTGCTCTGGCAAGGTCTACTACGACCTGGTCCGAGGCCGCGAGGAGGCCGGGCAGCAGGAGACGACGGCGATCATCCGCATCGAGCAGCTCTACCCGCTCCACGCCGAAAAGATGAAGCGCATCGCCCGGCGGTACCCGAATGCCGGGCGCTACGTTTGGTGCCAGGAGGAGCCGGAAAATATGGGGGCGTGGAATTTTATCGCCCCGAGGATCGCCGGCCTGGTCGGGTCGTTGATCGGCTACGCCGGCCGCCCGGCCAGCGCGAGCACCGCCGCCGGATCGTTCGGCACCCACAAAGCGCAGCAGGCCGCGCTGGTCAAAAAGGCCTTCGAAGTATAGAACTCCGTTCCGAGCACAATGAATATTGAAGTGAAAGTTCCGGCCGTTGGCGAATCGATCTCCTCCGGCATCCTGTCTGTCTGGCACAAAAAAGACGGCGAGCTCGTCCGCAAGGACGACGTCCTCTTCACCCTCGAAACCGACAAGGTCTCGCAGGAGGTCACCGCACCCGAAGCCGGGGTCGTCCGCACCCAGGCCGCCGAAGGCGACGAGGTGAAGATCGGTCAGATCGTCGCCCTCATCGAACCTTCGTCCGCACCCGCATTGCCAGCATTGCCAGCCGCATCGCCCGCCGCGCCAGCCTCCGACCCGGCCCCGGCGATTGCCGCTCCGCCTGCGCCCCCCAGCCCGGCCGCCCCGGCGGTTCCCGCCGCCACCTTCTCGTCGATGGTCCCGGCCACGCAGGAGGCGCCGGAGTCCCGCGCCGTGCGCAAAAAGCTTTCCCCCCTCCGCCGCAAGATCGCCGCGCAGCTCGTGATGGCCCAGCACAATGCCGCCATCCTCACGACGTTCAACGAGTGCGACATGAGCGCCGTCATGGGCCTCCGCAAGGAGCTCCAGGATGCGTTTGTCAAAAAATACGGCGTGAAGCTCGGGTTCATGAGCTTTTTCATCAAGGCGGTCGTGGACGCGCTCCAGGCGGTGCCCGCGATCAACTCGCGCATTGACGGGGACGACCTCATCCTCAACAACGCGTTCGACATCGGCGTGGCCGTCGGAACCGAGCGCGGCCTGATCGTGCCGGTCCTCCGCGACTGCGAAAAGATGTCGTTCCCCGAGATCGAGAACAAGCTGGCCCTCTATGCCGTGAAGGCGCGCGAGGGGAAGGTTTCGCTCGAAGACCTGGCCGGCGGGGTCTTCAGCATTTCGAACGGCGGGGTTTACGGATCCCTCCTGAGCACCCCGATCCTGAACCCGCCGCAGAGCGGGATCCTGGGCATGCACAAAATTCAGGACCGCGCGGTCGTCGTGGACGGCCAGGTCGTCGTCCGCCCGATGATGTACCTTGCGCTCAGCTACGACCACCGCGTCGTGGACGGCAAGGAGGCGGTGACGTTTCTGGTGCGCGTGAAAGATTGCATTGAAAACCCGGCGCGGCTCCTCCTGGGGGCCTGATTATTTATGAACATCCTCGGCATTGATATTGGCGGAACGGGCATCAAGGGTGCCCCGGTGAATGTGGAAACCGGCGAGCTCGTCGGTGAGCGCTTCCGCATCCCGACCCCACACCCGGCGCTCCCGAACGCCGTGGCGGATGTCGTGGACGAAATTGCCAAGCACTTCAACTACTCGGGGCCGGCCGGGATCACGTTCCCGGCGATCGTCAAAAAGGGGGTCGTCTACTCCGCGGCCAACGTCGATGAATCCTGGATGGGCACCGACGCGGGCGCCCTCTTTACCAGCCACCTGGGCGGGCCGGTGACCGTCGTGAACGACGCGGATGCCGCCGGCATCGCCGAGATGCAGTTCGGGGCCGGACGCGGGCGGAACGGGGTCGTCATCCTCCTCACCTTCGGAACCGGGATCGGCTCGGCGATTTTTAATGACGGCAGGCTCCTCCCGAACTCCGAGTTCGGCCACCTCCAGATCCGCGGGAAGGATGCCGAAAAGCGCGCGTCCGAAAAAACGCGGGAGGACAAGGACCTCGGCTGGCAGGAATGGGCGGACCGGGTCAGCGAATTCCTCGACGAGCTCGAAAAGCTGTTCTCCCCCGACCTCTTCATCGTCGGCGGAGGGGTCAGCAAAAAGGCCGAAAAATTTTTGCCTTATCTGACATCGAAGACCGAGGTTCTGGTCGAGGCGGCGCAGATGCGGAACGAGGCCGGGATCATCGGGGCCGCCTGCCTGGCCGCCCGCCCGCCGGGCATGAATCTCCCTTCGGTTTAGATCCGTTCCGGCGCGCTTTGGCGCAGGGACCGCTCCAGCCATGCCGCTTCTGGGACACTCCTCCTACCGGGCGCCGCCCGCGCTTCCCGGCGGCCACCTGCAGACGATTTTTCCGGCGGTCTTTCGCCGGGTTCTCCCGGTCACCCGCGAGGCCGAACGCATCACGACCCCGGATGGAGACTTCCTCGACCTCGATTGGAACCGCGAGGCTGGCGCCACGCGCCTCGTCATCATCTCGCACGGCCTCGAGGGAAACTCGCGCAACGCCTGCATTCAGGGGATGGCGCGGGCGTTTGTGCGCGCCGGCTGGGATGCGCTGGCGTGGAGCCTGCGCGGGTGCAGCGGGGAGCCGAACCGCCTGCTCCGCTCCTACCACAGCGGGGCGACCGATGATCTGGCCGCCGTGATCGCGCACGCCGCGCCGCGCTACCGGACGGTCTCGTTGGTCGGGTTCAGCCTCGGTGGAAATATCACGCTCAAATACCTCGGAGAGGGAGCAGATCCGAAGGTCGCCGGGGCTGTCGCGTTTTCGGTCCCGTGCGACCTCGCCTCGAGCGCGATCCGCCTCGAATCGCTCGCCAACCGGATCTACATGCAGCACTTCCTGTCTGGACTGCGCGTCAAAATCCTCGAAAAAATGTCTATGTTTCCCGGCCAGGTCGAGATCGGCGGGCTCACAAAAATGAGCACCTTCCGGGAGTTTGACGGTGCCTACACCGCCCCCATGAACGGCTTCTTGAGTGCGGACGACTACTGGCAGCGCGCCAGCAGCAAGCCGGTGCTCGCCGGCATCACGGTGCCGGCGCTCCTCGTCAACGCCCTCAACGACCCGTTCCTTCCCCCCGCCTGCTTTCCGGAGGAGGAGGCCAAAGCGAGCGCCGCGTTCCACCTCGAGACGCCCCGCGATGGCGGCCATGTCGGGTTCGCCGCATTCAACCTCCGCGGCGAATACTGGTCCGATTCCCGCGCGGTCTCGTTCCTCGCCCAATATTCGCCGCAAGCAGACTGACCCAGCGAGCCTGCGCTTGCAAAGCCATGCCAGCTCTCAGTCGGCCCGGAAGATCAAGCGCGCGCACGCTTCAGCCAGGGCCACAAAGCGCGCCGTGCTCAAACCGCCCCGTGTGGGCGTGGGTTTGGAAGCAAAAACCAGTCTCCAAACAGGCGTCCCGCCTGTTTCCCCCTGCTATTTGCATCGGAGCTGCGCCCTTGGGTGCACGCCGGCAGAATTCCCTTCAAGTTTCGGCCGGCATCCCCCATATTCGCGACCTCACATGCGCACACCACTTTACGATGCCCACCTGGCCGCCGGCGGACGGATGGTCGATTTTTCCGGCTGGGAAATGCCGGTCCAGTATTCTGGAATCCTGCACGAGCACCGGGCGGTGCGCGAAAATGTCGGAGTTTTTGACATCTCGCACATGGGGGAATTTTTTGTGAGCGGGCCGCGGGCGGCCGAGTGGCTGGACTCGCTCCTCACGAATCATGCCGCCCTGCTGGCTGTCGGCCAGGCGCATTATTCGCTTCTTCTGAACACCCGGGGCGGGGTGATCGACGACCTGATCGTCTACCGCTTGGACCACGACGAGTTCCTGCTCGTCGTGAATGCGGCGAAAATCGAGGAGGATGCCGCCTGGATGAAGTCCCGCCTGATCGAGGGGGTCACGTTTGAAAACCGGAGCGCCGAATTTGCCGCCCTGGCTGTCCAGGGCCCGCGGTCGTCCGACGTCTTCGAGAAGCTGTTCGGCAGCCCGATGCCGGCCGAGCGCAACCGGGTCTCAGATGTTGGCGAGGGGTTTGTCGTGACAACCGGATACACCGGCGAAAAGGGGTTTGAGTGGATCGTCCCGGCCGGCGGGGCCGGGGAGGCTTGGAGCAAGGTGCTGGCCGCCGGCGCGCTGCCCTGCGGGCTCGGTGCCCGCGATACCCTCCGGCTCGAGATGTGCTACCCGCTCAACGGGTCCGACCTCTCGCCCGACCACTCGCCACTCGAATCCGGACTCGGGTTTTTTGTCGATTTTTCCAAGCCGGATTTTGTCGGGAAAGCCGCCCTGGTCGCGCAGAAGGCGTCCGGCGTCCCCCGCCGGCTCTGCGCGCTGAAGGTGACAGAAAAATCCCCGCCGATCCGGCCGCACTACGGGATTTTTGCCGGGGACATCCGGCTCGGCGAAACGACGAGCGGAGCGCTTTCCCCCTCGCTGGGATGCGGCATCGCCATGGCCTACCTGCCGAACGAACTGTCCCGGCCCGGGCAGGAGGTCGCGATCGAAGTGCGCGGGAAGCAATTCCGCGCTTGTGTTCACAAAAAACCCCTTTACCTAAAAGCCCTATGAACGTTCCAGAAAACCTCCGCTACGCCGAAAGCCACGAGTGGATCCTCGTCGAGGGTGACACCGGCACGGTCGGGATCACCGACCACGCCCAGGCCGAACTCACCGACATCGTCTTCGCCGAACCGCCGGCGGTCGGAAAATCCGTGAAGGCGGGCGAGGTCGCCGCCGTCGTGGAATCGGTCAAGGCGGCGAGCGATATTTACTCGCCGGTCTCCGGCGAGGTGATCGCGCGGAACGAGGCGGTCGAGGGCAACCCGGCCCTGCTGAATACCGACCCCTTCGGTGCCGGCTGGATCTACAAGGTCCGGCTCTCCGACCCGGCCGAACTCAGCGCGCTCAAGGACCCCGCCGCCTACAAGGCCCAGATCGGAGGATGAGCACGTTTGCCTCCCGCCATATCGGGCCGAGCGCGGCAGAAATTTCCTCGATGCTGGAGTCGCTCGGTGCCCCGACGCTCGCCGCGCTTATCGACGAGACCGTTCCGGCGGCAATCAGCCTGAACCGGGACCTCGGGCTGCCGGCGGCCCGCAGCGAGGAGGGCGCGCTGGCCGACCTCCGCGCGATGATGGATCAAAACGTCGTCGCTCAAAACCACATCGGTGCGGGATACCACGGGACTCACACGCCGTCTGTGATCCGGCGCAACATCCTGGAAAACGCGGGCTGGTACACCGCCTACACGCCCTACCAGGCCGAGATCGCGCAGGGCCGCCTCGAGGCCCTGCTGAATTTTCAGACGATGGTCTGCGACCTCACCGCCATGCAGATCTCGAACGCCTCGCTCCTCGATGAGGCGACAGCGGCTGCCGAAGCCATGGCCCTCTGCCACGACATCCGCGGGGGAGACGCTTTTTTTGTTGCGGACCACTGCCATCCGCAGACGCTCGCCGTCCTCCGCACGCGCGCGGAGCCGCTCGGCATCAGGATCCTCACCGGCCCGGCGGAATCCGGCCCGCAGGAACCTGTCTTCGGAGCGGTCGTCCAGTACCCTGCGACAGACGGCGTGATCTGCGATCTGGCTGCGGTCATCTCGCGGATCCACGAGGCCGGCGGCCTCGCCGTGGTTGCCGTCGATCTCCTCGCCCTTGCGCTCATCACCCCTCCAGGCGAACTCGGGGCGGATATCGTTATCGGCTCGGCCCAGCGGTTCGGCGTGCCGCCGGGATTCGGGGGACCCCATGCCTCCTTCCTCGCCACGCGCGACGAGCACAAGCGCAGGCTCCCCGGCCGCCTGGTCGGCGTCTCCAGGGATGCCGAAGGAAACCCGGCCCTGCGCCTCACCCTCCAGACGCGCGAGCAGCACATCCGGCGCGAGAAGGCGACCAGCAACATCTGCACCGCCCAGGTGCTCCTTGCCGTGATGGCCTCGATGTATGCGGTTTATCACGGGCCCGACGGGCTGCGCGGTATTGCGGACCGGGTCCACCGGCTCGCCCTCCGCCTCGCCGGCTCGCTCCAGCATCTCGGCCATGCGGTCCACCCCGGACCATTTTTTGACACCGTGCGGGTTTCGACCGCCGGCCGGCCGGCGGAGGAAATCCTCCTGCGCGCGGCCGCGCGCGGGATCAATCTTCGCAAGCTCGACGACCAGGTGATCGCGATCGCGCTGGACGAGACCACGGAATCGCTCGAGGGAATTCTCGAGGTCTTCGGCGCGACCCCTGGTGACCTGGCCCAGGATTTCCCCGAGGTTCTCGGCGGCGCGCTGCTCCGGACGTCCCCGTTCCTGACGCACCCGGTTTTTCAGTCCCACCACACCGAGACCGAAATGCTCCGCTACATCCGGAGGCTCGAGGCAAAAGACCTTTCCCTCACAACCTCGATGATCCCGCTCGGCTCCTGCACGATGAAGCTGAACGCCACGTCGGAGATGCTTCCGGTCACCTGGGAGACGGTCGCCCTCCTCCACCCGCTCGCCCCGAACGACCAGGCCGCAGGATATTTTGAATTGGCCGCCCAGCTCGAGGCGTGGCTCGCCGAGATCACCGGATTTGCCGCGGTCTCGCTGCAGCCGAATGCCGGCTCGCAGGGCGAATATGCCGGGCTGCTCGCGATCCGCGCCTGGCACCGCTCGCGCGGAGACCAGCACCGCGACGCCTGCCTGATCCCGACCTCCGCCCACGGCACGAACCCGGCCAGCGCGGTCATGGCCGGCATGCGCGTCGTCCCGGTCGCCTGCGACGCCGCCGGAAATATCGACATCGCGGACCTCCGCGCCAAGGCCGATGCCCACCGGGAATCTCTCGCCGCCGTCATGGTCACCTACCCCTCGACCCATGGGGTGTTCGAGGAAGGGATCCGCGAAATCTGCGAGGTCGTGCATGCGGCGGGCGGGCAGGTCTACATGGACGGCGCAAACATGAATGCCCAGGTCGGCCTCTGCCGGCCGGGCGATATGGGCGCGGATGTCTGCCACCTGAACCTGCACAAGACGTTCTGCATCCCGCACGGCGGCGGCGGGCCGGGCGTTGGCCCGATCGGCGTCGCCGCCCACCTCGCGCCGTTCCTTCCCGGCCATCCGCTCGATCCAAACCCGGCGGTCGGGCCGGTCTCCCAGGCCCCGCTCGGCAGCGCCAGCATCCTCGTCATCTCCTGGATGTACATCGCCATGATGGGACCGCAAGGGCTCCGGCACGCGACCGAGGTCGCCATCCTCAACGCCAACTACATCGCAGCACGCCTCGAAAAATTTTTTCCGATCCTGTTCCGGGGATCGCGCGGCCGGGTCGCGCACGAGTGCATCCTCGACCTCCGCGAGTGGAAGCAGCGCGCGGGCATCGAGGTCGAGGACGTCGCCAAGCGGCTCATGGATTTCGGGTTTCATGCCCCGACCATGAGCTGGCCGGTTCCGGGCACCCTCATGGTCGAGCCCACAGAAAGCGAATCGCAGGCCGAGCTCGACCGCTTCTGCGATGCCATGATCGCCATCCATCACGAGCTCACGGCGATCGAGCGCGGCGAACTCGACCGCTCGAACAACCCGCTCAAAAATGCCCCGCATACCGCGGCCGCCGTCACCGCAGATCTCTGGGAGCGCCCGTACAGCCGGACGCTTGCCGCCTGGCCGGCCCCCTGGCTCCGCAATCACAAATTCTGGCCGTCGGTCGCCCGCGTCGACAACGTTTTTGGCGACCGCAATATCTTCTGCTCGTGCCTCCCGGTCGCCGATCCGGATCCCGAATGATTTTTTTCGTGATCTGAATCAAAAAATAGGCCTTTATCCTCTGCGTGATGACGCTTCCCCGGGCTTTGGTGGTTTTGATTTTGGGTTCTGCGGCCTCCGCTTTCGCGGAGGAGCGGGCCGGAAACCTGTTCTGGGCACCGCCCACGGTCACCACGGGCGGAGAAAAAATTGATACCCTCCTCAATTTTATTTTCCTCCTGACGCTGGCCGCATTCATCCTGACCCAGGCGGTCTACATCTTTTATCTCATCCGTTACCGCCGGCGTCCGGGCCACAAAGCCCACTACAGCCACGGCAACAACACGATGGAGTTTTGGTGGACGATCATTCCCACAGCGATCTTCCTGACCCTCGCGGTCTGGAGCAACCGGGTCTGGTTCGACCTCACCAAATCAACCCCGCCGGCGGACTCGGTGACGGTTGATATCGTCAGCTACCAGTTCGGCTGGGATATGAGATACGCGGGGGCGGACGGACAGCTCGGCCGCGCCGACGTGACCCGGATCAGCCTCGACAACAAGTTCGGGCTCGACCCGGACGACGCGGCTGCCAAGGACGATTTTGTGTCCACCGAGCTGGTGATCCCGGTCGGCAAGCCGGTCCACGTGTTCCTGCGTTCGCGCGACGTGATCCACTCGTTTTATGTCCCCCAGTTCCGGCTCTACCAGGACGCTGTTCCCGGGCGCACGATCAAGTGGGTGTGGTTCCAGACGACCCGCACCGGCGACTTCGAGCTTGCCTGCAGCCAGCTCTGCGGGACCGGCCACTACAACATGAAGGCAAAGATCCGGATCGTCTCGCAGGAGGATTACGACAAGTGGTACGCCGGCAAGGTCGCCTCTGCCGCGACAGCCTCGCTCCTCCCGGTCGCCCCGGCTATCGCCGGCCGGCAGTAGCGACCGGACTTGGGCAATGCTGGGGAGCCGATCATTGGAGGGACGACCTCCGTGTCGTCCGACTTTTTTAGCCTGCATGCCAACAAGTGGGCTCCGACGGAGCAGAGCCCTCCATGCAGGAACGAACGCGCCAGCGTGGAGGGACGACCTCCGTGTCGTCCGACTTTTTTGTGCGGGCGGCCTGATCCTCGACAGGCTGGGGAGTATCGGGCATGGTGGGGGGATGGGAACCGACCACACGATTGCGCAGCTGAGGGTGGCCTGCCGGGCCGGGGCGGTGCATGCGAAAGTCTCCGGCCAGATCGAGGAGCTGAACCGGAAAGACTCGGCGAATGGCAAGCCGTTTTGGGAGATGAAGCTGCGCGATGCGGGCGACATGATGACGCTGCGCGCCTGGACGGATACGGCCGCATTTGACGCGTGCGAGGAGCTGGAACGCGGGGCCTGCGTCGAGGTCGAAGGGGAATTTCTTCTCAACGGGACGTTCGGGCTGGATGGCAAGCGCTGGCGCGCCAGGCGGCTGGATGCGGCCGCGTCTGCGAGCCTGTTTGCGGGGGCCGGGGCGGAGGCCGCCGAGCGCGACCTGCGGGACGTCCGGGGATTTTGTGAAGCGATGGCGGATCCCAGGCTGCGGGCGCTGGGGCTGCTTTTTCTGGACGAGCATGGCGAGCGGTTTTGCCGGGCCGCCGCCGCGAGGGTAAACCACCATGCGCACCGCGGCGGACTCCTCCGCCACACCGCGCAGATGATGCGCGCGGCCGGCGCTCTCTGCGGCGTGTACCCGCACCTCAACCGCGACCTGCTTCTGTCTGGCGTCCTCTTTCACGATACCGGAAAGCTTTGGGAGATGTGCCCGGCGGAGCTCGGGTTTGAGATCCCGCGCCAGCTGCGCGGCGAGATGCTCGGCCACATCAGCATCGGCATCGAGCTGGTGAACGCGCTCTGGCGCAAGCTTCCCCTCGAGGAATGGAAATCCTTGGCGCCGGCGACGGACGACGTGCGCCTGCACCTCCTCCACCTGGTTGCGGCGCATCATGGCGAGCTCCAGTTCGGCTCGCCGGTCGAGCCGAAAACCCCCGAGGCGGTCGCCCTCCATTTTGTGGATAACATCGACGCCCGGCTCGAGATGTTTGCGATGGCGTATGCGAAGCAGCCCGAGGTCGCGCCCGGGATCTACGAGCGGGTCCGCCCGCTCAACACGTCGCCGGTGCGCCCGCTCCCGCCGGCGGCCGCCTGAAAAAGAATGCTCGTTGCCCGGCGGGGGGATGCGCTATGCGTGGCGGATGAGGATCATCGTCACCGGCCTGATCGGCCAATACGCATTTGGCGGGGTCACCTGGGACTATATGCAGTACGTGCTCGGATTCCAGGCGCTCGGCCACGACGTCTGGTATTTGGAGGACACGTCGGCGTGGGCGTATGACCCGGTGAAGCAGGAGCCCAGCGCCGACTGCTCGCACAATACCGGCTACCTCGGCCGTGTGATGCGGGAGTTTGACATGGGCGACCGCTGGATCTACCGGAACGGGGCGGACGACACCTACCACGGCCCCTCGGGCTCGCACGAGGCGGAAAGCATTCTGGCCTCGGCCGACGTGCTGGCGAATGTCTCGGGCGCCTGCTGGCTCCGCGAGCCGACGGCCGCGATCCCGCTCAAGCTCTTCCTCGATGGCGACCCGATGTTTACGCACATCAGCCTCGCTGCGGCCCCGGAGTCCGAGTATGCGCAGCGGATCCGGCAGCACGAGCGGCACTATTCGTTTGGAATGAACATCGGCCAGCCAGGCTGCCTGGTCCCTGCGTGTGGCCTGAACTGGCGGCCGACCGTGCAGCCGATCACGCTCGACTGGTGGGAAAAAACCCTGATGCCCGCCGGTTCCGGCCACATCGCCGCAGACGCGTGGACGACGGTGATGAACTGGGCAAGCTACGCGCCCAAAGAATACGAGGGGCAGACGTACGGGCAGAAGGACCTCGAATTCGCCCGGTTCCTCGACCTCCCGGGGATCACCGAAGAAAAATTTGTGCTGGCGATGGGCCAGGGGGTCGGGCAGAGCCGGCCGACCGCGATGCTGGCAGGGAAGGGCTGGGAGATCATCGAGCCAGATATCCATATCCCCGACTACGCGAGCTACCACGACTTTCTCACCAACTCCAAAGGCGAGTGGAGCATCGCAAAAAATGGCTATGTGCGTTCGCGGAGCGGGTGGTTCAGCTGCCGCAGCGCCTGCTACCTGGCGGCGGGCAAGCCGGTCGTCGTGCAGGACACCGGCTGGACCGGCCACCTGCCGTCCGGCGACGGGGTGCTGGCGTTCAGCACTCCGGAGGAGGCGGCCGAGGCTTTGGCCAAGGTTTCTTCAAATTACCTGCATCACAGCGCGGCGGCCCGCGCGTATGCAGAGGAGCACTTCGACGCGGCAAAGGTCTGCGCCGAGCTTCTCGAATGAACCGCTACAAAAACTCCGCCCTTATCCTCGTCGGCCACGGGTCGTCGCTGAACCCCGACTCCAGCACGCCCACGCTCCAGCATGCCGACGAGATCCGCCGCCGCGGGATCTTCGCCGAGGTCATCTCATGCTTTTGGAAGGAGGAACCCTCGTATCGCGAAGTGCTGCGCATGGTGGACAGCCGGGAGATCTTCGTCGTTCCGAACTTTATCAGCGAGGGGTACTTTACGCGCACGATCATTCCCCGCGAGATGGAACTCGAAGGGAGCGTCACCGAGCGGGATGGACGCACGATTTTTTATTGCGATCCCGCCGGGAGCCATCCGCGCATGACCGACCTCCTCATGCGTGAGGCCGCGGAGGTCGCGCCCAATGCGCCTCCGGCGGAAACCAGCCTGCTCATCGTCGGCCACGGCACGAGCCTGAATGACAACTCGGCGGTGGCCGCCAAGCTTCAGGTCGAAAGGATCTCGCGGACCGGCCGCTACGCCGAAGTCCTGGCTACGTACATGGAGGAACCTCCGCTCATCAAGGAGTGGGACCAGTTCACGACGCAGCCCCATGTCGTCGTCGTCCCGTTTTTCATTTCCGACGGCCTGCACAGCTACCAGGATATCCCGGTCCTGCTCGGCATCGCCGAGGAACCGGTGCAGGCGTCCAGCGAAGCGGACGTCTTTCACCACAACCCGCACCTCCTCCGCGACAGGAAGCTATACTACGGAAGCGCCATCGGCACAGATCCCGGTTTTGCCGATATCATCCTGGATCAGGTCCACGCGTTCCCGCCGGCTTGCCAGGACTAGCCGCAGTCTCCTGCCTGAAGAGGTCAGCCCAAGCTATCCAAACCGTCGAGAACGATCTGGGACCACGTTTCAAACGCGTCGCGCCGCATGAGGAGTTCCGCTGGAGTGGAAAACCCGAGCTCGGCAATCGCCTTTTCGCCGGCCGAGACGTCGGCATTTTCCAGGTCGACGATATGGACGACCCCGAGGTGGACGCGGCCGACTTCCGACGAGTCGTCGTTGAGGAGCGCAACGGCGCGCTCCGAAAACCCGCCGCCCAGCCGGAGCTCCTCGGAAATCTCGCGGCGCACGGCGTTGTGGTAGGTCGATTGGTCAAACGAAAACATGCTCTCGTCGGTATCGTTGATGTGTCCGCCGATCCCGATTGACGCTTTGGCAACGAGGCGCTTTTCTCCCGACTTGGCCCCGCGCGTGTAGTGGAGGATTTTCCCGCCGTGGCGGAAGATCGCGTACGGGATGAGCTGCTTGAGCGAGGGATCGTCCTCGGCCGCCGACCTCGCCACAAAAAAGTTGTTCTCTTTCCTGAGGAATGTCGGGAGGTAACGGTCGACATCCGGGCACAACCCCTGGAAGCTTCCGATCTGGTCGAATAGTTCGCGCTTGATGACAAGGATCTGCTCTTCCGGTTTTGACATAGCTGCCGACTTTGCACGGGTGCCGGATGGGATCAAAGCGAAAAAACTTACACGCAACGGCATGCAACAGAAAGCTTGCAGCGCGCCCGCCTGACCGATAAGGGAGTTGTCTGCCGTCATGAAACTTCAACGCATCTCCCTGGAGCACATCGCCAAGCTGGCGGGTGTTCACAAAGCGACGGTATCACGCGCCCTTCGCAACCACCCTACAATTCCCCTGCACACGCGCGAGCGCATTCAGGAGATTGCCAAGCGGGAGGGCTACCGACCTAATCCCTTGGTGGCCATGTACCAGGCGCAGGCGCGCTCGAGCCGGCCTACGGCCATGCAGTCGAGCTTGGCGTGGCTTAACGATTACCCAAACGCCTCGTGCTGGCAGGAATTTCCGTGGCTGCGGGGATATTTAAATGGGGCGCGGGAACGCTGCGAGGCGCGAGGGTTTCGCCTGGAGGAGATCCCGATCGGGGGAAATGCCAACACGAGCGGGGCCGAGGTGGGCCGGGTCTCCGAGGTTTTGCGGCAGAAAGGGATTTTCGGTGTGATCCTCCCGCTCATGCTCCACCAGCAATTTCTTCTCGAGGAGTGGTCGGACTGCGTGATCGCGCTGATCGGGAGCGGGAACCAGGTGAGCCCGGGTGCCCTGCCTGCCACCGCGTCGAGGTTCTACCCACAGGGGTTTCCGATTGCCGACAGGGATTTTTACTTCAACCTGCGGCTCGCGTTCCAGTCGGTCGTGCAGCGCGGGTATTCGCGGGTGGGATTTATCTACAGCCGGTATCTTGATCGCGAGTCCGAAGGGCGCACGCAGGCAGCCTTCCTCGTCGAGCAATCGCAGTTCCCGGAATCCCAGCGCATCCCGATCCTCTTCCTCGACCGCTTCAAGGAGGGGCGCCCGCCCGCATTCGACCGGTGGATGGAAACCCACCGGCCGGACGCGATCCTTTCGATCAACCCGGTCGTGCGCGAGTGGGTCGAGCAGGTCGGGCGGTCGATCCCGGGCGATTGCGGGCTCGTCAACCTGAACGTCGTCGATGATGTGGAAAATTGGAGCGGCATTCGGGAAAACCACGCGCTCATCGGCGCGGCGGCTGTCGATTTGCTCATCGGGCAGCTCAGCCGGAACGAGATCGGCGTGCCCCGGCATCCGAGGAAAGTTCTCATTCCCGGCGAGTGGCACGAGGGGGGCACGCTGCGCCCGCTGCCGATCGAGCGGCGCTGAGGCTCTTAGCGAAGCCCGGCAGCCTCTTCGAACCCGGCGAGGCAGTGCCGGACGCCGCGCGGGTCACGCAATAGGGACGTGCCGACGAGGGCCGCGTGAAAACGGCCTTGGACATCCGGAAGGGATTCCGGGCAGATCCCGCTCTCCGCCACCCTCAGGCAGGATCCAGGCAGCTTTTCCGCGAGCGCAAAAACCCCCAGATCGAGGCTGAAATCCTGCTCCGACGAGCCGCCGGCCGCGACGAACCCGGACTGCGACTTGAACTTCCGGCTGTTGATTCCGACAATCCGGGCGTCCGCAGGAAGGGTGTCGATTTCCTCCTCCGTGTGGACCTCAAAAAGCGCCTCCATCCCAAGCTCGCGGGCCAGCTGGTAGAACCCGTTCAGGCGGGCCGCATCGAGGACGTTGGCCATCAGCAACACCGCGTCGGCCCCGAACGCCCGCGCCTCGCGGACCTGGTACTCGTCGAGGAAAAAATCTTTCCGCAGGGCCGGTTTGCCGACGCGGCGGCGGATCTCCGGCAGGCGGGTGACCTCGCCGCCGAAGTGGCGCTGGTTCGTGAGCACCGAGACCGCGCGGACGAGCGGCGACTCCGCGTAGGCGTCGGGCGCGTCCCTCACATTTTCTTCGCGCATCGGGCCGACGCTTGGCGAACGGTCCTTGATCTCGGCGATGAGCCCGAATGCTCCGGTAAGAGCGTCATGAAAGTCGCGCGGCGGCGGGGCGTCGGCAGCCATCGCCCGGACGTCCGCCGGCGTGCGCACCAGCCGCGCCGCGCGCACCTCCTCACGAACGTCCTCCAGGATCGTATCCAGAATCGTCTTCATCACAGGACTGGCTCAGGCCGCGGTGGCAGCATCATTTTTCGGATAGCTCCCGAGCACCTTAACCGCACGGCAGTTTTTGGACAGCTCGCGGAAGAGGTCCTTTTTTTGGAGGTCGTTCGTGTGGGCGTCGGCCTCGACGAAGAAAAAGATATCCTGGCTGCCTTTCGAGGAGGGACGGCTGGCGAAATGGTTGAGGTTGATGGCAAGCTCCTTGAACGGTTCGAGGGCGGAGACCAGGGTGCCGGGTTTGTTCTCGATCCGGAGCATGAGCATCGTCTGGTCGTTCCCGGAGGGAGCGTTTGGCTGGCGGCCCAGGACAAGATATCGGGTCGAGGGGGGGGCATCCGGGCCGGTCGATTCCGGAATGATCTCCGCGCAGATCGAGAGCTCGTTTTGAGCCAGGGCGTCGAGGGTCTGGTTGACCAGCCCGTGCGCCGGATCCTCGAGCGGAACAACCCCGCAGTCGGCGCTCTCGGAGGCGACCTCCTCAAACACGCCGGCAATCTCGCCAGCCAACGAGTAGCGGACGCTCGAGCCGAATTTGCCGAGGGCGGCCTGGTAGGTGGCGCTTCCCATCGGCCCGAGGCACGAGATGGAGACATCCTTCTCGACGGCGAGCGCGGCCGACATGATCTCGCGATAAATCGCGCGGATGGCCTCCGGGCGAAGCGGGCCGTTACTGCGCTCAACCAGGCCGCGCAGCAGCTTGATCTCGCGGTCGGGCGAATAAATCGGAAGGCCCTCGCGGCCCTTGATCACACCGATCTCGCGCGCGACCTGCGTGCGTTCGTTGAGCAGGCGGATCAGCTCGCTGTCGAGCGCATCAATCCTCTCCCGCAGCTCGGGAAGTTCGCTCATTTCGGCTCCTCGCCTTCGTCGGGAGGCAGCTCGGTCGGCTCGGCAGGCACTCCGCCGGTGGGATCCGGCGCAGCCTCCAATGCCAGCTCGGGGACGGAAGCGGCAGCGGCCGGTTTTTCCTCCGGGGGCGGGGTCGCCTGTGGAAGAGAAATTTTGCGCAGCTCGCCGGCGTTCGGAAGCTCATCCAAGTCGCGCAGCCCGAAGTGCTCCATGAAAAATTGGGTCGTCTCGTAGAGGAGCGGGCGCCCGGGAACATCCGCGCGTCCGGCGATGCGAACCAGCCCGCGGTCGAGCAGCGTCTGCATCACCCCGTCCACGGCGACGCCCCGGACCGCCTCGATGTCGGCCCGCGTGATCGGCTGGCGGTAGGCAATGATGGCGAGGGTCTCGAGCGCAGGGGCGCTGAGCTTGGCCGGGCGGTTTTCCGGGAAGAGCTGGCGGAGCCAGGGCGAGAAGTCGGCGCGCGTGACGAGCTGCCATCCGGCCGCGCTCTCCCGGACCTCGAACGCGCGGTCCGAGGTGCGGAGCTCCTCCTCGAGGCAGTGGATGGCCGCCTCGATGCCCTCGACGGAGGGCTTCGCGTAGCAGGCGATGAGGGGATCCTCCTTCGCGCTGTCGGCTGCCCCCTTGAGGATGCTGAGAAACTCCTTCGGGGAGACGGGTTTTTGGGAGGCGAAAAGGATCGCCTCCAGGATGCGATGGAGTGGGAAGGCCTCGTTCATGCTCGGGAAAAAAGTGGGGTCGTATCAAGGGCGCGGTCGATCCAGATCTCGCCGCACTGGGCCTCCTGCCGCACGCGGAGCTGCTTCATGCGGATGAGCTCGAGCATGGCGAGGAACGTCACGACGATCTCCGCGCGGCTCGCAACATCCATGAAGAGCTCCTCAAACTTCATCGAGACCCCGCTTGCGGTGACCTTCAGGAGAAAGTCGATCTTGTCGGAGACCGTGTAATTTTCCTCGAAGATCTCGCGCAGGTTTTCCGGCTTTTTGTCCAGCCGCTTGAGGATCTTCTGGAACGCGTTGATGAGGTCGAAGATCCCGACCTCGTCGACGAGCAGGTTTTCGGCCGGGGCCAGGTCGGGGACGACCGGAACGCGCGGGAACATGTTCCCCTGGATCGACTCGATGTCGCGGAGCCTCGCCGCCGCCTCCTTGAATTTTTTGTATTCGATGAGCTGGCGGATGAGCTCCCACCGGGGATCATCCTCCTCGGCGTCCTCCTCGGCCATCTGCTGGTCGACGGGGAGGAGCGTCCGGCTCTTGATGTAGAGGAGGTTGGCGGCCATCACGATGAACTCGCCGGCGAGCTCGATGTTGAGCACCTGGAACGCCTCCATGTAGCCGAGGTACTGCTTCGTGATGCGCTCGATCGAGATGTCGTAGATGTCCACCTCATCGCGCTTGATGAGGTAGAGCAGGAGGTCGAGCGGCCCCTCGAAGACATCGAGCTTGACCTTGTAATCTTCCACCGGGGGATCAGCGCCTCCGGAACCCGCGCTTCGCCGCTTCGCGCTCGAGCTGGGTCAGGTGCTTTTTGTGGTCCCTGAGCTTGGTTTTCCGCTTGCTGAGCTGGGCGGCGAGCTTGTGCACGACCTTGTCGATCGCCACGTAGAGGTCGGCTTCCGCATCCTCGCAAAAGACGTCCGGCCCCGGCAACGCGAGGTGGACCTTCACGACAAACGGCTTCTTCTTGTTCTGGTCGTGGAGGAGGACAATGTGGGAGGCGAGGATCTGCTCCCCGTGATCCTCGAGGTGGGTCATTTTTTCAGCGATGAAGGAATGGATCGCCCCGGTGAGGGCGATGTTGCGGGGACTCAGGTGGATTTGCATGGTCCTATCTTGGCGCGCGGAGGGGTTTCGTGCCAGAAAAAAGCGGAGCGATCACCCGGCCAGCACCAACCGCAGCCCGCCGGCCAGAGAAAATCCGATCATCAGCCACTCGAAGATGTTCTGGTTGATCCGGCCGAGGAGGAACCGCCCGGCCGCGACCCCGGCGACGATCCCGGGAAGAAGCAGAAGGTTCAGCAGGAGCGAGGACGGGTTGATAAGCCCAAGCGACGCGCTGAAGGGGACCTTGATCACGTTCACGATGAAAAAAAACCAGGCGGCCGTCCCGACGAATTCATACTTGGGTAGCCGGCACGCAAGCAGGTAGATCGTCATCACCGCGCCGGCCGCGTTCGCCAGCATCGTCGTGACCCCGGCCAGCCAGCCGAGCGGCCAGGCGACCGACGGGTGGGCGGCTGCGGACGCCGAGAGCCGGCCGGAAAGCTTCTGGGCCACGGTGAGGCCGATGAGCACGATGACCAGCCAGCCGATGAGTGGGGCGAAGATCCGCTCGGAAAGGTGGGGCATCAGCAGCCAGCCGGTCACGATGCCGAGGACGGCCGCCGGCAGCATGCGAACCAGATGGCTCCAGACGGTGAATTGGCGGAATGCCTGGATGGCAAAGAGATCGGCGACGATGAGCATCGGGAGGACGGCCCCGGTCGATTCGCGCGCGGGAAGAACTTGGGCCATCAGAAGCACGGAAACCATTCCGACGCCGCCGAAGCCGGTCTTGCTCAGACCGATACACACGGCGGCCATCAAGGCCAGCGCCCACGCTCCAGGAGATTCCAGCATCCCGCATGCTGGCCGCAAACCGTCTTCTTGTCGACGTGTTCCTCCTTGCCAACCCCAAACATCCGACTATTCTCCTCGGCCTCAATATGAACATATCCGATTTCCTGATTCTGGCCCAGGCGGCCGCCCCGGCGCAGCAGCCGAACCTCCTCGTTTCGATGATGCCGCTCGTCTTCATCTTCGTCATTTTTTACTTCCTGCTCATCCGCCCGCAGCAGAAAAAGGCGAAGGACCATGCGAAGCTCGTCCAGTCGGTGAAAACCGGCGACGAGGTCGTCACGAACGCGGGAATCCACGGGACCGTCTCGAACGTTAAGGAAAATACGGTGATCATCCGCATCGCGGACAACGTCAAGGTCGAGTTCGACCGCGCGTCGATCGTGACGGTTGAGAAGTCGTCCGAGGCGTAAACCGAACCCTTCTGGCCGCAGCGGCCGTTTCCCCACTTTTTACGATGTCACCCGCACTCACGTTCACGCTTGGCCTGGCGCTCCTGCTGCTTTTTGCTTGGTATTTCGCCACCGAACTCGCCCCCCGCAAGCGCTGGCTCGGGTTGATCCTCACGGTTTTCCTGACCGCCTTCTGCCTCCAGCAGGTCTGGCCGCCGGGGGAGAAGATCCGCCTCGGGCTCGACCTCCAGGGCGGGACGTCGTTTTTGATCCGCCTCATTCCGCAGACCGAGACGGGCATCACCAAGGACCTCCTGGACCAGGCGGTCGAGGTGATCCGCAAGCGCGTCGACCAGTACGGGGTCAGCGAGCCCGTCATCAGCCCGCAGGGGACGGACCGGATCCTCGTGCAAATTGCCGGGCTCGATGCCAAGCAGACGGAGGAGGCAAAAGCCCAGCTCCAGCGGGTCGCCAAGCTTGAGTTTGCCATCGTTGATGATGGCGGTCCCGGGAAGGTCGCCCGCATCCTTTCCGGCGAGGAGATCATGCCGCCGGCCTACGTCCTGAAGCCGCAGAAGCCGGGCAAGGACGGCAAGGAGGTCGAGGAGCAGCTCCTCGTGACCCGCCGCCCCGCGCTCACCGGCGAGCACGTGACGAAGGCGATCATGTATTTTGACGAGAAAGGGTATGGCGTCTCCCTCGAGCTCGACGCCGAGGGCGCGAAGATCTTTGACGAGGTGGCCGCACAGAACAAGGGCCGCCGGATGGCGATCCTGCTCGATGGAGAGATTATCACGGCCCCGACGCTCCAGACCGATTACTTCGGCGGCCGCGCGCAGATCACCGGAAACTTTGACGATAAGGAAGCCCGCGATCTCGCGAGCGCGCTCGAAAACCCGCTGCGTGTGCCCGTGCAGATCGAGGAGACCCGGAGCGTCTCGCCGACGCTCGGTGCGGACTCGGTGCGCAGCGGCGTGGTCGCCGGCCTGGTCGGACTCGTGCTCGTGATGGCGTTCGTCTTCCTTTACTACCGATTCGCCGGGCTGGTTGCAATCTTCGGCCTGCTCATCAACATCGTGATCCTCTTCGGGTCGATGGCGATGTTCAACTTCACGCTCACGCTCCCCGGCATCGCGGGCATCATCCTGACGATCGGCATGGCGGTCGATGCGAACGTCCTGATCTACGAGCGCCTGCGCGAGGAGATGGCGGCCGGCAAGTCGATGGCGGCGGCGCTCAACGGCGCCTACGACAAGGCGTTCAGCGCGATCTTCGATGCCAATGCCACGACCCTCATCACGGCTATCATCCTCTTCTGGCAGGCGACCGGCTCGGTCCGAGGGTTCGCGGTCACGCTCACGCTCGGAATCATCGCCTCGATGTTCTCGGCGCTCCTGTTCACCCGCACCGCATTCCGCTGGCTCGTCGAAAAGGGCGGCCTCCAAAAGCTCACGATGCTCGACCTCATCCCGAAACGGAAATTCGATTTTCTCGGCAAGCGCTGGATTGCGGCCGTGCTCTCGCTGGTCCTGATCGGCGGGTCGGCCGGGATCTTTGCGCTTCGCGGCGAGGGGAATTTCGGCATCGACTTCCGCGGCGGCGACCTCCTGATCATCGAGTCTTCGCAGCCGATCACCGTCGGCGACGCGCGCAAGGCGGTGGACGATCCGTCGGTCGTCATCCAGCTCGAGCGCGAGGGGATGAAGGACCTGCTCACCTTCCGCAGCCCGCAGGGAACATCGGACGCCGTGCTCGCCAAGCTCCAGGCGGCCTTCCCGTCGAACGGGGTCGGCGCCGTCGGCCAGGATACGGTCGGCGCGCAGATTGGAATGGAATTTGCCAAGCGGGCGCTCTGGGCGCTCGGGCTCGGGATGGTCGGGATCCTCGTCTACGTCACGCTTCGGTTTGAGTTTTCGTTTGCGCTCGGCGCGGTGGTCGCCCTTCTGCACGACGTCATCATCACGCTCGGCCTGTTCTCGCTGATCGGCGGCGAGCTTTCGCTCGTGATGGTCGGCGCGGTGCTGACGATTGCCGGGTACTCGATCAACGACACGATCGTCGTCTTCGACCGGATCCGCGAGGGCCTCAAGCAGGGCGAGCGCGGCACGATTCAAGCACTCATGAACACCAGCATCAACGAGACGCTCAGCCGCACGATCCTCACCGGCGGAACAACCCTCCTCTCGGTCGGGGCGCTCTACTTCTTCGGCGGCGCCGTGCTGCGCGACTTCTCGTTCGCCATCCTGGTCGGCATCCTCATCGGCACGTACTCGTCGATCTACATCGCAGCCCCGATCGTGCTCTGGGCGTCGAAGCTCCGCGGAAAGAGCGTCCGGCGTGAGGTCCTCGAAAGCGAGGCCCTCAAGCAGGGCTGATCGCGAATGGCATGTCCCCGCTAAATGCGCTGGTCTTCGGGCTGGGCCTGTTTTTTCTCGGGCTCCGCCTGGTCAGCGAGCACCTGAAAGGCCTGGCGGGGGGGAGCCTGCGCACCGGCCTCGCGCTGAGCACGCAGCAGCCGGCCTTGCGCGTCGGGCTGGGCCTGGCGTCGGGCGCGCTGATGCAGAGCGCGACGGCGGTCACGTTCATCTGCGTGAGCATGGTGGCGGCCGGTCTGATCAGCACCCCCTCGGCGGCGGTGATCATCGTCTGGTGCAATGTGGGCCTGACCGCGCTCGCGTTCATCGCCACCCTGAACATCCACCCGGCGGTGGCGTTTGTCGTCGGGGGAGCGGGGATCGTGCTCGGGGTGGTGCGGGTGCGCTCGTGGCAGACCGTGGCGGGCGTGCTGATCGGCATGGGGCTGATCCTGCTCGGACTCCAGCAGATGGGCGAGGGGGCCGCCCCGCTTCGGAATGAAGGCTGGTTCCGTGCCGGGATCGAGTTTGCCAGCTCCTCGCCTCCGCTTGCCTTCCTTGCCGGAACGCTCGCGGCCGCGATCCTCCAATCCAACACCGGGGCGACGATGATGGTGATCACGCTGGCCGGTGCCGGGGCGATCCCGTTCCAAGCGGCAGCCGTCATGATCTATGGCACAAACCTCGGCGCGATCGCGCTGAGGTTGCTTCTGGCGCAGGGGATGCAGGGGACCGCCCTGCGGTTGGTTCGGCTGGAGGATCTTTTTTGCCTGGTGAGCGGGCTGCTCCTGATGCTCCTCTACTATGTCGAGCTGGCCGGGATCCCGCTGGTGCTCGCGTTCGGCCGCTGGGTTGGCTCGACCGACGAAATGGCCCTGGCAGTCGTCTTCCTGCTCTCGAACCTCCTCCCAGCGATTCTTCTTACGCCGCTCCTGCCGCAGTGTGCCAAGCTCCTCGAGCGGATCTGGCCGGGTGAGGCGGTCCATGCGCCCGGCGCCCCGCATTTCCTGTCTCCGCAGGCGCTGGGACACCCCTCCACCGCGCTCGATTTGCTTCGCCGCGAGCTGGCCCGGCTGATCGGCCTGATCCGCCTGGGCCCGAAGCCGCCTGAGCAGGAGGGCGAGCCGCCGGCCGAGTTTGACAACCTCTCGAAGGCGATCGAGGACTTTACGCTCCAGATCGCTGCGCGTCCGAACCTGAGCGCCCAGGAAATCGCAACCCTCCACCGCCTCCGCGCCGCGCTGAGCGGAATTCGCCACACCGAGGAAGCCGGACGGTTTTATGCCGGGCGCGTCGCCGTGCCGGGCGCAGTGAATTCTAAAAACAAATCCCGCCTCGACGGGATCCTGGCGGGATTTCTTTCGGAGGCCGCCTCCGCGCTCGACCGGATGGATGCGCCGGCACTCGCCGGACTCGCGGTTCGCAGCAAAAAGCACGGGCCGTTTTTAAGCGGCCTCCGCGAGGAAGTGTTCCCTGCCGGCGGCGGCAACCTCGACTCCGCCGCGCTCTTTGAAGATTTTGAGCTGGCGACCTGGACGTACCACCACCTCATGGAGATCCTCAGCAAGCTTCCGGCCGGGCCGAAGAAGGGCAGAGGCGCTTCGCCTTAGACATCCTGAGACCGTTCCCGTGGCAGAGGGACAGGGGTCAGGGTGCATATTCTTTCATTTTTACCACAAGAGCAGATTGTGCTCGGACAGAGCCTCGCCCTTGTGATGAAGTGCCCGCCTCGCCGCGACCACACCGCAGCACGGTTTCCGGGTTTAGAGAAAGGGGTTGATGATGGTGACGCCGTCGAAGTCCTGACCATGGTTGAGGTCCTCGGAGTAGAGCGTCTTGCAGCCAAGTTCCTTAGCGGCGGCGATGATGGTGGAGTCCCAGTGGGAGACTTGGAATCGGCGGCGAATGGCGGTGGCAGTGAGGATCAGTTCGTAGGTGATGGGAAGAACGCGCACAATACTGGCCAGCTCGAGCGTGGCATTGATATTGGCCTCGCTGATGCCGAGGGATTTCTTGCGCAGGGCGTTGGCAATGATGTTGCGCAGCTGAATAAAGGCGGGGAACCGGGGCCGTCTGATTCTTCAATCATGACGGGGCTTGGTGCGCGGGGCTCGTTTGGAATGTGGTGAACGTTTCGCCGGGGAGGGCGGCGGAGCGAAGG
>Ga0247832_1000095_pt1 | contig 161650 bp, 155 predicted proteins | sample LaCruzMarch2015__10_FD_192407 | JGI IMG/M metagenome (GOLD analysis project Ga0247832, IMG submission 192407) | Freshwater microbial communities from meromictic Lake La Cruz, Castile-La Mancha, Spain - LaCruzMarch2015_4m | ecosystem: Environmental > Aquatic > Freshwater > Lake | place: Spain... | reverse complement strand
ACACTCCGTACTTCCGCTACAGTTATATCGGTTTTCGAGTAGTGTGCCGGCGGCTTACCCTTTAGCACTTTTACCCTTTTACCCTTTACACGTCTAATTGGAAAGGAAGGGGGCGCGAAGCGCAAAATTTTTTTTTAATTTTGGGGGTATCTACTGCTAGGTCCCCAAACTTTTCAGCCAGCCGCCAGTCATCCGCCCGATCTCTTGCAGGCTTTCGGCAAAAGCTTTGTACACGGTAGAGTTGTAGTGTCCCAGTTCAAACCCCAGGCGAAAGAAGTAACGCAGGGTTTCGAGGCAGATATTGGCCTGCCGCAGCAGAGTTCTTTTTTCGGCTGCGGGGGCATAATACGCCTGGATGTACAGTTCCAGCAAGTCGATCAGGCGGTTTTCCAGGCGGTCGCCAAGGGTAAATTTGGCGTTCCGCGGAAAATGATTGATTACAGGAATAGCAGCTTTGAGCAGGTCGTAAGCTTTGAGTACAATTGCATCTTTAGGTAAACTCATCACACGAGATTTAATGAAGACTTATGATAAACTTTTTCCCAAAATCAACAACTTTGACAACTTGTTGAAGTCGGCTAGGCTGGCACGCAAAGGCAAAAAAATGAGTACTGAAATGGCACGTTTTCATTTCAATCTGGAAAATGAACTCCTGCACCTGCACGAAGAACTCACCCTACATACCTATCAGCCTGGCGCGTACAAAACTTTCCAAATCTACGACCCCAAAGAAAGAATGATCAGTGCAGCGCCTTATCGCGACCGAGTGGTGCATCATGCCTTATGCCAGGTCATCGAACCCATTTTTGACCGTACCTTCATCTATGACACTTACGCCAATCGGCTTGGCAAAGGCACTCATCAAGCCATCGAGAGGTATCAGTATTACGCCCAGCGTTATCCATACGTACTCAAATGTGACATCCGCAAGTTTTTTGCCAGTATAGACCATCAAATCCTGAAGGAAAAACTACGCTGGAAAATTCGCTGCAAGGATACCCTATGGCTCATCGATAGCATCATCGATGCTTCAAACCCTCAGGAACCACACCTGATCTACTTCCCCGGAGATGACCTGTTCTCCCCTCAGGAACGTAAGCGAGGATTACCCATCGGTAACTTGACCAGCCAGTTTTGGGGGAATGTTTACCTCAATCGTTTTGACCATTTTATCAAAGAGGAATTGGGTGTACCCGGGTACATCCGTTACGTTGACGACTTTGTGCTGTTTGCGACAAGCAACGAGGAACTGCGGGAATGGAAAAGAGTCATCAAAGAAAAATTGGCGGAACTGCGTTTAGTCCCCCATCCTGGAAAAACGCGCATTTATCAAGTAAAGGACGGTGTCCCCTTTTTAGGATTCACCGTTTTTCCACAATACCGTTATGTACGCAAACAAAACAGCAAGCGGCATTTCAGGCATTTGCGCAAAATGGTCTTGCTAAAAGAAGCGGGAAAAAGATCGCCTCAACAACTGGAAGACAGCCTGAATAGCTGGCTGGGGCACTTGCGGTTTGGGCAAAGCAAGCGTACCGAATACAAAAGATTTTGGTACCTTCGCAATCATGGGGTCAATCTGCACGTACACCCGCGTGGTTCGTGGCGGGTCCTGGAACAACAATGACAACAATTGCCAGGTTTCCAACCGCAACAACAACAATCCGAACAACCGCAACAATAATATCGGTTTTCGAGTAGTGTGCCGGCGCTTGCCAATTTTTCGGGCCAGAGTTCTGTAGGTATTTTAACGTGCAGGAGCGTGCCAGGGAAAGCGCGAGATTGATCCTGTCTTGTCTTCGGATGAGATAAATGCATCGAAACTGGAAGCGGCTGGTAGCACATGCGAAGGTCGCTTCTTTTTATTTCGCCCAGTCCATCAATGCCTCCCTCCAGGGCAACAATACCCCGTTTTCCGTTTGAAATTTTTGCTCGCCCAGATACACGAGAAATAAATCTTCTTCAGGCATTCCTGTTTGTTTTCTCCACCAGGCCAATTCTTCAAAATGGCGACTGTTAAACGTTTGGGAAGATTTAAATTCGAATAAGCAATAGCATAATGCCTAGTTTTGTTTCCAAAAAGTTAATTTCCTGCATCCAAACCCACTAATCTTTACTTTTGACTCCTATGATTTTCTCCAGCAAACTCCTCCTCTTCGGTGAACATACCATCTTGCAAGGCTCTTCTGCCTTGGCTCTGCCTTTGCCTTTGTTTCAGGGGCAATGGGATTGGGCTGCGGTGGAAGATGCGCCCAACTTGCAACGCAGTCTGCCACAATGGGGTCAGTATTTGGCCGGTCAGCAAGCAACTGGTGCACTGGAAGCAAAGCTGGATTTGACCCGTTTTGCAAGCGATCTGCAAGCGGGTTTGTATTTCCGCAGCAACATCCCCGATGGGTATGGCACAGGCAGCTCCGGGGCAGTTTGCGCCGCTTTGTATACCCGCTACGCACTGGATCCGATCGATCGGGAAGATGCAATCCGCTATCCCGCATTGAAACGAATGCTGGGGCAAATGGAGTCTTTTTTCCACGGCGCAAGCTCCGGCACCGATCCTCTGATCATCTACCTGAATCGCCCAGTTTTGTTGAACGCAACCGGAACAATAGCATCCATCCCTTTGCCCGCCTGGCCAAATGTAGAAGATGGGTTTCAATTTTTTTTGCTGGATACCGGACTCAGCCGCAGCACCGGAGAATGGGTCAATTTGTTTTTGGATCGGTGCAAAGCCAGCGACTACCAGCAAAAAATCCAATCCCAACTCAATCCGGTGACCGAGTCAGCCATTCAGGTGTTTCAACAAGCACACTGGCCAGAATTGTATTCCCACTGGCAACAAATCAGTGCACTCCAACAAGAACTGATGCACCCTATGATTCCCCTGCCCTTCCAGGATTTGTGGCAACAAGGGCTTGACGAGGGGCATTTTGCCCTCAAACTCTGCGGCGCAGGTGGCGGTGGTTTTTTGCTGGGCATGGGCAAACCAGGGAATTTGCCCGCAAAGGCCATCCTCCTAACGTAGGGGTAGCGCAGGTATAAACTCATCTCTCACATTAAAACCATTTCCAATGAAAAAAACGTCTGTAATCCTTGCTCTTGCCCTATTGGTATCGATTCCAATGTTTATGGCCCTGAGCCCCAAAGCGGAGAAACCCGCTGAATCAAAATGGCGCGTAGTCACCGTAGTTGAATCTGTAGTACCCGGCAACCTGGGGCGCTCCAAAATCACCACCATGGACAGCGATGGCGCCGCTACCGAGCAAGACATCAAAAACCTCTTCAGCCTTACCGGGATCAACTTCAAAAACCTGCAAGACAACAACCGGGGCATCACCGATCTGCTGGCCCGCAATACCGCCGATGGCTACGAACTGGTAGAGGTTGTACCCGGCAATTTTGGCGGCGACAAAGAATCACAGGGGATTTTTATGACGCGGTTTATTTTTAAGAAATAGGATTGGGGCTTTCCTGCAAAGGGCGGGCAGCGCAACGGTATCGATGTTGCGCTGCTTGTCCCTCCACAAAATCCTCTAGGACTATTTCATTCAGGGATATGAGTGGATGGAGCGGGAGCGGTAGAACTGAAATTTCGCTTCAACATTCCACACAAAAGAATCCCACTAAAACTTGACTACAAAACATTTTGTTCTTATCTTTCGCAACAATACCAATTTGCTGTAAAAATTAGCCTATGAGCGCTGAAGCATTGCAACTATTAGCCATCATCAAACGCTTATCGCTCAGTGAAAAACTGGAGGTAATGGAGTTGATTTCTAAAAACATCAAAGAAGAAAACATACTTGCTGAAGATGAGACTGCGCAGAGAAAAGCTGCGGCAGAACTGCTGTTAAAGGATTATCAGCAGGATGAGGAATTGATTGCTTTTACGGCTATAGATCACGAAGCTTTTTATGAAAAGAACTGAAATTTGGTTGATAAACTTGGATCCTACCGTTGGTGCAGAAATTAAAAAGATCAGACCAGCTATTATTGTTAGTGATGATGCATTGGGTATTCTGCCATTAAAAGTTATAGTACCGATTACGGACTGGAAAAGCCACTATTCTGAGGCTGATTGGATGGTACAACTGATACCAGATTCAACGAACAAGCTCTCCAAAACTTCTGCGGCTGACTGTTTTCAAGTACGTTCATTATCTGAAACTAGGATGATCCGAAAAATCGGGGAAGTACCAGCTATTCAAATGGATGCTATAGAAATCGCACTCAGTAAGGTGTTGAAAATAAGTTAGTTTTTCGGTTTCGGGTAGTTGCTGGTATGCTTTGATCAAAGCTTCGACAGTTATCAGCTTTCGGCTCTGGCTGATGGCTGACCGCTGATAGCTAAAAGCTGAAAGCTCATCGCTGACAGCTAAAAAAAATCCCTACCTTCGCCCCGCAAAACACCACACCTTGCAAACCACGCTCTATCTCCGTCTCGCTCTTTTCCAATTTTTTCAATTCTTCATCTGGGGCTCCTGGACCGTTACCACTGGAACTTACCTACTCCAAACCCTGCATTTCAGTGGGCGCGAAGTCGGTTTGGTGTATGGCACCACGGCCATTGCTGCCGTAGTTTCCCCTTTTTGGGCGGGGCGCCTCGCCGATCAGCATTTCCGTTTGGAGCGCATCCTGGCTGTGTTGCATTTTACGGGGGGCTTGCTCATGTTTACCCTCAGCACTGTGCATCAGTTTGCGTTTTTTTACCCGATTATGGTGCTGTACGCCATTTGCTACATGCCCACTTTTGCCTTGTCTACGGCCATGACCTTTCACAACATCCCGGAACCATCCCGCGACTATCCCCGACTCAGGGTATGGGGCACCCTGGGCTGGATTGCAACTGGATTGTGTGTAGGCGGACTGGATCTGGAGACCACCACCTTGCCCATGCGCTTATCGGCCACTGCCTCTATCTTGCAAAGTATCTATGTATTGACCCTGCCCGCGACACCACCTCCGGGCAAAAAAGAAAAAACCAACCTTTGGGCTACTGGCCGAACGCTGCTGCGCGACCGCAGTTTTCTGGTGCTGATCATTACCCTGACCCTGGTTTGTATCCCCAATGCGTTTTACTACAGTTTTGTCAACTCGTACTTGAAAGACCAGGGGTTTCACAATGCCGCGGCCATGATGTCGATTGGTCAGGCTACCGAGATTCTATTTGTGTTGCTACTACCCTATGCCCGGCGTATTTTTGGAATCAAAACGGTGATTCTATTGGGTGTTTCTGCCTGGGGCATCCGGTATATGCTGCTGCATTGGGGCGGCATTGACTTGCCTGCCCTGGTGTGGATTGGGCTGGCCATGCATGGTCTGGCTTGGGCATTTACTGCTTTGGCCGGTCAAATTTACATCGACGAAAAAGTACCGGTTTCCTTGCGCAGCACCGCACAGGGATTCATGGCCCTGGTCATTTCCGGGACGGGCGCATTTTTGGGGTCACTGATTGCAGGCGAAGTGGTCAGTTGGCATACTTTTGGTGATAAAATTACTTGGTCTGCGGTTTGGTTGGTGCCGGGCTACGTGGGAATATGCACAGCGCTGTTTTTTGCGTTATTCTTTCGAAGCCCACAACTGCGCGACCAAAAATCTGTTAAAAGCTAAGGAACAAGTTTAAACACTTGCGGTAAGTAGTAGAACTGTATCAATCGGCATTCAGCATGGAAGAAGAGCATTTAGAACAAACCAGGAGCCTGATCGCAAAGGACTTTGATTTGGTCAAGACCAACTCCCTCAGTGAAGCGGAGTTGCTCGAAGCCATTGCCAATCGGGTGGCCGAGATGATCGAGGAAAACAAAGACCTGCTCCTCAGCTACATGTACCGGCTGGACATTGATGAGGGAAAAATTCTTTTTGCTCTTAGCCCATTGGCCAACGAGCCTGCTCATGTTGCTCTGGGGCGCTTGATTTTGGAGCGGCAAAAACAACGCGCCATCACCAAGTTGACCTACAAAACTCCCAAGCTGGATGATTGGGGCTTTTAATTTCTACCTCGTCAGAACCTTTTTCCTGCTAAAAATTGTTTAAATTTATCTTTGCAGTGGGGCAAAAATAAGTATTCCTTTTTTTTGAGCCAAAAGATTAGATAAGGCACTTAAAATGAACCATTTACTTATCTAATCCTTTGGCTAAAGGAACACTTGTTTTTTAATCGCCCCTTGCATTTTAACACGTAGTAAAAGATAAAAAACTTATGGCTGATGTGATTCAGCTACTGCCCGACTCTATTGCCAATCAAATTGCTGCTGGCGAGGTCATTCAACGTCCTGCTTCAGTAGTCAAGGAATTGATGGAAAATTCAGTAGATGCAGGCAGCAAGAACGTTAAACTGATTGTAAAAGATGCCGGTCGAACCTTGATTCAGGTCATCGATGATGGCTGTGGCATGTCGGAAACCGATGCCCGCATGTCTTTTGAGCGGCATGCAACTTCCAAAATCCGCAGTGCCGATGATTTATTTGCCATCCGCACCATGGGATTTCGGGGTGAAGCACTGGCCTCCATTGCCTCGGTGGCACAAGTGGAGTTGCGCACCCGTCGCCACGCTAGCGAGATGGGTACCCTGCTGTTGGCCGAAGGCTCTAAAGTAAAATCTCAGGAGCCTTGTCAAACCGCACCAGGCACCAGTTTTGCCGTCAAAAACCTGTTTTACAACGTACCCGCCCGCCGCAATTTTCTGAAAGCCAATACTGTCGAATTCCGGCACATTCTGGATGAGTTTGAGCGTGTTGTGTTGGCCAATCCCGATGTATTTTTCTCGCTGCACCACAATGGTTCGGAAGTGTTTCATTTGCCGCCGGGCAATTTGCGGCAACGCATTTTGGGCGTATTTGGCAATTCGATCAATACCCGCCTGGTTCCGGTGAGCGAGGATACGGATATCATTCAAATCAAAGGCTTTGCGGGCAAACCCGAATTTGCCAAAAAGGTACGCGGTGAGCAGTATTTTTTTGTCAACAGTCGCTTCATCAAGAGCAGTTACCTGCACCATGCAGTAATGAGTGCTTATGAAGAGGTGATGCCCAAAGAAATGTATCCTTTTTACCTGCTCTTTTTGGAAATAGACCCCGCCAGGATTGACGTCAATGTGCACCCTACCAAACAGGAAATCAAGTTTGAAGACGATCGCCTGGTGTACAATTACCTCAAAGTAGCCGTTCGCCATGGTCTGGGCCAACACGGAGTGATGCCCTCGCTGGATTTCGAGCAGGAATTGAGCTTACAATTGCCCTACATCACCAACAAGATGGATCAGGACAAACCCATCGTGACCCCAGCCCGCAACAGTGCTGCCTGGCAAACCGACGAACCCAAGCAATTTAGCTTTGGTGGAGACCGGGATGAGGACAGCTCCCAACAGCGCCGCGAAGCAAACAACCTGCGCAATTGGCAATCGCTGTACAAGGATTTGGGGGGTACCGATGAAGAGCTCGATGCGGACAAATCAACCGACAATCTTGATGGCACCCATACCCTGACCATTGGAAGTACTTGGAGCAACGATGAGCTAACTTCGAGCGCCAACCCCAATGAGCCTTTGGCCAAAAAGGGCAAAACCCCTTATCAGATCCATGGCACCTACATCGTCAGCCAGATCAAATCTGGTTTTATGCTCATTGATCAGCAAGCGGCGCACGAACGCATTTTGTACGAGCAATACCTGGGTGCGATGGAAGAAAGACAGCCCGCATCGCAGCATCAACTGTTTCCAATGACGCTGAATTTTAGCCCCAACGATACAGAAATACTCAAAGACCTGCTCCCTGAAATCTGTCTTTTGGGTTTCGATGTGCAGGAGTTTGGGGGCAATTCTTTTGTGGTCAATGCTGTTCCCGCAGAATTGGCGGGAAAACAAAACGAACGCAGCATTTTGGAAAGTTTGCTGGAACAGCATAAAATTGGTCTGGAATTGCAACTGAATACCCGCGAAAGCATAGCTCGTTCGATGGCGCGTACTGCTGCTGCAAAACGTGGGCAATTGCTCAGCGAGCTGGAAATGCAAACGCTAATCGATCAGCTTTTTGCTTGTGGACTGCCGTTTCGTAGTCCTTTTGGCAAAAAATGCTTTGTTACGTATGAACTGGATGATTTACAAAAACATTTTGAATAACACAAGGCTGTTGAGGTCGACTGCATTTTTTGCCCAGACCCAAGCTGCTGAAGCTTTTACGTCATGATGCGCATCACCGATGTTGTAAAGAATTTATTGATCATCAATGTATTGATGTATTTTGCGACCAGGTACCTGTGGGGTAATCCTGATCGTTATATTTTGGCCCTATTCTATCCTACTTCTGATTTTTTTCATCCCTATCAGTTGGTTACCCACATGTTTATGCATGCCGACATCAACCACCTCTTGCTGAACATGCTGGGCTTGTACATGTTTGGGAGCAGTTTGGAGGCATTTTGGGGATCGAGAAAATTCTTGTTCTATTACCTTTTCTGTGGTTTTGGGGGCATGTTTTTGTACCTCTTAGTGCGGTACCTGGAAGTAGGTTTAAATGTAGACAATACCCCTATGCTTGGGGCATCTGGTGCCATTTTTGGTCTAATGGCGGGTTATGCCACGCTGTTTCCCAACAACATCATCAGTTTGCTCTTTCCTCCGATTTCTTTGCCCGCCAAGTATTTTGTGCTCATTTATGCAGCTGCAGAATTGTTTTTTGGGCTTGGAGTCGTTGATTTTGGAAGAGGAGTTGCCCATTTTGCCCACCTCGGGGGGGCGCTTTTTGGTTTTTTATTGATTCTGTACTGGCGAAAGTACGGCAGCAGACTATAAACCGACCAATTGGCAAAATCTGCCCTTTCAAATGAAGATAAAACGTATTATTTTTGGAAAAAATTCGCATAAGCAGAAAATAACATGTTAAGGTCGATCTGGGATGATTTAAAGCGGGAATTCAGTTACGGAAATGCAGTGACGCGCATTATTCTGGTCAACGTTGGTGTATTTGTACTGATTAATCTTTGGAACATTGGATTGTTCTTGTACCGCGGTGTGGGGTCAAATGAGGACTTTTTTTACACCACTGTCCTAAAGTACATTTCCATGTCGTCCGATTGGAAGTTCAATTTGTTGCATCCCTGGGTGCTTGTTACCCATATGTTTTCTCATTTTTACTTTCGACACATCCTCTGGAATCTGCTTTTTTATCAAATGTGTGGCCGCATCATGGGCGACTTATTGGGCAATAAGCGCGTGTTGCCTATTTATTTGTTGGGGGGCTTGGTTGGTGCTTTGTTTTTTTTCATTTTCGAAAACTCTCTTGATCCAATCGTACTTGCGGGCAGAGGTCCTACTTCGGCATTAGGCGCTTCGGCTGCGGTGATGGCTACCGTTGTTGTTTCTGGAGTTGTTGCCCCTGATTACATCGTTCGCTTGCTGTTCATTGGCGATGTAAAGCTCAAATTCATTGTGATCACTTTGATCTTTGTAGACCTTACTTTCATTGCCATGGGAGACAGCAACTCAGGAGGGCTTTTCGCGCATTTGGGAGGCGATGTGTTTGGATTTGTATACGCATGGCAATTGCGAAAGGGAAATGATTTTGCTTTTCCTTTCATTCGTTTTTTTGACTGGATCAATGCGACCTTGTCAAAATGGAAAAACGGAACTCCCCCACCCCGTGGCCCCAAAGTAGCGTATAAAAACCCTAAGGTTCGCGAAAAAACCACTGCTGGACGTCAGGATTCCAGCAAGCGCAGCAGTGCCAATACCACTACTCAACCGAAGTACGACAACATGAGCCACCAGGAACAATTGGATGCCATACTCGATAAAATAAAACAGCACGGCTACGAAAACTTGAGTACGGAAGAAAAAGAATTTTTATTCAAAGCCAGCAAAAAATAACCCGTGCAAAAACTAATCCGCTGGGCCAATGTGCTGACCATTTTTCTTACGTTGTTGACTTACCTTGCGCCATTCGTTAGCCCGGCGCGTTTTTGGCCATTTGCTTTTATTGGCCTGATTTATCCTGTCCTGTTGGTCATCAATTTATTGTTTATAGCATACTGGGCTTTTCGCCGACAATGGCAAGCCTTGCTCTCGTTGGGGGTAATCCTGGTAGGATTCAACCATTTTATGGGCATTATTGGATTGCATTTGGGGCAAACAACCAATGCTGCCGGCCCCACCCTTAGTGTGATGACCTATAACGTGTATGGGTTTGGAAATTTTCACAAAAAAAATACCGCCGCTGACCCTGCTGATTTCGAATCACTGATTTATTCCCAACAGCCGGATGTATTGTGCATGCAGGAATTTTTGTTCAACGACCAACGTGGCCCTGCCTACCTCGATGCATTGAGTCAAAAAAATGGATTGGTGCATGCTGCCTGGAAAAAAAGGGAAGAACTGGCCATTTTTTCCCGTTATCCCATTTTGAGGTCTGAGGCACGCTACTTTGGCGTAACCAATGGCTATCGGTATGCTGATCTTCAGGTGGGTGACCGCATTATTCGGGTATACAACGTACACCTCCGCTCCAACTCCATCACCAATCTTACCGACAAAGTAGTAGAAACAGGTGATATCCGCGAAAAAGAAACCTGGTCAAGGGTAAAGAGTATTTTAGGAAAATTCAAACGGGCTGCACAAGATCGGGCCAGTCAGGTTGAAGAGCTGATTGCTCATCTGTCCAATAGCCCCTATCCCGTAATCGTCTGTGGAGATTTCAACGACATTCCTCAATCTTACGCGTATCATTCCATTCACAAGTCTTTGAAGGATGCATTTTTATCCGCAGGTTTAGGGATAGGCATTACCTATGCTGGCCGTATTCCTGGTTTGCGCATCGATTATATTTTTACCGATCCTCAATTTACGCCGATTTACTGTCAACGGGGCAAAGTGCGTTTTTCTGACCATCGTCCTGTAATTGCAGTAATAAAACTATAAGAGCTACTACAATTTTTTATTTTTGCGGCGGCCAAAATAAGTCCAATGAACAGTGAACTAAAAATTTACAACAGTCTCAGCAAAGAGAAAGAAGTCTTCCAACCCATTCACCCAGGTAGGGTCGGGATGTATGTATGTGGGCCAACTGTATACAGCAATGTTCATTTGGGCAATTGTCGCACTTTCGTTAGCTTCGACATCATCTACCGCTACCTGCAATTCCTGGATTACAAGGTACGCTACGTGCGCAACGTGACCGATGTAGGGCACCTGGAAGGCGATGTGGATACCGGTGGAGAAGACAAACTGAGCAAACGCGCGCGCCTGGAGCAACTGGAGCCGATGGAGATCGCCCACAAATACACGGTGGGTTTCCATGAGATGATGCGCATTTTCAATGTACTGCCTCCCAGTATTGAACCCCGTGCTACCGGACACATCCCTGAGCAAATCGAAATGGTGCAGCAAATCCTGGACAATGGCTATGCTTATGTGGCCAATGGCTCGGTTTATTTTGATACCCTGAAGTTTGCAGAGGAAAGTGGCCATTACGGTCAGTTGTCGGGTCGAAAAATCGAAGAACTCATCTCCGAATCGCGCGACAACCTCAAGAAGCAAGACGAAAAACGCAACCCTGCTGATTTTGCGATTTGGATCAAAGCAGATCCAGAGCACATCATGCGCTGGAATTCGCCCTGGTCGGTGGGTTTTCCAGGTTGGCATTTGGAGTGCTCGGCGATGAGCACCAAATACCTCGGTAAAACCTTTGACATCCACGGTGGTGGCAACGACCTCAAGTTTCCACACCACGAAAACGAAGTGGCACAAAACTACGGCTCTTGCGGTTGTACCCCGGCTAAGACCTGGATGCACTGCAACATGCTTTTGCTGAACGGCAAAAAAATGTCCAAATCAGATGGCAACTCCATCATGCCAGAAGAGCTTTTTAGCGGCAACAGTGCACACATCACGAAGGGATACAGCCCAATGGCGGTGCGCTTTTTTATGCTTCAAACACATTACCGCAGCACCCTGGATTTGACGGATGAAGCGCTGCAAGCCGCCGAAAAAGGTTACCGCCGCTTGATGGAAGCATATGCAACTTTGCAAGCTTTACCTTTCAGTGGCAATGCAGAGGCAGCTGCGCAAGATCAAGAAATTCGGGAATCCATCGCTTCGGTACACGAAGAAATGAACGACGATTTCAATACACCCAAAGCATTGGCGCGTTTGTTTGAAATTGTGAGTCGGATCAATAGCTGGAAAGGTGGCCAGATTAGCATGGAGGGATTGAGTGAGGCCACTTTTGCGGAACTGAAGACCACTTTCCATTCCTTTCTTTTTGATGTTTTTGGCCTGCAAGACGAAGCCGCAGCGGCTGGCGATGACGGTTTCAAAACCCTCGATGGCCTGATGCACCTGATTATCGATATGCGTGCGGATGTACGTGCACGCAAGGATTGGTCTACAGCGGATAAAATTCGGGATGCGCTCAAAGCGGTGGGGATTGTGCTGAAAGACGGGAAAGAGGGAACGGAATGGGGAAAGGAATAGAAAGTGAAAAATGAATAGTAGTGTGAATAGGATGTCACAGGTTGTCACAGGTTGTATAACCAAACTGGGTAGCTGAGGATAGACTTCATCTCAATCCTCAGTTTTCGCTATCTTTGTGTACAAAGAAATAAACCATGGCCCGCAAGAGACTCCCCATAGGCTTACAGGATTTCCGCTCAATCATTGAGGGGGACTATAAGTACATCGATAAAACCCGCTACATCCACAAAATGGCTACGAGCGGCAAATATTTTTTCCTCTCTCGCCCCCGGCGTTTTGGGAAGTCGATCACTATCGCCACGTTGCAGGAGCTGTTTTTGGGGAGTAAGGAATTGTTTAAGGGTTTATGGATTGAAGACAAGTGGGATTGGGGGAAAAAACACCCCGTGCTAAGGATTTCCTTTACCTCGATAGGGTACGAAAGTTTGGGCTTAGCGGTTGCGCTGGAACAAGAACTGCGTACACTTGCCCGAAAAAGCGAGATCAGCCTAAACAATGTAGGCATAGGCCCAATGTTTAAGGAAATCATTGAAACCCTGGCTAAGCAAGCGAAAGTAGTCGTATTGATCGACGAATACGATGCACCCATCATCAACTTTCTGGGCAGAGACCTGGAAAAAGCCATTCACAATCGCAATCTCCTCCGAGAGTTCTATACCGTACTCAAAGACCTGGATGCATACATTGAGTTGGTGTTTTTGACTGGCGTCAGCAAATTCTCCAAAGTGGGCATTTTCTCTGGGCTCAATAACCTGCGCGACCTAACCATGGATGCTCAATACGCCACTATGCTGGGCTATACTCAGGAGGAGTTGGAAAGCAATTTTGTGGAAGAAATTGAATTGGCAGCGGAAAAATTAAAACTGTCTCGATTTGAACTGTTGGAACAAATGCGGGTGTGGTACAATGGATACCGCTTTCATTCCGATGCAGATAGCGTGTACAATCCGGTATCGAGTAATCTATTTTTTGAACAACAGGAGTTTCAGAATTTTTGGTTTGCCACCGGAACGCCCTCCTTTTTGGTCAATATCCTCAAGGCCGAAGGGGTTTTTGATTTGCATTTTCCTGCCACCAGCCTCGCAGGTTTTGAAAGCTTCGAACTCGATCAAATCAAGCCCATCGCGCTGCTTTTTCAAACTGGCTACCTGACCATCCAAAGCAAGGACGAAGATGGCCTGGTTAGCCTCGATTACCCCAACAAGGAAGTACGCGACTCCATGCTCGAAGTACTCATCGAGGGTTTTGTGGGGGTAGATACTGAACTATCGGCAGCGCTGATCATCAAAATGCGCAATGCTTTTCGGGCCAATGACCTGGAGCGGGTGATCCAGATTTTGCAGGAGGTCTTCAAAAAATTGCCTTTTTTCCTGCACGAACGCTATCCAGAAAAGTTTTTTCACGCAGCCATTCACTTGTTATTTTCCTACCTTGGAGTACGCATTCACAGCGAGGTGTGCACCAGCGACGGGCGCATCGACAGCCTGGTGGAGACCGATACCCACATTTATATCCTGGAGTACAAACTGAATAAAAGTGCCAAAGCTGCCCTGGAGCAGATCAAACAAAAACGCTACTATGAGGCCTACTGGAATGTGGGCAAACCAGTGGTGGGTGTGGGCGTTAATTTTTCGAGCAAAACTAAAAACATCAAGGATTGGGTGGCGGAGGTGTTGGTGGGGTGATTGCTCTTTTTGAAGAATTACCGCAATTCAAATTGCACCACAGAATTGAGCCTTCAGCTATCAGCAAGGTGCGGATTTAGCTGAAGGCTGATAGCTCACAGCTGACCGCCGTCAAGAATATGCCCTCAATAGGGAAACGATTTCAGAATCTTTTTGCAGTTGTGGTGCCATTTTGAAGAGTAAAAAATAAGAATCGTAATCCTCTTCCAGCACTTCGCTGAGCTGAAGTAGGGCCTCTTGTCTGTCGCCCACTTCAAACAGGCAGGCAATCCGGCAATAGCTCAATTCTGGGCCTACACTGCTCTCTTCAGCCAATTCCAACACATCCATTGCGGCATCAAATTGCTCGGTTTCCACAAGGAATAAGGCATATTGTTGCCAATAAGTTACCTCTTCTGGAGCGATATCGGTAGCCAGTCTGTAATGGTCTTCGGCCAACTCGTAATTGCCCATTTCGGCGTATGCCGCTGCAATGGCGGCGTGGTATTCCTCGCGGTTATCCTCGATTTCGATGGCTTTGTTGCAATAATGGATCGCCAGTTGCCATTGCTCTTCAAGGATTGCCGCTTCTCCCAAGTGGAAGTATGCTTCATCACAATGAGAATCCTGTCGTAAGGCTTGCTTCAGAAAAGATTTAGCGTCATCCAGATGTTTTAGTCGAAGGTGGCATTGCCCCATGCGCAACAGCAGGTCGCCCTCCTCTCCAAAGAGTTGCTGGATTTCTTCGCAAATCTCCAGCGTAAGGGAATAGCGCTGCAACTCAAAAGCAAGATCAGCCCTATCTCGATAAGCTTGTTCGTTGCTTTCATCCGCCAGGTAAGCGTATTCCAGGGCTTCTAGAGCCTCATCGTAATTGCCCAAATAGGCATGAGAAAGCCCCAGGTTTTGCCAGGCAACGGTAGAATAAGGATTTTCGTCAATGATTTGCTCGTGCAGGGTTATGCTCTCTTCATAACTGCGGGTGTGTTGAACAGCACTCATCAATTTTCCCAGGCAATGCTGCATCTCTGAATCATAAGCCGCTGCTTCCTTGAGCGCCAAAAACATTGCATCGTACTCTTGTTGGTTTTCGTAAATAAGCGCTCTAACGAAATACACCTCTGCCAACATGGAGGCATCCAGTACTTCAGGCAGGTAATTCAGTTGCTCATGGGCATCAAGGTGATCGCCCAAATAAGTAAGTGCTTGTGCCCGCAACAAGCGAATCTCGGTTTCGTTGGGTGCGAATTTGACCGCTTGGGTAAGTACAAGTAATGCCTGACGCTCCTGATGAGCGTGAATGAGGATTTCTGCTTTGCGCAAAAGGAACTCTGCAGTATAGCTATGGCAATCAATGGCGCGTTCTACAACTTCCAAAGCCAGTTCATAAGCTTCGTCGTGAAGGTAATGTTCAATCAAATGGCGATAGGCTTCCTGGTCAAGAAAAAACGCTTCTCCTTGCTCCAATAAAGCTTCGTATTCGGTAACTAAATCATTCAATGCCTGGTTACTCATAAGATACAGTTGTAGTCTTTAAGCGGATTGTTGCTAAAGGTAACAAAAAGCAACCCAGATCTCCGAACTTTAGCTCAACTAAATGAAAGGCATTAATGGAACGGTAGCTGTTTTTGAGGAAACGGTAAATTATCTAACTGTTTGTGCTTTAATAGTTTATTCTTTTCGATTATTTATCTTTTGACATATACGAACAAAAAAAATGCCAAGCCACAAAAACGAATTATGATTATTTTGCTATTATTTTTTTGCGAATAGAATTTCAGATCCAGGAAGTATTTCAGGAGTGCCCTCCGGGATCTGAAATTGGCGTTTTGATTTTATTTTTTTAAGCGGGCTTCCTGAATGCGTTTCAGCAACTCGCGGTTGAATTCCTGCTCACTGCGTTGCAGTTGTGCAATTTTGCGTACAGCGATAAAACTTTTCATCCGTTGAAAGTAATCCCGTTTGAGTTTGATGAGTTGTTCTTCCATTTCAAACCGGTCGGTAATGGAACGCTCTACGTCTTCATCCTTCATGATGCTCAAATCCAAATCGGCCTTGTACTTTTGACGAATGCGTTTTTGTTCAGACTCGTACTGGTTGTACACTGGCCAGAATTTTTCGGATTCTTCGGGCGTGAGTTGCAGCTTATCGGTAATGTAGGCTACTCTCAGTGCACGAATCCGTTCCCCTCGGTCTTGTTGTTGTGCTTGCGATGGCAAGGCGTGCAAGCATGCACCTACCAATACCAATGCGATGATCAAGTTTCTCATTTTGTTGTATTCGTTTGCCGGTTTAGAGTAGTTCTTTGATGGTTTCTTCATCCAATTCCTGAAGGTTTTCATCAAGGTATTGATCGAGTTCCTCCGGGTTCATTTCTTCAAAATTCAGTTGACTTTCTTTTTTGGAAGCGAATTCCATCAAGGTTTCTGTATCAAATTCATAGAGATTTTCCTGAATGTACGCATCCAGGGTTTGCTGATCGAGCTTGGCCAATTCTGTATTCAGGTTTTGGCTGGTAGCCTGGCTTTGTTGGTACATCCAGCCAATGCCTACCGTTATCAACAATGCCACCGTAGCCAAGCTTAGCGACCAGCGTGGCTGCGTCAACCACTGGAACTGCTCCATGATCTGGTTGAACCAATTCGATCGGGGTAAAGCCTGTCTGTTGCCAGCAGCGCTTTCTTCAGCCTGAATTTTTTCAAAAACCTGAGCTTGCAGGCTTTGAAAATAATGGTCGGGCAGCCTGAATACCTCCCCCTGCTCTTTTAGTTTGAGCAGGCGAGGCGAAAGCTCCTCCAACTCTTTTCTTACATCATCATCAGGGCGTTCCATTTGTGTTTTTTTAATTAAACTTGTTCTAACGGGAGACTACTTAGCTCAAGCGCTCCCGTTACAACAAGTCAATTGAGCTTGAATTTATTCTGCAAAAAACTGTTCTACTTTCTTGACGGCATGGTGAAAAGACGCTTTGAGTGAGCCCACAGTTGTGTTCAACAACTGAGACATTTCTTCATAGCTCATTTCTTCATAATACCGCAAATTGAACACCTCCTTCTGGCGTTCGGGCAGGGTTTGGAGTGCTTGTTGCAAACGAATTTGCACTTCATCCCCATCAAAATACGAATCTGCATGCAGACGATTGGCCAAGTTGATGTTGGCATCATCAATCGAGGTTGCACTGCGGCGCTTGCGTTGGTTGAGAAAAGTGATGGCCTCATTGGTCACAATTCGGTACATCCAGGTATAAATACCCGATTTCCCTTCAAATTGTGTGATGCTGCGAAATACCTTCACCAGGGCATTTTGCAATACATCGTTGGCATCTTCATGATCCGTTACCATCCTACGCACCTGCCAATACAATCGATCCTGGTACGCATCCATCAACAGCCGAAACCCCCTTTCCAGGGTGACCGGGTTTCGCATGAGTCCCAGGATTTGTTCATCGCTGGTTTTGGTCTGCTGCATCAGCGTTTGGTGATTTGAAAATTAGACTAGGTCTTTCTACAAAGGTTTAAAAGCGCACAAAATATTTTCTGCTACTTTTACCCCTGAAAGTTAAAACCTATCGCCGATGATGAAGGTAGAACAGCAAAAAGAATTTACGCTGGAATTTTTAGCAGCTCATTTGGCTGCCGATGAAGTGGAGCATGCGCACGTTGAAACCACCAAAGCTTTCATCCAGGCACACGAGAATCCTTTTGATCCACAATTGCAGGCTGGGCACATTACGGTGTCTGCAATCCTGTTGGATCAGGCGCAAGAGCACATTTTATTCCATTACCACCAGAAACTGGATCGTTGGCTTCAATTTGGTGGCCATGTAGAACCAGACCAGGACTTCAATATTTTGCAAGCCGCAATCCGTGAATTGATGGAAGAAACCGGATTGAGCGTAACGGCTTTTAGTGTTGTCACGGGCGAACCAATTGATCTGGATGTACACCTGATTCCGGCACGCGGCGAATTTCCGGCTCACCCTCACCACGATTTTCGCTTTGTTTTCAAAATGATTTTATCGGCCAAATTTGATGAAGCAGCCTTCAAATGGATTCCCATTGCCGAGCTATTGAGCTGGGAAGATGCTTCCATTCAGCGTTTTGCCAGCAAGGTTGCGCATTCCATTTCCAAGACAGCATAGAATTAGAGCTGAGTATTTTTTTTCAGCTTACTGGATTTTGTACAAAAACCCATTCACAACTGCATACTCGGTTTTGCCCTCTTTTTGCAACAGCAAGGAGGCATTCGAACCAATATTGATACTACCTGATGTACCTGGATTGGCCGGATTGTCGCGAGGACGGATCAACAACACGGGCAACTTGCTCAATTCAAGGCTTTCGGGCCAACGACTACTGACCTGCACATCGGTGATGCCCTGGCGCAACAAGGCCATGTGATCGGCTTTGGCCACTTCTTCCCAACTAGTTCTTACTCCGGCCTGAATACTGCCAGCTACGACCTGATAGCCTTCCAGATTGTATTCTTCGTAACCAAAGTTGTTGGACAAATCGCCCATTTCAGAAATGGTGGAGCGGTAAAAAAACTTGCGGCTGTTTTCGGTATTGATTTCCTCACGCCGGAAAGCGAGGTCTACTTTGTACCACTTGTCGGCACGTTGCACCTGTACATTCCGAATGACGAGGTTGTGTAATCCATTGTTTTGATTTTCGGGCAGTGCTTCATACGCCGAGAAGTCCCATTCCTTGTATTTATTGGTGGCGATGGCTTCCAGCGCGGTCAGGAAAATGGAAAAATTGAGCCGGCGCAATTCCTGATTTTCAAGATCGTCTTTGAGACCACCCGATTCTATGAGGATGGTACGCGTGCCCCATTTTTGAATGTTGTCGCCAAAAGCACGGGGCTCAAAATCGTCGTCGTAACGCCCTACTTGCTTGGGAATATGCCGTTGCAACAACTGATTCATGGCGCCGATCAGGCGCATGGCGTCACCACGGGTTTCGTTTACGTCTTTGGTCAGGTTGTAAGCGGGCGCCAAAACAGAGATGGAGGCAGGATACGGCCCTACCCCTGCACCCAGGTAAATGTTTTGATCGTGGAGGTTGAAGCCCCAATCGGCTTTGGTTTCGTCCCGAATGCGTTTAAGAATGCGCGCTTCGGGGGTTTGCAGGCGCATGGCGTCGCGGTTGATGTCGATGCCTTGCATGCTGCGGCGGGTAAAACGGTTGGCGCCATCCGGGTTGAGCATGGGGATGAAATGCAGGGTCAGTTTGGAGAGCAAAACCTGCCGCAAGGAATCAAACTCGTCCTTTTTTTGCAAAAACTGAAACAAGTCCATCAAGGCCATGGTTGCCGTCGATTCATCGCCGTGCATCTGCGACCACATCAGCACTTTCACCGGGCCGGTACCAATACTCACGTGATAGATGTTGCGGCTTTGGAAGGATTTTCCCGCCAGGGTAACTTTGAATGGCGCGGGCAATGCCTTGATCATCGGCTCAATGTCTTCGATTTTAAAGCGGCGGGTTTCCAGTCCGCTTGCCCGGTAAGCAGGGTGCTTTTCATAAAATCGCTCGGCATTGGGAGAAATCGCAGGTTCTGCTTTTTGTGGCCGACTCTGGCAGGCAAAACAGCTACAAAACAGCGCAATCAGAAATAATCTTTGCATGGGTCGTATGGAATGGTTCGTAGCGCAAATAACGGAAATTATTTGATTTGTTGCTCCGCGTCTATTTCACCCACTTGACTTCGTGGCCTTCCCCCACCAAAGGCATATCCAATTGCTGAATCATGCGCTCCAGGATGTTGGTTTTGATGTCTTCTTTTCTCCGACTGAAAATATTTGCCTGAGAAGTTTCAAGGTAAACGATGGTAAATTTGGGATCATATACCCGCAGTGCATTGAACAAGCGAGCCCGGAGATCCTGGGTAAGATTGGTGCTGTTCCATACAAATGACTGCTTGCGCCGACAGAACTCTTTGGCACGCTCGTAAGCCAGTCTGGCTACTCTGCCTTGTCCATCACGGTCGTCGGGTTTGATTTTCAGCTCCTTGCGGATGTTGTCCAGGCTTACCGTGGGCAGATGGGCATAATGCTTGGTGTAGTAGGTATCCTTGCCGCTGCCCGCGATACCCGCCAACACGATGACTTCGAAAACCGTATCGTCAAAAACTTCCACCGGATAGGTCTCCTCCGACCAAAAGTAGCGGTATCGGCTGTGCTCGTTGTGCCAAATTGCCACTTGCTCGAAGCAGTGATTGTCCAGACAAAGCTCCCGAAAAAGCTCGGCGCGGTACATCAGTTCATCCTGGGTAGCACTGATGCGGCCCAATACGTCTGCTTTGGCAAGTAGAAAAATTAGCTCGTTGCGCACCCGCCAACTTGCCAGAATGGCCGCCCGAATCGGATCTGGCTTGTCCATGATCCAAAGCGGCAAACCATGCAAGCGCACCAGGGCACAAACTTCTTCCCGGAATGTCAGCTCACAATCCCAGAGGATCTCGCGGGCTACTTTTTCACCCACTTTGGCATGGCGCGGCGAACTGATTTTTCCGTCCTCGATAACTGTACACTGGGGTTTGGCTACATCGTGTAGCAGCGCCGCGTGAAAAAGCAGCGATTGCTCCCGCTCGGTTAGGGTTTGAAAAGCAGGCAGTGCCAGCAGTGCCTCCATGACCATGCGGGTATGTGTCCATACATTGCCCTCGGCGTGGTAGTCTGGTTCCTGTGGGCAGTCGCGCATGGGTTGTACCCAATCCAGCGACTCAATGAGCGTCCAATTCGGGGTTTGATGCTTGAAGATCTGGCCGTTCAAACCAAAGAGGGGCTCTTTTCCAGTTGCGTATCCAATGTTCATCGGTTTGTACGTGGTTTTTGCGAACGTATTTTAGCACCTGCTGCGCGAATTCAGTTTCGGGAAAAGCAGCCGCATTGCGGCACACTACTCCTTCACTTTCGCCGCCAAAGCAACTGCCTTGGGCTTGTTGGTTCGCAATGATTTTTTGTAATTGTGTTGCGGTAAAGGTGCCGCGTTCCAGCAAGGGTACGGTGGGCAAGTCTAGCAATTGGGCATACCACTCTACTTCATCCCAGGACAGCCAGAGGCCATTGTCTCGCACGGCAAATAGGTAAAAATGGCTGTCGAGTCGCTCATAGGTGATGCTGTGGATGGCGTAAAGGTTTTCGCCAAAAAGATGCAGATCTTGCAGTGATTTGCCTACGCGGTCCCAGATTTCCCAGATGGGTTTGGCCCAGGGGTTGCGGTTTACTGCGCCGTGTGAGCGGGCATACACCCCGCTGGATTTGATGCAGGTGTTTTCGCCATCCAGTTTTTCGGTCACGACGATTTCCTGTGCCAACAAGGCCTGCCATTCGTCCTGAATGCGGTCATCATTGACGGCTCCTTCCGAGAAAGGGAAATGATAGGTACGCGGGTATTTTTCGGAACAGATTTCCACGGTTTGGCGGTTTTGTCAAAGCGCAGAACCAGCTTTGAGCGGGGAAAGTTCCCCTGGGGTTTGGTCTGAGCTTGAAAAGATTGGGGCAACTCATGTTCATTTCTTTAGCGCAGGTCTATTTTTTTTGTTTTGCCTATCTTTGTTGGAAATCGTTGAAAACAGCCAGATCAATGAAAGCGGCCAGCGTAAAAGATTTAAAAAAAGAATTGGAACAGCGATCGCCTTACGAGTTGGTTGCGTTGTGTTTGCGTTTGAGCAAATTCAAAAAAGAGACCAAGGAATTGCTCAGTTACCTGCTCTTTGAGGCCGATGACGAAACAGCCTACATTCTCAGAACCCAGGAGGAGATGGCCGCACAATTTGCCGAGATCAATACCAAATCTTCGATCTACATTAAAAAAGGGATAGGAAAAATTCTGCGCCAGGTCAAAACCAGCATTCGGTATTCCGGCAAAAAAGAAACCGAAGTGGAACTGTTGCTTTTCTTTTGCGCCCAAATGAAGGCCTTCCGTCCTTCTATCAAAAAGATCATCATACTACAACATCTCTACGAAAGGCAATTGGAAAGGATCCGCAAAGTGATTCCGATGTTGCACGAAGATCTCCAGTATGATTATGGAGTTGAGTTGGAGCGGCTTTGAGACTGATTTATTCCAATCTTTCCAGTGACCGATATCATAGCCAATAATCCTGAACTGGCCTACTTTCATTCAATATTTATTTTTTCACCAAAAATACCATTGAATGAAAAAAGTCCTCACCTCGGGCCTGGTGGCGAGCATTCTCTTGCTGGCCTTTGCTTTTTTGTGTTTACAACTTACGCCTATTTTGCTTCCAGCTGTGGCATTGGAATACTTCAATCCAGTATTTGTAGACGATGAATCGCGGCAAATTTTTTATTTTGTCCACCCGGTCATTCTGGCTTTTGCGTTGGCTTGGTTCTGGAACAGGTTCAAAGACTTGTTTGTAGGAAACCTGTTTTTCCGCGGATTAGAATTTGGCTTTGTATACGTCATTATTGCCACTTTACCCATCATGGTGTTGATTTTCAGTGCACTTGATATTTCCTTGGCCATCATTGCAACCTGGTTGGTCTATGGTTTTTTCCAGGCAATGATAGCCGGGTTAATTTTTGCCAGAATGCACGTTTAAATCGTTGATTTGTAGTGCAGAATGGCCATGATCAAAAATAAATTTAGCAATCCACTTCGCTAAGGAGCGATAAAAAAATAAGTGTTCATTTTGCCAAAGCATTCGGTAAGTAAACGGTTCATTTTAAGTGTCTTATCTAATGATTTGGCTAAGAAAAATGAACACTTATTTTTGCCCCACTATTAAAGTAGTGGATTCTTTTTTATATTTGGGCATTGAGCTGTTTTTGAGATATCTACATGCGTTTGTATTCGTTTTGAATGGCATTTTTGTCATTGGATAGCGCTTTGTAGGTAGTTGATAGCAGCATAGATTCAATTGTCCATTCAAAATGTTTACTTCGAACACTGTAAAACTGGCACTGCTCAAGCAGCGTGCATATAACCTGCGTTGGGCTACTGTGCCCGAGGGTGTCATTCCTTTGACTGCCGCAGATCCAGATTTTCCTTGTGCCGAACCTATCCAGGAAGCGGTAGCACGATATGCGAAAGACGGTTACTTTTCATACGGTCCTCCGGAGGGATTGCCCGAATTCCGTGAGGCACTTGCGCTGCACTACCAGAAAATCAAGCGGGTCAATTACTTGCCATCTTACATTTTACCAGTCGATAGCGCCGCATTTGGCATTTTCCTGACCTGCCAATCTTTTTTAGCAGTTGGTGACGAGGCCATTATTTTCGATCCCGTTGATTTTTTATTCCGTTATTCCGTCGAGGCGGTTGGTGCAATTGCCGTACCTTTTGCCATTCCTCCGGGTACTGAAAAAGTTGATTTCAGCCAATTGGAGCAACTGATTACCCCCAAAACCAAAATGATTTGCTTGTGTAATCCGCTCAACCCAACCGGGAAAGTTTTTACACCAACAGAATTGCTTGAATTGGTTGCTGTCTCTGAAAAGCACAATCTGCTCATTCTCTCCGATGAAATTTGGAGCGACATCGTGTTCGAGCCATTTGCTTATACCAGCATCGCTTCTTTAAATGAGGAAGCGAAAAACAGAACCATCACCATCACCGGATTCAGCAAATCCTACGGCCTGGCAGGGTTGCGAATTGGTGCCATCCTGGTTTCCAACGCCGCCCATTTTCAAAAAATATACCATACTTCTCTGCATCAATCTACCATACATGGCAGTAACGTAATTGGACAGATTGCGGCAACAACTGCTTTGCAGGAATGCCGTGGCTGGTTGACCGAATTTATTCAACACCTCCAGGCCATGCGGGATCTTTGCGACACCAAATTGAATGAAATAGAAGGGTTTAGCTGCATTCCTCCGCAGGGTTGTTATGTAGCTTTTGTGAACATAGTCGGTACGGGCATGAACAGCTCTGATCTGCAAAAATTACTATTGGAAAAAGCCAAAGTGGCGGTTGTGCCCGGCCTCAAGCAGTGGTTTGGGGAGGGTGCAGAAGGTTACATCAGATTAAGTTTTGCCACATCGGCTGAAATCTTGGAAGAAGCACTATTTCGTATAAATAAGAACCTACTGTAAAATGAAAGCTGTAATTATTGGCGGAGGTATTGCAGGTTTAACCCTGGGTATTCTCCTCCATAGAAAAGGAAAAAAGGTAGTCATCAACGAACGATCTACGCAAATCCCGGTGCGGGGCAATGCATTCCTCATGCATGCGGAGGGAATTTCTATTCTGAAAGGCCTGTCTGAAGGATTGATCGAGTACAAAATCCCTGGAAAGGTCATTGATACATTCAGCTTGAAAAGGCCGGATGACGAAGAGGTGAAATTTCAAAAACTCGACCCCTGGCAATGCATCAAACGGAAGGACATCATTGAATTTTTGTACCAACTCATTCCACACAAGCTCATAAGGCACGGTCGGGAATTTTCTCATTTTCTTTTTGAAGACAAAAAAGCCGTTGCTGCTGTTTTTAAAAATGGCGAAATCGAATACGGCGATGTATTCATCGGCGCTGATGGGGGAAATTCGCAGGTGCGCGAACAACTTTTTGGCCCAACGGCGTATTCTCGCGTAGAAGTCAAGGAAATCCTGGGGCTGCTACATAATGAATACATCAGTAAAAAGTACAGCCACCGCTTCACCAAATTTCAGCACAAGTCTAAAGGCATCTCTTTTGGGATGATCCCTACTTCCGCTACCGATCTGGTTTGGTACATCCAATACGATGTGCGCATCATGGATTTGCCCGATGATGCGACGCCTGAACTTATTGGTCAATTTTGCCGTACCCTGTTGGAGGGATTCCCCCCCATTGTGCAACAAGTCATGTATGCCGATGATTTCAAATCTTCTTACATCTGGCATACCCGCGATTTTGACTTGCTCCCGGCTTTTCATTCAGAAAATGTGGTGCTGATTGGCGATGCGGCACACCTGGCCCTGCCATTCACCAGTGCGGGTACTACCAATGCGCTGGTAGATGCCTATACCTTGTTTCATTGTTTGATTGGCGAAAGAAACCATCAGACTGCCTTTGAACGCTTTTATGACCTGCGTTGCGAACACATTGCCAAACAAGTCCAATTGGGCAGAGACATCAAAAAGGACTTCCTGAACCCAATTGATAAGATAGACGATGAAATGGTTATTCCACTCATCAGCAAGCAAAGCAGACCCCTTGTCAAATTAGCCGAAGAGAAAGAGATCCAGATCATTTACTTTACGGATCCGATTTGTTCTACTTGTTGGGTCATTCAGCCTCAATTGAGGAAACTCCAATTGGAATACGCCGACCATGTCAACATCGAATACAAAATGGGCGGCTTGCTGCCCTCCTGGGACAATTTTTCGCGTGGGGGAATCCAAAAACCCAGTGATGTGGCAGCCCATTGGGAAGAGGTTTGTTCTTTTTATGAAATGCCGGTAAATCAAGACATTTGGCTCGAAGACCCCTTGCCTTCCTCTTATCCACCCTCGATTGCCTTCAAGGCAGCCCAACTTCAGGATACGGGCAAAGCAGTGATGTTCCTGCGGAGAATCAGGGAAATGGTGTTTTTAGAGAAAAAGAACATCATTCAAAAAGAATTTTTGCACCGGGCTGCATTTGAAGTAGGCCTGGATGCGGCAAGATTGCTGAGGGACCTCGAAGGGCGGGCTCAAGACATGTTTAGAGCAGATCTGGAACTAGCGGACAGGTTAAAAATAAAAGAGCTGCCCACCCTGTTTTTCTCCAATAAATCTGGAAATCAACTCAAATTGTCTGGTTTACAGCCCTACAAAAACTTTGAAGAGATCATTCAGCAATTGGCACCTGGCATCGAAAAATCAGCCTACGATAAAACGCCAAAATACCTCTTTGAAGCTTTTCAAACTTTTACGTCCAAGGAATTTGCTTTCCTGCGCGACGAAAGTGATACGGAGTCAAAAGTCCTGCTGGAAAATCTTTTTCAGGTAAACCTGATCAAGAAATTTCAAAGCCCCTCCGGAAACATGTGGATCAACAATTATGATCCGGTTGAGGAGTAGGATTGGCCTACCCCGCCTTCCAATCATAAACCCGCTTGATTCCTGAATCCATTTTCAACTTTTCGACCCCAGCCTTAGTTACTTTGGTTTCATTCAAATTCAGGGCTTCCAGGTGTTTCAAGCCAATCAAAACTGGTACGATCCCATCTCCGAGCGGGTTTTTCTCCAGACGCAATTTTTCGAGATTGGCCATTTGCTTGAGCACAGCCAGGTCTTTTTCATGAAATCCATTGTCTGCCAAATTGAGCCATACTATATTTTTTGCCAGTGCTTCCAGGTGCGGTGCCAACTCGGCCATGCTTTTGCCAGACTGGGCAGGCAAGGTCACATCCAGCATTACTGGGCGTTTGAGTAGGATGCGTACATTGCAACCCAAGGCACGTAGTTTTTGGATCTGCGTTGGATCGGCCTCCAGTGGTAACTCAGGATTGACTTTTGGCACCTCGATTGCGGTGGAGTCGAAGGCCAAACTTGCCGTTTTTTTAGTCGGTGAATCTTTCCCCGCTTGCAACCAAAGGTAATCCCCCCCATGGGTAAGGCTGCCCCCTTGATGGCCCGTAAACAGCAATAGCCCACCCAATAGCAACAGCAAAGCACTAAAAATGCGGGGTGCATTTGGCGCGTTGGTGCTTAAAATCCAACTCCGAAAAAAGTACAAAACCCCACTCAGTCCGGCCACTGCCCAGCCTCCCCATTGATGCAACGAGAGGTCTTGCGGTGCATAATCGCCACTTAAAGACAACAAATAGCCGGTACCGCAACTGACTGTCGCCGCCCCAAAGCCCAACAACAAGGTCAGTTGTACCGCCGACCGAAAGTGTACATACGCAGGGCGATAGGCCAATACATCCAGCAAAATGGCGATCAAAATAAAGCCGATCGGCAAATGCACCAGCAGTGGATGCAGGTGCCCGATTAAAGTGGTCATGTTTAGCAACAGCATTGAACGTTTTTAGTGCTTTAATTTAGGAAAATATTGCAGCTTCGCTGCTTTTTTTTTCCACCACCTAAGACCTGTCAATTACCCACAAAACCGCACATTGAATGCGAATTAGTGCTTTTCTATCCTGACCTAAAGGTAGAGGAGATTGGTTCAAATCACAAATGTCAAACTGCAACGACAAATCGCGTAGCGATGACACATTTGTAGCGGCGGGTGTTAACCCGCCGTTTCAACGCAATATCAAAATTGGAGTGCCGTAGGTACGACATTCTTTGGTTCAAAATGGGTCGTACCTACGGCACTCCAACCACCAGGTTACACCAATGACGGCGGGCTTACACCCGCCGCTACAATTGCACCATCGCTACGCGATTAGATTTTCGGAAGCTAAAAGTTTGTTCAACATATTTGATTTTGGTCTTCAGCTTTTCTTAGAATCAATTTTACCAGCCTTTAACAGTTCTAATGCCTGAATTTCAAATACAAATCTGATTTAGTAATTTGTGGGTAATTGACAGGTCTGAGGTGTCTGAGGTGGTGAAAAAACCAAGCAGCGAAGCTGCGTCATCATGAGAAAAAGAACAGCAATTAAAAAAATGCAACCAATGCATGCCTACTTCCTACCCTCAAGCGTGCCAAAAACTCCAACTCTGCCCGGTACAATTCCACTGCCTCCTGCATCCCGACAGCTTGCAACTGAAACCTGTTGCCCGGCCCCAACTGCGCCAAGCGCGGCCAATCGGCCTGGATCACCTGCCCCAGCAGCGGATACCCCCCCGTAGTCTGGTGATCGGCCATCAACACAATGGGCTGGCCATTGGGTGGCAACTGGATACTGCCCCGCGTAAGCCCCGCTGATAACAAACTCTCCTGGCTTGAAAGCTGCAACCCCTCCCCTTCCAGTCGATACCCCATGCGGTCGCTGGCATTGCCGATGCGCCAGGACTGGGTGAGCAATTGCTCCCTGCTGTCGGGCAACAACTGTGCGTAATGTTGCCCTGGCAGAAAACGAATCGGGTCTTGTGGCGCATAAAAGCGATCCACCTGAGTGTGGAATTTAGTAATTTTCAGCCCTTGTACTACTCCTTCCAAAAAGGACTTCCTCAGGGGGATCACATCTCCTTTTTGGAGCGATCTGCCCTGCCAGCCGCCGGATTGGGCTTTCAGATTGGTGCTTTGACTATTGAGCCAGGGCGCAATGTCCAGCCCTCCTTGTATGCTCAGGTAAGCGTATTGGCCCCAGTATTTATGCTGAAATTGTAATTCAGTGCCTGCCTCCACCCAGATTGGCGTATAGCGGGGCAAAGCTCGATCGCCAATTTTTGCCCCAAAATCGGCGCCGCTCAGGGTGATCAGGGCAGGTGTCAAAAAACGAAGTGCAGGTGCCGGAAAGCACATTTCCAATGCAGCGGTATGGGCAGGATTTCCCAACAGCATATTGGCAGCCTCTAAGGCCAGCTGATCCATCGCGCCAGAACGGTTGATGCCGTATTGGGCATACCCTGGTCGGCCCAGATCTTGTACCGTGCTTAGCCAGCCTTTACTCGCGATCAGTATACTCATTTTGGGTCAAAAATTCGGATTCGGAAATGGGGTAAAATCGTACTTCATCGCCCATGTGGAGCCGTACGGGAGGATCCTTTTCGGGCGTAAACATGCGCCAGGGCGTACGCCCAATCAATTGCCATCCTCCAGGGGATTCCAGGGGGTAAATGCCCGTTTGAGCACCCGCAATGCCCACACTGCCCGCCGGAATACGGGTGCGCGGATTTGCTTTGCGGGGGGTTGCCAAATGGGGTGGCAACTTGCCCATGTAGGCAAAACCGGGCAAAAAGCCAATCATGTAGACCAAGTAAGTCTGTGCGCAGTACTCCTGAATGAAAGTTGCTGCGGTGCAGTTTTTTAGCGCCGCCAATTCCTCTAGATCGGGGGCAAAAGAGTGGGCAAAACAGACCGGAATTTGGATTTTACGCAGTGAAAGTTCTGCCGCTTCGCCAGGATTTTCTTGCAAGATCGGTTCCAACCAGTCTTTTACCAATTCAAATGGCAGGTGTCGGGGAAATTTTTTTAGCAAAAAATCTACATCAAACAAAAGTGCCAAACTGCTGTATGCCGGTACCAGATCGATTATCCCGGGCAATGGTACCTTCTGCAGCCGTTGCCAACAAGCACAGACCTGTTGCTGGATAGCAGAATCCAGGCTGTTGCCCCACTCGATGAGGAGACCCTGATCGCCCAATGGTAATATTTGTGGCTGCATAACTATTGAATAAAAACTTCCCCTCGACACTCCCTCCGATTGGCAATGCTGTACCCCTTGATTGGAGCCTTCGGCTCTGTAGCGGGAGCTCAATGGGAACGTACGATGACGCGGATTTGGCGGATTTACGCGGATTTTATCCCGCCTTTGGCGTGATGAAGCAGCTACAAGTTTTCACGAACTTCGTTGGTGGCCTTAATTTGTGAAAATTTGTGAAAATTTGTGGCTAAAGAACCCTTTGCCGAAGGCAAAAGCAAATCCGCGTAAATCCGCCAAATCCGCGTCATCGCGTTCCCATAATTGTCGCTTTTGCATTTCTTCATTGTTCCTTAGGGACAAAGATATATACCGATTGCAAAAAAAGATCGACCTTTCCTTTACTCCTTGGCAACAAGATGATATTTTTGCATCCGTTTATCAAGTCAAATAACTAAACACGATATGGGTCGCGCGTTTGAATTCAGAAAAGGTCGTAAGCTAAAGCGCTGGGCCAGTATGGCCAAAATCTTCACCAAAGTAAACCGGGACGTTACGATTGCGGTAAAAGAGGCAGGGCCTGACCCAGAGACCAACGCCAAGTTGCGGATTGCCATCCAAAACGCCAAAGCCCTCAACGTACCCAAAGACAACGTAGATCGCGCCATCCAAAAGGCAATGGGCAAGGATGCTGCCGACTATAAAGAGATCGTATACGAGGGCAACGGCCCACACAAAGTGGCCTTCATCGTAGAGACGGCTACCGACAACCTCAACCGCACCGTGGCCAACGTGCGCAGCTACTTCGCAAAATACGGCGGCACCCTGGCCAGCTCGGGCAGCCATGATTTCATCTTTTCGCACGACAGCGTATTCAAAATCAAAGCCGAAGGCATCGATATCGAAGAACTGGAACTGGACTTGATCGACCATGGCCTAGAGGAACTTTTTCCCGAAGATGATTGTATCGTCATCTACGCAGGCTTCAAAAGTTTCGGCGCCATTCAAAAAGCCCTCGAAGACCGGGGCGTAGAACTGGTAAGCGCCGAATTTGAACGCAACCCCAATGTCAGCAAAGAATTGACCGAGGAACAAAAAGTCGATGTGGAAAAACTGATCGACAAACTGGAAGAAGACGAAGATGTAGTCAATATTTTCCACAATATGGTGCTGTAAGACTTGTCCTTTGTGGCAGGTTTCGCTATATTTGCATTCTTTTTTGGTCCCTTAGCTCAGTGGTTAGAGCGTCTGACTCATAATCAGGGGGTCGTAGGTTCAAATCCTACAGGGACCACATTTCAAGCCTTATTTCGCGGAATAACCGGGGAGTAAGGCTTTTTTGTTGCTGATTAGGAATGAATGGATTAGTGAGCTGGTAGCTAAAGTGGCCTAGGCAAGGGCTTCACTTATAAAAGTACTTATTCGTTGGCAATCAGTTGGTAAGGATTTGCAATGGACTGAACGCTCAAAAGTTGGGAAAAGTTGGTTTTGATCACGTCAAGGATTTCCTTTAAAAAATTTTTAAACTTTGTTGAAAGATTACACTTTATATTCGTCAATCAAAACGAGATTTTTTAAACGAGACTTAACTCCACAATCTTCAACACCTATGTCATTACGCAAAAAAATCCTCCTTGGCATCCTGCTTGTTTTGGTCATTGCCATCGGCTATGTTGGTCCTTACTACTACCAATACGCTCAAATTGGGGCGGCCTATAATGCCAAAACGGTGTGCTCTTGTGTGTTTGTTTCGGGACGCAGTTTGGCCTCGGTAGAAAAAGAAGATTTGTACGCCATTCCTTACGGCACCCAAACCATAGACCGCAAAGCCCACACGGCTACGGCCAGTTTGTTTGGTTTGGTGTCACAAACGGCCCTGTACCGCCCTGGATTGGGTTGTACCTTGGTCAACTCATCAACGGCGCAGGAACTCAAAGCGCAGACCAAACTGGATTTTACCGCAAAAACAATTCAAGAGTTACCCGATTCTACCTTGCCCGCAGGCCAACGCCAAACCCTGGCAAAGACCCTCGATTGGGCTTTTGCCGAGCCAGACACCAGTTTCCCGGTGCTGACCCGTGCAGTGGTTGTCCTGCACCGTGGTAAAGTAGTAGCCGAACGCTATGCGCCCGGCATCAGTCGCACTACCCCGCTGCTGGGTTGGTCGATGACCAAAAGCGTGACCAATGCCATGATTGGCCTCTTGGTCAAGGATGGAAAACTCAAGGTAGATGCCCAAGCCCCGATTGCAGAATGGAAAAACGACGAACGGAAAGCGATCAAACTCGACAACTTGTTGCGCATGAACAGTGGCCTGGATTTTGAAGAAAACTACAGCAACGTGAGTGATGCCACCAAAATGTTGTTCCGGGTACCCAATGCAGGGCAATATGCGCTGCAATCCAAAATGCGGGCCAAGCCAGGGCGTGAATGGTATTACTCCAGCGGCACGACCAATATTTTACAAGAAATCATTCGCCGCCAATTCAAAAGCCTGGATGATTACCTGGCTTTTCCGCACCAGCGTTTGTTCAACAAGCTGGGCATGAGTACCGCCATACTCGAACCCGATCCCTCGGGCAATTACGTGGGGTCTTCTTTTATGTTTGCTTCAGCGCGGGATTGGGCCAAGTTTGGTCAGTTGTATTTGCAAGACGGCGTTTGGAAGGGCGAACAGATTCTCCCCAAAGGTTGGGCGGCCTATTCTGCCAAAGAGACTCCGCATTCGGATGGCTACTACGCCGCTCAGTTCTGGATCGGCTACCGCAAAGACGGCATGCCCGCTGATCTGTTTTATGCCGATGGTTTTGAAGGCCAACGGGTGCTGATCGTGCCTTCCAAGCAATTGGTTGTGGTGCGACTGGGCTGTACCGGCTACAACAATTTTGAGGACAAGCGCTTTTTTGAGGAGGTTTTGGGGGCGTTTTAGCCTCATTTAAAAATTCCCTCCACATTTAACTCAATACTCGTCACCGGATCTTGTAAAAGTCCACTTGTAAAAGTCAAAATGCGATTATCTGGCAACAAAATATGGATGCTGCGTAGTGTTGGGATCACCACCCAAGCCGATTGAACGCCTGAGGGGAAGTAATCTTTGTATATTTTGTCAGTTACGTCGGTAAGTGCCTGTTTCGGAGAAATGATTTCAATGGTCGTTATTGGTGGGATACTCAGTCTGATTTCATCATTGGTCCAATCATACTCCATTAATGGGAAAATAGAAATATCTGGTGTATATTTTTCTTTGAATTGGAGGCTGATTTGCGGCAGAATATCGTAATGATCTTCATATCGGGTCATTAGGGTGCTGGTAATACGGCCCTCCACTCGGGAATGATTCTTACTGGACATTGGTTTGTCTATTTCGTATTCTAGAAATTCAGTAGTTTCCATCGGTCTCTTTTTGTAGCAAAATACTGTCTTTTGAAAAATTATGCAAGTTTTGATCGAGTTGTTTTAGTGCCCGATCACATAGCGACCACTGCTAAATTCCACCCCATACTTTGGCACCATCTTCTTTTCCTCAAAAAAATCATACGCCTCGGCCAGATTCTCCCAAAAAGGCATCAACTGAGGGCTGTTGTGCGCCAGTAGGTTCGTCTTATTTTCTGCCGTCATTCTACATGGGAAAATGTGCACAGGAATTTGCTCCTGCCCCGCCGTTTTGGCATCCAGAGCAAGAAGGTACACTTCCCGAATCAAGGCATCCGTCAGCGGAATACACCCTACCGATACACACGCCCCGTGGATGTAAATTTCGCCACCTGGCTTCTTCCGATCTGAAAGCACCCGATCCGAAGCGTTGGGATAATTGATGCCCAGCGAGAGGTGGTAATTGCTCTTGGGGTTGAACACCTCGATCCAGTATAAGCCTTCTGGTACTTGCAAATCGCCCTCTTTGCGCTTGGGGCCCAATACCCCCGGCACCGTACAAATCGGATAAGTGCGAAACAAGCGAAACTGCACGGAATCCTGCACCCATACCTCCAACTCTTGTTCGGATTTGAAGGCGCGGATAAAGATGGGCGCCCCCGATTTGAGTCCCTTTTGGGTCAAATCTTGGATGAGTTTTTCGCCTACCAATTCGCGGGCATGGGCTACTCTATCGCCTTCGAAGAATTCGCTGATGCTGCTGGTATTCACCTGGCCGCTACAGTTGAGGTTGTTCAGCATGAGTAAAAGGAGTAGAGTGTGATGAAGGAGTTTTCGCATGGGGAAATAGATTTGCGTATATAACGTCAATTTTTATCCGCGATTTATCGATTTTAAAAATATCATTTGCAAGTTTGATTTATTTTTTGGCTGATTTGGTTTCAGCACTTAATACTCGTCCAATCACCATATTTTGATCATAAAAATTTCCATCTAATGAAAAAATTGATACCAATCTTTATTTCGACTTTCGTGTTGCTCCTATCAGTAGCTTGTCAAAGAGACCGAAATACCAGTACCTTCAGTACCTTCATTGATGACGTAAAACGTACCGTCAGCTACAACTACAACAGCAATGGAGAATTCATAGACTTGAAATATTCAGGAGACATCGTATTTAATGAAGAGGAAACCGCGATTCAAAGTCTCTCTCCTAGAGCTTACTTAGACTATCGCAAAAATGGGCTAAAGCTCAGTGTAGAAAGCAATGCCCAAGGAAAGATTACCTACATATTGTCTGAGCAGGGCAACACGATTGACCCCAATAGCGCGGAAGGCAAAAAAATTATTGCCACAATTGTCAATGAGATGATTCTTAATGGCATTGATGCAAAAGGAAGTGTAATACGCTTGTACAAAAAGGGAGGCAGCGAGGCCGTCTTCATGCGGGTAGAAAAACTGAGCAGTGATTATGCCAAAGGCATTTACCTGGATTACTTATTAAAAAATCAGGCCGCAACCGCTGCTGAATTGACCTCCATCGCTCAAAAAACAGGTAACCTCATCGATTCTGATTTTGAAAAAGCCCAACTGTTGAGGAATTATACTGTCGCGTTTTTGAAATATCCAGAATCGGCCAAGGCTTATTTTGAGGCAGCAAGCAGCATCGACTCGGATTTTGAAAAAGCCAATGTGCTCCAGGCTGTGGTTAAACAAGGGAATTTGGATGAAATCGCCTTTGAGTCGTTCCTGAATGTGGTTGATAACATCGATTCTGATTTTGAAAAAGGCCAGGTATTAAAGGCAATCCTCCAAAAATCTGCTCCAGCTGCACATAATTTTAATCAACTCCTGAGTGTTGTCGGGCGAATGGATTCCGATTTTGAAAAAGCCAATGTACTTGAGGCCCTTTTTGAAAAAGACATCCCCCAAAGTGCTGAATTCGACAAACTGGTTAGCACCTTGGGCAACATTGACTCTGATTACGAAGCATCTAGAGTTCTACAGTTATTGGCTTCCCAAAACCTGAAATCTGAAACGCAATGGATCAGTTTGATCAACGCGGCCAGTGGCATTGAGTCTGAATATGAAAAAAGTAATGTTTTGTTGCAAGTGGCGGCCAAAATGATTAGAAATGAGCGTACCGAAAAGGCTTATCGGAATGCAGCCAAAACGATATCTTCTGATTATGAATACGGCCAGGTAATGCGGGCGCTGGACTGACATGGTCAATAGCGCTAGTGCGGAATCCGACGGAGGGGTTGAAGTCGGAGTGAGGTGCGACTGAATATTTTTGTGTGTATTTTTCTTTTTACTCAGCGTATTGAGTAATTTTACTCAACATACTGAGTAAAATGAAAAATACATTCCAACGATCTCATTTTGAGACACTTAAAAAAAGAATTAAAGAGCCGCGTCGGTTTATTCAGGTATTGGTGGGGCCACGGCAGGTAGGCAAAACCACGCTTGCACTGCAATTGGTGGAATCATTGGGCATACCTTATCATTTTGCGGCTGCAGATGGCGTTCCGGCTGGGGAAAGCCCCTGGCTAGAGCAGCAATGGAATCTGGCAAGACTGACTCAACAACAACAAGGGAGCGATTTTTTACTGGTGATCGACGAAGTTCAAAAAATTGGACGTTGGAGTGAAATCGTTAAAAAATGCTGGGATGAAGACACCCGAAAAGGAACACCCATCAAAATTTTACTTTTAGGTTCTTCCCGGCTTTTGTTGCAGCAAGGCCTTACCGAGTCGTTGGCAGGTCGCTTCGAATTGATTCATTTGGGGCATTGGACTTTTCCAGAAATGCAAGCAGCGTTTGGATTCAGTTTGCAGCAGTACATCTGGTTTGGTGGTTATCCTGGAGCGGCAAGCCTGATCGAAGAAGAAGACCGCTGGAAACGCTACGTCCGAGAAGCACTGATTGAAACCAGTATTTCTAAAGACATTTTAATGCTGACCAGGGTGGATAAACCTGCCTTGATGAAGCAATTGTTTGAATTGGGTTGCCATTTCTCAGGCCAGATTCTATCCTTTAATAAAATGCTGGGACAGTTGCTGGATGCGGGAAATACGGTTACGCTGGCCCATTATTTGAATTTACTGGACACCGCCAATCTACTGGGTGGTTTGGAAAAATATTCTCCCAATTTAATTCGCAAGCGTTCTTCAAGTCCGAAGTTTATGGTTTACAATACCGCCTTGATTAGCGCGCATAGCCAAGTGTATTTTTCAGAAGCAGTCCTTCGTCCGAACGAATGGGGAAGGATAGCAGAATCCGCAATTGGGGCGCATTTGCTGAATTGCTTACCTGATGATACTTACAAGCTATACTACTGGAATCATGCAGAAAGTGAAATTGATTTTGTTTTAGAAAAAAATGGTCAGGTGATTGGACTGGAAGTAAAAAGTGGTAAAGTGCAACATTCACCCAGTATTGGAGCGTTCCAAAAAGCTTTTCCTGATGCCAAGATGTTATTGATTGGAGAATCGGGAATACCCATTGAGGCTTTTTTGTCGATGAAACCGGAGCAGGTTTTTTCGATTTAGTACAGCTAAAATTGAAGCCTTGATGCTGGAAATGAAAAAGGATAAGAAAATTTACCATTTTTTCCTCCCCAGGCAACCCTTTGCCTTCAAATCCCATTATCCCTGTAAAACCAACACTTGATTACCCAAGCCATCATTGAACAATGCCAAAACGGTGAAACTTCGGCCCAACGGAAGGTCTTTGCGGCCTATGGTGAGCTGTTGTTCAAGGTGGCTTGGCGCTACCTACATGAGCGGATGGCCGCAGAAGACGCCGTAGCCCAAGCTTTCGCCAAAGCGTTCCAACAAATGGCCAAGTGCCAATTCGAATCTGTGGCTAAACTGGAAGCCTGGCTCCGCCGCATTGTTGTCAATGAAGCTTTGGGTATTCTACGCGAACAAAAACGTTGGAATTGGACTGAGTTACAGGAAATACAAGACCAAGCCAGCGAATGGGATGACCAATTGAGTGAGCTAAGTGTGGCAGAAATACTGCAGTTGATCGCCAGTTTACCTCCTGGTTACCGTGCTGTATTTAACCTCGCAATGATTGAAGGTTACAGCCACTCGGAAATTGCGCAACTATTGAACATCAGCGAAGGCACTTCTAAATCCCAACTCAGCAAAGCGAGGTCTTTTTTGCAAAAAAAACTCAGTAATCTCTATCGGCATGACTACCAAAAATAATCGCCCCTCCAGACTCGCCCAAACCCTGGAAAGTCCAGGGGCGGATCAGTGGTATCCGGTATGGGAGGAAGAAAAAATGTGGGATAAAGTCAGTGAGCTATCGGCATCGACAACAAATTCGAGGCGAAGAAAATATGGTTTTTGGATCATCTTACTAGGCTTATGTTGGAGTGCCTCAGGGACAGATCGTGTGGCTGATGCCCAGAAAAGTCGAGCAGTAGAGCCACTAAAAACAGCCCCAGTTGCGCGTATCGAATTGCCGTCAAAACAAAAAATTGTACCTGTTGACATCCAAATGCTCAGGCGTATGTCGGACAAAAAAATAGCTTTGCCGCATTCGCAACCAAGTGCAACTGTCGACTCCTTTTTGCTAGACTCGTTGGTTGATGAAGCACTAGCCATCGAAACAAACCTCAGTCCTTTGCCCCAAATTGGTCATTTGGCATGGGTTCGGCAGGTTTACCCCACCACGCTATCCCCTGTTCAACTACCACCCAAACCCTGGCGCAAAAAACACAGCACGCTTTATACCTTAAGAGTACCCGAGACGCCCTATGACTGGGATTTGAAAGAAGGTTTTGTCAGGCGACTGGAACAGCAAGTTAAATCTGTTCCGGCACCCCATAATGGCTGGATGGCTTTCCAGTTACATTGGGAATCGGGTACTGCTTTTACCTTGACACACCATTCACGCGACACACTAAACCTCCAGGATACTGAAATCCATTTGCGCACTAAAAACCACTAAATCACTCCATATGAAAGTTGTCATCATGGCATTCACAATGCTACTGGGTACCTATTGCCTCGCTCAAAACGACTACTATCGGGATTCACTACAAATCGAGATTGGTAGCAAGGCTAGAATTCTCTTTCAGGCCAAAGAAAAGGCCGACTTTGAACTCATCAAGCGTTATGATTTGAATAAGCTGTTTGAGGAGTTGTTGCTGCGCGCAGCCACTGGAGACACTGCGGCAACTGACATGATCAGCTTATTGGAAAGTAAAAAGTTTGCCAATACTCAAGCATTTAGTGCCCCAGCAAAAAACGTAAAAGAGATTTTCCTGCGGTTCAATTATGGTATTTACGCTGGTTTTGCTCTTGGCCAAAACATCCAATTACCCCTGACTACACACTCCTATACCATTGACGAATTACAAGGACGTATCCTCTTGGAACATCGAGGCACTTTACAATTGGCACCTGCACTGCTTACCTTGGGGCTCAGCGTTGATGGTGGGATTTTACTCAAGAGTCGCCCACGTATGATTACAGAATTCAAGTTGAGTTTGGGATATGAACGGACAGATTTTCAAAAGAGTTTTTCCAGAAGTATCCAGTACGCTTTTGAAGGCACCCGTGAGCTCAATGAATTAGAAACCAAAGTCCTTGGTCTTTACTACGATAAAATCGCCGGTGGGTCAAACATCGGGAACTCCAATAACTACCAGCAGTTTTCCCAATTTTACCTTCAATTCATGCCACAAATCGAGCTACAAAATGAACAAAACAAACCAACGTGGCGGCTTGGACTAGGCATACGTGGAATTGCAAACATACAGGGTCCAGGTAGAAGCTTCCAGTGGCTGAGTATTCTTGACCACCCCACCAGACCACAAGTCATCACTACACCCGCTACACTTATCTCCAACCCCTATCTTTGGGGTGCAGTTGGTCGATTGAGTTACAAAGCAATAGGTATTTCTATTCATTATACCCCCAGGGCTTTAAGTATTTTTAACTCGGATTCTACAGAAGGTGTAGACCGTTCGGCATCAACCCAGTATTTCAACAGTTGGGTATTTGGCCTAAGGTGGGGCATTTTCTGACACTAATGCTTTTGTGCCAGCAGCCGAATCACCGCCGCTTTCCCCTGATGATAGGCCCCTTCATCCAGTTCCACTTCTTTTTCCTCCAACATCACGATGTTGAGCTCCGCAAAATCCTCCCGGAGCTCGGCCGGTGCAAAAAGCATTTGTGGATCGCGGGGGCCGCCGGAGTTAAACTGGATTTGGTTTTTGTTAAACCCTTCCAGAATCAGCAGTCCGCCAGGCTTGAGAAAGGGCAGTAAATGCTGGTGGCCGACTCGGCGCAGCGGTTCCGGCAAATGGGCGAAGACCAGCGCAATGGCATCAAACGAAGCAAGTGGATAGCTTAGCCCCAACCAATCGCCAATCTGATACTGAATGCTCACCCCTTTCTGTTCGGCCAGGTTCATGGCTTTGGTACAGCCAGCGTCACTTTGGTCAAAAGCTTCAACCTCCCAGCCCAATTCGGCGGCGAATACTGCATTGCGGCCTTCACCTTCACAGGGGAGTAATAATTTCCCTGGTTTTAGTTGCGCCAATTGCCCGGCAAAAAAGGCATTGGGTTTTTCACCATAAATGTATTCAGGCGCAGAAAAACGTTCGTCCCAGAATGATTTCATCATAAAATTAAAAGTCCTATTTGGTAAAAAAAGTAATGCTCCACATGCCTCGCCAATCTCCGTCTACATAGCCAATGGCTTGGTCTTGTGGGTAAAGTTGTTTGATGGTGGTATAGTGTTGTTCGTTGAGGGTTTCCCCGAGTTTGCCGTGGCATTTGAGGCAAGATTGAGCCATGAAGATTGGCATTGCAAAAGCAACCCGCTTTTGATCCAGTTTTTTGACCATTGGCGCAGGTTTTTTGCCTTCAGCAAGCAAGATTTGGTACGCTTCCAGTACTTCCTTTTCCCAACCCTGGGCAAGATCCTGCCTATTGCGTACTTTCAAACTGGTGCGCCTAATTTTGGCTTGATGCGCATTGGAGAGGCTATCAATCAAAGGCAAAGCCGCAACATTGCAGTATTTGACAGCATGAGGTACGCCGCCTTGCTCTATAGCCGCCATCAAACGACCACTCAGAGCAGCAAAGGATTGTTGAGCCAACATTTGCCCCTTTTGGAGGTAATCCTTTTGCTCTTTTTCACTAAGCTCAACTGTTTTTTGGGTAGTTGTGCAAGCGCTGAGTAAGAGCAGAAAGGTGCTGCCTGCGAAGACCCAAAATTTGAATGTGCGAGATGCGGCCATGAGGGATTGATTTATTGGCTCAAAGCTTGCGCTTTTGGGGTTTAGTTTTGGTGATGTGGATCACATCCACAGGTGGTTTTTCTCAGGGTCTTCCCACGAATAAATTCGCGGGTTGGGATCATAGGTAGCCTCCCACGGATAAATCCATGGGTTGGCGGGGTAATCGTGGGAATAAAGGGCCATGGATGGGAATCAAAATCATACCCATCCCCAAACCCGCTAGCCCAAATCTTATCCACTAACCTCCAAGGCATAACGCTGGAGCCATACTCTTAATTATTTTTGTCTTAATTTGGCTTTTAAACCAACAACGATGGATACCATATTGTATCCTGATTTTTTGGAAGACATCACAAGCTTTCAAGCTGCTTCCGATTTTTGGCAAGTAAAGCTTGAATCATTTTATTATTGGCTTTATCGTATTCCTAATTCCCTGTTTCCGACTATGATCCATATCACAAAACCGCCACACCCTTTTTTGCAATCCTATATCAAGTCCTATTGGTATCTAGACGCACCTTTTTCTAATCCTGGATTGCAAACAACGGTGATGCCAGAACATGCCCTCTATTTTTACCCAAAAGCCAAAGTACGCGCAGATTATGCCGATAATACCACTAAACTTCATTCAACCATCATTTGTATTCCCAACCAAGACCTACCGATTATGTCGTGGAATGGGCATTATGTGATGCTAAAGGTGCTGTTTCACCCTACTGGATTTTTTCGTCTTTTTGGCATACCTATGTCTAGTTTTGGGAGCCGAGCAATAGAAACCATTGAGGTTTTTGGCTCGGAATTCAAAGAGCTGTATGAGCGGATTGAAGAGTCAGCGGGCTTTGAGCAAATGAAGAGCCTGCTAGATGCATTTTTTTTGAAAAAAGCGCAAACACCACTAAAGGATACCTTGGCTATTGATGCTGCTATTCACTCCATGTTGGAATTGACTGTATTTTCTTCAGTGGATGAAGCGGCCAAAAACGCCTATTTGAGTACTCGGCAATTTGAGCGCAATTTTATCGAGCGGGTAGGCATACTTCCCAAACGATTTAGTCGGATAGTGCGGTTTAGTCAGGCAATGAAACTAAAACAGGAACACCCTGAATACAGTTGGATGACCATCGCTTACGAATGTGGTTACCATGACCATATGCACTTACTCAGAGATTTTAAACATTTCACCTCCAAAGTTCCTTCAAATTTTGATTTTGAACAAGCGCTTATTTACTAGGGCTTGTTATCATGAAAAATCAGAATGTCGTTTTTTTACTAAGTACTTTTCAAGGTAGGGTTGTAGGTTTGTCAAACAAATTCTAAAGCAAAATATGATGCACCCAACCCAAATTTCTCTATTGAAGCGAGCTGCCGTTGCCTATGGAATTGCCGGTTTTTGCTTACTCTGTTTTGGTTTCCCCTTTTGGTTTTTACACGCTGTTGATGAGCCCATTAAGGGGCATCTGATTGCGCCGTTCTTATTTATTGGCAACGCGCGCAAGAATTAAAATTAGCACAAGCATAAACTATGAAAAAAATCTTTTACCCAATCCAAACGATTGCCCTTTACCTCATTCTGCTCATTGCTGGCGGTTATGGTGGACTTCACGTTTCTGGCCTTTTGGATCCATCCGTATTTGGTGTCATTAATCCAGCCGGAGATTTAATGCCTCCTGAAACTTTTGCCGCTGCTTGGCAATGGACGGATGGCTTTATGCGGGTTCGCATGGGAATTTGTGGACCCATCATTATGTATGGTTACATCATTACCCTGATCCTTTTTGTGCGCGAATGGCGGAGTCCCGTTTTTTGGCTACTTTTAGCGGCTTTTGGTTTGTTTATGGCCGATGTCGTATTAACAGGTACGCAGCAAATGCCCATAAATCAATACATCCAGAGTTTGGATGTTAAACATTTGAACGCTGCCGATCTCAAAAAGATTAGCAGCTTGAACCGACAGCTGATTCAAAATTTCAAAAGCCGGGAGTGGTTTTCGCTACTCGGATTTGCATTGGTGGCTTTAACGCCTTTTTTATGGGGGAGAAGAAAAGTTAGCTAATTTCCACCCGCTAGCCTAAATCATCCCGGTCATTTTAGCCAATTGAACCAACGCGGTTGTATCCCTTGCACCCAATCGATGAATCATGTTGCTGCGGTGGTTGCCAACGGTATTGACACTGATGAATAATCTTTGGGCAATCTTTTTTGTGTCCAGATCTTCCGCAATCAATAAGAGCACTTCTTTTTCTCTTGTAGACAATAAATCGCGTTTGGAAGAATCTTTTGAACCAGAATGAAAGGTTTGAACCAGTTCGCTGTTTTGTCCGTAAGAAATTCTAATCCAATAATTTGTGAAATCTTTTTTAATGAGGTGCTGGATGTTTTGGATGTAATTGAGCGTATATCTAAAATTCCGATTTTCATCTACTTGTACCGGAATCCCCTGTGAAAACAAACGGATTTGTTTGTCATCTGCACGGATAAACCGCATACAACAGTGGTGAACCTTCATATTCACACGTTCTTCATAAGGTATTTTGGGGAAAATATCGGCTAACCAGTTCACCGATTCATAAGGAAAGGCAGCATAATCTTTGTGCAAGATGCTTAAGATGTTTTTCATCTGTTCATCTTTGGTTTCATTCGGTAGCAAACCCCAGAATTCTTCCTGACCAACCTCCAATTCAGGCAAATAGGTTCTGTGATTAAATATAGTGAGTATGGTATCTGTTCCCTTCACTCCCTGGAGCAGAAATGTTAACTCTTGCAAGTGTTTCTGCTTGTTTCCCAAGGCTTCATCTCTGAAAATCAAATCTGATAATTGTACGACACGGTCATAAATGGCTTCTGCTTTGCGAAGGCCAAGTAGGTTTTGGGAAAGGGTAGTCTGATTCATAAAAACAGCACTTTGGTTTTCGAAAGATGTTAATTTAATAAATTTTAGCTTGTGTTCTTAATAAAATAGCGATTGTCACTATTGCCTACCCTTATGCGACATTCTAACTTTGTCCTATCATTAAAACATTCACTCATTTAAATCAAATTCAAATCCAATGATCTATCCAAAAGAAAGGGACACCTGCGAATTGGTGATCGGTTTACGAAACAAGTGCGAAGGAGCTTTTTCTACTTTGTATGATAACTACGCGACATCTCTTTTGGGGGTTACGTATAAAATAGTGAATAATAAACCCGCTTCTGAAGAGATTTTACAAGACGTTTTTGTCAAGGTATGGAAGCATATTCATACCTACGACATCGAGAAAGGCAGTTTATTCACGTGGATGGTCAACATCACCCGCAATACCTGTAAAGACTATTTTCGGAGTAGGCATTATCACTATGAAACATTGATCACGCAAGAGGAATTAGACCATATCCCAAGTAAATTTATCCCTCTTACGACAAATCATAAAGAGATAAGTATTGACTTAGAACTACTTATGAAAAAACTAGACCCTAAACTCAAAGACATTATAGATCTCGTCTATATTTATGGCTACAGCCAGGTGCAAGTATCTGAAAAATTGCAATTGCCATTGGGTACGGTCAAAACAAGAAGCAATGCGGCATTGAAGCGGTTGAGGTACATTTATACGGTTTAAGCTCAATAAATCCATACCCACACCAGCGGAGCAAAATATCCTGTATTGTATTCACTCCTCAACAATCTCCGCTTCAAACAAGCTTTGCAGGTCCGCTTTGGATTGTGTGCTTTCATATTTAAAGGCAAGCATCATCACTACATAAAACAGCACTAACATTCCAAGAGGAATTAAAGTCATTGGGTCAAAATGAGTACTACCAAAGGCTTGGGATAAAAAGGCGACACCAACAGTTCCCACAATCCCGCTCCAAATGCATAGAAAAATAATCACTGCCACATGTAGCCTCATTTTTACCTTGATCAAACTTCCGTCAAAGGTATCTTCAATGTTTCCGCTGATTCTTGGCAAAAATGAGTTTCGGTAGCTGATGATTCTTGAAATGTTGAAGCTGTTTCCAACTACTTTGCCTTGATAGGGTTTTGTCTCGCGCCGCTGAAACAGCCCGAATCGAAATGCTCTTTCAGGTTCAACGCTGTCTTTGAGCCGTTGAATGAGTTCTGTTGCTTTTAATTTTGATTGGAAGGAGATGTCTTCTGCTGGCAAATATTTCATAGTTGATGGTTTCTTGTTTAAAATATGGATCATTTCGGATTTTGAAAGCCCAACCGATTTTGGCTTTTCAATTCGCGGATTAGACTTAAATCAGCGAAGAATCAGGAACATTGAAGCATTTTTGTCTATGCTGCCGGGATAGATCTTTTCGATTCAGGTGAGTTGCAAAAGAATTTTGAGTTTATTATCCAACTCTGTCAACTCATTTGAAGTAAGATTACCTAGAAGTCCTTTAGCCAAGGATCTGTCCAAAGTAGCAATTTTGCTTGTACGAATTAAGGACTGCTTATTTAGTCTATTTATTGGATTTGGCGTAAGTAAAACATCTGTCGCCTCTTGCCAGCCCGTTTGTGTAGTAACAAAACAGACGGTGAAATCAAGGCTGTTATCAAAAATGACAACTGCAGGCCTGAGTTTGTTGCCACTCAAGTCTGTAAATGGAAATTTGATGAGTAAAATATCCCCCTTAGCCATTGTAAACTTCCTTCAAGTCACTTACTGTATATAAATCTTCTTCCTGATTCAAGAAGTCAAACGTTTGACCTTCTGAAGCCAATTGTTGGATGCCCTGAGTGAGCATTTGTTCTTCATAGCGTTTTATGATAAAGTCTACAAAGTCAACTATTTCCTCTGCCTTGTTTAAGGGAAGTTGGTTGATGGCATGAATGGTTCGTTCAATAATGGTTTGTTTTGTCATGGTTCAATAATTTTATCCAAAGTTAAGAATATCCGAGACTATTACTACTGAATTGGCCGTCCAGTATACTTTCTTTCCCGCCGTGATTTCATGAATTACAACACCTGATGAGCAGGAACGCCCAAGTCTTATTCCCTACCTTCCAAGGCATGACGCTGGTGCGTGGTCTCACTTCTCCAACCGCCCAATCATCTTTCTCAATTCCTTCAACTCCTCTTTAATCTCTTGCAAATCACTTTTGATTTCAGCAATATCATTTCCAACAACTGATTCCAGGTGTTGATTCAGGGAGGTGACACCGTATTCCGTTCCAAGCAGTTCCACAATGCGCTTAAAGGTTTTTTCATTGCCGCCATTCAAGGCTTTACTGACAGAAGCCTGGGTTAAATCCAGCTTTTCACCCAATTGCGCTTGGTCGATGTTGAGAGACTTCATCACCGCCTTGACTTGATGATAGATGGAAGAATCGATATTTTTTTCTAACGCCATTTGAATTTTTTACAATAAAAAGGAATGTTGTAAAACTTTTTTATACCTTTGGCCTTGCAAGGAACCAATTTCCAAAGTAATCCATTTATTGTCGGATTCCCAATCCTATAAACAACTAAATTCCTCCGTTTTATGAATGCGGTATCAAACAAATACCAACCAACGGAAGCTCCATCTGAGCCTCCTCAAAAACGCAAGCAGGCAATCTTGCTTTTTTTCCTCATGGTGACTATCTTGGGCTTTTATACGCACTGGGAGGAATTAGACTTTCTCAACCTAGATGCAGAAGGCAATGTAGAGCTTTCACCACAACGACAGCAGGAGTTGGAAGAACGCCTAAACAGACTAAAGCGGGCTAGCCAGTATGTATTGCGTGCTGCACGTGATGGCAATTTTCCCTGTTACAATTGCGGTCAGGATTCCCTGATTTTTTTGTACAAAGGGGAAGTTTGGAAGTATGGTGTCACTTACGCCGAACGGCGATACAGAAACGCCTGGCTTGAACGAATGAATTTGTTGTACCAGACAGAATACAGAGGGACAGTTGAAGAATGCCTCATTCAAGAAGCATACAAAATATACAACTATGCTATCCTCCCGGAGAACGTAAAGCGAGCTACGCCTCTAATTCGGCCTCCCGGAAACAAGGTAGACAGATAAAAAACAAAAACCATGCGTGATCCATTTGTCGTATCCAGCATTACCTGGCACGAAGTAGCCGATGAAGTTGCCATTGACAACATCAACCTGCTTGAAGATGCTTTGCGCAGCCATTTAAAGCTGAGCGACTACGGGGATATTGTCGGAGTTGCCTTTGTTTACATCATCGAACAAACTGACAACCATACCCATGAAGACAGCTTCAGCTACCGACCCAAGCGGAAGGAAATCTACACCCAAATGCGACTGCCTTACGCTGTAGTCCAGCAATCCAGCCCGGAAGAGGTATTGCACCTAATGGCTGCCAAGTATGTTGAAACGATGGAGGAGTGGTTAGGCAAGAAAAAAATCCCCAATTTTGACGCCCAACGCTTTGTGAAGGATGTGCAGGAACTGTTTGAGCGGCAAGACTGGTTGCAATCTGTAGCGGCTTAAATTGCTCCTAAACCAACAACGATGGATACCATATTGTATCCTGATTTTTTGGAGGACATCACCAGCTATCAAGCTGCTTCCGATTTTTGGCAAGTGAAGCTTGACCCCTTGTTTCGTGAATTGGTGCTTAGCAAACAAAGCTATCTGAATACCACCATGGTTAATGGTGTGGCTTTTCAGGATGGCAATCCGATTTATCAGGCTTATTTTCCAGAACTCAAAAAAGCGGTGCGCATTATTCAAGAGGAACCATTGTTGCCAGCGGATTTTGGCACTTGGGTGAATCTGACTGAGGTGAACGAAGAAGAGGTGGAGGAGTTGGTGATTAGTTTGGTGCTGACAGAAGAGAATGCGGAACGGGCGATAGCTGAAATTTACGGTTGGCTAGCATAATGCAAAAATGTCCATAGGGTGAATTTGTGCTTTGTTTCCAACAATTTTTCCAGTATTTTTGTAAATATGAAAAACAGCATCGAACGTATCACCATTAATGCTGAAGTCTCGCATGGCAAACCGAGCATTCGCAATATGCGTTTCACAGTAGCGCAGTTACTGGAGTTGCTTGCAGCAGGTATGACCCACGAAGAAATTCTGGAGGATTATCCTTATTTAGAGCTAGAGGATATTTACGCTTGCTTATTGTTTGCAGCGCGCATGGCAAATACCAAATCCATCATTCCGCTTGCTGCCGCTTAACTTATGTTGAAATTCATTATTGATACGCAACTCCCACCTAAATTAGCAAAATTTCTGACTGAGAAAGGTTGCGATGCTATTCACACTACTTTTTTTCCAGACGGACACTTATTGCAAGACAAAGAAATCAGCGAAATAGCTGTACGAGAAAATCGAATCATCATTACTAAAGATAGTGATTTTTTTGATGGTTACCTTGCGCATGGTGCACCACCAAAAGTATTGTTACTTCAATTTGGGAATATCAAAAATGAGGAATTGCTTACTTTTTTTGACAACGAGATTTCAAATATTAAGGCTTTGTTTAACAATGGTGAGGAATTGGTGCTTTTTGATAGGTTGCAATTGATAGTATATTAGGAAACTGTCGCGCCTTTCATATGTCTCGTCCATTCACTTCAACAACCCCAAATCAAACTCAAACCCCTCCAGAACCCCTTCACCGCTCAACGATTGCTCAAATCCATCAACCTTTTCCACCGTTCCATCTATTCTAAAAATCAGGACTTGAGCTTGGGTGCGGTTGATCAGCCAGGCCAATTGCACCCCATTATCGATGTACTCTTCCATTTTTTGTCGGGCTTCTCGTAGGTCGTCGCTTTCAGACATCAGTTCCACCACAAAATCAGGAGCAAGCGGCGGGTGCTTGCGTTGTTGTTCTGCACTTAGGTTTTGCCAACGTTCGGAGCTGACCCAGGCCGCATCTGGCGAACGTACAGCTCCATTGGGCAAGCGAAACCCGGTCGAAGAATCAAAGGTGTGACCACCATGTTTGCGTTTCCAGAGGGTTAGCTCGGTGGTTAGTTCGGAGTTGTATTCTCCGGTTTTTCCTCCGGTTAAAGACATAACAGTAATGGTTCCATCTGCATTGCGCTCCAACTTGAGGTGCCGATTGTCTATACAAAAGGCATAAAACTCATCATCGCTTAAGGCTAAGCGCGACAAGTCGAGGGTTCGACTCAATCGTTCGGCAGAAATGTAAGTTGGGCTGCTTGGAGCAGGATAAGTCATTGAAAAATGATTTTAAAGCAAATTACGAAAAAAAATGGGAATGATTCAAGTAAGAAGTTTATGCCTATGCCGCTACAAATGAAAAATCTACGGTAGTTTCACTTTCATTACCCCATCACCCCCAAAATCTGCACATACTGCAACAACATGATCGTTTTGGCGTCTTTGATTTCGCCAGATTCGATCATGGCCAATGCTTGGGAGAAGGGCAATTCCAGCACTTCAATGTTTTCTTGTTCGTGATCGAGGCCGCCGCCGCTGCTTACTTTCATGTGGGGGCTGTACTCGGCTACGAAAAAGTGCAAAATTTCGGTCACTGAGCCTGGCGACATGTAAGCTTCAAACACCTTGCGCACATCGTGGATTTTGTAACCGGTTTCTTCTTCGGTTTCTCGACGGATGCAATCTTCCGGGTTGTCCTGATCCAATAAACCTGCGCAAGCTTCGATCATCATGCCATCCGGGTTGCCATTTACATAGGTGGGCATGCGGAATTGGCGGGTCAGGATCACGTTTTTTTGCTCGGTGTTGTACAGCAAAATGGCCGCGCCGTTGCCCCGGTCATATGCTTCCCGGCTCTGGGTTTCCCAGCTACCGTCTTTCTTTTGGTAGTCAAAGGTAATTTTGCGAAGGGTATACCAATTGTTGGACAGCACGTCCGTTTGGGTAATGTTTACGTTAGGCATGGGTGTTGTTTTGAATGATTGCCACGGATATTTACGAAAAACATCCAATAATAGTATTCAATCTCCAGCAATTTGCGCATTGGTAAGGATCAACATAGGGTTCTAGGGTTGTACAGTCATTTTTAAATTTTCGTTGGGCTTGAGCAGGACTCCTTTTTTCAAAACATACGACTGAAAACCTTTCAACTGAAAAGTATTCAGCTCAAGCTCTCCTTGCAGCACTTTTAGATCCACGCTGGCGCTTTGGCCATTGCGCTGAATGTTGACCGTACCCCAGGCATAACCATTCGACCAAAAATACTGACCGTCTTTGGCATCAAATGCCATTGATTTTTCTACTCCCGAGTATTGAAACCCACTCAACGCCAAAACTGCTGACCAACTGGCCATCGCCCGGGCGTAGTGATGCCCGCACTCGGGTTCATCAAAAGGGTTGCGCTTTTCGCCATCAAAACGGTTGCGAATGCTTTGAATGCACTGTAAGCCTGCCTCGGTTTGTCCTTCGTACAACATGCCTACCGCGGCGGCGTATTCAAAGCCCGACATCGATTCGGCAAAATAAGGAAAGGGTACTTTGAGTCTTCCCTTGGGCCAACTGGCCATAATCAGTCCCGACTCTTTGTCCATCACATAAGATCGCATGTTGTTGAATACATTGTCGAAGCGGGGGATAAAGTTGTTTTTCATCACCGTCTGCAAGGCCGTTTGGATGTTTTGTTTTTTACCCAGATAGCCCAGTCCACAAATGTGCGCCATGTATTGTCCCACTACCTGATCCACCAAACAGCCTTCACCCAACTGAAACTCGGGAATAACCGTAGCTGGATTCTTGCGATCAAGGTACTGATGGGTCTTGGGATCGGTGATTTTGTGCTCGTAGTAGTCGCCATTGAAGAGATTTTCATCCACCCATTTGCTGCCTTTGGCAAAAATCTGCTCGCATTGTTGTGCAAAAACGGGGTCGTTCATTGCCTTGGCCATCGCAGCACTGGCTTTGAGCGCACCAAAATACCAAAATTGCATCTGCGGATTGGGGCCGTAATAGTTGACATCCATGGTATTGTGCTGTTCGCCTTCTTCTACACCGTCCTGATTGGCATCCCAGCCATTGGGTATCCAGGCATACGACATGGCCGCTTTGACCTTAGGCCAATGCTTTTTCAACCACTCATTGTCTCCTGAAAGTTTCCATTCGCGGTAGAAGCGCATGATCGAACCCATTTGCCCGTCGGCAGCCGCAACGTGGTCTATTTTAAGGTTGCTTTCCAGGGGCAGACTGACGCGATTCATCATTTTGCCATTGTCTTTGGTACCGTACACCATTTCTACTTCACGCATGGATTTGGCCAGGTCACCAAACAGGAAAGCCGTGGCGTTTTCGTAATTCCAAACATGGGTGCAATTGCCATAGCAAGATCCGGCCTCATTCATGACCCCTTCCCAGCCCATCAGGTGTCCGGAGGGAAGGCGAAAAACGGTTTGCGAGCGCAAAGTAGAGAGGTTGAACAAAGCTGCTTCCTTGACTACTTCTGGCAAGTTGCTTTTTACAAAAGCATTTACAAATTGGATGCTGCGCGCTTCGAGTTGGGCCAGGCGCGGGGCTTCCTGAGCAATTACGGCCCAGGCATCTTTATATACCGTGGTATAGTGATTGCCAATGATCTTGCCCTGGTAGCCAAAAGACCAGGCATTGTTCCAGTCCAGGCGGTTGGGGAAATGCCAGCTGATGTAAAAGGTGAAAATTCGGGTGCTCCGGGCAGGAATGCTCTTTTTAACCGCCAAAGAGGCCATGGGGTTGTCATCGACCAATTTATCCTTGTCGCTGAGCAAGCCATCCGCGCTGAAGTCATCCCAAAAATCCAAGATGGAGTTTTCCCAATCGTTGGGGGTAGAGGATCGCCTCCAAGTGACCGTTTCCCGATCGGCAGTACTCAGGGCAATCGTTCCCCAGGCAGGATCTTGCGGGTTAACGCCAGTGCTGGACATAAAAATCCCTTTCAATTCAGGGCTTTCCCGGTATTCATTCTGGTTGTTTTTGGCACCCTGATAGACCAGGTCACCTTTCCAGTTTTTGCTTTGTTTACTGCCGTCGATGCCAACAAAATTGCGCATGGTACCACATACGGCCACTTCCATGGCTGCATCGGTGTTGTTGGTCACTTCGTATTGGAGTACCGCCAAGGGAATGCTACTTGCGGCCACATCTCCGGGAACAAAGGGGTTGAACCCTTTGATTTTTACCGAAATCGAGAGGGCATCGTCGCTGAGATTGACTTGTCCAAAAGGATAAGCTGCATCAAAGGATGCCTTCGAAAACCTGGGCATGCCATGGTGGTTGACCGGGCGGCCCTCATAATGCTGGTATTCGCTGGGGTGAAATGGGCCAAGCAAGGCTTTGCTTTGGGCGGGCAGGTCTTTGGATTTAACGTACACCGCAAAAAATGGCGCTTGATTGCCGTCGGTAATGGTGCTGAAACGTTTGCCTGGCTTGTTCATGATCTCCCAATCGCGCAGTTCGCCACGACCACCCAATGAGACAGTTCCGGTGCCAATGCCACCCAATGGCAAAGCAATGTTCAAAAGGTGATCTTGGTCATAATGCTTCAACACAGGCCATTCACGAGCAGGTTGAGCTTGAAGTGCTGCTGCAAAAAGCAACATGCCGAAAAGGTGGAAGGACTGACGCATATTTTCAGGTTTTAGTGTTCAAAGTTTCACCCCAAGTGCTTGAATTGAGCAGCGGCGTGCAAGATATAAGGCTGACCAAGGCAACTCGATGTTGCCAAGTGGTGTATGGGTTGGTATGCATTGCGGTGCGGGATGTAGGGTCAAGTGATGCGGCAAAATTAGTCGACCAAATACGGATTGTTCCGGCGTTCTTCACCGATCGTCGTGGAGGGGCCATGTCCAGAAAACACCTTTACCTCATCGGGCAGGATCATCAGTTTTTCTTTGATGCTTTTCATCAAGGTATTGAGATTACCACCAGGAAGGTCATAACGGCCAATGCTGTTTTTGAATAGCACATCGCCTGCGATCAGAAAACGATCTTTTTCGCAGTAAAAAGAAAGGCTGGCCGGGGAATGTCCTGGGGTGAAAATGGCTTTCAAGGTGGTATTTCCAAATTGGATCAAATCGCCTGCGGTCAAAAATTTGCCAATGGCAGGAGATGGATCGTAGGGAATGTGGTACATGGAGGCAACCTGTAAGCCGCTGTCCAGCACAGTTTGTTCGCCTTGATGGGCTTCCAGGGTCAAGCCAAAAGTATTGGCGATAAACCGATTGCCCAACACGTGGTCGATGTGACAATGGGTATTGATAAGCCGCACCGGACGCAAGGCAAGACGGTCTATTTCGGTGATCAGTTCTGCTTGTTCCTCTGGAGTGGAGCAGCCGGGATCCAAAATGATGCATTCTTGCGTATCATCATAGATGAGGTAGGTGTTCTCCTGAAAAGGATTGAACGTAAGCTGGAGAACATTTGCCATGGTTTTTTTCGTTTTGGTTGTAGATTTTCACAAAAATGGTTAATTTGAGAGGTATGTTGTGGAGAATAAGCAAGAATAATTTTAAGCATCTAATTTTGACACCCATTTTGAACTCTCCACCCCTTTCATATGTCCTAATTAGATAAATAGTTGAACATGCGCAGTTGTCGTTACATCTTGGTTTTCATTGGAATATGTCTTTTTTCTATTGGAGCCTTTGCACAAAGCAGCAACCAGGTTAAATTTGGAAAAAACCGGGTTCAATACCACCGCGATTTTGATGAATGGTCGCAGTACGAAAGCGACAATTTTTTCGTGTATTACTACGGAAAATCGCGCAATGCTGCCCACAAGGTGGTACAGATGGCGGAGTATGATTTTGACGAAATCCAGGCATTGCTGGAACACCGCATGAATGAAAAACTCCAAATCATTGTTTACGCGGATGCTACTGATGTAAAGCAAAGCAACATCGGCTCAGAGGATTTGTTTGTGAGCAGCAACAACCAAACCAAGGTTTCGGGCACCACCATCTTCGTTTATTTTGATGGCAACCACAAAAATCTGCGGGAACAAGTGCGCGAGGGCATCGCTGCGGTGTACCTCAACACCATGCTTTTTGGGGCAAACATTCAGGAAATTGTACAAAACGCCGTAATGCTCAATTTGCCCAACTGGTTCAAAGAGGGACTCGTAGCTTATGCCGGACAAGCCTGGAATGTAGACCGCGACAATGAATTGCGCAATATCCTGTTGAGCCGACGCTACAAGCGCTTTGAGCGTTTTGCCGATGATTTTCCGCGTTTGGCAGGTCAATCCATGTGGTATTTCATCAGTGAAAAATATGGCCGTACAGCGGTTTCCAACCTCCTTTACCTGACCCGGATGAACCGCAGTGTAGAGAGTGGTTTTTTGTACGTCCTCGATCAATCTTTCACATCTGTGATGTTGGAGTGGGAACAGTTTTACCGCACCCGCTATGAAATTGACATCAAAGGGCGGCAGGTACCTCAACCTGCGCAGATTGTAACCCTCAAAAAGAAGAAGGAACAACTTCCCTTGACGCAACTCAAACTTAGCCCCGATGGCAACAAAGTTGCTTATGTCCTCAATGATTTAGGACGGACTACGGTGTATTTGTATGATTTGCAGCAAAAAAAGAAAACCAAAATATTTCGGGAAGGCTACCGCAACGCATTGCAAGCTACTGATTTCAATTATCCGCTCATTGCCTGGAATCCTACCGGGCAACAATTGTCGATCCTGTATGAACGCCGCGACAACCTCAAGTTGGCCACCTATGACCTGCGCAAAAAGAAGTACACCACGGAACTGCTTTCTGAACAGTACCAGCGCGTATACAGCATAGACTATGTGGACAATTTTAGCTTGGTGTTTTCAGCAGAAATCAGTGGCCAATCTGATATTTTCGTGTACACGATGCGTACGCGTCAAAGCCAGCGGATTACCGCCGATATTTACGACGACCTGGATGTAAGCGTAGTCAATGTGGGCAACCGCAAGGGGATTCTGTTTACCTCCAATCGGCCAGACATATTCTTGCGTACCATCAAACCGGACAGTATTTTGCCTGTGGGGTCGCTTGATGTGTTTTACTACGATTTGAAAGGAGAAATCCGCGAGCTGGTTCGAGTAACCAATACGCCATTGGCGAGTGAGCGCCACCCGATGGCGGTGGATACGACTTTTTTTTCCTACCTAAGTGATCGACAGGGCATTTACAACCGGGAATCTGGTTTTTTGGAAAAATACATCCGGGAGTATCAACGACACATTTATTTGAAAGATGGCTCTGAATTGGTGTGGCCAATGGATTCTTCCGTAGCAAAACTAGATTCTACCCAAATCGATTCGGTCGTACTCAGGCCATTAATCAGGGAGCGCGCCATTACGCATGTAGAAACGAATTTGCCTTATCACCTCAGCAACCAACACAGTGCTCCGTTGAGTGGCAAGGTGGTCGAAGCGTATGCGGCATTGGGAAAACAATCTTTTTACATCAACCCCTTGAGTCCAACCAATTCAAGCATACCCGCTATCACTATTTTTCGGGCAAGAGAACAATACCTTGAAAAATTAATGCAGCAGGTGCGCAGGGATACAGTTGCTGCGGTTCCGCCAGCTGGGCCCATGCAGACCGATCGAATTTTACCCCCCCAGCCAGTGGTGGACACCCCAGATGTGGAGGTGGAAGCTTTGCTTGCCGGGAAGAAAGATACTGTTGCTGTAGTGGTTGCCGAAGTGACTCAGGACGAGCCTTATTTGTTCCAGAGTGAGTTTGAAAACCCCAAAACAAGCACTCTTCCTCCAAGCAAACCTGCGGAACAACCCAAGCCGGTTCAACCCGAGCCCGTGATAACGGTTGCCCCAACTCCTGTACCAGTTCGACCAACGGAAACCTTGGCTCCGGTGACCAGTTCTGTTTTTCCATTTCTAATGTCGCCAAATAAGAAATTGTACATCCTCAATCCGACCCGCGCGATTCCTTATCGTTTGCAATTCCGTTCGGATTTCGTGACTTCACAAATAGACAATTCACTGCTTTTTGAGGGCATGGAAAGCACTGCGGCCAATCCCGACGGGTTTCAACAACCGCCTCCAGGGATTTTGCTCAAGGCCAATATCAAAGACCTGTTTGAAGATTACGAGTTTGAAGGTGGAATTCGCATCCCGACCACTTTTAACGGGGCAGAATATTTTGTAACGTTCAACAACAAGAAACACCGCCTGGATCAGACTTACGCGGTATACATGCGCAATACCCGCTTCAACGACGACAGCCCGACCCTGGTGCCCCGCCGCAGAGAGTACAATATCCTGCTGGGTCAATACGGCGTTAGGTATCCGCTGGATGTATTCCGCAGCATTCGGGCTACAACAACGCTGCGGCGAGACCGCATGGTACAGCTGGCTACCGACCGGGCTACCTATAACGTTCCCGATCAGACCAGCCAACGGATAGGGCTGCGCCTGGAATACGTTTTTGACAATACGGTAGATATTGCCTTGAACCTTCGCACAGGTACTCGCTACAGGGTCTTTGTAGAATCCCAAAAGAAGTTTTCGGTGGGTGACGAATCCAATTTTGACGTCAATTTCAACAAGGGTTTCATGACGATTGTAGCTGCAGATTTCCGGAATTACCAGCGGGTTTTGAGGCACTCGATATTGGCATCCCGTTTTGCGGCAGCAACTTCCTTTGGGTCTGAGCGCATGCTCTATTACCTAGGTGGAGTAGACAACTGGTTGTTTCCCAAACAGAACAACGACATCCCTGTTCCAAATGGCAATTTTGCCTTTCAGACCCTGGCTGCCAATATGCGTGGATTCCCCACCAATATTCGCAATGGCAGCTCTTTTGCGCTGATCAATACCGAATTGCGGATTCCGCTGTTCCGTTATTTTTCGAGACGCATTCAGGCTCCGTTGTTCAAAAATTTCCAAGTGATTGGGTTCTTTGACCTGGGTACGGCCTGGGAAGGAAAAACCCCTTATCGCGACGACAATCCACTCAATACCTCCAAGTTTCAGGATGGGCCATTTATTACTACTACGGTCAATTATTTCCGGGATCCGATTGTGGCAGGCTATGGTTTTGGAGCAAGAACAACGCTTTTTGGCTACTTCATCCGGGCAGATTACGCTTGGGGAGTAGAAACCCAGCAGGTACAAAAACCGATATTGTATTTGTCGCTGGGGATGGATTTTTAAGCTTTAAGAATAATAAAAAAAGAACGGTCACTGAGCGAAGCCGAAGTGCCGTTCTTTTTTTATTATTCTTAAAGCTTATTAAAAAACATATTTTTTGTTTCCTTGCTTACGATCAGGCTGCCTTTGGTCACCACCATTTGTTCCACCACCATTTCATCAGCGCTGATGAGGCGAGCTTTGGCATACTCAAGGGTATCTGCGTCATGGGGCATCAAGATGATGAAGTCGGTGCATTTCGAAAGCATCCAACGTCCTGTTTCTTTTTGCACCGGTGCGGCGTTGCTGGCAGCAAGTGAAAGCGTGTAAGAACCATCATTGTTGAAACGAAGCTGGGGAATTTTGCTGTCCCGCTGGGTAGCCAATATTGTATTTTCCCATGCGCCCATCAGCATTTGGTTGTTTTTGTTCCACTGAGCTGGGGTAACTTTTTTGCCGTAGCTAAGGTGAATAACCGAACGCATTTCACTGGCAAAAGGCACCAGATCTAATCCATGGGCGGTAGGAATGGCTGTATACTGAAAACTAGAACCCGCATAATCCCGGAAGGTTACGACAGGGTTTTCGTGCTTGATGTCTACACTCCAATTGTAGCGGGCCATTGCTGGCCATTCAGCGTAGGTATTGTTGATCACATTGGCTACGCCGTTGTCGTAAAACTCCATCATCAGTCCGAAACCAGTCCATTGTGTTGCATCTGCTTCACACCAGGTATTGGTAATCAAACTATTGCGCAATTGTTCAGCGGAAAGTACTCCTGCGAAGGCAGGTTTCAGGGTACACACAAACAGCAGAGAAAGAAAAAGGATTTTCATGTCAATAGGTTTTAAAGTCGGGTATAAAAAATAAATCATTCTTTCACCCAAGGACAAATTTATCGGCAAAAGGATGGCTGTGTCAACTAGAAATCGATAACTTTCTTGAAACTTTAGATGAATCTTAACATTTGCCGATAAAGTGGTGTTTTTTCAGGCCTGCTTTGTTCCTTTTTGAACCTGCAAACGTTTGTTAAAATGAATTTTAAATGCTGATCGAAACCCGTGGTATTGTTTTTCGGAGCCTCAAATACTCTGAAACCAGCCTGATTGTAGACATCTACACCGAAGCCAAAGGCTTGCAAAGCTATTTTGTCAATGGGGTGCGCAGCCAAAGATCCAGACAAAATGCGAGTGTTTATCAAGTGATGACCTTGGTAGATCTGGTAGCAGGCGTGCGGGAAGATCGTGGATTGAACAAAATCAAGGAGATCAAAACGGCTTTCATCTACAGTTCCCTTCCTTTTAATGTGCGCAAAAGCGCCGTGGGCATGTTCATGGCTGAAGTAGCCCGCAAGACCATCCGCGAAGCAGAATCCCATTCTGAATTGTTTGCTTTTTTGTACAACACGTTTTTATTTCTGGATCAAACGAATTACCCAGTAGCGAATTTGCACTTGCATTTTTTGGTGGAATTGAGTGGTTTCCTGGGCTTCATGCCTGGAGGGGATTTAAGTGAGGAATCGCCAGTTTTTGACCTTCAGGAAGGTGTATTTTGTGACACCTCACCCAGCGCAGGGTATTGTCTGGATCTGGAATTGAGCAAAGCTTTTTATGCCCTGCTGCAAACCAATTATACCGATTGCCACCTTTTGCGCATGAACTCCTTCCAACGGCGATTGTTGCTGAGCAAATTGCTGGATTACTACCGTCTGCATTTGGAGCATTTGCCGGAGATTCATTCGCACCAGATTTTGCAGGAGGTGTTGGGGTGAGTCCCAAGAAACGAATAGCGACAAAACTGAAAATCTGAAACGGGTTGATTGTTTCTTTAGGTTTATTTAACTTGCAATCAAAAAGAAAAATCATGCTTGAACAAGCAGCTGCAACTCAGCCACTCAATGAGGTTCAACTTATGCTCTTGCGCTTGTTTAGTCGACCAGTTTCTACTCAAGACTTAGATGCCATTCAAAATATTTTGCTTGACTATTACAATAATGCCTTGCAAAAAGAATTGGATCGGGTGATAGCAGAAAAAAACATCACCAGAGAAGATTACGAAAGGATTCTTACCAATCAATAGGGTTAAGCATTGAAAGTCATCATTGATACCAACTGCCTAATTGCCTCTATACCCAGGAAAAACCCTGAATACTGGTTGTATCAGGCGTTTTCTGAAAAAATATTTGAGTGGGTCATCAGCAACGAGATTTTACTGGAATATGAAGAGCAACTTGGCAAATTTTACTCTCCACTTACGGCAGAGCTAGTGCTGAATATCTTGGCTATTGCCTCAAATGTAAGCTTCAGTGAGCCTTTTTTACATTGGGGTTTGATCCATAAAGACCCAGATGATAATAAATTTGCTGATTTAGCAATTTCTGCGAATGCAAACTATTTAGTAACCAACGATCATCATTTTAATGTGCTGAAAAGTTTACCCTTTCCTACAGTAAAAGTTGTAAGCTTGGAGGAGTTTCGGGTTATTTTAGGGTATTAGGGAGTTTGAGTAAACTTAAACTTTGCTTATTCCTAAATGGTAAAGTTTCGATTGATGGGCTTCCAGACACACCACGATATCTCGCAAACTATTCCGATGAGTCAGCTGCCCAAAGCATAAGCAGATAAACTGATGCCAACAAGTAAAACTTCGAACCCGGTAATTGCCTTGGTATCGATCTACACATCGCATAAACTCCTCATGATGGATCAGATCGATCAATTGTGTCAAAATGTACTTACCTTTGTTGATTCCTGCCTTGTTTGGCAGCTAAGTTCTCATTCAAATCGTACACAAGCAAAAAAATGCTGTAGCCCTTGATTTTACTAGTGTTGTTGAAATATGTTTTCTATGTTAACCGGACACTACTGAGCTGAGATAAGGTTCGATGAAACGCCTGTTTTCAACTAACCATCTCCCAAAATGACTTCTTATATGTTTCCGAAATCGACTCATACTTTTCCCGAAGCATAATCACCTCCTTTTCGATCACCTCAATTTTATCACCGGCTTTTTGTCCTGGAAGAGCGTAAAGTGAGAAACTAAAGTTAAAACGGAATATCTTCCTCGTCGTTGAACCTGGAAGGCATCGTAATGATGGTATTCGGCAGCGCATTGGTGAAGACATCGCTGGGGAAACTGCCAAAATCCGGGTCATCCAGGTTGCTAAAGCGCGCAAATTCGCCGGTGAATTTCAAGCGTACAGTGTCTTGGGCGCCGTGGCGGTTTTTGGCAATAATGATTTCGGCAATGCCTTTTAGGGATTGCCCTTGCTCGTCTTCGAGGATCTGATAGTATTCCGGGCGATATATAAATGTAACCATGTCCGCATCCTGCTCGATCGAGTTGTGAACAATGATGTCGTTGGCGACAAAGTTGTGCGATTCTTCTATGGTTGCATCATAAACTTCTTCAACCTCTAAAGAATTGATGGCCAATATTTCATCCCATAGCACATCAGACTGAATGTGTTTTTCGAGCTCTGAGTCCTTAAGAACATTGTTAATTCTTTTCAATCTTTCAACTGAAACACCATTCTTTTTGATGCTTCCAGCGTAACTTAAATCAAGCTCATCAAAGAGTTTTCGATAGGTAAACCCTTGCCTTTTCATGGCAGGATAAATCAATAAATCCCAAGACTCTTTAGGCAAAACAGCATAATTGGGATTGTCATTCACTTGCTTCAAATCAAAGATCAATTGAGGAATTATACTCCCTCTTTCACCGAAGCAGCCGACATTTTCTAAAAAATTCAACTGATTATCGACGCCCTGTACAGCCACCTGGTACATGTTACGGTGCTTACCTTGAGCAATGATATATATTGATGAACGAATACCTAGTCTCAAAAGCAAATGCTGAACCTGCCAAGCAAGTACAGGACTTGAAGATGCATAATATATTGAAGCACTATTTTTCCTTCCCTCAGCTATTTTTTGACTAATGTTTCCATCTGTGCTCCACAAATGGTGTAGAAAAAGACTGATTTTTGCTTCATCACACTCAAAAAGTCCCTGAGGTATACGTTTTTGATAGGAACGAACCCGCTCGATGCCCAATTTTTCATACCAGGCAGTAATGGGATGTTTTTTGCCGTGAGTCAATCTGAAAGGGCAAGGAAGATAAACATGCGCCCAATTGCCTTGTTGAACGTATCTTCCTTTTATGCCAAATAATTGTTCAGCGGTGTTGCTTACTACTTCCAGGTTGTTGGTATCTGCGCTGGTGTAGTGGTAAGGCTGTTTTGGTAAAATACATCCATCTCCAATCAGATGAGCAAGTAGGATCAATTCTTCATCCCCAAGAATGTTGCTTGGTTTTTCAATGCGAATTTGGGCTGGTACAGCAATTCTATCCCCAATTTTTAAATTCTCCAAAGGAGCCCATCCTTCAAATTTTAAAAATGGATGGTTAGCACTAGCCTTAATTTTGCGACCAGTACGGGTCACCAGTTCAAAAACCTGCTTTTGTCCCGATGAAAAAGCTCGGAGTAACTTAAATGGCTTCAGTTGATAGTTTTTATCCATCGAAACCACCCATACGGGGTCTTGCTCAGGTCGTTCTGCTAAATCCTTGATGGTATAAAACTGACCGGTATGGGCATCTTGAAGCCTCGCGTCACCCGTTAAGCAGCCCGATTCCCTCAAATCCGACAACTGCGGTCTTTTGCTCCCGCCCCGTGTCTCCACCGCTCGACTCAACTGCGAGAGCGCAATCACAGGCACGCTCAATTCCTTGGCCAGGCCCTTGAGCGCCCGCGAGATGGCCGATACTTCCTGTTCGCGGTTGCCCTTTCCAGCCTCGCCGCCGCCACTCATCAGCTGGAGGTAGTCGATGATGATGAGCTGGATGTTGTACTGGAGTTTCATGCGTCGGCACTTGGCGCGCAATTCGAAAATGTTGATGCCGGGCGTATCGTCAATGTATACAGGTGCGTCGCTGATGCGTTCGATGGCTTCCTTGAGGCGTTTCCATTCGTCTTCTTCCAATTGGCCATTGCGCATTTTTTGTAGGGGCACTTCTGACTCCATCGAAATCAAGCGCTGGGCCAACTGGATGGAGGCCATTTCCAGTGAAAAGATGGCTACCCCTTTTTGGTATTCCACCGCCGCATTTTTGGCCAGCGAAAGCACCAAAGAGGTTTTACCCATACCTGGGCGAGCGGCCATGATGACCAAATCCGAAGGCTGCCAACCGGAAGTGATCCGATCCAGATCCGTAAAACCCGTAGGTACCCCGGTCAGGCCGTCTTCTTTCCCCTTTAGTTCTTCAATTTGCTTGAGTGCCTTGGCTGCCAGCGAACTCATGGTATCGTAGCTGCGGCTCATGTTTTTTTCGGCGATGGAAAACAAGCCCTGTTCGGCATCGTCCAGCAAATCGAATACATCCGTGGTGTCTTCGTAAGCATTGCGAATGATGTCGTTGGAGACCCGGATCAATTCCCGCTGGATGAATTTTTGGGCAATGAGTCGCCCGTGAAATTCGATATTCGCTGAGGAGGCGACCTTGTTGGTCAGCTCCACCAGGTAATAAGGGCCACCAATGGCTTCGAGGTGGGCCGTCTTTTTCAATTCTTCGGTAACCGTAAGCAGATCGATGGGCTGCGAGCGCTCAAACAGGCGGAGCATGGCGCGGTAGATCAACTGGTGCGCGTCCAGGTAAAAGCTTTCGGGTTGTAAAATATCCAGGACTGAGGTCAGCGCATCCTTATCGATCATCAGCGCACCCAGTACTGCTTCTTCGAGCGGAATGGCCTGTGGCGGAACTTTGCCAAAGACAAAACTCGACAATTCCTCGCCTTTGGGGCGTGGTTTGCGGCCAGTAAAACCAGCATTTTTTTTGATCGAAGGGTCTTTGGAGTCTGCCATAATCTTGTCTCGTCACACTGTGGACGGAAGACAAATCTAAAGGATTTCCAGCGGAAAAACTAGGTTGTGGAAAAGTAAATGTTTGTATATTTGTTGGTGTACGGATATCTTAAATTTCTGCATTATGTCACCAGATGTTAATTATGTTGTAAACAATCAAGGAAAACCAATTTTTGTACAGTTGTCAGTACAAGAGTGGGAACGTTTCTTTGATGAATATCAGCGATTAAAAACGCTTTTCATTTTCAAAGAACGTCTTACTACCGCATTTAAAGAAATTCGCCAAATTCAAAACGGGCAGAAACAAGGAACTTCACTTGAAGATTTTTTAAATGAGATCTAAGGTCATCGTTATTGACAACTTCAAGATACAATGGAGGAATAAATAGACCCATCACCACTCCAGTGACAGGCCATTTGTAAAGTTCTCTCTAAATACATTGTACGGGTAGATGTCAGCCGAAGCCGTGCATCAAAAATTAAATATTGCTCATTTTCTTTTTGACCAATTCCAGCATTTTTTGCTGATCCTGGATTCGCCTCTGGGTATCTACCTGATCTTTTTCATTCTGGTTGATGTTGGACTTCGCCTTGATGATGCGTTCTTCGGCATTCTTGATTTCCTGATGGTAACGCGTATTGGCACTTTTTAGCGAGCGCAATTGGCTTTCCAGTTTGCGCATGTTCTTTTCTTCTTGAACAAGCTCCAATCGCGTTTGTTCGCGACGAACCTCCCGGGCAAAATCTTCTAATACCCCTCTGGCGGCGCGGTTGCGTTGCAAGTTGGTTACATTGACGCTGCGCTGCGCAAAAGTGCCACCAACTTCCACTTCTACCGAACTGGTTTCCCGAAAGGAAATTTCAAAACTGACATCTTTGCCCATCTGACGGGTTTCAAAACCCAAATCGGCAGGGCCATAAGACTTGATATTGGCTTGCTCAGCCAGGTTTTGCTTGGTTTTGCGGTCGTACCGCACCTTGCTGCGCAATTGGGTACGGGCAAAAGAAGACCAAACCCGCTTGACCAATCGATCGTCTACATTGGGCAATACTACCCGCATGGAATTGGTTTGAGCGATGGCGTAATCATCTGGAATGTCTACTCCTTTGACATTGAAATCGGGACGGGTTGTAGTATCTTGACCCACCAATGGGATGAAACTTACAATAGAGCAGATTGCACAAAAAAGCGCAATTTTTTTCATGGCAAAAATGGATTAGTAACGCAGAAAAATCGGAAAGTAATTTTTTGCGTCATACTTGGATGAAAAAATCACTTGATTTTTGATACTCATTTGACGTAGTCTGAGGGAAGAGGTCACGGATACAATTGGCACATTTGTCCTAAAAACCAAATCGTCTATCTGAAATCTTTAAAACTGACCTGTAAATTTATTAATATTCCTACATATTTTCAAAAGAACTCATCTAGTAGCACATGGATTTAATTCTTGACTTACAACACGTGGTGAAGAACTACGACAAAAAAATTGCGGTCAATGACGTCAGTTTTGGAGTACCCCGAGGTTCCATCTTTGGACTATTAGGACCAAATGGCGCAGGCAAAACCTCATTGATCCGCATCATCACCACCATCACCCGTGCCGATGGCGGCAAAGTATTTTTGGATGGCCAGCCCCTGAACAGCAAACATCCCGAACAGATCGGATACATGCCGGAAGAGCGGGGTTTGTACAAAAAAATGAAAGTTGGTGATCACCTCACTTACCTGGGACGCCTCAAAGGCCTCTCGGCTAAAGACACCAAAATTGCCCTTGAATATTGGATGGAAAAATTTGAGGTGACCAGTTGGTGGAACAAAAAGATCGAGGAGTTGTCCAAAGGGATGCAACAAAAAATCCAGTTTATCGCCACTGTATTGCACAATCCCAAGCTGATCATCCTCGACGAGCCCTTTACTGGCCTGGATCCCATCAACACCAATCTGCTCAAAGATGAAATCGCCGAATTGAGTGCCAAAGGTGTCAGCATCATTTTCTCGACGCACCGCATGGAGCAAGTGGAAGAAATCTGCAACAACATCGTGCTCATCGATCAGGGAGAGAATATTCTGAATGGCCCGGTGAAAGACATCCGCAACCGTTTTAAACTCAACCGTTTCCAGGTAGATTTTGCTTCAGAATGGGCGGGCACAATGCCCTCTGAATTTGAAGTCATTGCCCAAAATCCAGATTCACTGGTGGTGGGGTTGGGCAAAAGCGGCAACTCTACTGCGCTGTTGCAATACTTGTTGGGACAAGGTGTTCAAATCAGTGCCTTCAATGAGATCATGCCCTCGCTGAATGAAATTTTCATTCAGGCGGTAGAAAAAAATCATACAATTGTCCAGGCTTAATTCCATTTAAAAAATCCACAATTTAACAATCATGGACAAACTGTTACTCATCATAAAACGCGAATACCTCACCCGGGTAACGCGACCTTCTTTCATCATCGCCACGCTGATAACGCCCTTGGTTTTTGTACTTTTCTTTGTGGTTGTCGGTTTTATTTTTTCTTATGAAAGCGACGACACCAAAAAAATTGCGGTAGTGGATGAAAGCAGCATCCTCAAGGGAGCGCTCAAAGACGAGAAAGGGATTTTCTTCAAATTTGAAAATCAATCTATCGAAAGCTTGCGCCGTAATTTTAAATCAAGCGGCTACGACGCCATTTTGGTTTTACCTCCAATCGGCGACCTATTCAGCAAGGATTACATCGTTTATTATTACTCTAATGGACAACCTACCCTGGATGTGGAAGTTCACGTCAAGGATAGAGTTAGCGATGCCCTGCGGGATCACAAAATTGACCAGTTGCACCTGGATCGCAAACAGTTGGAAGCCCTCAATACCTCTGTAGATGTAGAACCCGAACCCATTGAAAAAGGCGGACGGGATGCCACCAGCCTAACCAGTGCCATTGGCGCTGGAATCGGATTCATCATGGGCTTTTTCATGTACATGGCCGTATTCATTTACGGTACCATGGTGATGCGCTCCGTAATGGAAGAAAAAACCAACCGAATTGTAGAGGTGATGGTTTCCTCGGTTAAACCTTTCCAAATGATGATGGGCAAAATCATTGGCGTTGGTGCAGTAGGACTGACTCAGGTATTAATATGGGCCATTATGATTCCAGTACTGATGACCATTGCTCAGGTTGCAATGGGCTTTGACGCGGAGCAGCAAATGAAAATGAGCCAGGGAACTTCCAATCTCAACCCCGAAGATACCCAAGCCATGATTATTGCCGCAATGGCCGAAATTGGCAACGTGAACTGGTGGCTAATTTTGCCATTGTTCGTCATCTACTTCCTGGGTGGCTATTTCCTATATTCTTCTATGTTTGCTGCGGTGGGTTCTGCAGTTGGCGATGACATGGGCGAAGCCCAAACGCTCACGATCCCGATTGTGATTCCCGTAGTGCTGGCCATCTACATCATGATTAAAGCGGTAGAAACGCCCACTTCGAGTTTGTCGGTGTTCGCTTCGATTTTTCCCTTATTTTCTCCAATTGTAATGCCTGCGATTCTGGCCTCCAAGCCACCGGCCTGGCAGATCATCACTTCCGTATTGGTACTGATCGGCACGTCTATTTTCTTTGTGTGGTTGTCTGGCCGGATTTATCGGGTGGGTATCCTGCTGTACGGAAAGAAAGGCACCTTCAAGGAATTTGCGAAGTGGATTTTTTATAAAGAATGAATTGTTAGTTATGAATTATGAGTGGCACACAATCCTACATGGTGCAGAATTGTGTGCCATAATTCATAACTCATAACTAACACAATTTATCCAAAGATTGAAGCAAACAAGTAGTATAAGCCACCTGAAACGATAATCGTAACTGGTAAAGTAAGAATCCAGGCCGTAAGGATATTGATCAAGGTCGAGCGTTGCAAGTTTTGATGCCCATCTTTGGCCATCATGGTACCGGCAACGGCTGAAGAAAGTACGTGCGTGGTACTCACTGGCGCATGGAAAATGGTACTCAAGGCAATGGTACTTGCCCCGATCAATTCGGCAGTAGCACCCTGTGCATAAGTAAGGTGGGTTTTGCCAATTTTTTCACCGATGGTCACTACAATCCGCTTCCAGCCAATCATGGTACCCAGACCCAATGCAATAGAAATGCAGAAGACCACCCAGCGAGGGGCAAATTCGAAATAGTTCGTCAGGCTTTTTACTGTTGCCTTCATCTCTTCTTTATCCGATTTATTAAAAAACGGCTTGTCGCCAGTGGTTTCTTTCAGGTACTTGGTCAAGCGCTGCAATTCCTTGCGAATCTTAGGGCGGTCCAAATTGCCAGCAACCAACATGGGTTTCAATTTCTCAATGGATTCCACAACTTCCTCTGCCGCTTCGTTTTCTCCGATGCGTGCTTCGGTTGCTTTTACTTTTACTTCTACTTTATTCAGGTTAGTCAACACAGCATCTGCATCGAAGCTTTTGTGCAACGCAAACTGGGTAGGAAGGAAAATCATCAATACAATCATGAATAAGCCAACGCCTTTCTGTCCATCGTTGGAACCGTGAAAGAAGCTCACCAGTGTACAAGTGGTAATTAGAATTGCCCGAATCCAGACTGGGGGCGTTTTACCACGTTCTGGTTCTTCGAAGATGGCTTTGTTTCTGATTATTTTGGCAAGAAGCCACATCAGCAGTAGAGCTGCAAAACAACCAAACAGCGGTGAAAACAACAAGGCCAGACCAATCTCCTGCGCTTTAGCCCAGTTGACCCCCTCTCCGCCATGCGTCCAGAAAAAGACGATACCTACGCCCAGCAAAGAACCGATCAAGGTGTGAGAACTGGAACAAGGAATACCCAAATACCAGGTTCCCAGGTTCCAAAAGATCGCTGCCAACAATACCGCCGCAACAATACTGGCACTTTCAAAAAGCGGCATGGTCATCATATCGTTCACGGGCAAAAGTTTCACAATCCCCATGGCCACGCCAACTCCTCCGGTGATTACCCCCAAAAAGTTGAAAATACCAGACCAGACTACCGCAACGGTTGGTTTCAGTGAATTGGTATAGATTACGGTAGCAACCGCATTGGCTGTATCATGAAAACCGTTTACAAATTCAAAAGCCAAAACTGCCAGAATAAACAGAATCAGCAAAATTGCTCCACCTGAGCTCAAAAGTGAGAGATCAAAAACATTCATAAGCTAGGATTAGGCGATTATCCAATTAGGTGTTAAGAAATAAACTGCCGAAAGATAGCACTATTTTTGTACGACCAAAATTGAGTTTTCTGCGTTTTAGAAACAAGTCCAAAATATTAACCCACAATTTACATTGTACCTATGTTCAAACCTGAACCTTTCACATTATTTGGTTTCTTTTGGGGAATCGTACTGCTGGTTGTCACCGAATTGCCCGCGCAGAATGAAAAAAGTACTGCGTTTCAAACCCCACTATTTGAAAAAATCAATGTAGACCCTGTTTATGGCAATGCATATGCTGATTACCACATCAACACCATAGAACTGGTCTCTTTTGCATTGCGTGATGCTTATGTTTCCCCCCTGCGCCTGGATGGAGTGGGCGCTAAAGCCAGTTTCTGCCAACTCCTATATACACCGATCGCTTTAAAAGAACTAAATAGTAGTTTTCTTGCTGGTACAGCGTTTGATCGTGCACAAGACTTCAACTTGTCCGTGCTCAACTTTGCGGTCAACTACAGTTGGCAATTCCCCGTCTGGCAGCGCAAAGCCTGGCGCGGGTATGTCGGGCCTTGGCTACAAGGGTACGGCAACTTTCGCCTGGCCTTACAAAACGTCAACAACGTAATCGGGTATGATGCAGGGGGCGAACTTGGGACCAAAGGCCGATTGGAATACCAATTCAAAGCTGGCAGGAAAGAGTACATGCTCAGCCAGGAACTCAGCGTACCTCTAGTGGGTACTTTTGTACGGCCACTTTACACCTTTACCGGCCCCATTGTGGGTGAAACCGACCAGGAAGTAAGCGTAATGCAAATCGGCACACTGAATCGGCGCTTCGGTTGGGTGTACAAGGCCAGCCTGGATTTTTACCGAAATCGCAAAAAGAAAAAACAAGTGGTGGCGAAAACACCTTACCGAATCTCGTACTCCTTTCAATACGACCAATACAGCAAACCCAATCCTGCTCAATCCGCCATTCAAACCATTACCATTTCTAAAATCATCAAACATTGAGCGCCATGAACGCCACGAAAATATACCGCTTATTTCTTCTCCTGCTTGGCCTGTTTTCCTTTACCGCCTGCACCGATCTGCTGATTGAAGCCGATCCCCAAGACAGTCCCGTCGAAAATTTTGAATTGTTGTGGAAAGAGGTCAACGACAAATACACCTTGTTTGAGTATAAAAACATTGATTGGCAAGCCGTATACCAAAAATACCGCCCACAGGTAAGCGACAAAACCACCGACGAAGACCTTTTCAACGTACTGAATGCCATGCTGAATGAGCTCAAAGATGGCCACGTATCCCTGATTGCGCCGTTTAATGCAGCCAGCAACCGCAGTTGGTATTTAAACTACCCTCCCAACTATAACGCAAACATCATCGAGCGCAATTACCTGAAGGAAAGCCGCCGCATCATCCTGCCGTTTCGTACCCAGTGGGTCGACAGCAGTGTGGCTTACATCCGTTACTCCAGTTTTGGCGACGCCGTTTCCAGTGAATCCATGCAGCAACTCTACAACTACTACGGCAAAGCCAAAGGCTGGATCATCGACATTCGCGACAATACTGGCGGAAGTTTGGGCAATGTAGACGCCATCATGAGTCGCTTTATTGATAGCAAAACCAAGGTAGGAGCAGTGCAGTACAAAATCGGCCCCGATCGCAAGGATTTGAGTAAAATCTTTCCCTATTTCGTGGAACCCAAAGAAAAGGGAGGTAAGTATTTTGGAAAAATCATCGTGCTGACCAATCGCAAAGTGTACAGCGCCGCCAATTTTTTCACCTCCACCATGTCGGTGCTCAACAACGTAACCATTCTGGGGGATCAAACGGGAGGCGGTGGCGGAGCGCCCTATTCTGGCCAATTGCTCAATGGATGGAGCTATACCTTTTCCACAACCCTACTCCTCAGCATCGACAACCAATTCATCGAGAATGGTGTTGTGCCCGACATTAAACTGGATCTGAGCCCTGTGGATGAGGCGAAAGGGGTAGATACGATTTTGGAGCGGGCGATAGCGCTGCTTAAATGACGGTTGATTGATTGAGCAGTTGGAGCGGAGCTGAAGCCGAAGTCGCGGTCACTGAGCGAAGCCGAAGTGCCGCAACTTCGGCTTCAGCTCCGCTCCAACTGCTCAATCAACCTTGCCGTAATGTCCAAAAAGTCATTTTCGGTGATGATGCCCACCAATTCTTCGTTTTGTACCACTGGTAGGCAGCCGATTTTTTTGTCGCGCATCAATTTGATGGCATCCAAAATGAGCATGGAAGGGTGAACGGAAATGGGCTGTGCGATCATGATGTCTTGCACCTGAGGTGATTGTTTTTGTCCCAAATCGGTTTGCTGTGCCAAAAAACGCAAGACCAGGCGCGAGGTGATCAATCCGCACAAATGCCCCTTGGCATCTTCAACGGGCATATAGCGGATGCGCCGCCAATCCATCAACTTGGCTACCAGGTGGATCAAATCGTCTTTTTGCACCGTAAACAAGTCGGTGGTCATGTATTCTTCCACCTTGAGGCTGCGGGCTGGATAGTGTGGCAAATCTTCTAAGCCAGGTGATGTCCATTCGTGCACAGGAATGTTTTGTTTTTGGCGGTTGTGGATAGCGGCAGTAAGGGTAACGAGTGCTTCGTCTTCCCGCGATTGACGGCGCAATTGGGAATACCCATTCAATTGCCAAATCGCCCCATTGGTATGTCGTTTTACCCGCTCTTCGGCAACGCCCAGGTAATGGTCAATGTCGTTGGTGGCCACTTTGCGTTCCTGTAAACCCAATCGAGCCAAAGGAATGAGCTCCTGCAACAACAAATCACGGGCACTTATTTTTTTTCCATCAAACCAGGTAAACTTGGATTCCAGCCCAAAAGCGGCCGCTTTCTCAAAGTTGCCCCGGGCGTCTTCCCAGGTCATTTTACGGCGAACGTCCGCATAATTGAGTTGGCAACCGATCATGGCTCCCGTCCAAAATGCGGTATTCGCCATTTGATCCACTACGCTGGGACCAGCTGGCAAAATGCGATTTTCAATCCGCAAGTGGGGCTTTCCACTGGGGCTGATGCCATAATAGGGCCGATTCCAGCGGTAAATCGAAGAATTGTGCAAGCGCAAAGCCAGCAATTTCGGGGTTTTCCCATTGCGGATCATTTCTCCAGCGTCTTCCTCGATGTCCCGTGCGATGAGGGTGCGAAAACGCGCCAGGTCTTCCCGGTAAATGTCCAGGATGGAATGTTCCACCCAGTTGTTCCCAAAATTCACCCGAGTGCTGCGCTCTCGCAAATGATCGTGGGTAGTTCGCACGTCCAAGGCTTGCTGAAACAGGGCAATCCTGCTCTCATGCCACAACCTGCGGCCAAAAACAATGGGAGAATTGGCTCCCAGTGCCAGGGTTGGGCCAGATAAAGCCAGTGAAAGGTTGTAGGATTGGGCGTACGTTTCGGGATTGACTTGCAAATGCACCTGAAAACTGGTGTTGCAAGCTTCCAGCAATGGCGTATCGTGTCGCACCTGCAATTCATCGATGCCCCGCAGTTTGAACTCAAAAGCTTGTCCGTTGCGCTGGGCAGTCATGGCATCAATGAGCAAGTTGTAGCGTTCGCGGGGAGTGAGGTTGTGCCGTTCCAGATCGTATTTGCGGATGGTAGGTAAAATGCCCGTCAGGATTAAATCGGCTCCCAGCCCTCCGATGTGATCGCGAATGTACTGAAGTCGCTGATGGATTTCCTGCTCCATTGTATTGAAGCAGTTTCCAGTAAAATCCTGGGGATTGAGGTTGACTTCCAGATTGAAACGCGCCAATTCGTAATCCAGCCAAGGACAATCTTTCATCAATTCCAGCACTTCAACGGCCAGCGGCAGGGGTTTGAAGGTTTTGGCATCCACCAGGCACATCTCTTGTTCTGCGCCAATGCGGGACACCCCCGTTTCAAACCACTGGTGGTTGAGCATGTATTCTACGGCTTCGATGTCGGTGAGCAAGGCACGCATAAAAGTCAGCATCGGTGGAGACTCAGCTATTGAAGCCATCTTGGTTGATTGTTTGGCACAAAATAAGGATTGTTGTTATTCGTCGTTGCTGTAAAAATTTAAAAGCCCAATCCGCGTTTGAAGTTTTACCAAGACAATCATCCATTATGCTTAGAATAGTTCCGTTTTTTCTGCTGATCCTGCTTTTGACCACTTGCAAAAAGGACAAACGCGAGCGGCTTTTTGAGATCCAGATTCCCAATATCACTTTTGATATTCCGGCTGGATTGAGTGGGGTGCTGCCCAGGGTGTTTGAGTTGGACAACCTGACCACCGGTACCATCGCCCTGGCCAAAAATGCCAACGTTGATACCGCGCTGATCACTGAAATTCGCCCGGTTGCGGCAACTTTGAGTTCTATTCAAGGCAATGGTGATTATTCCTTTTTGCGGGAAGTGGCCATTCGGGTTTGCCGCAGTAAGTCGCAGCAATGCTATGCCACCGATGAAGCTTTCAATATATCGTACTACGACGATCGCCGCATCGGCTCGCGCATCAACATGAATCCGTCCTTGCCCAACTTGCGCAGGACCTTGATTCGCGACCGGTTCAGATTGGAAGTTCTTTTTTATGTGAAGTCTGGAGCCGTTTCGCCTACTGCAATTTCAACACGTTTGGACATGGTGTTTGAAGCAGTGAAGTAACGCCATTACGCTTTCCAAAAGCGCGCAAAAACGCCCAGTGGCAATTTTCGCCCCGCTTGATCAGGAATGTACAATTCGCCATTTTCGATGTCTTGGGCAAAAGGAAAGTATTGTTTGGCCAGGTTTTCAGCAATGAGCGCCGAAAAGCCCATGGAGTACAAATTCAGGATCAATAAGTGGTGCTCAGGGTCCAGGATTTGCCCACACATTTCCATCAATTCTGGCAAATGCTTTTCCAACAACCACTTCTCCCCTTCCGGGCCACGACCATAAGCTGGAGGATCCAGGATGATTGCCTGGTATTTGCGGCCACGTTTGGCTTCCTTGCGCACAAACTTGAGGGCATCCTCTATCGTCCAGCGGATGTTGTCCAACTGGCTGGCTTCCATGTTTTGGCGCGCCCAACTCACCACTGGTTTTACCGAATCTACATGCACCACATCTGCTCCGGCAGCTTTGGCTGCCAAAGATGCTCCTCCGGTGTAGGCAAAAAGGTTCAACACCAGCGGTTGATCTACGCTCATCTTTTGCAGTCCATGGTAGAGGTAGTTCCAGTTTTCGGCTTGCTCCGGAAAAATTCCCACGTGCTTGAAGGACGTGAGTCCAAGGCGAAAATTGAGGTGCATGTCCTCAAAATCGTAGCGAATGTACCATTGATCGGGCATGCCCGGCTTGAGCTCCCAATTGCCATCTTCAGCAGTAGCTGCCGCGCCGGTTTTTCGATTGAAGGTGGCATGTGCTTTTTTAGCCCATTCCGCTTCGCTCAATGCTGGCGACCAAATGGCTTGAGGTTCGGGACGCGACAAAATAAATTGCCCAAACCGTTCCAGTTTTTTAAAATTTCCGCTGTCGATCAGCGCATAGTCCTCAAATGAGGGAAGTGGTAATGCCAGCATAGTCGCTAATGCCTCAAAATAAATCGAGTGTCAGGTATGCAAAGTGCATGATTTTATGCAGTTTTGACACTTGATTTATGGAGGTGTAAGTATTTTAGATATGTCAGGGACAAAGATAATCAGCAGCCTGCAAAATCCATTGATTAAAAACATTGGAATCTTGCTGGATAAGGCACGCGAACGCCGCAAGCAGGGTTTGCTGGTGGCCGAAGGCCTCATTGAGGTTGGCATGGCCCTCGGGGCGGGGTATGGCATCGAGCACCTGCTTTACGACCCCAACCTTACTTCAGAGGCCGATCTTCAGGCATTACTGCAACACCAGCCTACTGCTATTTCCAAACTGATAGAAGTAAGCAACCCGGTCATGGAAAAAATTGCTTACCGCGCCAATGTGCCCAATGTAGTGGCCGTTTTGCAAATACCCGACCGTCCACTGGCTGATTTTAAAACCGATCCAAAGCCCCTCATTTTGGTACTCGAAACCGTAGAAAAGCCAGGCAATCTTGGCGCAATTTTGCGCACAGCCGATGCAGCGGGGGTTAATGCGGTACTGTTGTGCGACCCCCAAACCGATTGGTACAATCCCAATGTAATTCGCGCCAGTTTGGGCGCAGTGTTTACAGTTCCTACATTTACGGTCACGGCAAGTGAAGCGCTGGAATGGTTGAAGGAACAACGCATTGCCATTTTTGCCACGCATTTAGAGGCCAGTTTTCCCTATTTTGAATGCGATTTTAGCGCGGCGGTGGCATTTGTAATGGGCACAGAAGCCGATGGAATTTCTGAATTTTGGATAAATGCCGCCCAAAAACGCGTCATCATCCCAATGTACGGCAGGGTAGATTCCATGAATGTTTCGGTTTCAACGGCTATTTTGTTATTTGAAGCTTTGAGACAAAGAAAAATGTAGCTATTTATACTATATTTCGTCATAATGAAAAACGCTTGCTGTAGACTTGAAATACAGTCCTTGAGAAATTTTTTATTTTGAAAAGAAAACAGAAAGCCAAACAAGCTTTTTTAGCTACGTGAGCGTTTTTATTGATCACAAGCGACTTAAATGAGCATGAAAAATTCAGCCCTTTTTTTTGTAAAATTTATGATACTCTGCTTTTGGGTTGGTTCAAACGGCATTTTTGCCCAATCAGAAACGCCCTTTCCCGCAACTCCGGGTAAAGCAGATACCGATGGACCACATATCTTTTACCGCAAAAACAAAATTTTCATCAAGCAAGTACGGATGGAAGATACCGTTGCGGTTGCTCAAATTGACTCCATAGATGCCAAACATCGGGAAGACCTTAAAGTAGAATGTCACTTTACCAAGCATCCTGAATGGAATTTCAGCACCAAGCTGAAGGCCAAGCTGAAAAATGAAAATACAGAATACCCCAAAGTGGATAAGCTCATTGCCATCTCCGATATCGAAGGCAATTTTGAAGCTTTTCGGCGTTTTCTGACTTCCCAAAAAGTGATAGACGAAAAATACAACTGGATTTTTGGCAAGGGGCACCTAGTTCTGGTGGGAGATTTTGTGGATCGGGGACAAAATGTCACCGAATGCTTGTGGCTCATTTATAACCTGGAAGAAAAAGCCAAAGCGGCGGGCGGCTACGTCCATTTGATTTTGGGCAACCACGAAATCCTGAACATGTCAAACGATTTCCGATATGTGCAAAGCAAGTACATGCGCAATGCGGATTTGATCAAGGAACCTTATGGCAATTGGTACAAACCCTCCTCAGAATTGGGGCGCTGGTTGGGTACCAAAAATACTGTGGAAAAAATTGGTGATCTGATTTTTGTACATGGCGGACTTGCCCCCGACCTCAACGGCCTTGACAAATCACTGACCGATATCAACAATATGATGCGTCCGTTTTATTTCATCAAGGAAGATGTGTTCCGCATCAACGATGAGGTACTCCAGTTTTTGTACGATGCCAACGGCCCATTGTGGTACCGCGACTACGTGCTGGCAAAGGCAGTAGAATCAGACATCGATGATACCTTAAGAAAATTCAACGCCAAAAGAATCGTCATCGGCCATACTTTGGTCAATGCTGTGCGAATGCTCTACGGCGGAAGAGTAATTGCCATCGATACCCGACACAATGATCCTTATTCTACGGCTTTGCTGGTTGAAGAAGGGAAGTTTTTTCGCATCGATCAAAACGGGAAAAGAGGCGCGATGTAAAAGATAACATGTGTTTATCACACTCAGCACATGTTTTAACCGCAGAGTAGCGAAGTTGACGCGGAGGTGCGCGGAGTTTTTTTAGGGCACCTTCGGTTCGGAAAGACCACAGAGGTCGCCGTTGTTGAAGATTGGTTCGTTGCCCTAAATCAAGTCCCATTAGTATACTTGATTTAGGCAAGATTATTCTGGAGCACGATCTCCAGCCACCGCAGGTGGCAAACTCCTGAATACTAAAAACTCCGCGAAACTCCGCGTCAACTCCGTTACTCTGCGGTTATAATGTGTAACGTGAGTTAAAAAATCAGAAACCACCAATGCATTGATTTGCGTTGGTGTTTTTTTTATTAAGCATGACGCAAAAAATCAGGGAGTTATTTTTTTTGCTTAAACAAACTACAAAAATAGTTTGTAAACTAAAAAAATAGTTATAGCTTTGTAAAACAAACATCCAATACGATGAAGCGACTTACCCGCAAAGAAGAAGAACTGATGCAAGCGATTTGGAAACTGGAACATGCTTTTGTCAAAGACGTGATTGAGCTGCTTCCTGACCCCAAACCGCACTACAACACGGTATCGACCGTGATCCGGAAACTGGAAAGCCAGGGCTATCTGGCGCACGAAGACTTTGGAGGCACCCATCGTTATTTCCCCAAAATCAGCAAGGAAGCCTACCAAAAGCAATTTTTGGGCGATTCGATGGCGGCTTACTTCGACAACTCATACAAGAACATGGTGGCATTTTTTGCCCGCGAGAAAAAAATTACCCCGGAAGAACTGAAAGATATCTTAAAGGCGATAGAACGCGGAGAAGAATAGATCTTATCAACACCCTACATTGTAAAATTACATGTCAGCTCACTTTCCACTCTACTTACTGGAATCTGCGGGGTTACTCCTGGGAGGTACCCTGGTTTACTGGTTCTTGTTTTGGCGCAGCACTTTTCTCAACTGGAATCGAGTGCTACTTTTGAGCATCCTGCTTGGATCTATTGCATTGCCGCTGATCCACTTGCCAGCGGAGTGGACGATTTGGCATAAGCCTGTTCCAACTACGCCAACCACCAGAACCACCATCACCTCAACGGATACAAATCTGCCAGAAAATAGTGCAGTTTTTGAGGCAAGCCCAATGACTCAGGAAGTGACTACCCCGAAAGTGGTACCTACCCCACCACCCCCAATCGACTATCGACAAGTGTTGTTGGGCATTTACCTACTCGGCGTGGGGTTGATGAGTGTTCGGATGTTGTTGCAAGTACTATCGTTGTTGAAATTATACCGCAAAGCACGCATTGAGCAAAGGGATGGCTACCAACTGGCAATTTGCCCCACGGAGCTATCGCCTTTTGCTTTTGGATCGGTCATTTTCGTCCCACAATCCTGGTATGACCAGGCAGAAAGCGAGCTGATCCTCACGCATGAACTGGCGCACGTTCGTCAAAAACATACTTTCGATATTTTACTCTCCGAATTGAATCTGGTTTGGCAATGGTTCAATCCTGCTGCCTGGATGTACCGCCGTTTGGTGGAATGCAACCTCGAATACCTGGCTGATCGCAGCGTATTGCATCAGCATGGCAATAAAAAACGCTACCAACTGAGCCTGCTCAACTGGTTGAACACAGAGCCCTCCAACTCCCTTTCTACCTCCTTCAATTACTCACTCCTTAAAGAAAGAATCAAAATGATGAATCGAAAAAATTCACCAAGAGCTTATGCTTTGAGGTATGCATTGATTGCATTTGCGCTGCCTGCACTGACCATTTTTAATCGGCCATTGAAAGCCATCCAAAGCATCAATTCGGAAACGAGTCAATCACAAGTTGCACTACTGGATAGTCAAGTAAAAGGTGAACCAATCACACTCCGAGGAATTGCCGAGAACAAGGCAATCAGTTCAATTAGCACGAATGCAGCAGCAACTGAAACCTCAATAGCCTTGTCCAAACCAGAAGACACAAAACCAGTTGAAGACACCATCAAGCAATTCTACCTTGTTTTTGACCCCAACATGAGCGCAGCAGAATTGGTAAAGTTGAAAAATGAAAAACTCCCGCTGGGCAAAAAGATCGAATTCATCATGTCTGAAAACGGCAAACTCATTGGAGTCACCATGAACAATGAAAGTGGAGGAAAATGCACCTCTTCTTTTGAGTCCAGCGACGAATTACCTATAGTGTTTAGTGCAGAAAAAAATGGCTGCGGGAGCATCAGCTTCTCCACTTTTTTTCTGGACAAAATGATTTCAAACAATTGGCCGAAAGGCACCAAAATCATTACGGCTGGTTTACCTACAGATTTCAAAAAACTGGAGCCTTACCGCATTAAAATTGGTGAAGTAGAAGCCAATGTCCTCAAAGAAAAAATGAGTTCCTTAGCTGCAAACAATTGGATGGAAATTGGATCCCAAGGAAGCACTGGCTACCGCATTCCGGTTAAAAGTGAAATTTTTCAAGGGGTAAAGGAGCGCATCCAGACCTATATTGATGCCAAAAAGCCATTCACTGTGATTGTCAACGGCCATCCTTTCAAATCATCCATACCGGCAATCGATATTACCAAAATCACCAAAATGACCCTCTTTGAAGACGTGGTGATTTACTACTATGAGGGAACACTTACGCCCAAACGACAAGACAAGGCGGGCCTCCGCTTGGAAATAGACACGGAATAGAAACATCAGGTCTGAGTTGATCCCCAACTCAGACCTCCTTCTTCGGAATGATCCCTGATCCAATTTTTCGCAACATCCGCATCCGCAAAGCCAGGGGCAATACATTGTTCAACAAGATCATAATCTGGTTGACTACTCCCGGAATGATGATGCGTTTGCCACGCAGCAAGCCATTGATCGCAATGGGGGCTACCTGGTGTGGAAACATCACCACCAGCTTGGCCTTGGGGCCACTGCGCTGAATCCGTTTGAGGCCATCCTCGTTGGTAACCACGGGCCCTGGGCACAAGGTACTTACGCTGATGCTGGTATCGGCCAGCTCCTCGCGCAAGGAGAGCGAAAATGCCGTCACAAAATGCTTGGTGGAAGTGTAGGCCGCTTTAAAAGGCATCGGCATCAAGCCTTCCATGCTGCTGGTATTGAGGATATAGGCTTGTTTTTGCTGCTTCAGGTGTGGTAGAAAATGATAGGTCAGTTCAAACGGCACCTGGTTGTTGAGGCGCAGCATGGTTTGGTAAACGCCCAACGGAACCCTTTCCATGATGTCGCCCTTTCCAAACCCCGCATTGTTGATGAGCATGTCTACACTGTAGCCATTTTCCTGGCTCCAATTGTATACCTGTAAAGGTGCATCGGGAGCAGTCAGGTCAATGCCCAGAGGATGTACCTCCACCTGGTATTTTTGGGCAATTTCGGCAGCAGCAGTCTGCAACTCCGGCCCTTCCAATGCCACCATCAAAATATTGCGGCCCCTTTGGGCGCATTCTTCTGCCAACGCACGGCCAATGCCCATGCTGGCACCAGTAATGAGTGTGAATTTTTTTTCCATAGTATTTGCGTAAGCCCGTTAACTCTTCCGCCCCAGCAGGCGCAGAACCAGTGGTTTTTCGATCCAAATAATGGCCGCAAAATAAGCAAGGAGTATGACAAAATTGATGCTCAAAATCACCATCAAGTTGTCTTTTGCCCAATAACGCAGCACTTCGCTCAATCCATATGCCAGGATTGCGAGCAACAGATAAGCCACCATCCGACCCAAGGGATATTTGATGGGATGGTATATTTGACCAGCCCAGTAGCTGGTAACGGTCATGAATACATAGCAAACCAGAGCCGTCCAGGCTGGAGCATAATAGCTGAAACCTTGTTTGATAAGCACCACGTTCAGCACGATGGTGATCAGCGATCCACCCAGGGCAATCCAACCGCCCACCGCAGTGCGATCCACGAGTTTGTACCAAATCGAAAAAGTGGTGAACAAACCCAAAAACAAATTGGCCAGCAGCAATACGGGCACGGTATCCAGACCCTCTCGGAAGCTTTTCCCCAAAAACAAGCCCACCCAATCAATGTTCAGCATGATGCACAGGAAAGCCACACAACTCAACAGCGTAAACGCTTGCGCCACCTGGCCATACACCCTTTCGGAACCTTTTTCATTGGCATTGCGGAAAAAGAAAGGTTCCGCGGCGTAATTGAAAGCCTGGGTAAAAAGATTCATCATCACCGGGATTTTGGTGGCGGCTGAATACACACCCCCATCGGCCAGATTGGATTTCAAATTGCCACTGCCCAGGTATTTCAGCAAAGGTGTACCGATCAGCTGATTGATCACGCCCGCCACCCCCGCAATGATCAGCGGAAAGGAATAGCGCAACATCTGCCGCAGCAAAACCCAATCCAGGGGCATGCTGATGCGGAAATAACTGGGCAAAACCTGCAGCACATTTACGGCGCTACCCACAACATTAGCCAGAAACACATCGGCCACCATATTGTCTTTGAAATGCAGAATTTGCAGCCACTGCCAGGCCGGTTGTTGCTCCAGCACCGGACAGAAATACAGGTAAAAAAACACCAAAATCACATTGACAATCACGTTTGTCAACTTGATGCCCATGAAGCGCAAGGGCCGGTTGGCAAATCGCAAGCGCGCAAAAGGGATAGCGGTAAGGGTATCCAAGGCCAATATCAAAATCAATGTGACGATGAACTCAGGATGATCTGGATACCGCTGAAAATTGGCGATAGGTTGCACCAGAAAAAGCGCAATCAAAGTAAACAACAGCGTAGATCCCAGTAGAAATAAAGTCGCAGTGGAAAAAGTCCGTGGGGCATCTTCCGATTTTTGCGCGTAGCGAAAATAGGCGGTTTCCAGGCGGTAAGTCAGCAGGATGTTGAATAGGGCAACATAAGAAAACAAGTCGCTAAAAATTCCGTAATCGGCTTTGCTGAGTATCCGGGTAAGGAACGGAGTGAGCAGCACAAAATTGAGCAAGCGCGGCAAAATGCTGCTCATGCCATAAATCGCCGTTTCTCCAGCCAACTTCTTGATTAAACTCATGCTTTAGCGCTTTGACCTAGTTGGGAAAACGGGTTTAGTTCTCCCAGTTTTTTTTCTCCTGCTCGATGTGGTGCAACACTACCCTGACGCCGTATTTTTCCTTCAAATGTTTGGCCAAGGTATCCGCGGCATAAACCGAACGGTGCTGTCCACCAGTACAGCCAAAATTGACCGTCAGGTTGGTGAAGCTGCGCTCGATGTAATCTTCTACTGCGGCATCTACAATTCGGCACACATTGTGGAGGTACTCGTCCATGTTGCTGTGCTGCTTCAGGAAATTGATGACCGACTCGTCTCTGCCCGTCAGTTTTTTGTACGGCTCGTACCGCCCTGGATTGTGAAGAAAACGACAATCGAAGACAAAACCGCCACCGTTGCCGCTGTTGTCTTCAGGAATGCCACTGGCGTGGTACGAAAAACTGTTGATGCCCACAGTAAGCAAACTGGTACTGCTCTTGATTTTATTGAAAGGTTCAAATTTCTTGGAATCCAGAATGCGTTGCAGTGCTTCGCGCAGGTGGGGCAATTCGATGGGCAGTTGCCAGTTTTCCAACAAGCCTTTGATGTTGCGCAAAGCATGGGGGATGCTTTTCAAAAAATGCTCCTTGCGCTCAAACAAGCCCCGAAAACCATACGCCCCCAACACCTGAATGTTGCGAATCAACACGTAGCCGTTGTAATGCTCCACAAAAGTATCTGGGTTGATCGGCGTCAGCTCTCCTGCTACCTTTATATAATGGTGTAGAATTTCCTGACGGATGTCTGTTGGAATATTGGCCTTGGCCTGGTACAGCAACGACGCCAAATCATATTGCAAAGCGCCACGCCGACCACCCTGGTAATCGATAAAATAAGGCTCCCCACTTTTGATCATGATGTTGCGCGACTGAAAATCGCGAAACATGAAGTATTGATCATCGGCGGTAAGGAGGTAATCTGCCAGCGCATGAAAGTCCTTTTCCAGAGCTTGCTCATCAAAGCGCACTTTGGTGAGCATCAGGAAATGGTACTTGAAATAATTCAGGTCCCAAAACATCGATTCTTTGTCGAATGAAGGTTTGGGGTAGCTGTGCGTATAATCCAGCTCCTTTCCGCCAATGATTTGCAGGCGCGCCAATTGCTCCACTACCCGCTTGTAAATTTGAGCGAGGTAATCCGGAAAATAATCATCCGTTTGCAGCAAAAAGCTGTACAAGGTTGTAGAGCCCAAATCTTCCTGCAAGTACACTTTGGCCTTTAAATCAGCGGCGTAAACTTCTGGTACAGGCAACGATTTGCCATGAAAATGGCGGCTGAACTCCAAAAAAGCCTTGCTTTCTTTATCGTTGGGGCTGTAGGTGCCAATCGCAGCACGTTCGAGGCCTTGTAAACGGTAATAGATGCGTTCGGAGCCTGAAGGAGCCAATGGCAAGATCAAAGTAGGACTTTCTCCAGCCCAGTTTTCGTACAATTCTGCTAGCGCAGCTTCTATTTTCTGTGGCGTCATTCCAATGCGTTTCACAACATTTGCCGCAAAGCTAAAAAAAATGTACTACTTTTTGCAGCTTCCCCTCATTTGAGATACCCGATGGGTGGTAGTTGTTAAAAAAAATACATTAAATATTTATTTAAACTTGATTCTTTTAGAAATTGATTTTATCTTTGTGACATATCATTAGACATATCGAACCCATAATCACTTAGGGTATTATTGAACAAGAATTTATCGGGAAGCAACATTCCGAATCTAATCACTACACTTTATTCACACCTGTTTTAATTTCCCAATATTCTTCCAACTCAATGGTATTTCGAACTTTTTCGAGAGCTAATTCTATCTACATTTTATTTCTGATGCTTGAGGTTTGTCATTTTTTTTGGCAAGCCAATACTTATTTATCCCCCCTCAGCATTCAGATCAGCATTTTTTATTCAGGCAGTAACTTTTAAAATTGGGATTGCATCAACTGGAAATCCACCAGTCTTTGATGCAAGTGGCTTTGCTTTTGCAATTCTCAATCGCTTTTGTTTTCAAGGGCATTTGGTATAGATTAATCCCTATATCAACCTGGCAGCGCTATGTCCTTTGGCAATATTCATTTTTGGCATCAACAAATTAAAATTTTAAAACCATGAAGAAACTATTAATTGCCATTTTGTGTATGGTGGCACTAGGTGTTGTTAAACCCTTGCAAGCCCAAATCACAAAAGACTATGAGTCGGTATTCAAAAGTCTGAGTAAGTCTGAAAAAGTTCAACTTCTTGCCGACTTAAGGTGCATCATCGATGGTGTTCAAAAAGGCGATGAGTTACAAATCGACCTTTTTAAAGACTTAAAGGCAGGAATCCCTACCGCCAATCCAACTGCAGGTATCGACTCTATTTTGCAGGTCTGGAAAGCTGGTCGTTCTATCCTTGAGGGTTTATTGACTGATGTTCCTGCTAATGACGCAGAGACCATTAAGAAAGGATTGGATCGGGTAGATGCTGGCTGGATTGATAATTTGACGACCTTGCAATCCGGGTTCGACAAATACAGTGACAGTTTGAAGGTTGACAAAGCTGCATTGGCTGAAGCAGAAGCAAGTTACAGTGCGTCATCGACTGAAGCCATTGATGCACTATCTGTTCTGTATCAAAACTATGTTGATGAATTGTTGAAAGTATCCAACAATTCCAATGAACGGTCTTTTGGTCAAGTTGCCAATTCTCTCTTAAATGATTTTGGTGACCTTGAAGTAGGCGCTGGTTTTCAATCTTTGTTCGCCACTTATTATGACGAAGCTCCTGATAGTACCACTGCAACACTGATCAGAGTAGGAACCGCTCCCAACTACAACAAGCTTTGGGGCGCAGAATGGGAGGCTTGGGCTTCTTTTAAAATGAACGGAACCAACCCTAATGGTGGTGAAAACGGAGGCAGCAGCCAAGCCGGATTTCAATCCCTGTTAGCTGGGGGTAGTGTTTCATTTCAGTATCGTCCAGAAGTACCGTTTACGAATGGCATAATGCGCTTGATCACAGGTGTCGGTACGTCTGTACAAGCCTATATGCCTGCACGCATCAACCAAAACAAGCCACAGTCCTTGAACAACAAGGGCAAGACTACAGGTATTGGCCCAGACGTAAGATTGGGTTTTGCCGTGACTACGTCTAAGGTGAATTTCTATGGTTACTCCAGTGTAAGCAAAGGCTTCGTAGCTCGCTGTCCTGGTGTTCCATACAATGGTTTTCAGACTGTTACAGGGATTCAATGGCAATCATTGCACTTGCGGCTTTTGCACGGATCATCAAGTTGGAATGAAAACCAGCAGCGCACCGCCAAGTACAATGAAGTTTCTTTTAATGTAAGTATAAAATAGCACGTTTACACTTGAATAGACATACACGAGAGTGGGTTGAAGAAAATGTTTCTTCAACCCACTTTTTTTATTTGAGCTTAAACCATCTTTTGATGCTTTTCCAACCCCCACGACGACGAGGGGCTTCCTTGTCAAAATACTCGCTCCCGTAACCATAACCGTAGCCATAACCGTAAGACGAACTATAGCCGTAACCATACCCATAGCCAGCCCTGGACTTAAGCCCATTGAGTACAACTCCTACTTGCGGCAACTTTTTATTGCTGTAAATATCCTGAATCATGCGCAAGAAAGGGGTACGGCTCAGGCCAAATCGCGTAACGATAATGGTTTGATCGATGTGTTGATTGAGCAATAAGGCATCGGTTACCAATCCAATTGGAGCGGTATCCACGATGATGTATTGGTAGCGCTTGCGGAGCTCGACAAACAACTGACGGGTGGTATCACTCATCAACAATTCGGCAGGGTTTGGAGGAATCGGCCCACAATCCAGGTAATCGACCATCGGATTGTCTGGCAAGGGTTTGATGATTTCATCAAGCGTAGCCTGACCCACCAGGTAGTTGGTTACCCCCGTTTCTGATTGCACCCCGGTGAGGTAACGACTGAGTTTTGGCTTGCGGATGTCCAAACCAAGCAAAAGGGTTCTTTGCCCCGAAAGAGAAATACTAATGCCTAGATTTATGGTGATAAAACTTTTGCCTTCTCCACTCACGCTCGAACTTACTAAAATGACTTTTTTAGATTCTCCCTTGGCCACATATTGCAAATTGGTTCGCAGCATCCGAAACATCTCCGCTATTGCCGATCGGCTGCTCTGCTTAACTACGATCGATTTTCCGGCAGATGATTGCATGATGCCCCCCAAAAATGGTGCATTGGTGTGCCGTTTGATATCCGATTCTTCATACACCCGATTGTTGAAATAATCGAACAAAAAAGCGATGATGCCTGGAATCAAGAATCCCATAAACAAATACAGGGTATAGGTCCGGCGGCGATCGGGAGAAACCAGCCCCAACCCAACAGGAGGATTGAGTGTACGGGTATTCGATACTTGGGCGGCTACACTCAACGCGGTTTCTTCCCTTTTTTGCAATAAAAACAGGAAGAGTTGCTCTTTAATCTGTTGTTGTCGAAGTATTTGCAGCAATTCCCTTTCGTAAGTTGGAATGGCATTGATTTTGCGCTGAATCGGCGCCAATCGTTGCGACACCCGGTTGCGGCGCTCGTTGAGCTCGCGGCGGATAACGACAAAATTGTCCAACATGGGCGCACGCAATTCTTCTAATTTTTTGTCCAGTGCTTTTACAGCAGGATTGGAGGCACTGGCCGTTACAATCAGTGAGCTCCGTTCTTGAAGCAGCTCATTGTAGGCTTTGATGATTTCCGAGGCTGCACTATTGGCCAGCAACTCCGAACTAAGCGGCAAGGCCCGATAGCGTCCGGTAGGATCATTGACTTGCTTCTCAATGGCATTGAGCATGCTGAGCCGCAGGTCAAGTTCCATCATCTGCTCGTCGGCAGACGAGACTTTGGTCAGGTATTCACTCGCTTTGCTTTCAATGGCAACTGGCAAATCCCTGCTGCGTTTGTACCCTTCTACATCTTTTTCTACACTATAGAGTTCTTTGGTAATAAAGCCTAAGCGCTCGTCAATGAATTGAAGTGTTTTCCGACCCGATTCATTTTTTATTTCAATCTGACTGTGGTCAAATTCAGACACCAGGGTTTTGAACAAATCGATGCATTTTTCAGCAACTGGATCGCGCATACTCAGGTTGAGCACATTCGAACCAGGTACAGGCTGAATAACCAATTTGTTGGCGTAATCCGCAGCAGTGGTCTCTGGGTAACTGATCCGAATCAAAAATTCGGTGCCGGGAAGTGTACTGGATCGGCGTTGCAATACATACTGGATTTGGTTCAGTACAAAAGGCGTATCGTAATGACAAGTCAGGGTGTCATTTTCACCTTTTACCAAAATGAAATCATAGTCATTGAGGGTTCTTAGTCGAATCGAAGAACCATAAGAGAGCACCCTGGGGGCGGCATCTACCAGCACAACCGGACAATTTGGACTGTACATTTCACTGGTTTTGACCCGTCCTACCGTATAGTAAGTGACGTTGAAGTGCAGAGAATCTACCACCCGACGCATCAGTGTAGTCGATTTGAGTACCTGAATTTGGTCATCTACATTTGACTCTTGTTCCAGTCCCAGTTTTTCCGTAATGATCTCTTCTGAGATGCTGCTTTTGGCGTTGTCTTCCAGCAAGATGCTTCCACCTACCTGATAAATATTGGTTGCGTAGCGCAAATTCAGCCAGGCGATGCCATAACCGATCAGTAGTCCCAACAGCAACCAGTACCAATTTCGTAGAAAAAGGAAGAAAAAATACTTGAGATCCAGCTCTTTATTTCCACTTGGAGAGGAGAGAGAACCATCATTGTTAAAGGGTGTAGATTGTAAAGTGTCCATGGTCAAAAATACGAAAGGTTTATTAATTGCGATTCAGTATTTACAGTCAATACAGGAAGTATGTGTTGATTTACCAACACCATAGCACGGCCGATGGCCTGATCCATATCGTAGTAACAATATTCGCCTAGTCGCCCACAAATCAACAAGTTGGGAATTTGTTGGGCTCGTTTTTGATATTGCTTAAATAATTTTCGGTTGTAGGAATCAGGAAAAGGATATTCGCATTGATCGGTATCCTGAGGACTGAATGGCGTTTCCCGAGTGATCACGGTTCCCTGGATCTGTTGTTGTGTCGCAGTTGGCATCAGGTGCTTCCACTCCAGGGTTCTGATGTGTTTCCCTGCGTCAAGACTCGGGTTATTCACCTGTCCGCAGGGCTGATACCAGCTTGTTTTGGGTAAAAATTCATGCACCCGTTGCTGGCCACGGTACTGCAAACGCCCCAGATCAAATCCAAAATAAGCATCGATAGCACCCGTGAAAACCGTAAACGAAGCTTTGCCCAATGCATCAGCCTGCTCCAGATAATCTACGCCCAAATGTACCTCTATCCCTTCGAGCATCTTGAGCATCCAGGCTGCATATCCATCCTCCGGCAATCCTTGCCAACGGTGGCGAGGAGTCAATCGTGGATCATCATCGTGGTGTACTTCAAAACGTTTGGCCAGTGCTGCATCGAGCCGATCAGGAGGGATCCCCCACTGCTTGTGGGTATAGGGTTTTACAAATTTTTCGTACACCGCTTCCGGCATCATGCGCAAGGCCGCAGCCTCAAAAGTATCGCCGGGAGTGTTTAATGCTTTTGACTTCGGGTTAGACATTGGCCAAAGTCCCTTTCTGCGCAGGTATTCTCCGGAAACCGGCCAGTTTTCGAATTGCCCCTCTACCCAAGATTTTACAACTGCTTCATGCCGATAAAAACTGCCAAAACGCTGCACAAAGTCCCAAATGAGTGGAGAGCTTGTACGAAAATAATGGGGGCCGTAGGTATGCACCCGAATGCCACTTTCATGCATAAAATCATGCACATTGCCTCCAACATGTTTGCGTCGCTCAAACACTTTTACAGGCAACCCCTGGTCTGCCAGCAACCGGGCCATCGTAGCTCCGGTCAGCCCTGAACCGACTATATGGATGGGTAGCATCAATTTTTAAAAATGGCGATGAGCAAGGTGACCAAAGATAGTCCGGCTGATCCAAAAGAGAAAATTCGGCTCGTCTGGTCGGTAATCCCCCCAACCTTTGCTTTGGTTGGTTTGACGTAGATGAAATCATTTTGCTCAAGGTAAAAGAACTTTGATGCAAAAATGGCCGGATCATGCAGATTTATATCAACGTACTGCCGCTGTCCATCTTTTTCTCGAACCAATAAGATGTTTGTCCTATCTGCATAGGGCGTCAAATCACCAGCCATACCAATGGCCTCCAGTACAGTGACCCTTTTGTTTGAAAGTCGAACTAGCCCTGGGTGCATTACTTCTCCTAAAATGGTGATCTTCAGGTTGAGAAATCGCATACTGACCACGGCATCAGACACATAGGGAAGCACTCGATTGAGCAAGGTATCTCGTGCGACGCTCAAGGTAAGTCCACCTACTTTAACCCGGCCAACTACGGGGAAATCGATGTATCCATCCTTGTCCACAAAATACCCCGTAAACAATTCCAGCGTAGAAACACCTGTTCCGCTGGTGCTCTGCTGCATGAGGTTATTGTTTTGTTGGCCCGCTGCACCAGCTCGGGCATTGAATGCCAACAAGGCTTTGGGTTCAAAACTAGACAGGTTGATCTGAATCAGGTCTTCAGGCTGGATGTTCAAATCGATGGAGTTGACGATCGATTCAACTTTGTTGATCGGCAATGGGCCTTGATTGAAATTGACCAATTGCTTGTGCTGTACACAAGAAAAAGTCAAACTGATGAGGGTCAAGAAGTACAAAATCCGCATGGGTAAACTTTTGAGCTGATGCAAACTTGCAACAAGTTAATTATTAGTATGACGCAAAAAATTACTTCCCGATTTTTTGAGGGGCTTTTGAATAGGAAACTCACTTCAAATGAACCGTTCGACTTCCTATTCAAAACCCAAAATCGGGAAGTTAATTTTTCTGCGTTGTTTAGTATTTTTTAATGCCAAGCAAAACTTCGGCAATACGTTCTGCGGCCCGGCCATCCCAAAATGGAGGGATGGTTCCCTTTTTAGATCGCCCCTCCAAAACCGCCATCATGTGCTCGTGCACGGTTTGGGGATTGAGGTCTGCCAAGAGTGTATTGGTACCCAATTCCACCGTAATGGGGCGTTCGGTACTGCTTCGAAACGTAAGACAGGGCGTTTGCAAAAAAGTGGTTTCTTCCTGAATGCCCCCCGAATCCGTGATCACCATGGCTGCTCCTTCCATCAGGCGCAAAAACTCCAAATAGCCCAATGGCTCGGCAGTGATCAGGTTGGGGATGCGCTCAAAACGCGCCAGCAAGCCATGGGTTTCCATGTTTTTGAGTGTCCTCGGGTGTACCGGAAAAACCACTTGCTTATACTGCACCGCATCTTCAATGATACTCAGGATGGACGATAAGCCTTCCTGAAAATCAACATTGGAGGGCCGGTGCATGGTCATCAGGATGTAGCTTTGATCTTCTACTGCTGGTTTTCCAGGTAGGACTTCTGCATAGGACAGTTGCCTTGCCCGCGCCTGATAATGTACCAAAGAATCTATCATACAGTTGCCGACGAAAAAAATGCGCTCGTCGGGAACATTTTCCTTGGCCAAATTGATCATGCCACTCATTTCTGTCACAAAAAGGTAGTCAGAAATACTATCGGTCAGGATCCGGTTGATTTCTTCAGGCATCCCACGATCGCCACTGCGCAAACCCGCTTCGACGTGGGCAACCGGAATATTCATTTTTACCGCAACCAAAGCACAGGCGATGGTAGAATTGACGTCGCCAACAACCAAAACCAGGTCGGGTTTTTCTTTTTCCAACACCTCCTCAAAAGCCAGCATGATTTTCGCAGTCTGCTGGGTATGTGACCCTCCGCCAATACCCAGAAAATAATCAGGCTTGGGCATCTCCAACTGGGCAAAAAACACATCACTCATCTTGGCATCGTAATGCTGACCAGTATGTACAATTTTTGATTCCAGCGTTGGGTGACGTTGGAAAGCCCGGTGCAAGGGTGCTACCTTCATGAAATTGGGCCGAGCGCCAACGATGTTGAGAATTTTCATGTGGATTATTCGTTAAAAAGGTCTTTGTTTTTGAATGAATACCGCTGCAACAAGCGCAAAATATCCTTGTGCTTGAGGGCATCTTCCAACGCTTTTAAATGCCGGATGTGGTGCATATCGGTTCCCAAATAGCTAACCATTCCCGCTTCAACTAAAGTTTTGGCCCATTTGGCGATTGAATTGCCATAATATCCAGCCAGCGACAAGATATTGACCTGTAAATCACATCCTAAATCACAGATGCGTTCGATATCCGATCTGCTGCCCATGTAATAACTGTAGCGCTCAGGGTGTGCCAAAATGGGATAGTACCCCTTGATGCGCATCTGAAAAATGCGGTTTTCGAGGTCTGGCGGAGGCGCAAAAAAAGACAATTCGACCAAGATGCGTTTACCTGGCATAAAAAGGATATCGCCTTGGTTAAATAGCTCCGCTGTGTAACTGTCTATATTGTATTCCGCAGAAGCTTCCAACCGAAAGTTTAACCCTTCTCCCTGAATGGCTTTTTGCAGTTTTATGCATCCACTGCTGATGATGGCACCATTGTTGGGATAATAATCCCCCATTACATGTGGTGTAGTAATTACACCCGAAAAGCCCAATTTGATTAGTCCACGCACTAGTTCAAGGCTTTCTTCCAACGTTTTGGCGCCATCGTCAATTCCTGGAATGAGGTGCGAGTGCATATCCGTTTTCAATACGGAAAAATTCTGCGGAGGAAGCGCATCCGTTCCTAGTGTGCGGGAGAACAGTTTTCCAAACATAGCCTCAAACTTGATAATAAACCCGGTACCAATCAATAAAGCGTTGAATTCCTGTATCTACGGTAGTTGCTGGTTTGTATCCAGTATCTGCCTCCAGCTCGCTTACATCGGCAAAAGTAGCAGCCACATCACCAGGTTGCATGGGCAACAATTCTTTGATGGCACTTTTACCCAATGCCTGTTCTATGGCCTCAATAAATTCGGCCAACTGAACGGGTTGGTTGTTTCCAATATTGTATATCCGGTAAGGTGCACTTGAATGCGCTGGATCAACCACCGCTGGATTCCAATTTGGATTGGAGCTTGGCACTCGATCAGCTACGCGAATGATGCCTTCAACAATGTCATCTATGTATGTGAAATCGCGGATCATCTTGCCTTCATTGAATACCTTGATCGGCTCGCCCGCCAGGATGGCTTTGGTAAACAAAAACAGCGCCATATCCGGCCGGCCCCAAGGGCCATATACGGTAAAGAAGCGCAATCCGGTGGTAGGCAATCCAAACAAATGGCTGTAGGTATGCGCCATCAATTCATTGCTTTTTTTGCTGGCTGCGTACAAAGACACCGGATGGTCTACATTGTCTGCGGTAGAAAAGGGCATTGCAGAATTGAGGCCATATACGCTGGAGCTACTTGCATATACCAGATGCTTGACGTCCTGATAGCGGCAGCATTCCAGAATATTGACAAAGCCAATAATGTTGCTGTTGATGTAGGCATGCGGATGGGTCAGGCTGTACCGAACGCCCGCTTGGGCGGCCAGATTGACCACCACATCGAAGGCTTGTTCTTTAAACAATTTTTCCAAACCAGCCTGATCTTCCAATTGCAATTGAATAAAGGAAAAATTGGGTTGAGCGCCTGTACATAGCTGCCCCTTTTCAATGGTATTGCGGGCAATCCCCAACTGTGCCAGGCGAGCATATTTCAACTCTACATCGTAGTAATCATTCAAACTGTCCAGCCCGATTACAAGATCTCCTCGTTCGAGCAACTTTGTTGACAGGTGAAAGCCAATAAATCCTGCAGCTCCGGTAACCAGTATACGTTTCATGTCTGAGTATAAAATCTTTATGATCAGTGAATTTTGTGAAAGTAAATCTTTTCTCCAAAATCACCATTTTGATTCAATCGTTTGTCTATGCAGCACCCCGTTTGTTGGACAATGGCCGCAATATTTCAGGCGCCATCTGCATGCGGAGGGAATACCCCAGGTTTTCTAGTTCAACAACGAAGTTTTTGGGGCCTAATCCTTGTAATAACCTACCGCGCATGCCAAACAAACTTCCGCTGATGATTTCAACCTCTTCACCAATTTTCAATACCCCTTGATCGACTTCTACATTGGGAATTTCACCAGTGATCCGCCGCAGTGTTTCAATCTCCTTTTCTGGAATGGCGATCAATTCCCTGGCGGTTTTTAAAAACTGAACGACATCGGGGATTTCGAGAACTGGAACGTACTGCTCCTTGATGATTTGTACAAAAACGTAACAATTGATCAATGGGATTTCCAATTTTTTGATCTTGCGTGTGTACAAACGAGTCACCTTCTGCAAAGGCAAATAGCATTGAATACCTTTGTCTTGCAAATACTTGCTCACCAATTTTTCCCTTTTGTACCTGGTGCAAACCGCAAACCAGCGGGGTTCTGAAGTGTGAAGCATAGTGTCAGTTTTTACATCTTGGTGTTCTTACCAGTCTTTTTTTGCGAATAGGATGAAGTAACGAATGCTCAACTAATCTCTCATCAAGGCGGTCAAGCTAATGGATATTGCCCCTATAATCTCCAATAGGCAATTTTCCGTTCGGTGGCTTCCGCTCGGGTATAAATTCCCTTAAGATCAAGAAGCAAGGGTTTTCCATTCATCAATGCGCGCAATGATTCGAGATTCATCTCTGCAAATTGCTTGTGTGCTACCGCGACAATCACCGCATCGTAGTTGTTTTCAGGTGCGTCAAACAAGGTCAGGTTGTATTCGTGTGCAACTTCCGCAGCAGATGCATAAGGATCAACCAAGTGCACTGCAATAGAGTATTGTTGTAGTTCGTGTACCAAATCCGCCACTTTTGAGTTGCGGATATCAGCCACATTTTCTTTAAAAGTAATGCCCAATACAAGTACCCGGCACTGTCCGGGATTTTTGCCATTCTGGATCAGCATTTGCACCAATCGCTTGGCTATGTAAGCGGGCATTTCATCATTGATTTTGCGTCCGCTGGTAATCACATGAGGGGTATACCCCATTTCTTTCGATTTGTGCAACAGGTAATAGGGGTCAACGCCAATGCAATGCCCACCTACCAATCCAGGGAAAAACTTCAGGAAATTCCATTTGGTACCCGCAGCTTCCAGCACTTCCTGGGTATCGATGCCCATCCGGTCAAAAATGACCGAAAGCTCATTCATGAACGCGATGTTTAAATCCCGTTGGGTATTTTCAATCACTTTGGCCGCTTCAGCTACTTTGATGGAACTGGCCTGGTATACGCCAGCCTGGATAACTGCCCCATAAATTTGGGCCACCAAAGCGCTGGCTTCGGCATCGCTACCCGATACTACCTTGAGGATTTTCTCAACGGTATGTTCTTTATCTCCCGGATTGATTCGTTCGGGTGAATAGCCTACCTTGAAATCGAGTCCGAATTTTAATCCAGATTCACGCTCCAGAATTGGTACGCAGTCTTCTTCTGTACATCCAGGATACACGGTTGATTCAAACACCACATAATCGCCTTTTTTCAATTGTTTGCCCACGGTTTGAGAGGCTTTGAGCAAAGGAGTCAAATCGGGATTGTTGTGTTCATCTATCGGAGTAGGTACTGCTACAATATGAAACTGCGCTTGCTGCAAGTTTTCAGCCAGATGGGTAAAAGTGATGTCCGCCCCTTCAAAAGCGGCCGAGTTCAATTCTTGTGAAGGGTCAATGCTTTGCTGCATCTGGGCAACCCTTGCCGCATTGATATCAAAACCGATCACGCGAAATTTCTTGGCCAAAACCAGGGCCAGAGGTAAACCTACATAGCCCAAGCCTATGACCGAAACCAGCTTTCTCTTTTGCAAAAAATCTTCAATCTCCATCTTGCGTGTATTTTACAATGAATCCTTAGTATGGCGCAAAAATTACTTAGAAAGACTTAACAGCCTCAGCAATATAATTCAATTGTTCCTGATCCAATTCCGTGTGCATCGGCAAGGAAATTACTTCCTGACACAGCAGCTCGGATACGGGCAAATGCGTAAGCTCCGTAAAGAGTTTGAACGCATCTTGCGCATACAGCGGCACGGGATAGTAAATCATGCTTGGGATGCCTTTTTGTTGCAGGTGTGCCTGCAATGCATCGCGGCGGCCATTTTTGACCAGTAAAGTATATTGGTGAAAAACGTGGGTAGAGCGAGGATGTCGCACCGGGGTTTGAATGCCCTCCAATCCTGCAAAGGCATGATCGTAAAAATCTGCAGCAGCCCGGCGGGCAGCAGCATACTCGTCCAGGTGTTTGAGTTTGACGCCCAAAACCGCAGCTTGAATGGCATCCAGACGGGAGTTGACCCCTACTGCATCGTGGTAATATCTGCGTACCTGTCCATGATTGGCAATCATTTGCATCTTTTGGGCCAAATCAGCACGATTGGTGCTGATGGCGCCACCGTCGCCGTATGCCCCCAAGTTTTTGGAGGGATAAAAAGACGTACAACCAATGTGGGCAATGGTGCCGGTTTTGGCCGTACTGCCATCGCTAAAGGTATAATCGGCACCAATGGCCTGGGCGTTGTCTTCAATCACCCACAGACCTTTTTCCTGCGCCAGTGCCATAATCGGCTCCAGGTCGCAACTTTGTCCAAACAAATTGACCGGTACAATGGCTTTGGTGCGTGGCGTTATAGCAGCGGCTACAATATCGGCAGTGAGGTTAAATGTATCGTAATCCGCATCAACCATCACTGGTTTCAGGCGCAACAGGGCAATGACTTCTGCCGTAGCCACATACGTAAACGCAGGTACAATCACTTCGTCTCCGGGCTGCAAATCAAGCGCCATCATGGCAATTTGCAAAGCATCGGTACCATTGGCGCAGGGAATCACATGTGCCGCGCCCAAGTACTGCTGCAAATCTTCCTGAAATGCTTTGACTTTAGGGCCGTTGATGTACGCGGTAGTGTCCAATACCTCTAGTATACCCTGGTCTATTTCAGACTTGATTTTAAGGTACTGCCGCTTTAAGTCTACCATTTGGATGGCGTCCATACTTTGTAAAGTTTTGGTTTTTAAGTTCTAAGAAAATTTCCAAGAACCTAAAACTTAAGAAGCGCTTTCTCCGCAATCGTTTTGCCAATCGCCAAAGAGGCGGTAGCAGCCGGAGAAGGAGCGTTGCATACATTAATGATATTGTGGTCTTCGAAAATGAGAAACTCATCAATCAATTTTCCGTCCCGGTCGCAAGCCATTGCCCGCACTCCAGCCCCGCCTCGCTCCAAATCGTCGAATCCCACGGCGGGAATGAGGTGTTGCAGTGCCTTAACGAATGCACTTTTGGAATACGAGCGCTGCATTTCACCCAGGCCATAGCGCCAGTTTTTAGCCGCCAGGCGCAAAAAACCAGGGTACGTCAAGGTTTCCAGCAACTCTGGCACATTCAGATCCCAGCGACTGTAGCCTTCGCGGCGGAACGCCAAAACAGCGTTGGGCCCAGCTTCGATGCCCCCTTCAATCATCCGGGTGTAATGCACACCCAGGAAAGGAAATTCAGGATTGGGTACTGGATAGATCAGGTTATTGACCAGGTATTGCTTCTCAGGCTTCAATTCGTAGTACTCTCCCCGGAAAGGTACAATTTGCACCCCTTGAATATTCTGACCCGTCATTTGGGCTACCTTATCGGCATACAAACCCGCGCAATTGATCAATAAACCTCCAGAAATTTCACCTGCTTCGCCAATCGCGGTTACTTCATTGTCACTGCGTTTGATGGAGCTAATTTTGAATCCGGTCCGAATCGCGCCTCCATGAGCAATGATCAGCTCCGCGTATTTTTTGGCTACTTTTTTGTAATTGATGATCCCTGCCTGCGGTACCCACAACGACTCAATCACGTTGACGTGGGGTTCTTTTTCCCTGGTTTCTTCTGCGCTGATGCGCCGAATGTCTTTGAGGCCATTTTGTAGGCCATGCCCCATGATTCTGTCTAGCTGTGGCAATTCTTCGGGGCGGGTGGCCACGATCACTTTGCCGCAAATATCGTATGGAATTCCATGCTCATCACAAAAGTTCAACAAGGCACCATAGCCCTCCATACAATTCTGGGCACGCAAGGTACCCGGACGGTAATAGATTCCAGAATGGATTACTCCACTGTTGTGTCCAGTCTGGTGGGTAGCCACATCGTGTTCCTTTTCTAGTACGGTAATTTTCAGCTCAGGTCTGGCCTCAAGCAGTCGCCAAGCAGTAGCCAAGCCTACAATTCCACCTCCAATGATGAGTACTTTGTTCTTCATGATGGCTAAGGCTTAATCCAGTTCAGACCAGAGCAATAGTGGCTCTACTTCTGAATGGCTTTTGATGGCTTCGGGATATTCTGCTCGAGAGTAAATGATAAATCGGATGCGGCGCTTGACGAGGGTCTCTACTTTTTCAATCAACTGAATCAAATAATGCCGGTCTATATTGCCTACAAAAATCAGATCAATAATGGGACTGTCCAGGCCACGTGCAAAATCGCCGGTGAGAAATACCTTCTCCACTTCACCCAAACGCTTGACTACGTTCTCGATGATCTGATCCAGCCCCAAATATTTCATCAGGATGGTATTGACTTCTCGGAAAAGTGGATGTTGGATGTTGGCGCGAAAGATTTTCTTGTTGCCGCTGAGTTCTGAAACGAGCATGCCTGCTTTTTCAAGGCTGTTCAATTCAAGACGAATGGCATTTGTGGATTCACCGAACTCGCTTTCCAGACCGCGCAGGTAGGCAGTTGTACTGCTGTTGAGAAAGAATTTCAACAACAGTTTGATTCTGGTCTTGGAGGAAATAAGTGCTTCTATCATAAGAAACGAGTACTACAGTGCATCTATACAAGATCGATGCACAAATATAACGACAAAATGAGCAAAAAACTTACTCGTTTTATGATATTTTTTCTAAAAAAATTATTCCAACAGGGATTTACAGATGTCCTTTACCAAGCCCGGCCCGGCGTATACGAGCCCTGAATAGATTTGTACCAGTGCCGCACCTGCTTCCAGTTTTTCTTTTGCGTCTTGAGCGGAGGCAATCCCTCCTACCCCAATGATGAACAATTTTTCACCCGATTTTTGGTACAAATAGCGGATAACTTCCGTTGAGCGCTCGCGCAAGGGTTGACCGCTGAGTCCTCCAGCGCCGATTGATTCAACCATTTCAGCGGAAGTGATTAACCCTTCGCGGCTGATCGTGGTATTCGTGGCAATCACGCCAGAAATTCCGGTGCTTTGCACAATTTCGAGGATATCGTCCAATTGCTGCTCATTTAAATCTGGTGCAATTTTGAGCAAAATAGGCGTTGGAAGGCGATACGAATGGTTCTTTTTTTGCAACGCAGTCAGCAATTCAGTGAGTGGTGCCTTATCTTGTAAAGCCCGCAAATCGGGCGTGTTGGGAGAACTTACATTGACCACAAAGTAATCCACAAACGGAGACAGGCGCTCGAAGCAGTACAGGTAATCGTTCAAAGCCTCTTCGTTGGGCGTGGCTTTGTTCTTACCAATGTTTCCACCAATGATCAGTCCCTTGGGTCTTTTTTTCTTGAGTTGTTCCACCAGGGCATCTACCCCGGCATTGTTGAAACCCATGCGGTTGATCAGCGCTTCATCGTCGGGTAAACGGAATAAACGGGGCAATGGGTTGCCATCTTGTGGCTTGGGCGTTACCGTGCCCAATTCAACAAAACCGAAGCCCAAGGCTGCCATGGCGTGATAATGCTTGCCATCTTTGTCAAAACCTGCCGCCAAACCCACCGGATTTTTGAAGTTTAGGCCCAAAAAACGGCGCTCCAATCTGGAGTCCTGAAGTTGATAGGTTTTGCGCAGCAAAGCCCCCACCCCAGGTAAGGTCAGGCCAAGTTTGAGCAATGCCACAGTCAGGTGGTGTGCCCGCTCAGGGGCAAAGCGAAACAACAATGGTTTCAATAAGTCTTGGTAAAATTTCATTTTCGTAGGAATCATTCTTCAAAGCCAAAAGTACAAATACGGCAGATAAAACGCCGTAAATAGACCATTTAATGCCATCGCCAGTGCAGCCGCTGCCGCCATCAAATCATTTTCTTGTTGTACCCGGGCAGTACCGATGCCATGAGACACCGTTCCGATGGCCAATCCAGTCTCCATGGGGTCTTTGATCCCTACCGCCCTCAACAACGGCAAGCCCCAAACCGCCCCCATAATCCCACTCATCAGCACAAAGGCCACGGTCAAAGATGCTTCTCCACCCAAGGACTTGCTCAATTCCAGCGCAATGGGCGTAGTAACCGCTTTGGTCGTCATGGCTTGTACAAAGGGTTCGGGTAAACCCAGCCAACGCGACAGGTACACGCCAGCCAACACATTCGTCAGTCCGCCACAACACACCGCCACCACAATGGCCAAAGCCCGACGCCGCAAGGCAGCAGCTTGTTCGTACAAAATCAAGGCCAAACAAACCACGGTAGGAGAAAGCATAAACACCAGCATCTGGGTCGATTTCAGGTAATCCTCTACTACCCCACTCCCCAAACGGATCACCACAGCGATCAGTACGATGGCTACTAAAACCGGATTCAGCCAGGATTTGCGGTAGGTTAGAAACAAATGCTGCCCCAACAGGTAGGCACCCAGGGTAAGCCCGATCATCAAAGCGGGTACTTGAAAAGGATTCATCGATTCAGCAATTTGAAAACCAGTGCGGTAGTCAAGCCACTTAGCATAGAGGTAAACACCACCAGCAAAGCCAATTTCCAACCATATTGTAACATACGATCGATGTGCAATAAAATGCCCAGACTGGGCGGCACAAAGAAAACGCCCATCATGCCCAAAAAGCCTTTGGCGCTGACTTGCACGGAGGCATACGAAAGCCACTTAAATTGCAAGGCTACCCACAACCCCAGCATGCCAAAAACCGCGCCGGGAATGGGTAGCCTTGCCAATTGGGTGAGGGTTTCGCCCAGCGCCCAAAACATAAAGATGAGGAATACACCCCTCAATACTTCCATTTAGAGCTTCTTGACGTCGTACACCATGTAGTTCGTCTTTCCTTGCCAGGGCATGGCCTTTACTTTCTTTTTGTAGAAAAGCTTCACTTTTTGTCCCTGCAATTCATCCAACTTTTCAGCTACATCGTGATCTGGCACTGAAAAGATCCATCCGCCTAAAGATTGCGTTCCCTTGTCAGTTGGCAGATTGGTATTGAGGTTGATGGCTCCAGTGTTCAAGGTGCCTTCGTAGGTCTTGAACAAAATACCCTTGTAGGTAATGTTGGTAAGCGTACCACTGGTAGTGCCTTTGCTTATGGTAAAGTTGCAATACAGAAAGATGTAGCCAAGTACAACCAGAAAAAGTGCAAAAATTCCCCACAATAGGAAACGACGCAGCTTTTTGCCAACACTTTGGGCTCCTTCTTTGACAACCTGTTCAAATTCACTCATGTTCGTTAGATTTTGAATGCTAAAATTACGATTATTGAGACGGATTTTCCAGCAAAAGGGAACTCCAAGTATGAAAATTGTGTTTTTTTTGAAAATATCTTTTTCATCACTTGCAAAAAAGAAAAACATCGCCGTATATTTGCGCACGCCTTTGGAAAAAGGGAAAAGTTCTTTAATATGGTGTGGTAGCTCAGTTGGTAGAGCACAGGACTGAAAATCCTGGTGTCGCTGGTTCAATTCCTGCCCGCACCACCATTTAAATCTTATGATTACTGTTTTTGCACACACTCATCATCATCATGGCTTACACTCGTAAGGCAAATGGTTGATGTATATGCTGCGTTAAATCAGTATTAATTCTCTGAAGAGGTCTACCATTTACCGGTAGACCTCTTTTTTTTTGTCCTGAATTTTTTGAAGCTCTTAGTATGACGCAAAAAATTGCTTCCCGATTTTTTTAGAGGAAGTTAATTTTTCTGCGTTACTTAACTCAATGCCATGCCAACCATGCTAAAAATTGCCGTGCAGAAATCCGGGCGCCTGCAAGAGGACTCACTGGAAATGCTGCGAGAATGTGGAGTTCGCGTCGATACAGGCCGCGACCAACTCAAAGTATCCGCCTCGGGATTTCCGATGGAATTGTTCTTTCTGCGCAATTCCGACATTCCTCAGTACGTCCATGACGGCGTTGCGGATGTGGCCATTCTGGGACAGAACACCGTGATTGAAAAAGAAAAAGACCTGGACGAGGTACTTCCCCTGGGTTTCGCCAAGTGCCGATTGTCGATTGCCGTTCCCAAAGGCACCGTTTATCCAGGGGTAGAATGGCTCAATGGCAAAAGAATTGCCACTTCCTACCCGAATACCCTGCAATCCTTTTTGACCAAAAACAACATCCAGGCCGAGATCCACGAAATTGCTGGCTCGGTAGAAATTGCCCCCAATATTGGCCTGGCCGATGCGATTTGCGACCTGGTCAGCTCTGGCAATACTTTATTCATGAATGGCCTGGAAGAAAAAGAAGTGCTGCTCAAATCAGAAGCCGCCATTTTTATCAGTCGCCGCATCAGTCCTGAAGCACGTGCCTTACTCGACAAGTTGATCTTCCGCTTCAAGTCAGTTCTGGCTGCCCGCAACAACAAGTACCTCCTGATGAATGCCCCCAACGAGGCACTCTCAGAAATCATCAATATTCTACCGGGCATGAAAAGCCCTACGGTAGTGCCACTGGCCGCCCCCGGCTGGAGCAGCGTGCATACCGTGATCAGCGAAGACCGCTTTTGGGAAATTATCGATCAGCTGAAAGAAGTGGGCGCACAGGGTATCTTGATTATCCCGATTCAGAAAATGATCCTCTAGCCGATACTCCCAAAACCTAAAAACGCACGAACCATGCACACTTTCTCCTACCCCGATATCGCTGCAAACCCCAGCCTCCTGGCTCGTCCTGCCCTTGCTGCGGCCAACCTTGAGGCTACCGTTGGTCAGATCTTACAAGAGATTCGGCAGCGTGGCGATGCGGCGGTGCAGGAATACACGCTGCGCTTTGACAAAGTTGCAGTAGATCAGTTGGAAGTAAGTGCTACCGAATTGGCGGAAGCAGAGACATCTCTGGATCTGGCACTCAAAACGGCCATTCAAACCGCCAAAGCCAACATTGAAACCTTTCATGCAGCTCAGCAAAGCCACCCGGAAGTGATCGAAACCATGCCAGGCGTATTTTGCTGGCGCAAAAATGTCGGCATCGACAAGGTAGGTTTGTACATCCCGGGAGGAACGGCACCCTTGTTTTCAACCGTTTTGATGTTGGGGATTCCCGCCAAATTGGCGGGTTGTAAAGAGATTGTATTGTGTTCGCCTCCGGGGACAGATGGCAAAATCCACCCCGCCATTTTGTTTGCCGCAAAAACGGTAGGCGTTACCCGGATCTTTAAAGCGGGTGGAGTACAGGCCATTGGCGCAATGGCTTATGGTACCGAGAGCATCCCACAAGTGTACAAGATTTTTGGCCCAGGCAATCAATACGTCACCGCGGCAAAGCAATTGGTGAGCCGCGAAAAAGTAGCCATTGACATGCCCGCCGGCCCTTCGGAAGTACTGGTTTGCGCCGACGAAACCGCCAATCCCGCCTTTGTCGCCGCCGATCTTTTGGCGCAAGCCGAGCATGGCATCGACAGCCAGGTAGTAGTGTTGGCTTTCAGCGCCGATTTGCTGCAAGCAGTTTTGCAGGAAGTGGAAAACCAGGTTGCCCTGCTGCCCCGTGCCGAAATCACCCGCAAGGCTCTCGAAAACAGCGTGGCGGTACTGGTCAATACCCGTGCAGAAGCGCTGGAATTGATCAATGATTATGCCCCGGAGCACCTGATTCTGGCCATGCACGATGCCGATGATTTTGCGGAGCAGGTACAAAATGCTGGCTCGGTTTTCATCGGGAATTACACCCCTGAGTCGGTTGGCGATTACGCTTCAGGTACCAACCATACCTTGCCTACCAATGGCTACGCCCGGGCATACAGTGGCGTATCGTTGGATTCTTTTGTCAAAAAAATCACTTTCCAGCGCTTAACCCCTGAAGGGTTGAAAAACATTGGTCCAACGGTAGAAACCATGGCCATTGCCGAGGAACTGGTGGCACATCAGCGTGCGGTAAGTATTCGTTTGGAAGAAATGAGTAAAAAATATTGAAATGGAAATAGCCAACCTGGTTCGTCCCAATATCCGCAAGCTGGTGCCGTATTCCTCGGCGCGCAGCGAGTTCAAAGGCAAGGCCGAGATTTTTCTTGATGCCAACGAAAACCCCTTTGAAACGGGGCTCAACCGCTATCCCGATCCCCTGCAATGGAAACTCAAAGCCGCCATCAGCAAATTAAAAGGCGTACCAGCGGAACAAATTTTCCTGGGCAATGGCAGTGATGAGGCCATCGATCTGGTAGTGCGTATTTTTTGCGAGCCCCGCCAGGATCACATCCTGATTCTGCCGCCTACTTACGGCATGTATCAGGTATCTGCCGATATTGCCGATGTGGGCATCCGCAGCGTGTCGCTTACGCCTGATTTCCAGCCTGATGTGGAGGCCATTTTGGCTACTGCCGACGCGCATTCCAAAATTTTGTTCATTTGTAGCCCCAACAACCCCACTGGCAACGATGTAGAACTGGAGCGCATCCGCAGTTTGTGTGCGCAGTTTCAGGGAATTGTGGTGGTGGATGAGGCTTACATCGATTTTTCCAAACAAGCCAGTTGTACCAGCCTGTTGGCAGAATTTCCCAACCTGATCGTGATGCAAACCTTCTCCAAAGCCTGGGGAATGGCCGGCATTCGCCTGGGCATGGCCTTTGCCTCTACCGAAATCATTCAACTCTTCAATAAGGTCAAACCACCTTATAATATCAACCAGCTGACCCAGCAAATTGCCCTGGAAGCATTGGAAACGAGCTACGACGATTACAAGCAGTTGTTGTCGACCTTGCTCAGCGAGCGCGAAAGATTGGTGCAAGGCTTGCGTGAATTGCCTTTTGTCGAAAAGGTTTTCCCAAGCGACGCCAATTTCATGTTGATCAAAATGGATGACCCCAATCGCACCTATCAATACCTGGTGGAAGAAGGCATTATCGTACGCAACCGCAATACCGTGCATCTTTGTGCAGGCAGTTTGCGCATCACGGTAGGTCGCCCCGAAGAAAACGATGCATTGTTAAACGCTTTGAATAAACGGCCATGAAAAAAGTACTCTTTATCGACCGGGATGGCACCCTGGTTTTGGAACCCTATGATTACCAGGTAGACGATCTGGGCAAAGTGGAGTTTTATCCCCTGGTGTTTCAGTATTTGTCCAAAATTGTTCAGGAACTGGACTATGAACTGGTGATGGTGAGCAACCAGGATGGTCTCGGGACAGATTCTTACCCGGAACACACCTTTTGGCCTGCCCACAATGCCATCATCAAAGCGTTTAAAAACGAAGGCATCGTTTTTGCCGAAGAGATCATCGACCGCAGTTTTGCGCACGAAAACAAACCTACCCGCAAACCCGGCACAGCCCTGCTGACACATTACATGAACAGCGATTTTGACCTCGCCAATTCTTACGTGATCGGCGACCGAATCACCGACGTTCAACTGGCCAAAAACCTTGGTGCCCAGGCCATTTGGATGGCCGCAGATCCCAGTCTGGGTGCCGATGAGATCAGCAACAATGCCCGCATGCTCGCAGACGTCATTGCACTGAGCTCTACCGACTGGGGCGAAATCTATCGCTTCCTGAAAGGCAACCAACGCATTGGGAAAGTACAGCGCAATACCAAGGAAACAGAGGTTTTTGTTCGGCTGGAACTGGACGGACAAGGTCGTTACGACAACCAAACGGGCGTTGGTTTTTTTGACCACATGCTGGATCAATTGGCCAAGCACAGCGGCGCCAACCTCGAAGTAAAAGTAAAAGGTGACCTGCACATCGACGAGCACCACACCATCGAAGATACAGCCATTGCCCTGGGCGATGCTTTCCGCCAGGCGGTAGGCAGCAAACTGGGCATGGAGCGCTACGGTTCTTGCATTCTGCCTATGGACGACTGTTTGGCCACCGCAGCCATCGATTTCAGCGGTCGCCCCTGGCTGGTGTGGAACGCTACTTACCGCCGCGAGAAAGTGGGAGATTTCCCCACGGAGATGTTCTATCACTTCTTCAAGTCATTCAGCGATTCCGCCCTTTGCAACCTGAACATCAAAGCAGAAGGCGAAAACGAACACCACAAGATCGAAGCTACCTTCAAAGCCGTTGCCAAAGCCATCAAAATGGCCACAAAACGCGACATCAACAGCAAAGAACTTCCTTCCACCAAAGGCGTTCTTTAGCCAACCCACGACTTCAGTCGTGGGAGGCCACACACAAACCCACCCCACGACTTCAGTCGTGGGAAAGAACCCAACCCATGGACTTTAGTCCTGGGCGAAAACCCAACCCATGATAGCCGTAATCGACTACAACGCTGGCAACGTCCAATCCGTCCTCTTCGCACTGGAGAGGCTGGGCGCCAACGCCATCCTCACCGGCGATCACGCCCAAATCCGTGCCGCCGATAAAGTCATCTTCCCAGGCGTAGGCGAAGCCAGCACCACCATGCATTTTTTGCGTGAACGAGGACTGGACGCCGTAATCAAAAGCCTGACCCAGCCCACGCTGGGCATTTGCGTAGGCATGCAATTGCTCTGCGCCCATTCAGAAGAAAACGACACCCCTTGCCTGGGCGTCATACCCCAGCAAGTCCGTCGATTTGTACCCAAAAATGGTGAAAAAGTGCCCCATATGGGTTGGAATGCCCTATCCCATTGCCAGGATCAGCTTTTCACTCCGGAACTAGAGGGAGAATATGTCTACTACGTGCACAGTTACTATGTGGAAACAGGGCCATACACCACTGCTCTGACGGAGTACACCTTGCCATTCAGCGCGGGACTGCACAAGGATAATTTTTACGCGACGCAATTCCACGTGGAGAAATCAGGAAAGGTAGGAGAAACCATTTTGCGGAACTTTTTGACTATTTGATTCATGGAAATTATACCTGCGATTGACATTATTGAGGGCAAATGTGTACGCCTTACCCAGGGCGATTACGCCCAAAAAACGGTGTACAACGAAGACCCTCTGGAAGTAGCCAAACAGTTTGAAGATGCGGGGTTGCGACGCTTACATCTGGTCGATCTGGATGGTGCCAAAGCCAAACGCATCATCAATCACCGGGTACTCGAGCGCATTGCTGGAAATACGCAGCTCGTGATCGATTTCGGCGGCGGCCTCAAATCTCAAGACGACCTGCGCATCGCCTTTGAATCGGGCGCACAACAAGTGACTGGAGGAACGGTGGCGGTCAAAGAACCAGAACTTTTCATGGATTGGATAAAGGTCTACGGTGGCGAACGCATCATTTTGGGCGCTGACTTCAAAGATGGCAACATCTCGGTGAGCGGCTGGCAAGAACAAAGCGAATTGGAGCTGTTTGCATTTTTGGCCGATTATGTTGCCAAAGGCGTGCAGTACAGCATCTCTACCGACGTATCCAAAGACGGACTGCTGCAAGGCAGCGCCATCGATACTTACCAGCGCATCCGCGAAGAACTACCTGCACTGAAACTCATTGCCAGCGGCGGCGTGACCACCATGACGGAATTGGAACGCTTGCGCGAAATCGGCTGCTACGGCGCCATCATTGGCAAGGCGATCTATGAGAACAAAATCACTTTGAAAGATTTAATGGTATTCAACGCTTAATTATGCTGGCAAAACGCATTATCCCCTGCCTCGACATCAAAGACGGTCGCACCGTGAAAGGCATCAACTTTGTCAACCTGCGCGATGCCGGTGACCCCGTAGAACTGGGCGCTGCCTACAGCGAAAAAGGTGCCGACGAACTGGTGTTTCTCGACATCACCGCAACCCACGAGAAGCGCAAAACCATGTCGGAACTGGCCCGTTCCATTGCCCGAAATTTGAACATCCCATTTACCATCGGTGGGGGCATCACTTCCATCGAAGATGCCGATGCCATGCTGGGCGCTGGCGCAGATAAAGTATCGATCAATTCAGCAGCGGTGCGCCGCCCGGAATTGATCGATGAGTTGGCACTCAATTTTGGCAACCAGTTTGTGGTATTGGCCGTAGATGCCCGTCAAATTGACGGTGAGTGGATTGTCCACCTGAACGGCGGGCGCATTGCCACCGAGATTCGCCTGTTTGATTGGGTAAAAGAAGCAGAAGCTCGTGGGGCAGGAGAAATCCTGTTTACTTCCATGGATCACGACGGAACCAAAGCAGGTTTTGCCCTGGAAGCAACAGCGCACATTTCAGAGATCTTGTCTATCCCCGTGATTGCTTCTGGCGGTGCAGGCAACATGGCGCATTTTCACGACGTGTTTACCATCGGAAAAGCGGATGCGGGTCTGGCAGCCAGTATTTTTCACTTCAACGAGATTGGGATAGCGGATTTGAAGGGGTATTTGGATGAGAAGGGGGTTGTGGTGCGGAAGTAAGTGTTGAAACCTAGTCCCCATCGCCATTACCCCTCCGCCAAGGTTTTTGAAATATCGGTATTCCGCGCTTGAATGGCTGGAATAACCGCTGCTACAAAACCAAGCCCCAAAGCCCCTAAGAGCAAGTACAGTTCTTCAGGCAAAAAAGTAAGCCCGGTAAAGGTGTAACGGTAAGCCGCTTTCATTTCACCCGCCAGCAATTCCATACCGAAATGGCTAATCAACAAACCCAATCCGTAGCCTAGCGTAGCGAGCAGCAAACCCTCCAGAATGATCATGGCAAAAAGCTTGCCCGGAGAGGCGCCCATGGTGCGCATCAGCGCCAACTCATAGCGGCGCTCACTCAAGGACGAATACAGGGAAATAAAAATGCTGAGTCCTGACACGGCCATAATAATGAAAGCCAACCAGCTCAATGCATCTTGCCCAACACCCATCAGGCTGTACAAGCGGGTAATCTCAATGGCGGGCGTAGCGGCTTGCATCTTGGTATTTTGGTTGATCATGCGTTGCAAATTCAAGGTCATGATGTTGTGTCCGTTGAATTGCAGCAGCAATGAAGTGATTTCTTTGTCGGGGTAGTTGATAATGGATTGCATCTGCGGCTTGCCGTGCTCGTGATCTTCGTTGAGGTGGTCATCTTCCTGGTTGGTCAGGGCCATCGTGCCCATCTGTTTGGTTGCTTCGGCGTGTTCGTGCGCTAAGCTGTCTTCAGCAGGTGCTTCTTCTTCGGCTTCAGGTGCAGGGGTACCCATGCCAGCATGTTCGTGAACTTCCCAAATGCTTTGTGCTGGAGTGAGCAAGAGTTGATCAATGGCCGCTCCTGAGGGTTTCAGGATACCCACCACTTTGAACGGGTGGCCTCCATGTACCAAATTGGCATCCTCGATGAGTCCGTGCGAACTTTGGAACGTACTGCCGATTTTTAGCCCCAGTTCTTCGGCAGCGCCTGCTCCGGCCAAAACTTCCATTACATCCCGAAACGAGCGTCCTGTGCGTACTTTGGCCTGGTACAGCTCTAGCAAGTTTGCACTCGTGCCTACAATGCGGTAGCCGCGGTAGCTGTCTCCCAACGACAATGGAACGGCCATTTTGATGTAGGGATTTTTGGCGTTCAGGTAGGGCATTACATTTTTTATGGTAATGTTTCCGGTAGGCGCATCGATGTGGTACATGCTCGACAGGATCAATTGCAATGGGCTGCCCTTGGCTCCGATGACGAGGTCGATACCCGCCAGGTTTTTTTCAAATTTATCGTTGATCTGGCTATTGACCAAAAACAGAAAAGAGATGAGCCCTACACCCAAGGCAAACAGCACCAGGCTGAGGAGCATGGCTAAAGGTTTGTTGGTGAGGTTTTTCCAGCTAAGTTTGAGCAAGTTCATGTTGTTTCTTTTTCCCACGACTGAAGTCGTGAGGTTTTCTTTTCTACCACGACTGAAGTCGTGGGTTTGTTTTTGGGGTGCCTCCCACGACTGAAGTCGTGGGTTGGGCTAAAGGGTGATCTGTTTGGGGAAGCGATCTTTCAGGCGTTTGTCGTGGGTGACTACTAGAAGAGTAGAACCCAGGACACTGGCCTGTTCTTCGAGCAATTGGATGACCTCTTCAGCATTGTGGTCATCCAGGGCAGAAGTAGGTTCGTCAGCCAGGATAATGGGGGCCTGATTGATCAGGGCGCGGGCAATGGCGGCACGTTGCTGCTCTCCTACGCTCAAACGATCTGGTTTCAAGCGGAATTTATCGGTGATGTTGAGTCGATCCAGCAACTCCATGATGCGCTCGCGATCGGGTTTCAGCCCTGCCAATTGTTGGGCCAATGCCATGTTTTCGCCAATGGTGAGCGCGCGAACAAAGTGTGATTTTTGGAATACAATCCCAATATTTTTTCCCCTAAAGCGATCAAGTGCGGCAGCACGCAGTTGGCCAAGTTCGGTCTCTCCAACTCGAATTGACCCATTTGTAGGCGAGAGCAGCCCACCCAACAAGTGCAGCAAAGTGGTTTTTCCACTTCCCGATTGCCCGAGCAAAAGGCAATGTTCGCCTTTTTGCAAACTAAAATCAGGGAAATTCATTGCCTGACCTTGGTCGTAACTGAACGCTAACTGTCTGGTTTCTAGCATGAAGTAAAAATGAAAAAAATGAAAAACAGCTTTGAGCACAAGATAACAACTTGGTGTACCAGAAAGAAACAAGTAAAAAATACTAGGTCATAAGTCTTAATTGCAATAGGTTCACCAAGTTGTATTAACTTTGAATTAAGAATATTCTCCAAAAATAAACATCTTTACCATGCGTGCGATTGTCTGCTCCGCTATTTTTCTACTTTTTTTTGCGGCTTGTAAGCCAGATCAAAAGGCCAAAGACAATGGGACTGGCCTTACTACTGATGCTCCTAAAGCCAAGGTTCTCTTTCGCTGCGAATCTTTAGGAGAGGATGAAAATGAAGTTCCTCACTCCCAGGTTTTTTTGGTGGTGAATGATCAAAGTACCAAGATTGCGGACATTACTGCTTGTGACGAGGTTGCCAAGGATGGCTATGCCAACTTTGGAATTCCATCCAATGCCATTGCCGCTTGCGGTGGTTGGTATGCTGGGGCAGGGGATTATTTTTATGCCCTCCAAATAAAAGACTCAATTGTAGTAATGCAGGGATGGCAATCAGAAGAGCAAGAAGACAAAGGCTTCCATTACGAGCAAGCGGCTGTTGTTCCGATAAAATAATTGAATGGCAATTGACCTGCGCCCTTGAAAATCTGGTGACACCTAACAAAGGCGCAGGTCAATTTAGTATACATTTAAATTTTTTTTACATTTTTCTGACAAAAGCTTGCTTAAGACAAAAAATGCATATATATTTATGCTATGATTTGAAGTTATTCCTCCCTCAATAGTTTTCTGGCTATTTACATTATTTCTTTGATGCTGAATTTGGTACAATTTACCATAAAAGCAGATTTCCCTATTAAAATTCATTTTGGTTGACATCTACAAGCTAATTCAGAATTGGCTTTCCCATCATCGCATCCGCTAGTGTGTTCGTCATTATACACCAGAGGCCCCACTGTAATACTTGTCAGTTGGGGCACTTTTTTTTTAGGCAATTCACTCTACATCCCATACCGGATGTGTAGGCAAATGAGCTTTAAGTTGGATTGGAGTTTGATCAAAAAGGTCTATAAATTCCAACGAATAGGCATGGAGTGCTATCCCCATATCGGCGTATTGGATTTTTGATGCACCGTATTTCTGATCGCCAATGATGGGAGTACCCTGTGCCGCCAATTGTGCTCGTATCTGGTGAAATTTTCCGGTTAGCAATTCTATTTCCAGCAAGGCCTTGTCTTTTTCCTGGCGTACGACCTGGTACTTTAGAGTACAAGCATCCCGATTTTCCCCAGGTTCGTTAAATATGACTGCTTTTTTTTCTTTTTGATCTTTGTACAACCACTGGGAAAGCAGGGCTTCTGGTTGGGTAGGAATCCCTTCGACCATTGCCAGGTATGTTTTTTTAACGCTCCGCTGCGCAAATTGCTCATTGAGTTTGCGCAATGCACTTTTCTTTTTGGCGATTAGTAAAATTCCAGAAGTAACCCGGTCCAAACGGTGTACGATTCCTACAAAAGGCATGGAGGTATAATTGTATAGGTATTCAAGTACTTGATCCTCAATGGTATCATTTGCGCCCAGCGTTTTTTCTACGCTTATGCCAAAAGGTTTGTTTACGGCAATCCACGCACTCGTTTCGGCAATCCACCATTTTGGTTTTTGTGTCGGCATATCAGTTCATTACAGTGGTTAAACAAAAAATGCATTAGTTTAGTGCGGTCAAATATTACACCCTTACAAATCAACCCAATCATGGAAGAGAAATCAACCCTTGGAACGCCCGAACAGGTAGAAAATCCAACCATTATCGAAGTCATCACCAACGGCCCCTTGCGTGTTTTAGGGCCATTGGAAGTAAAACTGGCGGATGGTACCGTAGTATCAAAACCAGGACCACGTACCACGTTTTGTCGTTGTGGCGCATCCGCTAACAAGCCGTTTTGCGATGGGGCTCACAAAGAATTGCCACCATTCGAAAACGCCTAGTAGCGGCAACCCTCGCGGTTGCCCCTAAACCCATAGAGGCAACCGCGAGGGTTGCCCCTAAACCCATAGAGGCAACCGCGAGAGCTGCCCCTAAACCCATAGGGGCAACCGCGAGGGTTGCCCCTACTGGAATTCCCAATCAAATTCATGCAAATGTTGCAATGCCACCAACAACAAGTCGGTGCAGTGCAAAATATCATTTTTATTCGCCATTTCAATGGTTTGGTGGATATGGCGCAGCGGTATGGAGATTGCTCCGGCAATAGCCCCATGCTTTCCGTAACGTTGTACGCCAGCCGTATCGGTTCCACCCGCTGGTAAAATCTCAGGTTGCCAAGGAATATGGTGCTGATCTGCGATTCCTTTCAAATAACGCACCATCCGGTAATCCGAAATAACGCTGCCATCGAGGATTTTGATTGCCGCACCTTTGCCCAATTTGGTGACCGCCTCTTGAGCCTGGGCATCAGGTGTATCAAAAGCGATGGTAACATCCAATCCAAAACCAAAATCGGGGTTGATGGAATGTGCGGCAGAGATTGCTCCCCGCAATCCTACCTCTTCCTGCACGGTAAATACCCCATAAATATCGTAAGGTACTTCTAGGTGTTGAAGTGCCCGCAGGGTTTCAATAAGAATGAACACCGAAACTCGATTGTCTAGCGACTTGCTGTTGACGCAATCTCCCATTTCGATCAATTCACGCTCACGGGTAACTGGGTCACCGATAGAGACAATTTTCATTACCTCTTCCTTGCGCATGCCCAAATCGATGTAATAATCCGAGATGGGTACCACTTTGCTGCGTTCTTCGGGTTTCATCAGGTGAATGGGTTTAGATCCCATGACCCCAATCACATCTCTTTGCCCATGCACGGTGACTCGCTGTGAGGTTAGCGTTTTGGGATCAAAACCTCCGAGCGGATGGAAAAAAAGAAAACCTTCTTCATCTATGTGATTAACGAGAAAGCCTATTTCATCAAGATGGGCGGCAATCATCACTCGTTTGCGTTCTTTTCCACGCTTGATTGCGATCACGTTGCCCATGTTGTCTACGCTAATTTCGTCCACCAATCCTTGTAATTCCTTGATGACCAATTGGCGAATTCTTTGCTCAAAACCTGGAATCCCAGGTGTTTCACAAATGCGTTTGAGCAATTGTAAGTTAATCATAGTATGTTGTGTTAGCTGCAATGCTTTCCTCAGGAAAGTGCATTCTCATTAGACCATAACATTCATAAAAGGACTAAGTGACTACCGGAAAGTGATATGAGTTTGGAACTTGTTCTAGACTAATTTTAATTGGGGATCGGAAAAATTCTATCGAACACGTAAATTTAACCAAATTTACGCTTGTAAAAATCATTTACAGATATTTAAGCAATAATCTTGAAAATTGCGATCAATGCCCGCTTTTTACAGGCCGGAAAACTGGAAGGAATTGGTTGGTACACCTTTGAGTTGTGCAAACGCTGGGTAGAAACCCAGCCCCAAGATCAATTTGTGCTCCTTTACGATCGCCCGCAGGAGACATTGTTGATCAACGGTGCGAATGTGGAGTCGGTGGTGATTGGGCCTAAGGCTCGGCATTTTTTTTCTTTCTGGTACTGGTTTGATGTCCGGGTTACCAACATTTTGAAAAAAAAACAGGTTGATGTCTTTTTTTCGCCGGACAACTTCCTCAGTCTTACCACTTCTGTACCCATTGTCTTGACGACGCACGACATTGCACATTTTCATTATCCTGCTCAGGTTGCTTTCATCCATCGCCCTTACTACCGCTGGTTTATTCCGGCTTTTTTGCGCAAAGCCAAAAAAATTGTAGCGGTGGCAGAGTACGGCAAGCAAGACCTGATCAACCATTACCAGGTTGCTGCTGATAAAATTGTGGTAGTACCCAACGGTACCCGGGATGTGTTTCAGCCCATTTCTTTAGATCTCCAGGCACAAATCAAACAACAATACAGCCAAGGCCAGGAATTTTTCTTTTTCCTTGGCGCCATCCATCCCCGCAAGAATTTAATTGGGCTAATCCGAGGGTATGAACAATTCCGAACAAATACTCAAGCGCCGGTAAAATTACTAATCGCCGGAAAATTGGCCTGGCAGGTGGAAGAGATCATGCAAATCCACGCGCAATCTCCGTTTGCCCAAGACATTATTTTTCTGGGTTACGTCCCTGAAGAAACCGCAGCTCAGTTGATGGCAACTGCGTTGGCACTCACCTATCTTTCTTTTTTTGAAGGATTTGGATTGCCTGTTTTGGAAGCCTTGTGTACCGATACACCCGTGATAACGTCCAATACCTCGTCATTGCCCGAGGTAGCGGGCGAGGCCGCCCTATTGGTTGATCCACACAATACAGACGAAATAGCTGCAGCCATGCAACGCATTTGGAGTGACCCCAAATTGCGCGCAGATTTAGTTGAAAAGGGGCGGCAACAGCGCTTGCTGTTTTCCTGGGACGAAGCGGCTAAAATAATTTATTCCCTGCTGGAATCTATAGGACAAAAAAATCAGTGAACATGCCCTGTATGTCAAGTACCTTCGCTTTAAAATCATATCCTTCAAGCATGACACACCCAAACATTCAAACTTTCCCTTCTACTGCCGAGTTGGCCACCGCTTTTGCCAATTGGTTGGTTGAAATTTCCGCTGGCAAAGATTCATTTTCCATTGCCCTATCTGGCGGTCGTACCCCCATTTATATTTTTGATCACTTGACCACCCATTATCGAGATAAAATCGATTGGCAAAAAATCAAGTTTTACTGGGGTGACGAGCGTTGCGTTCCGCCACAGCACGAGGAAAGCAATTACCGTTCAGCATTGGAGCATCTTTTAGCGCCCTTGAATATTCCAGCCGAAAACATCTTCCGCATGCACGGCGAGGCAGATCCTGAGCAGGAAGCACAACGTTACGCCCAGGTTTTGAAAGACACTTTGCCAAATGTGCAAGGAATTCCGCAAATAGACCTCGTCCTTCTGGGCATGGGTGCCGACGGACATACCGCTTCCCTGTTTCCCAATCGCCTGGATTTGTTGCCTTCAGCGGAAATCTGCCTCAGTGCCGCACATCCCGAGTCAGGTCAAATTCGGGTAAGTTTTTCCATGCGACTGATCAACCATGCAACAAGAGTGGCCTTTCTGGTTACCGGAGCAGATAAAGCAGAAAAAGTATCCAGCATTTTGCAAGGCGATGACAATGCCCAATTGTACCCTGCATCTTACGTCAATCCGACCAGTAAACAATTATATTGGTTTTTAGACCAGGCAGCACACCCGAAACCGTAGTTTATTTGGCAAAAAATCAAAAACCATACTTTTATCAAGTTTGAGTGAATTTTTCCAAACAACATTGCTATATTGGGTCGATTTCTAAAATATACAGTAACATTGCGACCTACAGACATTAACGATCCTGAATATTTCCACAAAGTTGTGGATTGTCAGTATGCCTGCCCTGCACATACACCGGTACCGGAGTACATCCGTTTGATCGCTGCTGAACGTTATACCGAAGCATACATGGTCAATTGGGATTCCAACGTTTTTCCTGGTGTTCTTGGGCGTACCTGCGACAGACCTTGTGAGCCTGCTTGCCGCCGTGGCCGAGTAGACGAAGAACCCGTTGCGATTTGTCGTCTCAAACGTGTAGCTGCCGACAACAAAGGTGACGTAAGCGATTGGATGCCGGAAATTCCGCTGATCAAAAACGGCAAAAAAGTTGCCTTGATCGGTGGTGGCCCCGCCTCGCTTACGGTTGCGCGCGACTTAGCGCCTCTGGGTTACGAGATTCACTTGTTCGATGAGCAAATTAAGGGTGGAGGAATGATGCGGAGTCAAATCCCCAGCTTCCGCTTGCCCGAATCGGTGCTCAACGAAGAGGTGGATTACGTACTGAATATGGGCATTCACACCCATTTCAAGACGTACGTATCCAGCTTGCGCGAGGTATTGGATCAGGGTTACGATGCTGTATTTGTAGGTACGGGTGCCCCCAAAGGACGTGATTTGGAAATTCCTGGTCGCCAGGAAGGCAAAGCCAATATCCACATCGGGATTGAATGGTTGGCCAGTGTAGCTTTTGAACATACTGCCAAGATTGGCGATAAAGTAATCGTACTCGGCGGAGGAAATACTGCGATGGACTGCTGTCGCACTTCTCGTCGCCTTGGGGGTGAAAGTGTAAAAGTAGTGGTGCGCAGCCCTTTCAGCGAAATGAAAGCTTCTCCCTGGGAAAAGGAAGACGCCCTCCATGAAGACATTCCGATTTTGGACAACCATGTACCCCATGAATTTGTGGTAGAAAATGGCCGTCTGGTGGGCATGCGCTTTGAAAAAGTAAAGGCCGTTTACGACGAAAAAGGCAAACGTTCGCTGATTCCTACCGGAGAACCGCTGGTATTCATCGAAGCCGATGATGTGCTGATTGCCATCGGTCAGGAAAATACTTTCCCCTGGATCGAGCGCGATTTGGGTCTGGAGTTCGACAAATGGAACATGCCTATCGTATCCAAAAAAACCTTCCAGTCTACTTTGGATAAAGTTTTCTTTGGTGGCGACGCGGCATTTGGGCCCGAAAACGTCATTACTGCGGTGGCGCACGGACACCATGCAGCAGTATCGATCGATTTGTTCTGCCAAGAAAAAGACGTGCAAAACCGTCCCTCTCCGCTGACCAATTTGGTGAGCCAAAAAATGGGCATCCACGAATGGATTTACGATAGTGAGGTAGTCAATGATGACCGTTATAAAGTTCCGCATGCCGAAAAGCAAATTTCCCTCAAAAACCGCAAGGTAGAGGTAGAATTGGGTTTTGACCGCGACCTTGGTTTCAAAGAAGCTCAACGTTGTTTAAACTGCGATGCGCAAACGGTCTTTTATACCAACCGATGCATTGAATGCGATGCTTGCGTAGACATTTGCCCTACCTCCTGTATTACTTTCACAACAAATGGCGAAGAAGCAGACCTGCGCACGCGACTCAACGCCCCCGCACTCAATCTTTCCCAGGACTTGTACGTTTCTGACCTTTTGCCCCAAACCCAAAGGGTGATGGTCAAGGACGAAGACGTCTGTTTGCACTGTGGTCTTTGCGCAGAGCGCTGCCCAACTGCTGCCTGGGATATGCAGAAATTTTTATATTCAACGAGTAAAGCCAGTAATGTATGCGGAGTGTTGCAGCTGTAAACGACTTTGTAGTACGTTTCGCCAACGTCAATGGCACCGGTTCAGCCAGTGCCAATAACATGTTTGCCAAGGCAGTGTTCCGCATGGGCTTGCCTTTTTCGGCCAAAAACATCTTTCCTTCCAATATTCAGGGCTTGCCTACCTGGTACGAAGTACGCATCAGTGAAAAAGGCTACCTGGGACGCCGCGATGGCATCGATTTGATGGTGTGCATCAACCCACAAAGTTTGCCGCAGGACGTCAAATCGGTCAGCTCCGGAGGTTATTTTGTGTACGACAGCACCAAAATCCTCCACCCCGAGTTTGTCCGTGAAGACATCACCTACATCGGCATTCCGATGATGGAAATTTGCCTGCGCGAATACACCGATCCCCGCCAGCGGCAGTTGTTCAAAAACATGATCTACGTCGGCGCACTGTCGATGTTGTTGGACATGGATTTTGAGGTCTTCAAAGGCATCATCGCCGACGAATTCAAGAAGAAGGAAAAATTGATCGCTCCCAATATCCATGCCATGGAATTGGGCCGCAACTACGTGGCGGAGCATTACGAATACCCACTGCCCTTGCGCATGGAAACCCGCGATCTGGTTGGCGATAGCATCCTGATGGACGGCAACTCAGCCTGCGGGCTGGGGGCGGTATACGGAGGCGCTACAGTAGCTGCCTGGTACCCGATCACTCCTTCTACTTCGTTGGTACAGGCTTTTGAAAAATACGCCAACCGCTTGCGGATCGATAAGGAAACGGGCAAAAAGAAATTTGCCGTGGTTCAGGCAGAAGACGAATTGGCAGCCATCGGAGTAGCCATCGGCGCCAACTGGAATGGTGCGCGCTCTTTTACCGCGACGAGTGGCCCGGGGGTATCCTTGATGAATGAGTTTTTGGGTCTGGCTTATTTCGCCGAAATCCCAGTGGTGTTGACCGACGTACAACGCTCGGGGCCTTCCACAGGGATGCCAACAAGGACTCAACAATCGGATATTTTGCTGGCAGCCTATGCTTCGCATGGGGACACCAAACACATCCTCCTGTTTCCGGCAAATCCTAAAGAGTGTTTTGAAATACAAGCCTTGTCCTTCGATTTGGCTGATCGTTTACAAACGCCCATCTTGGTCATGATCGACTTAGACCTGGGCATGAATGAACACCTTTCGCCACCCTTAAAGTGGGACGACAGCCGCAAATACGACTGGGGTAAGGTATACGACGCCGAAGAACTAGAGCAAATGGCGCAATATGGCCGCTACCTCGATTCCGACGGCGACGGCATCACTTACCGCACCATTCCAGGAACGCACCCCACCAAAGGTTCGTTTTTCACCCGGGGTACCTCACGCGATGAATACGCCCGGTACACCGAAGATGGATCTGTTTATGTGCGCAACATGAACCGCCTGCTCAAAAAATGGGATACGGCCAAAGAGATCATTCCGCAGCCGGAGTTTTACCAGCAAGGCAACCAACACAAGGAAGGGGTCATCTTTTTTGGTACCACCACCGATTCGGCGCTGGAAGCCCTTGATTTACTGCGTGAGGAAGGAATTGAACTGGACGCCATGCGCCTCTTGTCCTTTCCTTTTTCCAAACAAGTCGAAGACTTTGTACAGGCACATGAGCGCATCTACGTCATTGAACAAAACCGCGACGCACAAATGCGCAGTTTGCTGATCAATGAACTGGAAGTGAATCCGGCTAAGCTGATTCGTGTCCTGAATTTTGATGGCATGCCAATTCCGGCGGCGTATATTCAGGGGGAAATAATGAAAAAAATGGTTGCGGCGGTTTAGAGAGCTTGGGGAGTTGAGCCCCGGCGCTTCGGCTACGCTCAGCGACCGGGGCTCAACTCCCCAGCTCTCTAAACCTTTTCAACCCTTAAATCAACTTTTCAACTTTTTCATCATATGACTTACGTAAAACCTTCATTCCGCCACCCCGAGTTGCCCAAAAATGATTTGGGCTTTACGAAAAAAGACTACGAGGGTGCCATTTCAACCCTCTGTGGCGGTTGTGGTCACGACTCCATCAGTGGCTCCATTACGCAGGCCTGTTTTGAAATGTCAATTGCGCCACACCGTTTGGCCAAGTTGTCGGGCATTGGGTGTTCTTCCAAAACCCCTACCTACTTCCTAGGCAATTCGCATGGTTTCAACTCCGTACACGGGCGCATGCCTTCCGTAGCGACGGGTGCGAACCTGGCCAACCGCGATTTGATTTACATGGGGGTATCCGGCGATGGCGACACGGCCAGCATTGGGATGGGCCAGTTCGTGCATGCGGTGCGCCGCAACCTGAATGTGGTCTATATCGTAATGAACAATGGTTGTTACGGATTGACCAAAGGGCAAGACTCGGCAACTGCTGATGTGGGTTCAATCAGCAAAAACGGCATGAATCAATTTCAGGCCATTGACTTGCCTGCATTGGCGCTGGAATTGGGCGCTTCCTTTGTGGCCCGCAGCTTTTCGGGGGATAAAACCCAGTTGATTCCCTTGATCAAAGCGGCGATTTCCCACCACGGTTTCGCCCTGATCGATGTCATTTCTCCTTGTGTAACCTTCAACAACAATACGGGCTCCACCAAAGCTTATGATTACGTACGCGAGCACATCACCACTGCTGACGTGGTCGACTATGTACCACCGGGCGAAGAGATCACGATGGACTACCCCGAAGGTACTTCCGCCGATTTGACCCTACACGATGGCTCAATGCTGCAACTGACCAAATTGGCCCCCAACTGGGATCCTCGGGATAAAATGGCGGCCATGCAGCGCATTTATATGTCCCGCGCCAAACAGGAAATCCTGACGGGTTTGTTGTACATCGACCCGGATACGCAGGATTTGCACGACCTGATCGGTACAGTTTCTACTCCGCTGAATGAGTTGCTGGAGGAGGATTTGTGCCCAGGGAGTGGGGTGCTGGAGGAGATTAATCGGGGATTGAGGTAAGTGACAACAATCACTTTTGAAGCATACCCAAGCTACATATTGGTACAAAGGACACCAAGGGGTACAAAGAGCACAAAGTTAGACGTTGACGATCTTTGTGTCCTTTGTACCCCCCTTGGTGTCCTTTTTTTGTTTTTGTAAACATTGGGAAGCAGACTACGTTTTACCTTGGTAGTACAACCTTCGTTATCCACTTCACCCATGCTCTTCGATTTTTCCCTTAAAAGCTCTCTCCTTCTCATTTTTTTCTTTCACGGGCTGGTCTTTTGTTTGTTACTTTTGAAAAAAGGCATCCAAAGCCAGGATCGCTCCAGTCTTTGGTTGAGCCTTTTTGTGGGGCTGTGCGCTTTATACATCGCTCCTTTTATGTTGGGTTATGCGGGTTGGTATGTGGCTGAGCCACAGCGTGGATTTATGTTTTTTGTACCCTTTCAGCAGTTGTTTTTGCTAGGCCCGGTGATTTATTTTTACACCCAAAGTTTGTTGGACAAGTCCTTCCAATTGCGTTGGCGTGACGGGTGGCATTTTGTTCCCGCTTTGCTTTACCTGGTATTCAGTTTGGTGGTTTTTGTGACCGATAAAATCATTTTGCAACGCTACTATTTTTACGCCGACCAGCGTGACATGGATTTTGATCCCTGGTACCAGGTGGCCGGGCTAATTTCTTTGTTGCTGTATTTGTACCTGAGTTTGCGTTTTTATGCCCGTTACAAGAAACTCGCCTTTCAAATGGTGAGTTTTGCCGAGGCTATTTTGTTTCAGTGGGTGCAGCGCTTCTTGTTGGCTTTGCTTTTGATTTCCTTGTTGCGCATATTATTCTTTGTGCTGAACCCCGAATGGGGCGAGTTTGGCAGCAAGTTTTGGTATTACCTCTGTTTTTCAGCTCTATTTTATTACATCACGATTAGTGGGTATGCCAATTCTGTGAAGGCGGTCATACCAGTAGAGTTGGCCTGGTCAGAACAGACAACTGTTCAAATAACTGGATCAATTGAAAAAATTCCGCTTGAACTGCCTGATTTGTCGATCTGGAAGGAAAAACTGGTGCGATTAATACAGGAGGAGCAGTTGTTCAAAAACCCGGAACTTAATCTCAATGAAGTAGCAGGAAAACTAGGTGCCTCGCCCAAGCAGGTATCCCAAATCGTGAATCAAGGTTTCCAACTCAACTTCAACGACTTTGTGAACCAATACCGCACCGAGGCCATCCTTGAAAAATTTCAACACGGCGAGCATCGTCAGAAAACCCTGTTGGCCCTCGCGCTGGAATGTGGTTTCAACTCCAAATCCACTTTTAACCGCGCCTTTAAAAAGAGCACGGGTCTTTCTCCGCAGGACTACCTGAAAAATCAAGCCTAAAATGAGGGTCAAATCTGGATTTGAAGCGCCGGAGAAACTGTTCTGCCTGATTTTTGGGGCTTAGTAGTGGGGCAAAATGAACACTTATTTTTTTATCGCCCCTAAACCTTCAAAAACAGGATCATGAAAAGTTTTCTCTTCACCCTTTGTTTGTTGCTGGCAACTTTCACCCAAAGTATTGCCCAAAACCTCGATGTTGCCAAAATTGACCAATTGTTGGCCTCCAAAATCAAGGCTGGCGCACCGGGTTTGGCGCTAGGTATTGTTAAAAATGGCACCATCGTGTACGAGCGATACCTGGGACTGGCCAATTTGCAACACCAAATCCCGGTTGAGGCCCAAACCCGCTTCAATCTGGCTTCAGTAGCCAAACAGTTCACGGCATTGTGTGTCTTAAAACTAGTCTTGCAAAACAAACTCTCCTTGGAAACCGACCTCCGCCAGTATTTACCGCAAATGTACCCCGCGCTAAAAACCGCCATCCCACTCAAAACCCTGCTCAATCATTCCAGCGGCGTTCGGGATTTTTACGACTTGCTCAGCATCAGCGGAAAACCCTGGTGGCGGCAGGAAGGCCTGGACAATGAAGATGCTATGGCCATATTGATGAAGCAAAAAGACCTCAATTTCCCCCCTGATACCGAGCATTGGTACAGCAACTCAAACTATACCCTGCTAGCAGAAATCGTTGCCAAAGTGAGTGGGATGCCTTTCACCAAATTTACCAAACAGCTTTTTGAAGGCTTAGGCATGCCCAATACCCAATTCTGTACCAATTACATGCAAGTTATTCCTTTCCAGGCGCTACCCTACAACGATTGGGGCGACGGCAGCTGGCAGCAATACCCCATGATCACCAACCTTTATGCGGATGGCTTTTTGTACACCACTTTAAAGGATCAATTGGTTTTTGAACAAGCCATTCAAAAAGCCACCGCCCAAACCAATTCATTGTTGTCCGTGAGCCAAAAGCCAATTCCCAACACCCGAATTCAGAATTATGGCTACGGCCTGGAAATCGGTTCAATCAATGGCTATCCTGCCGTGCATCACTCTGGCAGTACTGGTTCGTACAATGCACAAACCCTACGTTTTCCCAACGAAAAATTGAGCATCATCGTCCTGAGCAACAATGGCAATTTGTGGAGTGGAGGGATTGCCCGAGAAGTGGCTACCCAAATTTTGGGGCGTAAAAAAGAAGAACTTACTTTTGCAACCAAACCAGCACATGTACAAGCAGCTTCCACACCCAGTGATTTGGTGGGCCAGTACCGCAGCCCAGAAAACAACGTCATTCGAATCCAACTCAAGGAAGCTCATTTGTATTGGCAGATGGACAACAATAACCCACGCAAACTAATTCAGGAGAAGGATAATTTATACCACTGGAACATTGATGAAGATTGGAAAGTGGCCTTCAACCACACTCCAGATTCGACCAGTTCAATGGTGCTGTATACCAAGACTGAACAACCGCTGGTGCTCAAAAAACTCCCACCTTTCTCCCCTTCCGGTGCCTATTTGCAAGCTTGTGTGGGCAGGTATTTTAGTACTGAGCTGGACTTGGCATTTACCATCAAAATGTCCCCAGAAAAGGGTTTGATTTTCAAACGAGAGGGAGGCAAGAATGAAAACAAAATCGAAGTGGTGCAAAAAGGGGAACTTCTGGCTTCGGATTACAAAATGAGACTGGAAACGAGCGCCAATGGGCAGGTGATTGCGGTGTTGATGACGTATAATCGGGTCAGAAACCTGCGTTTTGAAAAAGTGGAATGACTTGATTAAGCAGTTTTTTTTGAATCACTTGAGACACCTAAGTACACCTTAGGTGCCTCAGGTGTCTCAATCCTCGTCCTCCAAAAACGCGTTTGATATCGCTTTAAAAGACACTTTTCGGTCGGTTGTACGCAACACTATGCCTTCCCGTTTAGCCTGGGCGTTCAGCAAAGACGGGCCCTCTGCCAGTTTCAACAAGTCCTCCACTTTTGGGGGCAAGCGAAAATCAGCATTGACCAATGGTATAAGCTGCAAGTCGTTTTCCTCACAAAAAGCCTGAGTTTCAGCAAACGAAAAATAGCGATGCTGATCAATGTCAAACACATGGAATACAAAGAGGTGTTGCCCCCGCAACTTGTAAATGTTTTTTTGAATGCCCTCCCCGATCATTTCGCCCTGGATGGCCAGGTTGCGCCGCTGAAGTTTTTGTTCCAATTGGGTTTCTTCTGCTACTTTCCAGTATGAATTGGGGTCTTCGGGCGAAAGCTCCCAATTGCGCGAACAGACCCCAAACTTGCCGTGGCGCTGGTAGGCGGTGAAGGAAGTACCATCCAATTTTTCGGTAACAACAAAGGACAATTCTTGCCAATCTGCAAACTCCTCAACGAGGTTTTGCACCCGCTCTTCATCCGTTTTGGGAATAAAACCTGGAAAAGGCCCGATCACCTTGCCATTTAGATCAGCAGGAATAGGTGGTTCGTACTTATCCACGCGCAAACGCTCGGTGAGGTCGGTACCAATGGGCTCATCGGGATCCACTTCGGGAAATACACTCAAAGGAATAAACAAACCTTGCGAAAGTTGACCCCGCAAACGAATGGTGCGCAGGCGAAAACCTTCGGTATCACCCATCTTGCGCAGAGAAGACTTGCGCAAAAACTCAAAGCGTGCGTCGTCTACAGGCAAAAAAGAGTCTATTTCAAAATAAACCCCTTTCTGTCCAGGACTGAACTCACTGATTTTGACAACACAGGTCCAGCCGTCTACCACTGCAATTTGGATGGCATCGGCGCCCGGAATAGGACGCAGTTCGGTACATTGGCGGATACTGGCAAGCTTTCGATTCATGAACTCCAGTTGAGTATTAAACTTGTACTTACCCAGTCAATTTAAAATTTATTTTTAAATAAACAGGGTAATTTGCTGTTCTACTCTTTTTTCGGTTCAATCAAATCCCACAAATTCCCGTACAAATCTTCAAAAACAGCCACTGTACCGTAAGTTTCCTCAGCAGGTTCTCGCACAAAGCGAATGCCTTGCGCCTGATAATGCCTGTAATCCCGCCAAAAATCGTCGGTGTGCAGGAATAAAAAGACCCGTCCTCCGGTTTGGTTGCCGATCCGGCTGCTTTGTTCGGCGTTGGCGGCCTGGGCCAAAAGGAGGCAACATTCGCCCTGGCCACGAGGCGCGACCATCACCCAGCGTTTGGTTTCACTCAAGGGGGTATCTTCCAGAAGCTGAAAGCCCAGTTTTTGGGTATAGAACTCGATGGCGCGGTCATAATCGTCGACCACGATGGCGATGTGGGCAATGCGTTGGTTCATTTTTGTTTTTCTTGCATCATTTCATAAACACCTACCGCAAGTTTTGCAAAGCCCGGAATGTGTCTAGAAACCGAAGACTTGATGGCATCGGGGCCACTGGCATTCATGATGTTTGCCATATCTGTGTATGACCACCCGAGGTCAGCTTTCATGGCTTTAAATCGAATTTTCCATTCTTGTGCAGCTTTTTCTTCCATGGTAGCCCGGATAAAAGCCCATGTCTCTTCAGAAAAAAAAGGCTTTAAATTTTGTTCCATGTAAAAAAGTAGTGCTTCTGCTTCTGCACAATAAGGATGATCCTTGCGGTAATTGTACAAAACGGAATCAACTCCAAACTGGAAAGTATCATTCATGATCTGGGCCTTGCGTTCGTCAGGTAGATGGTAGTACCAGTTTGCATAAACCATTTCCGCTTCCCTACTGGAGTTGATGAGATCAAAATAATCCATAACGATTGATTAATAGTCGATTGCACCAAAGGTGTAAATAATCAATTTTGAGTCCCGGAGTTGCTAAAAGGTATTGAATGTCTCCCAATTGCTTTTCACTTTTTGATGCAGCATACCACATCAATTTTCCAATGATCAGGTCTTCAACCGCTGCAATGTAACATTCTACTCCTAAGAAATCTACTTTTCGTCTTCTTTCAAAAGCAGTCCAATTGTAATCAGAATCTTGGTAAAGCATAAAATCAAGCTTTACCCCGGTCGCAAAATCGATAATGTTGAACATTTTTATATTCGTTGCACTATCCTTTAAGCCCTCCAATTGACCTTCCCATTCAGGAAAATAGGGGATGATTTTGTCAATCTGATGAACGTGGATCTGAAGTATGATGTCAATGTCCAATGTAAATCGAACCCGGTTATAGTAACTGACCGCAAACCCACCTACCAGCATATAGGATACCTGCTCTTTTTCTAATACGTCAACTACTTTTTTTAAAGACCCAACTAAATTATTCATAAAGCAAAAGTAAGCATATGTTTACACTTTTGCAATACAATGAAAACTTATCGAGGGATTTCCCATAAATTAATATTTTCTCTCCACCCTCCTCAGCTTCTTCCCGGCCTTTCGTTCTTTTTTATCCAGGCAATGAAATTCAATTTCGGCAACCTGACTTTCTGCTAAAAACGTCCGCAAAGCTGCACTAGCCTTCTCAGCAACCCCTTCAAAATCATCGCTTTCCAATTGTAGTTGCAATAGCAGTGGTTCGATTTGCAGCAGGGGATAACCCGACAAATCAAGTCTGGAAAAACCTTGACCGTTTCCCCTTTGCTACCAGCTGAAGATAAAATCTGATATTGGGAATAAACGAATCTCATCGAGGTGTTTTTTTTCAAAAATGGCGATGTATTCGTTCACATGCATCGTACGGTAGGCACAGGTAACACCTAGGAATCCTTCGGTGCATTGATAAACTTCGAGCAGCGGGTAAGATCTAAATGCTGCAAATCAAAATTTGAGCCGCCCTGATTTTTGTTTGATACTTGACAAACGAAAGCAATCAAAAAGATTTTATTTAATTAAAGTAAGATATTTGTTGAAAAATTGGCATTGATGAAATACCATTTGCTGTATTTGTTTATTACTCTTTCCCTTTTTATTTTAAGCTGCAAAAACCAGGAATGCGACTACATTCAGGAAGTCACTAGAGCCAGGAAAGACTACATCGAAACCAGCGATTCCACCGCATTTAAAAACCAAAAAACTTTGGTTTTTGATGAGGAAAATATCCAAATGAAATTCAATTATTCTTTTTGTAATAGCAGCGCTATGGGTACAGGAAGTTGCCGTAGTGTCGTAACGATTCAAAACCTGACCGACCGCCAAGTCCGCATTTATTTTTACCGCAGCGAGGCCAATCAACTGGCGAAACAAAACTTAATGACTGTCGTAACTTGTGCACCACAGGAAAAAAGCAAAGGTCTTGCTTTAAATTTTATTTCGTTTTTTGGGTGCACTGATCTTGAAGCTTTATTCAGTTTGATCCGAGTTAGCTATCAATGAGAATTTTTCGTTCCACCCGGCGCAGCTTTTCGCCAACTCTCTGATCTATTTTTTGCTTACATTTTATTTCCAAACCATTGATCCCTTTTCCCTGTAAAAAAAAGTGTAGCTCAGCACTGATATTAGCAGAAACAGCCTGAAAATCCTCACTTTCCAACTCCAACTGCAATTCCAATACCCCCACCTGCCGCAGGCGATAAGCCCGAAAACCCTCCGTACTCCGCGCAATTACCCGGCAAATCAAGTCTGGGAAAACCTTGATCGTTTCCCCGTTGGCACCAGGAAACACTAAAACATCATCCTCTCGCCCTTCAATGCGCTCTAGGGCAGTAAAGCAAGATCCGCAAGGGCAAGGCTCGGTTTTTTCCACCAAAATATCGTTCAGCTCGTACCGGATTATCGGCTGTGAGCTGCGGGTAAAATCAGTGATAATCGGTATGAAACGGGTTTCGTCGAGGTATTTTTTTTCAAAAATAGCAATGTCTTCGTTCAGGTGCATCGTACCGTGTGCACAGGTTACGCCCAGAAACCCTTCGGTGCATTGGTATACTTCGCGCAGCGGAACAGAAAAGTTTTTTTGAATAAAAGCCTTATCCTCAGGATTGAGTACTTCGGCAAAGGAAATCACCAATTCAGGTTGGATGTCTATTTGTTTTGCCAATTGAGCTTCGGCAATGGCAATCAGTATCGAAGGTTGTGCAGCCAGGATATGGGGCTGGAACACCGCCAGGTCTTGAATCAATTGCTCAATAGGCTGAAAAATGTCAAAAAAGCGAAACTCCAAACTGGCCGATTGCACCGAGCTGTACAAATTGCTGTTGGCGCGCAAAAAGAAAGCTACCCGCTGCTTTTTGAACAAACGCAAGGGAACAACCCTACGCAACACCATTGCTGTCCATTGCGTCCGCTCGGTGGGCGACACCAAAAACAGTCCACGTGTGCCACTGGTTCCGGTAGATAAGCCCACCGTTGCGCCTTTTAGCTCCGGGCTAAAATCGCGCGCTATCTCTGCTTGTAACGCCACCTGCATGGCCTCACTTTGCGCTATCCCCAAGGTATTGATGGCATCAAAATTGGCCATGAACCCCGCCTTATTGATGGTTGGAAATTCGCCGAGTGCGGCATCGGCCTGGGCCAATTGCTGGTAAAAAGGAGAACGCGTCAATACCTTTAGGCGAAACTTGCGCCATTTGCGCTGTTGATAGCGCTCCAATCTGGCGCGATTGCGGAATGTACCCCGCAAGGAGTATTGCAGAAAATACCACAGAATTTTGAGTTTGAATCCCAACTGGCTGTTCATCGCATCGCATCTGGAACATCCAGCACCAAGGCTTCCTGCTCGTTCAAAATATCGTACAAATGCTCGTGGTATTCCGGAAAATCGGGCAAGTTGTTGTGCCCTCCGCCCTCAATGGTGATCAAGGTGCTGCGGTCGGCGCTGAGTTCGTGTAGCTTTTTGCCCTGCTTGTAGGAGATCAGGCGATCCTTGTTGCCGTGAATGATGAAGATCGGACAAATGATTTTTTTCAAAAACTGATCGGTGCGCAAATGGTAGCGCAGCAAATACCGCAAGGGAATCCACCAGGCATATTGGCGGATCTGGTAATAAAAGCTTAGGTATGGCGAATCCAGAATCAACATGCGCGGGTGATTCCAAGAGGCAATACGGGCTCCAATCCCACTGCCAAGTGAACGGCCATACACAACAATTTGATCTTCGGGGTATTCTGTACTCAGCCATTTGTACACCGTTTGCGCATCGTTGAAGAGAATGCTCTCGGTGCGTCGGCCACGGCTTTTGCCAAAACCCCGGTAGTCGATCATGAAAAAATCATAACCTTTGCCCACAAAGTCCTTGGCAAATTTACCCCAACCTTTCAGGCTCCGCGAATTGCCCTTGAGGTAAAACACCACCCCCTGCGAATTGGGCACCTTGAAATGCAAGGCATTGATCAGGCCGCCATCTTCCATGTCAAAAGTATGTTCTGTAAACGGAAAAGGGTAGCGGTATTGAAAATGTTTGGGCAGCATTTCAGGACGGAAAAAGAAATAATCCTGGAAAAAGAAAAAGAACGCACATAGCCCCCCGTAGATCACTACCGGCCAAAACAAAATATTTGCCCAGAAAAAGGGAGACAGTATCCATTCCATAAGTTATCAGCTTTCAGCTATGAGCTATCAGCAATCAGCAGCCAGCTTTCAGAAGTCAGCGGTCGGCTATCAGCTAACGACAATCGGCTGATAGCTGATGGCTGATGGCTGATAGCTGACTGCTGACTGCTGATTGCACATTAAACTTTCGGGTTTCTTTCTCTGGCTTTCCGGTAAGCTCTGGCGCCAATCATCAGCAGAATCATGAACCCGATGATACCCAGGAGGGTTATGATAAAGTCGAGGGCATTGCGGTAGACTGCCAGCAGTACAATGGCCAACAAGAATACCGTAGGCACTTCGTTGAGCAAGCGCCAGCGGAATGAACTGATGCCCAAATGCCCGGTCTCCATTTTGCGGATCATGCCTTTGCACCACAGGTGGTATCCGGTGAGACCCAACAACAAAACCAGTTTGAAGTGGATCCAGCTATTGACCTTGAACCATTCCCAACCATAGAGGTAAAGCATGATCAACCCACAAATCCAGGTCAGCATCATGGCCGGATTGCAAATAATTTTGTACACCCGCCATTCCATGAGGTTGAACTGTTGGGTGAGGATATCGCGCTTGGGTTGTTCGTCGTCCTGGGCTTCGCGGTGGTACACAAACATACGTACCAGGTAAAACAAGCCAGCGAACCAGGCCACAAAACCAACAATATGCAGAGACTTGAAGAAAAACAGCATGGAGTTAGGGTGTTTGTTTTTTACAAATGTACACTCGGTAGTGAGGCAAAAATAAGTGTTTCATTTTCTCTAAGCCAAAGGATTAGATAAGAAACTTAAAATGAACCGTTTACTTATCTAATCCTTTGACAAAATGAAACACTTATTTTTTATCGCCCCTTGGATGAAGAATTTCACGAAAATTAGTGATTTGCGATACAAAATCCAATCATAATTTGATCTAAATTGCCGCTAATTAATTGCTATCCCGATGGACTTTCAAAAAGATGTTGTAGAACGCAGCTACCAGATGCCGGTAGTCATCGATTTTTGGGCTGAATGGTGCGGCCCATGTCGGATTCTGGGCCCCGTCATCGAAGAGATGGCCCAAGAACAAGCAGATCGCTGGGCATTGGTCAAAATTGACACTGAAGAATATCCAGATATAGCCGAAGGCTTTGCCATTAAGAGCATTCCCTGCGTAAAGATGGTCTTCCAGGGCAAGGTGATCGCCGAATTTACCGGAGCGATTCCTCGTGCACAAATTCAAAAGTGGTTGGATCAATTCCTGCCTCCAGTGGAAGAAGCCGAAGAAGAAGAGGACGATTTGAGCGCCTTGCTCGAAGCAGTTTCTGCGGGTATCCCCGGCGCATTGGAAGCCTTGATCGAATTGGTAGATGAAAATCCCGAAATCCTCATCGCGCGTTTGGCGCTGGCACAGCAGTTGGTGATTCCAGATCCTGCAACTGCTCGTCAATTGATTCAGGATATCCAACCTGGTGATGAACTAGCCGAAGCGGCGGCTGATGTACGCATGATTGCGGATTGGATTCAGTCGATACCGTCCACCATCAATCAGGCAGGTGTTTTGCTGGGTGAAGCGCAACAACTGGCCACCAGCGGCCACATCGAAGAAGCCCTCAAAAAAATCATTGAGGCGGTAATGGTTGATAAAACCTTCAACAACGATCAACCCCGCAAAACGGCGATTGCCCTGTTTCGGAGTTGGGGCATCAAGCACCCTTTGACGCTGAAGTACCGCAAACGCTTTGACATGGCGGTGGATTAATTCAGGAGAGATCAGTCCTGTATGTTTTCGATTTTAGCAGTTTAGTCTTCTATCCAAAAACTTTCGCCATTTCAGTTTCCCAATTCATGGTTTTGGTCAGGGGAGGGAAAGATGCCCGTTTTTGTGCCCAATGCCGATACAGTGAAAACAAAAACTGCTCCAAGGTATCGGCAGCGTCTGCCCAGGGTTGGTGTACAATCAGGCTATGCGGGGCATACATTACAAGGAGCTTTTCCAATTCCGGTTCAGCACAGCCATTGACCAGCGCCAAAATCGGTTGTTGTGCTTGCAGGTACTCAAACAGCTTGGAAGTTACGATGCCCATCAGCTCTGGACTGTTCCAACTCAGCAACAAGTTCAGGTGCGAGGCGTGCTGCAATGCCAATACCTGCGCATGCGGCAGTTGTCCCAGATCTTTCAGGATATCTCCCATTTGATGCGCCGTTGCCCATTCCCGCCACAGCGCGCCGTCTTTTCCACACACTACAATTTGCAGTTTCGCAGCAGGTATTGTCTCGGATTGAACCAAGCGCTGCAATGCCCAAAACAAAGGCGCTGCCGATTGCAAGCCGGGGTACAATGCTCCTGTATACAGGATGGTGAATTTTTCAAAAACGGGAATGTTTTGTACCTGTGCTTGCTGCGCCAGTGGCGCATTGTACAATACCTCAACTGGCCGACCGTAATGCTCCCGCAAATGCTGCGCCAAGCCCTCCGAAACAGTAGTCAATAATCGGGCGCGTTGCAAAATACATTTCAAAATCCGGTGTTGAACCCGAGGGAAAAACACATTCTTCAGGCGAGGATCTACCGGAATGTCCCGAAAATCGGCAATCCAGATCAAGTGTGGGAAACGCCGGGCTAACAAAAAAGCCAAAAAATGATCGGACATTGGCCGAAAAGAAGAAAAAATATGACTGATTTCTCCTTGTTGGATCAGCATGCAGGCTTTTCGATACCCCCTTAAAATATAGACAATTCCGCCATCTCCAAAAATTACATTCAAAGGAAAACTATCCAGTGCACGGCGCAACCAACCGATGCCAGGTGTTTGCTTCAGATTGGGGCTAAAGTGCGTGGTGTTTTTTTTGCTGAATCGCCAGATCAACCAACGAAAATCAAAACTTGGAATGCAGTGAACCTGGGCATCACCCACGGACATCGCTTCCTGGTCAAAAATGAACGCATGAGCGGTGGTAATGACCTGAATGCTCGTCCAGTATTGTGGTGCCATCAGGCAAAAACGGGCATTGCGCAGCGTCCCTACGGTTTTGATGGGCGGAAAATAGTAGGCGATTTGTAAGATGCCTTTTGAACCTGGAATTGCAGGGTCGGTATTCATTTATGCCGGAACCAGGTGCATCAAAAAATCGGGCGATAGCCAGCGCCGCAAAATTGAATCGCCCAAATACTGATTCAAGTACCGGGTACATGCTGCCGCCAAAGTGGGCGAAAGATACTGCAAGAACGGAACAGATGGCGCAAGAAAAGTGGTTTGCTGGATGCGAAATCCCATTTGCTGGGCCAGGTCTTTCACTTCTTCGAGCGCATGCGCCTGTATGGAAAATCCTTGCTGCACCACGCCTTTTCCTGGCAGCAAACGCGCCAATGGCCGCAGCAACTGTCGCAAGCGAAAATCCCAGGAGCTTTTATTGGTAAAACTGATGCCCAATGTCCCGGTCGGTTGCAAATGCTGGCGTACCCATTCGAGGTGGTTAAGGAGAGCCGCTGGCTCCAAGTAAGTGACCAAACCCAGCATAAAGATGTGGTCAAAGCGATTTTCCACATCTGTCCAATCCTGGATATCGCCGAACCGGCGTTTTTCAACTGGAATCTTGCTGTGTGCCAGCATGGCCGCCGAAAGATCGGTTGCGGTATAGTCAAAAGAGGAAAATTGATTAGAAAGTACATGGTACAATGTGCCATTGCCCGCGCCAATGTCCAGAATGTTTTTTCCTGAAAAATTCTGGCCTGCCAATGCACTGCGCAAACGCGCTTCAAACCAATATTGCAAGTACGGATGCTCTACAGCATACCTCATGGCATAACTACTAGCCAGTTGATCAAAAAACTGCAGCACTTTCTGCTGGTGCGGTAGAAGCCTCTGCATGAAGGTAATTTAAGGCGTGAAGCAGGTTGATGTACTGATTTTGAACAGTGTGCAGATCGAACCGGGTTTGAGCCAATTCACGGCCATTTAATCCCATCTGCTGCAAAAACGAATAATTTTGTTGCAGCGCCTGGTGAAGGCTCGATTCCAGTTGAGCGGCGTTGCGGGGCTCAACCAACCAGCCGTTCCAGCCAGCCCGAACGGCATCCCGACAGCCCGGTACATTGGTTGCGATCACGGGACGCCCCATCGACATGGCTTCGAGCACCGATCGGGGCATTCCTTCTCGATAGGAGGGCAAAACCACCACATGGGCTTTGGCAATCAAAGGGCGCACATCTTCCACTTGACCAAAGTATTTGATGGTACCTTTTTTGATCCATTGTTGCAGGAGATTTTTGTCAATGGCATCGGGATGTTCTGCCTGATGGCTTCCAGCTACCCAAAATTGAACCCCTGGGTTATTTTTGCGGATGCGGGTCGCAGCGGCAACCAATTCAACCAGGCCTTTGTCGTACAACATTCTTCCCAAAAACAGGAACACAAATGGCTGTTTTCGAGGCAGGTAGGTCGTTGAAAAATGATCGGTATCCACTCCCGATCCTCCCACCACAACCCCTTGTCCGGGCTGGAGGATTTTCAAGGATTTTAGCAACTCATAATCTGACTGGTTGTGAAAAGCCACTTTCTCAACGGCCTGAAAAGCAAATTTGTACAAGCTCCGCACAATCCAGTTGAGCCAACTTTTGTGCAAAAAAGAATAGCCCAACCCTGTAACGGTTGGAATAATCGGTACCTGCAAAACATTGGCCACGATGCTGCCCATGATGTTGGGCTTGATGGTAAAGCTAAGAATGGTGCCGGGCTTTTCCCGCCGGATGATGGTATACAACTCGTATAGAAAACGCAGATCCTTGTAAGGGTTGGCACCCAATGGAGCGAGGTGCTTCAAGTGGTGCAATCTGCAAAATTCCAATTTTTGAATAGCAGCAGAATACTTGTCTTGGGGAGCCAATACAAGCACATCATACCCCGCCTCAGCAAGATACTCAATGAGTTTCATCCTGAAATTGTACACATTCCATGCGGAATTGGTAATCAGGATGATTTTTTGTTTTTTTAAAAAAGTAAATTTCATCAGATTCAATGGCATACTTCTACAGCCTAAGATAGTTTGAGGATCGCAGTATCTTAGATGCTGTTGTGGTGTTGAATTAAGCCAAAGGGTGATAAAAAAGAGGAGTGATGCGAAAAGACAATTTATTCGCAACTATTTCTCAAAAATAGCACTACAAGAAATTATTTCCAAATTTAAGTCCCAATTCTTCGGTTATTTTTTTGATTTCCTGTTCTTTTCCTTTCGGATGAATCAGCAAAATATCGTCTTCATCTACGACGATGTAGTTTTCCAGGTCTTTGATCACCACCAATTTGTCTTTGGGTGCGCGCAACAAGCAGTCACTCACATTGAACAACAAATTTGGCCCCAGGTTGGTGACGTTGTCTTTTTCATCCTTATCAGCCTCTGCATGCAAAGAGCCCCAGGTACCCAAATCTGACCAGCCAAAACTGGAAGGGATGGTGTACACGTTGTCAGCCTTTTCCATGATGGCATAGTCGATGGAAATGCTCAAGGTATTCGGATACACCCGATCGATGTAGGCCTGCTCGTTGGGGGTGTTGTAATGCTCTGGTTCGGCGCCCAATACCGTGAGTATTTCATTGGAATGTTGGGCAAAGGAAGCCAGGAGGCTTTCTACCCTCCAAATGAAAATGCCTGCATTCCAGAGATAATCGCCACTTTCCAAGAAAGTCTTGGCCTGTTCAAGAGGTGGTTTTTCGGTAAACCGGAGTACTTTATGTACTTCTCCTTCAACTGGAGTTTTAGTATAATTGATGTAACCATAGCCGGTGTCCGGGCGGCTGGGTTGAATGCCCAGGGTCAGGAGTGCATTGTTTTTTTCGGTAAAATCCAGGGCAGTTTGCAAGGATTTCACAAAATTGGCCTCATTGAGGATGATGTGATCCGAAGGTGCCACCACCAAATTGGCGTGTGGGTTGAGCGCTTGCAACTTTAATGCAGTGTAGGCGATGCATGGAGCGGTATTGTTGCGCGATGGCTCGCAGAGGATTTGGTTGTCGCTGATCTCGGGGAGGTGCTCTTTCACCAGTTCGCGATAGATGCCATTGGTGACTATAAAGATGTTTTGGGCAGGACACAATTCGAGAAACCGCTCGAAAGTCATGCGCAAAAGGGACTTGCCAATTCCCAAAATATCCAGAAACTGTTTGGGACGTGCAGTACGGCTCGCTGGCCAAAACCGAGAGCCAACGCCGCCAGCCATAATGGCAACGTAGGTGTTGTTGTTGGGCATTTGTTTCAGTTGATGATTATTCGGTAAAAATAATAATTAATTCCATATAAGTATGACGCAAAAAATTAATTCCCGATTTTTTGAGTTTCTAGTTCTTGGAGGTCAAAAAGACCCGCAACTCCTCCAAACGATCGGTATTGATCAAATCAGCACCCGCAGCTTGTAGGACTTTCCATACGTTTTCATTGTCTGGTGAAGCCCAAAATCGAAGTTTTTTGCCTTCATCGTGCACCCTTTTCAGCATTTCGTCCAGTTTCTGCTTTTCATCGTTAGGCATTTCGCCGTTGCCTCTCCATTTGAAATGATTGTGGTAATCGTCGCTGATGATGGGCATCAGATTGGGCGTGATATTTTTGCCCAAATCGTTGGGGCGGCCATCCAGACTGGCCAGGCGCTGGCTTTGTTTGCGGAGGGTCTCGATGGGGCGATCGCCAGAAAGAACAACCTGAACCGGCGCCTCGTTGCAATTGCCATCCGTACACATTTTTAGGATGTCGGAATATTTTGCAAACAATTTTTCCAATGCCCGATAGCTCGCTTCCCCATTGGCCTTGATGTCGATAAATAAGTAAAACGGAGCGGAAAAATCAGGATAAACTTTTCCGCCCATTTTTTGAATGTGGGCACGCAAGGGGCGAAGGTACATTTGTTCCAGTGTGCGGGCCGAACTGCGGAAATAAGGGCGGTTGTGCGCTACATACAAGGAATCATTCATCAAAAACACATCGGCTTCCACGCTGGTGAATCCTTCTTTCAAGGCATCAAACAAGGGGCGATTGTGTTCGTAATCGTTGTGGGCATGGGCATTGGACAAAGGCGAAACAGGAGCAATTTCCGGCAGAGCAAAAGGCGCTACGGGTTGCGTCCAGGCTGTTTCTTTATCGCCTACTTTATAGGGATTTTCCTTGTTTTTGCTCGAAATGATTTTGGCGCGTACAAACCATTCATTGCCCGTCAAGTTATAGCTGATGTTGGCATTATCCTTGGCTTTGAGGTTGATTTCTTTGAGTACTTCGGCCTTTTTTTTGCCTTTCAATACCCCAATAAACTGAATCTGATAGGTTACGCCACGTTCGGTTTTGAGGTGAAAGGAAATGGCCTTGCTCGATTGTGTCAATTGATCCAACACCACGCCGGTGGTGGCATAAAACTGGCCCGCTTCCATGGCTTCTACAATTGCGCCCCCATGCAAGGAATCGGTTTTGACCATCACCCAGCCCCGTCCGGTATTGCAATAATTGGCACCAAAGTCGAAGTAATCGTGGCTATCGTCGGTAGCCAGTCCGTACAAGAGAGGCTGCCCAATCTGGACGTAGTGGAGGTTAATTTCGTCCCAAAGGGTTTCCATGCTTACGTGGGTTCTGTCGCCGTAATTGACTGCAGCAGGATGGCCGTTGTACACTTCAAAGAAGCGCTCGTATTGTAGCCCCATCATGTCAGCAGGGCTAATGGCAAACTGGAAATTGGGGTGATTGATGTGCGGAAACATAGGCTGCCCGGTGAGGCGCCGCTGTGCCATTACTGCGTTGATGTTGCTTTGCATGACCTCGGTCACGCTGTTGCCAAACTGCGTCAAAACCACCCCTTTGATGTTGGTGGCATTGAGGTGAATGGGTTTGCCTTTGTATTGGGAAGAGATCTCTTCGCTCTGCACGATGAGGAATCGACCGGGTTCCTCAAACATTGGGGCATATTCCTTCAGGGTTTTGAGGCGCACGCGCAGGGAATCATTGCCTTTTTTCTCGAAATTCACCCAGGCTGGGCCGTATTTTTCGAGGTATTTGTTGAAAGCCCGCCGGCGTTGGGGGGCTTTGGGTAGCCATTTCCAGCGCTGGCCTTCTTGCAGGGTGTTGTGGTCAGAAAGGGCCACAAAATTGTAGCCATGTTCTTTGTACCAGGCCATGATCATTTCGGGGAAGTCATCTCCATCGCTCCACAAAGAGTGGGTGTGTAGGTTGCCTTTGTACCATTGCTGGGCGCACAAAGGGCTGATTATAAAGAGAAGGAGGGCAAGTAGCAGTATTTTTTTCATAACCTATTTAGTTTTAAAACCCAAAGGTCTGGAATCTGGGGGATTTGACAAATTTATTTTGGGTTTTTACCACAGAGAAAACAGAGAAGGCCAAAAATGGAGAAGGTTTAGCCGTTCTATTCCAAACAAAAATATTTCCCTATCTTTACTACTGTTCATTCAGAACGATCATTTACTTACATCCAAACGAAAACAAACATGTGGAAGGAATTTAAAGAATTTGCCTTGTCAGGCAGTCTGATCGACACGGCTATTGCCTTTGTAATGGGTGCAGCATTTGGCAAGGTAGTCACTGCCTTTGTGGAAAAAATGTTTGCGCCAGTAGTCGGCTTACTGTTGGGTGGCATTAACCTGGCCGACAAGAAATGGATTCTCAAAGCCGCCGAAGGCGACGCACCTGAAGTGGCCATTGCCTGGGGAGCCTTTATCACCGCCAGCATCGACTTTTTGGTGGTGGCCTTCATCATGTTCCTGGTCATCAAAGGGATCAATGCTTCCAAGCGCAAAGCAGTGGAAGCAGCACCAGCCGCTCCTGCTGGCCCAACAGACATCGAGTTGCTGGGAGAAATCCGGGATTTGTTGAAGAAGTAAGTTTTAGTTATTAAGTATTGGGTCGCTTCGACTTCGCTCAGCGGCCCAATACTTAAAACAGAAACATTACATCTTCACCTTCGACTCGGCCCACCATTCTTCGTTCTCCCAATAGTTGTCCCAGCCCAGGCTGCGGTATTTTTCGTTGATCTCTACATCGCGTTCGCCGATAGAGAATTCTTTCAGGATGTCATTGGCAAAGCGGAAGAGGTCTTTAGACCAAATCACAGGTTTGGATTTGCCGGTTTTGTAGCTTGTCCAGGTGCCATCGTAGCGGATGCCACTGCCTTGATTGGGGGTAGCCGAGAAAAACCAGAGTTCGATCGGCGCTTTGTCGTAGGAACCAAAATCCATTTTCAGTTTTCCCGTGAATTTTCCCGAGTATTTGCTCAAGCTGTCTTCGGCGAGGGTAAAGGTGCCGTTGGTAGAGTAGATGCGTTGTACGCCCATGTCGCCTACCTCTTCGGTATCAAGGTTGGGATCACTCACCTGCGCTAAGCTGTCCAGGTGTAGCGTACCCTTGAAAGCAGTGACTACTTTCTTGTGGCGGTTTTTTCCGGTGACGTGATAGAGGAAAGGATCTTTGGCGTCTTTGGTTACTTCTGAAAAATAGAATTCAATTTTGTAGCGGTCTTCTCCGTAAAAACCCAGTTCAGCCCAATCGTGGCTTACAACGACATTGGACAAATCGAGGGTATCCAGAATGCTGTGCATGCCATTTACGGGAAGCCATTTCAAGGTAATCGGTTTGATTTCGTTTTCGGCAATGTCTTCTGAACGGAGGGTATCTGCCCCTTCGGCATGGGTAGTCAGCGGAGTTGGTTCTTCGGTTGATTGCTTGGCTGCTTTTTGAGTGCATTGCATCATGCTGAAACAGCAGAGCGCAAAAGCAATTACAAACAAGGAAATCTGCAAAAGTTGTTTTTTCATGGTATTGTTTTATGTTGGTGTTTTAAAGTTGTCAGACCCAAACATGCTTTTGAGCATAAACGCTGCCCAACCCAAATAAATGAGCACATCGGCCACAAAAAGATTGCCCACCCAAGAGAGCCATGTCACGGTCAGGTAGGTTTCGATGGGCTTGGTACCCAGGTAATAAAACAGAATATAGCTCTCTGTACGCAGGCTCATAGCCGCAGTTGTTACCGCCAAACTGCGCAGCATGGCGTTGGCGTGTTTTTCCCATTGCTTTTGGCGGGCGTATTGCCAGGCTTGCAAAGTAAAAAGCCACCATACGATGCACTGAAAGGTAAAACCTACCCGCGCGGCCAGTCCACCATTGGCATAAATGGCCAGACCCAATCCTGAAGGGCAAGCCAGCACCAAAATGACCAATACGTAAACAAGCCCTAGCCAGCGGTGCAGCAATGGCCATCGGCGGTACAAAGCTGGAATAAGCTGTAGTGCACCAGTTGTCATCGCAAACCAACTGCTGGCAATGTGGATGTAAAAGGAAACCTGGAAAAGAGGTTTGTCAAGTACCGCATCCGTCTTGGTGCTTAAAAAGCCGTGCAAGGGATTGAAGCTAAAATAAGGGATGATTTTGGTGCCCATGAGGCAGGCAAAGGCAAGAATACTTGCAGCTACGATAAGCAAGAGATTCTCGAGAAAAATGTGAAAATTGCGGTTGATGATTGTAGGCATAGTGTGTTTTAGGGGTTTAATTTTCCGATCAACCCCGATACTCCCTCCAAAAATACAAAAAACACAAAAGAAAGGCCAAAAGAAATATTTACCGGGTTTTCACGAGGAACTTCCAGTTACAATCTCTGGTTGTCAAAATCGCACTTTCTCTCTAAAGGTCGATAAAAAAACAAGTGTTCATTTTGCCCCAATCCCAAGGTCTTTTTCTGATCTCCTGCCGTCTACACACGAGAAGTCCAATTTTTCTTTACCTTTGTACCAATATTTTACCTTCCGATACTGGGATATGTCGCTGGATACCATTAAGAAGCCAATAGATCAGGAACTTATCAAGTTTGAACAGCATTTCAAACAATCCATGCGCAGCTCGGTTCCGCTGCTGGACAAAATCACCTATTACATTGTACGCCGCAAAGGGAAACAAGTCCGCCCGATGTTTGTTTTTTTGGCGGCTCAGGTCTGTGGTGGCGTAACCGAAGCAACCTACGTGGCAGCTTCGCTGGTAGAATTGCTACACACCGCAAGCCTAGTGCACGACGATGTAGTGGACGACTCTATGGAACGCCGGGGATTCTTTTCGGTCAATGCTTTGTGGAAAAATAAAATTGCAGTGCTGGTTGGTGACTTTTTGCTTTCGCAAGGATTGCTCCTGGCCATTCGCAACAAGCAGTTTAGGGTACTCGAAATTGTGTCTGATGCCGTAAAAACCATGAGCGAGGGAGAATTGCTGCAAATTGAAAAAGCCCGTCGACTCGACATCAAGGAAGAAATTTATTACGAGATCATACGCCAAAAAACCGCTTCGCTGATTTCTTCGGCCTGCCAGGCTGGAGCTGCTTCAGCTACTACCGACGAAGATACCATTGAGCGCATGCGCCTTTTTGGGGAAAAAATTGGACTTGCCTTTCAAATCAAAGATGACTTATTTGACTTTGGCACCGATGATGTGGGCAAACCCTTGGGCATCGACATCAAAGAGAAAAAAATGACCTTGCCCCTGATTTATGCCCTAAATCACAGCGATGCCCGCACGCGCCGACACATCATTGGCTTGGTGCGCCGCCACAATGAAAACCCCGAAAAAGTAAAAGAAGTAATCGAGTTTGTACGCCAAAGTGGAGGCATCCAATACACCGAAAAGGTGATGCTGCGTTTCCGGCAAGAAGCGTTCGATATTTTGGAAACTTTTCCAGAATCGGAATCCAGGAAATCACTGCGAGACCTCGTGACCTTTGTAACCGAGCGAAAGAAGTGATCATAATTTCTTCTTCCCTTTCATTCTTTTTTTCAAGTCTTTGTTAAAAAAATACTCATCCACAACCCCCACCAGGCGGTTCCAGGGGTTGTAAACAGGCAATGCACCCGCATCGGAAACTTGGATAATGCCAAATGCCTGCTGCAAATTATCCGCACTAACCAGGGGATGGATATCGGGCAACATGTACTGACTCACCAATGCTTCAAAATCTTTTTTCTTGCGCGCTTCCATCAACCTAAATTCAGGCAAGACCCCCATCAGGTTTTGCCATTGGTCAAATACCAGGAAATTCCGCTCCAGGCCAAGTTGATAAATCTCCAGCACCTCCCGAATTCGATCCGTGGTGTATACCCGCGTGAAATTTCCCCGCATCATTTGGTCTACTTTGAGCTGCCCGACCATGTACTCCGTACGAACCGAACGGTATTCATTTTCGGCAGTAAAGAAGACAAAGACACCAATCAAAACAAACATCGGGTTGGAATGAAACATGCTAACCTCGGGAAAGAAAGCGGCCAACAATCCACTACCAATCGAAAGCATAAACAAGGCCAGAAGCTGGCCAATTCTTGCCGCTACCAAGGTTGCTTTTAAGCGACCGAGGCCGATAGAAAGCAGTGCCCGCAATATCCTGCCTCCATCCATCGGAAACGCTGGAATAAGGTTGAAGCCAGCCAGAATGACATTGAGGAAGGCCATAAAAAAGAGGAAGCGATCCAGGTCAGAATATTCGTTCAGAAAATAATTGCCTTCGGAAAAAACCACCCCATTGACAATTTCCCAGCGTTGCTCCGGGCTGAATTTTAACAAATAAAGGCTTAACAAAGCAGCTATGACTACATTGACCAAGGGGCCGGCAATGGCTACCCAAAACTCGTGCGCCGGTTTTTCGGGCAAGTGATCTAGGCGCGCAACGCCTCCTATGGGTAGCAAGATGATATCTCGGGTGTTGACGCCGTAACGGCGGGCAGTCAAGGCGTGTCCAAACTCATGCAAAATCACTAAAAAAAACAAAACGAACACAAAAATGGCCGACCACATCATGGCCAACTTGTCCCAATTGGTATCGTATCCTGCATACAGGACATAGCCCAACACCAATACAAAAAACGTCCAGTGAACCCGAATCGGGATGCCAAAAACGCGGGCAAATCTAAATGCTCCAGTCATAAATATAAAGCGTTGTGGGTAGGGTAGCCTTGAGAGAGCTTAAAAACTTTGAAAGCTATAGAGCCCATCTGTTCAACCGATCCATATTAATTTTTAACCGCAGGTTTGTTTGCGACCGAATCCATTTGCACTTTCCAACCTGCACTTTCTCCAATAAAGCGAATCAAGTCGAGGATTTCAATGCCTTGGTCACGGGCCTGTTTGATTAAATCACTCTCGCGGGCTTTTTGTTCAATCAGGTCGCGGGCTTTCTTGTTGAGCTTGTTGTAATCTTCCGGGCTGAAGGTATTGAAAGAGCCCTCCGAAATATCGTAATAATCAATGCTGTGGTCAATGGAAATGATTTCCGGCTCTTTGGGAATGTTTTTGATAAAAATGGTTTTCAGTGCGGTATCCGCCTTGATGTCCAGTCCTTCCAGGTTGTACCCCACCGACACCCTTGCTTTTACACGAAGCAAAGCTTTTTTTCTAAAAATCCACCAGTCGTACCGCCAGTAATCTTTGTGGTTGTACAATTCTGAAAAATAACCTTCGATGGTAACCAACTTGGCCACGGTGCGTATTTTTTCCAAAAGTACCGTAGCTTCTTGCTGCGTAACTACGTGTTCTTTGGGAAGAAAAATGCTGCGGGCTATCCAGAACCCGGCTACAAAAAACCCAACGATGGCAAATCCAAGCAACAAACGACGCATAGCTGATTATTTTGGCTCAAGATACTTAGTATGACGCAAAAAATTACTTCCCGATTTTTCTATGTTTCTTAATCCTTATTTTTCCTCATCCTCTGGGCTGATTTCTTCGCCAGCTTTTTTGTCTTTCACCTTGGAACTCACCGGATAGCGCACTCCGCGGTAACTTTTCAGGATGACTTTAACCGATCCTATGGAGATCGGAGATTCAATCATCAGCGGAAGGTGGTTTTTATCGTCGGTTGCCCAAATGGTCAGATTTGAGCTTTCTTTAAAGATATAGCCCTTAATCACTTCAGGATTGAAGGCAACTGTATTGAAGTGGCCCATGCCGCGAATTTTCTTGTTGGGAAATTTCCCTTTGAAATTCACCTTGAGCGGCCAGGTCTTTTTGTCCATGAATATTTTGATGGGAAAATCTTGTCCGGGGCGCATTTGGTCAAAATTAAGGTTGCGTGCACAGTAAATCATCGACAAAATGTCGTGAATGCAAGCATCTGCGTCGTATTCGGTCAATTCAGCCACATCCTTGGTTTTGCCTCGCAGGGATTTGATTTTGCGGTTTTCGCGGTCAAAAGTCAATTTATCGTATAAGGTGTAATTGCCTTCATGCACCTCTCGAGTAGAGGAGATGGGCAGCAGGTTGGTTTTGTCTACATAGACATCATACTTGTCCCGCACCTTGAAAAAAGCATCGTAGCCCCTGTATGTTCCCCCATGGGCAGAAAAATGGTAGCGATCCCCCTGCTCTTCCACCTTGAAGACCACCTCTCCGGCTGACATCCAGATGAAATTCCAGTTGTAAAATACCTTGTACACCATTTCTTCCCCATGCTTGAACACCTGGTTGTCCATGTCGCACTGGTCGCCCGCATACATCGGAAGGTGATTGGGTTTCCGTTCTGGTTGGGGCAAACGGAATGCCAGCAATACAAACACCAGTGAAAAAATGCCAACTTTCATCAGCCTGGAGAAATTCATAAGTATTTCATTTTGATTTCAGGAAATATGTCCAAGGGCTATCCTTAGGAACAGAAACAATTAGATAGTCTTCAAAGATTCTATCATTCAGCTTTTTTTGACTATAAAAATCAATCCAAGTAACGCCGGAAACACCAAATTTAGTACGAACAAAGTATAGGAGGCCGCCAGGATACTCAATGAATTGCCCCCCCAAATGCCCCATACCAACAGCGCGATCTCGCCGCGGGCCAACAAGCCTACTACCGGCGGCAATGGTATGGCAGTTTGCAACAAATAAATGGTACCCACCCCCGCCAACGCAGCATCCAAGGGAAGCGCTATGCCATAAAACCGCAGCATGGTATAGTATTGGATGCTGTACAACCCATACCGCAGTCCCGCATAACCCAATCCACCTAAGAAAGCGCCCCGGTGATAATGCTGCACCACCTCCTGAGCTTGATCCAAACTGTACTGAAGGTACTTCCAGCCTCCCTTCCAGGTATTGGGTGGGTAGTTGGCAGCATAGTGATGCAAAAAACGGGGGATGCCCACTATGCCCAACACCAATAAGCTCAACAAAATCAATGCTGCCAACAAAATCAGTTCCCATTGATTTTCCATTTGCAAATGGCTGGCGTACTTCCCAAACCACAACACCGCCGGAATTCCCATTCCCAGCAATACCAGAAATTGACAATAGTTTCCAGCCGCAGTAGCCAGAATGATTTTGGCTTTTTGGGTTTCAGGTGCCAAAAGCCAGCGCCCCAGGTAATCGCCACTGCGATTGGGCAGGAGCATGGACGCCGCAACTCCTGCCAATACCGCTTGCAGGCTTTGTCCAAAATTCATCCCACTCCAGGGCTGGGTAAATTTTCGCCATTTAAGGGTTTCCAGGAGCCAGTTGCAGGGCATGAGCAAAACACACCAGAACAACCACTGCATTTTTGTACCAGCAAGGTTTTGGAGAAACAACTGCCATAGCTGTGCAAAATCGTTGCGGCGAAACAACTCTGCATAGAAGCCCCATACAATCGCGGCAGCCAGCAATAACCGCACTGCCAGCCATGCCCATCGCCGAAGTGCTGCTTTTTGAAACCAATTTTCTGGAGTAGGTGTAGTTTTATGCAAAACAAAGAGTTTTAAAGAGTTTGTTTTGCTGTAAAAATAAAGCTACTTTGCAGCAAAAAACAGCGGGTGGCAGAAAAATTGGAAACTTATCGCATTTTAGGGGTAGATCCCGGAACCAATATCCTGGGCTATGCCATTTTAGAGGTTCATGGCGCCGAATTAAAGCCAACCGATATTGGAGTGGTTTACTTGAGTCAGTTTGAAGACCATCCCCAAAAACTCAAGCATATTTTTGAACGGCTTACCAGCATCATTTCGCAGTATGGGCCCCGTTATTTAGCCATCGAAGCGCCTTTTTATGGAAAAAACCCCCAATCCATGTTGAAATTGGGGCGTGCACAGGGCGTGGCCATGGCCGCAGCCATCACCAAAGGACTGGAGATCACCGAGTATTCGCCCAAAAAGATCAAACAATCCGTAACGGGAAACGGAAATGCGGCCAAAGAACAGGTAGCGGCTATGTTGCAGAGTACCCTCAAAGTCAACCTGGATGGTCAATACCTGGATGCCACCGATGCGCTGGCGGCAGCGGTTTGTCATTACTACCAATCGCGCTCACCACTTGGTGGGTCAGGGAAAAAATACAACGACTGGTCGGCATTTATAAAAAACAACCCCGACCGGAAAGGATAAGTAACCATGCCAAAGACTTATTGGAGTAGCGTCAATCCTTACCCTCAGTGGCTCAACCTCGTCAATCGCCGAACCTTGAGGGCAGATTTTATGGCCGGGCTTACGGGGGCAATCATTGTATTGCCGCAAGGTCTGGCTTTTGCCATGATTGCTGGTCTGCCGCCTGTGTATGGCCTTTACACGGCCATTTTGCCACCCATTATTGCCGGACTTTTTGGGTCCTCGCTGCACATGGTATCCGGGCCCACTACCGCCAATTCGCTGGTTATTTTTGCCGCATTGAGCCCCATTGCCGTTCCGGGAACGCCCGAATACCTCAGCCTGGCGCTGGTGATTACATTTATGGTTGGCCTGATCCAATTGGGCTTTGGCCTGGCCCGTTTGGGCGTTTTTGTCAATTTTGTATCGCATACCGTAGTAGTGGGTTTTACTACGGGTGCAGCGATCTTGATTGCCAACAGTCAATTAAAAAACATTTCGGGCATTGTCATTCCGAATGGATTAAGCGCAGTAGAAACGCTTTATGTTTTTTGGGAAAAATTTGATTCCGCAAATTTCCAGGTTTTCACCGTTGCGGCCATTGCTTTTTTGGTCGCCCTGATCATCAAGACCATGAATTCCAAATTGCCTTATCTGATTGGGGGGCTTTTGGCGGGTAGTGCGGTGGCTGTTTTCTTGGGAGGAAGTAGTGTAGGTATCAAGTTTGTGGGCGCTATTCCGCGAGGTTTACCGCCATTGAGTTGGCCGCATTTTTCGATTGCTGAATTTTCCTCGCTTTTCCCAAGTGCCTTTGCGGTAGCCATGATCGGGTTGATTTCGGCCATTGCCATTGGCAAAAGCATTGGCACGCATTCGGGACAAAGGATTGACAGCAATCGGGAATTCATTGGTCAAGGACTTGCCAACATCATTGGGAGTTTTTTCTCTGCTTATGCGGGGTCGGGTTCTTTCACCCGCTCAGGAGTCAATTTCCAGGCAGGCGCCCGAACGCCTATTTCGGTTGTTTTTGCCTCTACCCTATTGCTGGTTATCATGCTTTTCATCTCCCCCCTGGCAGCTTATTTGCCCATCCCTGCAATGGGCGGCATCATCATGCTGGTGGCCATCAACCTTGTAGAGATTCCAGAAATCAAACGCATTGCCAAATCGAGCAGGCTGGAAATGACCGTTTTTTCCAGCACATTCATCGCCACTTTGCTGTTCGATCTGGAATACGCTATTTTTCTGGGCATCATCATTTCCTTGACTTTCTTTTTGTACAAAGTAGCCACGCCCAATATTGCCACTATGGCGCCCGACCCCAGCAAACCCGACAACAGTCTGACTTTCATCAAGCGCAAACCGGAATTGCGGGAATGCTCCCAAATCAAAATTATCCGCCTCGATGGTCCGATTTTTTATGGCGCGGTAGACCATATTTCCGACTTTTTTGACGAAGTACGCGAAGGGCAGCAGCCATACTGCCTGATCCTCTGCGAAGGGGTCAACTTTATCGGTTTGGCGGGGGCGCATTGGTTGTATGAAGAAGCAGAACGTTGGAAGGCACGGGGAGGAGGGCTCTACCTCAGCAACCTCAAGGTAGTAGCGCAAGACGTGCTAATCGCCAGTGGCTATAAAGCTCAAATTGGGGAGCATCATTTTTTTCTGGCCAAAAAAGAGGCCATTGAATACATTTACACCCTACTGTCCAAAGAAGCTTGCCGCAGTTGCGAGCGACGGGTGTTTAGGGAATGCCGAGAGAAGGCGATGCTGTAATGGCAATTTTATTTGCCAAAATCTACAACCATGTACTGGTCGGTTTGGCTAACCGGGTATGCTCCCGCTGCCAATAAAATGGCTTCCCGACCGCAGCTTTGGGCCAATGGTGGCGGCACTTCAAATGGTTCTGCCAATTCAAAATGGCCTTTGGCAAAGCGCATTTCGAGTTGCACCGGAGAAATGGTCTCTTTCAGGAAATTCAAACTCACGGTTTGCCCGTCAGCATGAACTTCCAGATAGGCCAGGCTGGATCCACAAGGAGAGCTTGCGCGCTGAGCATCCTTGCTTTCAACCGCATTCAATTTGCAAATCCCCATACCTCGGCAATCTCTGTTGACTAGTCCATAGACTACTTCCAACAAGATCGGGACTACTCCCAATTGGTGGTTCTTTTTTAGCGCAACAATGTTTGACTTAGTTTGTGATGTCATTTTAACCCATTATTTGCTTTATTTTTACAAAGTTCGACATTGCTGCGTTAGAAAAAAAGGCATTTTTACACCAAAATGACCACCCCAAATTTTGGGGCGTTTCATTGAAAAAAATTCGTTCATTCCTGAAAACCTAGCAATATCCATGTAAGAACATTGCTTTAATTACTACACATTCAGGTATTCCAGATGGAATAATTTATACAAAAACAAAAATCTACTAACTTTAGTCATATAATATTTGTCCTTTTCGTATTGATAAACTATTTTTACTTTCAATCGTGTGTGTTTTTACGCTTATTTCTAAATTTCTGGTTCATGGAAGAATTCAGAGAGTTGGCGCTTTTGCTGAGAAATTACTCTGCAGATGCGCAAATTCAGGTAATCGACAACCACACGATCAAGCAGTTTCCTTTTTGGGGAACAGCCCTATCTGATGATGAAACCAATCAACCTATTCCAAACAGCAAGGAATTGCCGGCCTTAAGCGGTCAGGACAAATTGCAATTGCGCACCCGATTTTGGAATACCCTGCTTTTTTTAGACTTGAATCAAGAAGAATTGAGTGATGCGAGCAGGGTGGCCTATTTGTGCTGGCAGCGACTGGCAACGCTAAAAACCCTAATGGCTGCTGGTGCCATCAAATCCCTCAGGGATATTGCCGAACCACTGCTACAAACGGCCAAAGAGTATGAGCTGACCTTGATCCTGATTGAAACTGCCACCCAATTGCGGCAGCTTTCTGCTTTGCACGATGGCAACATGATTGGATTTGACCACTATTGTCAGTTGATTGGCCAATATGAGCAAGTACTCAAAGCCGAGCAGGCCGCAGACGATGAGTACGATGCTTTTTTAATAGAGCAGATCAATCCTGCTGCCAACACTGAAACATTGACCCAATTTGCCCAGCATGCCTGCAAACGACTAGAACCATATGCTCAATCCTGTAAATCGGCTTCCTTTATGATCAATTTGTATTTTCTAAAATTGCAAACAGCTGTTTTGCAAGCCAATTGGGCCGATGTAGTGTGGATTAGTGCACAAGCAGATAGAATTTTGCGAGGCAAAGCCATTGTTCAGCCAGCTAAAGTGAGTGCCTTTTTGCTTAGCCAGGCGCTGGGTATTGCCAATTTGGGTGATTTGAAGCTGGCGCTGGAAACCATCGAAAAAGCCATTGCTTCAGAAATAAATGGCAGTCGCAACTGGTACCGCTTGCAGGAATTAAAAATGACCTGGCTGTTGCACCAAAAGCAATACTCGGCAGCGCTGGATTTGTGTAAGGTTTTAAATGCAAAAAACAAAGTAGGGGAATGGGATATTGATCAAAAACGCCTGTTCAATACGACCATCATGTACCTCTCGGATCAAAAACTGTTGAACATTTCCACCCGCGAAAAGGGCATCCTGATGACCCATTGGATACCCATGTGGGGCAGCCATCTGGATGAAATCGATATTCAGTATCCCGATCACGAAGCCACTATTTTGTTGTTGCAATTGCCCAAATGGGTAGGCAAAGGTCAGGCCGCTGCACTGGCAGAGCGGTTTCGGTACTACCTCTTCCGCACCAAGGCGTGTGCCCCGCATTCGGCCAGATTTGAAGTCCTGATTGAAACCCTGGAAGCGCTGCAAACCTCCACCAACCCCGATGCGGTGATCAACTCCGCGTTGCAAAAACTACAAACCCTAACCCTTGATTATTCAGCGCCAGAAGCTGCCCCAGAAATATTACGGATTGAACATGTCCTGCAAATGCTGTAGTAGCGACCATATTTATGCTATTGTGAATCATACTTCTGCAAAATGACTGACCTTTTTGAACTGGCTCAGATAATGGATGGGTACAAGCTTCGCCAAATCGAAGTCCTGACTCGTCCTTTACGCCCTGGCATACAAGAATCCCGCTATCGCCTGATGTACCATGCATTGGCCAATGGCGACGTACATACCGAAGAAGAGGCCGCTCAATTGCTGGGATTGGACGCAAAAGGGCGGCCTTTTCGGCGCTTTTTGCTCGAATTTCGCCGAAGGTTGTATGCCCCCCTGCTGTTTTTGGATACCGAAAGCAGCGAGCAATTCAACGCCACCCAAAAAGCCAACTTTGAATGCTTGCGCAAACTTGGCATTTTTCAGACGCTATTGCACCGCAATTGCTTCATCAATGCCGCAATCCTTGCCGAAGAAATCGTGGAAATCGCCGCGCAAAATGACGTCACCCTCGTTGCCCTCGAAATGGCCACTTACCTCAAACGGTATTTTGTGGAGCAGGAACCTAATCCTGATAAATACAGGTACTATAAGGTGTACGTGGATCGGTTTCGGTTTGATTGGGAGGCGGAGAATAGGGCGCTTGCTGGCTTTTATCGATTGGTTGCTCCGTCAGTAAAGAAGAAATCTGCCCTGGGAGAAATTTCAGACAAAGCAATAGAGATGGCTAATTCTCTTAACATTTTTGCAGATCGATGTAACACTATCTTATTTATTGCTGGATACTATGGAGTCCAATTGGCTCAAAAAATGTCCATCTATTCTTGGAAGGGTTCTATCAAGATCTGTGATATAGCACTTGAAAAATTAGATCAAAAAAAATGCTTTTCTCCACGAATTAAGGGTTTTTTTTATACCAATAAGGTTAGTTGCTTGGTAATGTTAGAACAGTACAATGAAGCATTAGAGTTAAATCACGAAAGTTTCAGAAAAGAAATTGAAGGAACTCGAGATTGGTTTACCTATTTAGAATCACATATTATGGTTGCTCTAAAAGGAGGTTTTTATGAAATTGCACTTGAAACATTTGTAACTGTTAATTCAAATCCAAAATTCAAGTTGCTTCCCGAATTTGTGCATGAGGCATGGCATCTTTACCTAGCTTATTTAGCTCTTGCTTCAAGAATGCAACCTCATTCTTTCTCACAAAAAAATGAGGAGGTTCTTCAAAATTTCAAGTTGAAAAAATTCATCAATCAGGTACCTAATTCTTCCAAAGATAAAAAGGGGCTAAACATTCCAATACTCATTATACAATTCATGCATCTTCTTGAGCAAAAAGAATATGAACTCGCTCAAGAGAAAGTTGAAGCTCTCCGCAAATACCGGGTTAAGCATTTTAATTACAATGAGGGGAATTATCGTACTCAGTTGTTTATTAAAGCAATTTGCACTCTTGCAGGATCTAGCTTTGAGAAAAAGAAATTTTCAAGGAAATCAACCGTATTTCTGGAACAAATAAGAAAAACACCGAAAGGACATCCCGATCAGCATTACAAAATTGAAATAATACCCTATGAAACATTATTGCAATGGGTGTATATGTCATTAGAAGCATAAATTCATCATTAGTTTCGGGATTGCTGTAATCGGCTTAACGTTTATTGACATTAAGCTTGAGGTAAGCTGATTATCGAATAATTGAATAATTCCAGATATAACGACCAGCGGCAGAGCCGCAAAAACGTCTGTAGTTTTAATGCATTAACCTGGATTAAAGGTGCAGAGCACCGTAACCCCTTCTTGTTGCGGTGCTCTGCACCTTTAATCCATAATTTGGTACGGAATGCTACAGACGTTTTGCGGCTATGCCGCTGGTCATTTAGCTTAACATTGTTTAAATTACTAATAATCAATTCGCCTCATATCTAATAGAAATTTTGGCACCTACCTTAGGTGGAGTGCCTATTTAAAAATTTTGTTTTCAGCAAAGACAAAAAAAACGCTCAAACAGAATCGCTCAATTTTGTATACTTTTAGTCTTTGCTGAAAAAAATTCTAGCTTGAATTAAAGAGTAAGTTCTGTTATTAAAACCTTCCCCTTCCCCAAACTCACCTCAACACTCACCACTTCTTTTGGCGAAATCTCTTCCTTCCCTGGTTCATTCTGATTCCCTAGTCCGAGCAATTGCATGAAAATTACAATAGCAGCATTAATGATTATGGTGTTCACAGCTTAATATTTTGGGTGTGCATAAAGTGATTTACATCAGCAAAACTATCAACTGCCCCCCTGCCAGTCACGGAACTTTTGCAGCATTTTGAGCAGGTCATAAATGCCATTTTGCCCCAAAACCAGGCGTTTTGAACACCCCAAAAACCGTTTTTTGGATCAAAAGAGAGCTGTACAGGGAAAGAAAAATCCGGCAAGCACCATCAAAAAAGTAATTTTTTAATCACAAAAAACAACTGTAATTCATTAACAATAAACACATTAATTATTTATAATTTTATTTTTCATCGAATCTCTATTGTCTTTTTTTGAGTTAAAACGCAATTGGCGCACCCGTGACTTCTGCCTTTCTTTGTTCTACACAACACACACGAGGGAAAGCGGTCTTTCCCAATAAGTTCCTCCTATTAACTAACTATTGCCAAAACCGAAGCGTGGCGCTTTCGCTGCGCTTTTATAAAACAAAAAGCTGTTGCGCTATACCTTCAATAGAACACTGTAAGCAATCACACTGTCTGATTTTGTTTCAATATAACACTGCAGCTGAAGTGTTTATATTCTTATCCAAAGAAGCCACTTGGTAGCACCGCCTCCGCTGCCAAGGCTTCTTTTTTTGTTTATACCCCAATGCCCATGCGGCGCATCAACACAGAAGCATTGAAACTTTGGCTGATGCCTGGTTTCAAGGTATAATCAAAAAACAAATCATCCTCATCAATGCTGACTTCCATACACAGGTTCTGAATCAAGCTGGGGTTTTCCGCTTCCATTGCTGTCAATTCCAGATCATGAGTAGCAACAAATCCGGCACTTTCATAACGCAACAATTGCAACATCAGCCCCCGTGACCCCTGGTGCCGGTCTCGTGAATTGGTACCTTTCAGGATTTCATCCAGCAAAAAAAATACACTTGGGCTTTGCCCCTCTTGCGCGATCACCTGATCGAGCAATGCCCGCAAGCGACGGAGTTCGGCATAAAAGGAAGAAGCACTGGCCGAAAGATCATCCTGAGTACGCATGCCCGTAAACACCAAAAGGGGCGGTAAGCTGAGTGCGGTTGCACAAACCGGTGCTCCTGTCTGGGCCAGCACAATGTTCACCCCCAAGGCCCGCAACCAGGTACTTTTGCCCGCCATGTTTGATCCGGTGAGCAATTTGATGTGTTGTTGGGTGGCCATGTTCAGGTTGTTGCCCACCCGGCGAGGCGTCGGGATAAGCGGATGCCCCAAATTTTGGGCTTGCAGCACTGGTTCGGCATGTAGCGTAGGAAAAACCCAATCTGGTTGATTGTAATGCAGATTGGCCAAACTGCACAATGCATCCAGTTCACCCAAAGCCGCAAACCAAGCGGGTAGTTGAGTTTGGTATTCCGCCTTCCATTTTTCCAGTTGGTACACCCATTGCAAGTCCCAAACCCCAACCAAATTCAAAAAAATGGCAAATGGGTTGTTGCGCACATTCAATTGTGACACACAATAAGAAAGGCGGCGGATCGCTTTTGAAGCGCCATATTGGGCATCTACATCCAGAAAACTGTGTTTTAATTTTTGCAAAAGCTCCGTCTTTACCTCCAGACCTTCAATCTGTTGGATCAGCACCGCGTAGCGCAGCAACCAGGTCTCCGCTTTGGCAGTATGTTCGATGGTTAGATTGACTTGAGCAAAGGTTTGGCGCAACAACAACGCAGCCGGCAATACCGCCACCAAAACCAACAGCAGCGGATAATTGGGTAAAATCACGATCAAAGCCGCGATGGCCCAAATCGGTAACAGCACCAGCGCCCAGCGCATCCAGGGCCGATTGTACACAAAAGAAGGTTCTTGCAACCATTTTTGCAAGGATGTCTGGTATGCTACTTCATCGGTACGTTCCAATCCATAGGCCCTAAAATGTTGCCGCCAATCCAGTTGCGTCGCCAATTCTTGCACCGCAGCCTGACGTGCCTGGATCAAGGCTGGTGGAGCGGGATTTTCCAGGTATTGCGCCAATTGCTGGCTTCCTGATACGGTAACCGTCCGGTTGCAAAACTGAAAGATGGAATGCGGCCCAAACAAATCCAGATCGCTCGAATAAGGATGTTCCGGGTTGGCGAATGAAGCGCCATCCCCAAAATCGGCAAAACGGTATTCCAGCGCGCCTTGCTCCTGCTGATTCACCAATGCCAACAAGCGGTGGTGTTGTTCGGCTTCTTGTACTTTGCGGTGGCGCTTTACCATCCACAAAAAGGAAGCGATGGACAGGAGTGCCCAACTCAGGGCAAAACTCCAGTGCTGCTGCGCCAAAAAAATGATGAACCCGATGGCCAAAACGAAAAACAACAGCCGTCCCAAAGAGAGCAAGTTGTAGCGTTTTTTCAATGAATCGGCCTGTTCCCGATGGTGTTTGTTTCTTTCCTGATAATTCATGTTGCGAATATTCGCTGTAAAAGCTATTTTTAACCCGATATGAGTACAAAAGCGCAAAACGAACGGATTCTTTTCGGCCTGAAGGTGAAACAACTTCGACAGCAATTGAGCATGTCTTTCGCTGATTTGTCAGAGAAAGCAGGCATGTCTGTGTCTTACCTCAACGAGATTGAGAAAGGAAAGAAATACCCCAAAGGGGAAAAGATCCAAACCCTGGCGCAAGCCTTGAACGTAACTCCGGCAGCCTTGGCATCTTCGGATGTAGACGAAGGCCTGGCTCCGATCCACGATCTGTTGCAATCCAATTTTCTCAACGAGCTCCCTTTGGAGCGTTTTGGCATCGACCTCGCAAAGGTAGTAGAAATCATTGCTGGTGCACCTTCTCAGGTTGGCGCTTTTATTTCTACCCTGCTCGAACTGTCGCGCAACTATGCCCTCCGGCAAGAGCATTTTTACTTTGGGGCGCTGCGCTCTTACCTTGAGCTGAACAACAATTACTTCGAAGACCTGGAAACCGCGGCAGAAAACTTCTCATCAAGCAACCAAATACCTGCAACCCGGCCTTTTGCTGGCGAGCATTTGCACCATATTCTGGAGGAAAATTACGACTACATTGTTTCCGAAAATGGCCTCGATCGCTACCCGGAACTGCAACATTTGCGCTCCCTCTTTATTCCCAAGCGCAAAGAATTGCTCCTGAGCAGCAAACTATCGGCCATTCAGCGGTCTTTTGAATACGGCAAGGAACTGGGCTTCCAGTTTATGCACATCAAAGAGCGGGCTTATACTTCCTCCATCTTGCGCGGACGGTCTTTTGAAGAAGTACTCAATCATTCAAAAGCCATCTATTTCTCGGTAGCTGTGCACCTGCCCCTCCAATCCATTATTCAGGATCTGGAGCAATTTTTCAAACTCCAATCCTGGGAAGGTGCGGCGTTTCAGGCCATCATGCTCAAGTACGACGCTACCCCGGAGATGTTTTACCACCGCCTGACCAATATTTTGCCGCGCTTCTTTGGCATCCGCAAGTTGTTCTTTCTGCGCTTTGTGCACGATCCGATCAAGGCGACGTTTGATGTAGACAAAGAATTGCACCTCAACCACAAACACCATCCCCATGGCAATGGCATCTATGAGCATTACTGCCGCCGTTGGGTCTCCATCGCGTTGTTGCAAGAACTTTTTGAACTGAAACAAAGTGGCAAACCCAGCGAATTGCTGGTCAAAGCCCAAATATCCAACTACCTGAATACGACAGATCAGTACCTGTGTATCACTTTGGCACGGCCTTCGTACCCATCTCCCAACAAAAACGTCAGTGTGACCATTGGCCTCATGATCGACGATGAGTTGCGCGCTAAAATACTGTTCCTCAACGATCCCGCTATTCCAGCCCGTGAGGTACATACCACCTGCGAACGCTGTCCCATCGAAAATTGTGTCGAGCGGGCGGCAGAACCGGTCATTGCGCAAAAGAAACAGCAATTTCAACTGATTCAAGAGCGTTTGAATAAGCTTCTTGGATAGCAATTGGTAGCTATGGGGCGACTGTTTGCCCCACTACTATTGTATTTTCGATGTTTAAAATCTGTAAAAAATGTTCAACCGTTGCTTTTTATTCACCCTGACGATTGTTGCTTTTTCAACCCTTCAGGCCCAAAAGGCCATTTCACTCGAAGAAATTTGGAAAAAAAATACATTTTCTGCTCGCAGCGTGCCGGGTTTTAGCTTCCAAAATGATGGGCGACATTACACCCGTCTGGACGCCAACAAGATTGTGCAGTACGATCTGACTACGGGCAGCTCTACCGCAGTATTGTTCGATCCAGCAACGCTGAATCCCAATTTAAGCATCGATTCCTACCAGTTCAGTGCTGATGAATCCAAGTTGATCCTGGCCACTGCGGTTGAACCCATTTATCGGCACTCCAGTCGGGCTAATTTTTATGTATACGACCGCAACCTGAAGCAATTGAGTCCACTTTTTGCCGAAGGCAAAACCATGTACGCCACCTTTTCACCCAAAGCCGATAAAGTCGCTTTTGTGTTCAAAAACAACCTTTTTTACAAAGAGCTGGCTGCTGGAAAAACTACTCAAATCACTACCGACGGGGCACTCAATGCCATCATCAATGGCGCTACGGATTGGGTGTACGAAGAAGAATTTGCGATGGATTGCGGCTTTGCCTGGTCGCCAGATGGCAGCAGCATCGCTTTTTATCGCTTCGATGAGCAGGAAGTGCCTCAGTATACCCTCAGCAACTTTGAAGCGGGCATGTACCCCAGCTACGTAACCTACAAATACCCCAAAGTGGGCGAAAAAAACTCCAAAGTCAGCATCCACCTTTACAACCTGGCCAGTGGTAAAACCTTGAAAGCCGAAACCGATCCAACTACCGAATACATTCCCCGCATCAAATGGACCAACGACCCCAGCAAGCTCTGTATTTTCACCCTGAATCGCCACCAGGATCAACTGGATGTACTATTGGCCGATGCTGCAACTGGCAAAACTTCCATCCTGCTGCAAGAAGACAACAAATACTACGTGGACATCCACGACAACCTCAGTTTCTTGAAAGACGGCAAACATTTCATTTGGACCAGCGAAATGGACGGTTGGAACCACCTCTACCTGTACGACCTCAACGGCAACATGGTACGCCAAATCACCAGTGGCAAATGGGAAGTGAGCAATTTTTACGGGGTAGATGAAAAAAACGGCATCCTTTACTTCCAATCTTCCGAAGCCTCCCCGCTCCAACGCCAGGTATACCAAATCGACCTGGATGGCAAAAACAAAAAAGCCATTTTTGCCGAAAAAGGCTGGGCCAACGCACAGTTTGGACCCACTTTTGAGTATTACGTGATCGACCATTCTACCGCCAACAGCCCGGCTACTTACACGGTTTTTGATCAAAAAAACACCAAAGTGCGGGTCATTGAAGAGAATGTTTTTGTAAAAAACCTGCAAAAAGAATACGGCGTTCAACCCGTTGATTTTTTTACTTTCAAAACCCGCAGCGGCACCGACCTCAATGGCTGGATGATCAAACCCGCCAATTTTGACCCCACCAAAAAACACCCGGTACTGATGTTTTTGTACGGTGGACCAGGCAGTCAGGAGGTAAAAGACAGTTGGCGCGGCCAAAACTATTGGTGGTTTCAGCTGCTGGCGCAAAAAGGCTACATCGTAGCGTGTGTCGACAACCGGGGCACGGGAGGACGCGGCGAAGAATTCAAAAAAATGACCCAATTGCAATTGGGCAAATACGAAACCGAAGACCAGATTGAAGCCGCCAAGTACCTGGGCCGCCTGCGCTACGTGGATCCCGCCCGCATCGGCATCTTTGGCTGGAGTTACGGGGGGTACATGTCTTCTTCCTGTTTGTTTAAGGGGGCAGGGACGTTCAAATGCGCCATCGCGGTAGCACCCGTCACCAACTGGAAATGGTACGACAACATTTACACCGAGCGCTACATGCATACCGTACAGGAAAATCCAAAGGGATACCAGGAGAACTCTCCCATCAATTTTGTAGACCAACTCAATGGCAATTACCTGCTGGTACACGGCATGGGCGACGACAATGTGCATTTTCAGCACACCGCCGAGCTGGTCAATGCCCTGGTGGATGCCGATAAGCAGTTTGATACTTATTTTTACCCCAACCGCAACCACGGCATATATGGCGGCAATACGCGTTTTCATTTGTACACCAAGATGACCCAGTTTCTGGATGAAAAGCTCAAAGGCGCCGAGCCAACCCAAGCTGGAGCCTATAGCAAGGACATCCTGAACCGCGACGCCATCAAATACCGGCAGCAAGCTATTAAACTCAAACCCCAGCAATTGCCGCAGGCGAAAGAATAGCTAAAAGTAGAAGGCAATCGTACTTGTTACTCACCTCGCCTTCGGCGATGCGCGTAACAAGTTTTTAGCCACAAATGACACAAATTTTCACAAATCCCGGCACGAACTTCGTTCGTGACATAAGCACAGACGCAAGATTGTGGTTCAATTTGTGAAAATTTGTGAAATTTGTGGCTGAACATCTCCTAAACACTCCACCGAAGGTGGGGGTGTTTAATTTTTACAAGTAACCTTAGGTGATGATTCTTCCTGGAACTTTCCTGCCGCAGGTGACATTTATAGACAGGAGTCATCCCGAATTGTAAAAAAATTGAGCGATGACTTCTATTTCAAGTAGTTCGAAAATATGAAAAAGAAAGCCGCACCGGAAATCACCAATCGCCGGGCAACCTTTGAATACGCATTTGTCAGCAAACACGAAGCAGGCATTGCACTATTGGGAACAGAGATCAAATCCTACCGCGCAGGGCACGTCAACCTTAGCGATGCCTACTGTTTGTTTGAAAAAGGGGAATTGTACATCCACAACCTCTACATTGCAGAATACGAAAACGGCACATACTCCAACCACATCCCCCGCCGCTTGCGCAAACTCCTGATGCGCAGAAAAGAACTCAACAAACTGGAGCGCAAGGCCAGCGAAAAGGGATTCACCATCGTGCCCTACCGCGTGTACCTGAGCGAAAGAGGATTTGTAAAGGTGGAAATTGCCCTGGCGCAAGGCAAAAAATCATTCGACAAACGGGATTCCATTCGCGAAAAAGACAACAAGCGAGAATTGGATAGATTGAACAAGATCAAGCTGTAATGCCGAATACCCGGGCAAGCAGGTCTCAAGGGAACAACATTTTTTTACCGCAACGTAAAAGGAAGTTGATCAGTTATCGCTCGGTGTGTTGTTTGAATTTTGGGCACGCTCAATTGCAGCCTGTACACTTTCCAATGATAAGGTTAGGATTGTGGCAATTTTCTCGGCATCTAATCCTAGTTGTAGCATTTCAGGCACAGCATGATTGAGGAGCGCTTCGTCGCGTTTGGCTTCCCCGAGTTCGATGCCTTGTTCGATGCCTTGTTCGATGCCGATTTCAAGCCCTTGTTCAAGACCTTGTTTTTTAAATTCTTCCTGGATGGCTTGTTCGAATCCCATTGGTTGAGTTGCTTTGGTGATGACCATTAAATCCTGTTCAAATTTAGTTTTTATTTCTGAATTTTCAAAGCCTACGTAAAGGGCAATGAACCCAATAATAAACTTAATCTGGTCTTTGGAAAGATTGCGCTTCAGCAAGCGGCGGATCATATCGAGTTTTAGTTGCGCCAGTTTCTGTTCATCTTTGGGTTTGTTGAGAAATTGCCATGCCGCTTCCATAATCGCAGCAAAAGGATTGGGATCATTGGCCAATTCGCGGACTGAATGATCAAGTAATACGTAGGTGTTGAATTTGTAGTTGACTTCCGTTCCCCAAAAAGTCTCTCTGTACTCCTTGAAATGAAAATTTCGATTTCGATCAGTGTAAATGGCGAGTGCAGCGACCTGGCGATGGAATTTATCTCGGATGCGGTAGCCGCACTCATACATGCGTTGGGCAAACAGGGCATCACGATAACCCTGGATTTCTATATGCGCCAAAAACCATACTTCGACTCCGCTCTGTAACCATACTTTGATAAGTTTATCGGCGTGGCGCTTTTTGCCGGGATTGTCGGGAATCAGTTTTTGAAGTTCGGTATCCAAAAACTCAAAGCCGCGTTCAAAGTCGATTTGATCCACGTAATCTGAAAAGAAATAACGGATAAAGTCATCAATTAGGGTTTCGATGATGCTTTTCCAGAGGGTATCTTTGGGAAATGCCATGCGTTGGGTTTGAAAAGTAAAAATACTATTTGTTTTTCATTAAAAAAATAAAAAACAAAATAATTTTACTTTTCAAACCAGAACACGTTCTCATCATGTGCATTACCTAAGAAGCTCCAAGCGCTGCAAGGCTGGACGTATACACAACAATCATGATGATGTAGAATACAATGTATACCCCAATCAAAACCAGGGTAAAGATGCCCAGGAATTTGAATAAACGCCCCAGGTTTTCGAACGAAGTAGACAGACTTTGACTTCCATCGCCGTCAATTGCCGCTTTCATACTTGTAGCAAAACGGCGCAAATACAGCAGGGGCAAAATGTACAGCACCAGCACGGCCATGTACAGAATAACTGCTCCCCACATCACAGGTACGATGCCCTCCATCCCTGGTACACCACCAAAGGCGCTCATACTGGCAAAACTGGCAATCATAATCAAGCCGAAAAGTGCGCCAATACCGGTCAAGACAAAGCCAATGATGGCCAAAATGTTGCCCCAGCGGGAAGCAGTAAGCAAGTCAGCTTGCATGTCCGCATCGATCTGCAAGCCCTCTCCTCCAGAGCTGGAAGGTTGAAACTGGTCTAGTATTTCAGAATTTTCCATAAAATGATGTATTTGAAGATTTAGTGAATTACCGCTATCGGGCGATAAAAAAATAAGTGTTCATTTTTGCCAAAGGATCAGATAAGTAAACGGTTCATTTTAAGTGTCTTATCTGATCCTTTGGCTCAAGAAAAATGAGCACTTATTTTTGCCCCACTACTATTGCAGTGGTAAAATAGGCATTTGCCTTTTGCATTCAAAAAATCAGCGAAAATCTGCGAAAAAAATCTGTGCGAAATCTGCGAGAAATAAACCCATCCAGCCAAAGGTGACAAACCTCAATCCCCCCCGATGACCGTAGTCATTTCCCTTTAAATACCACTGCAATAGTTTTGCTGGCAGATTCCACAACTTTTAACACCCATTGAGATGACAAATTCCGTACTGCTGCAAAAATACAATACGCCAGTGCCCCGCTATACCAGCTACCCCACCGTGCCGTACTGGGAAGAAAAACCCATCAGTGAACGCGCCTGGATTCAGCATTTTCAGGATGCATTTCAAGTGGATCGTGGAATCAGTTTGTACATCCACCTGCCTTACTGCGAGAAATTGTGTACTTATTGTGGGTGCAACAAGAGAATCACCAAAAATCATGGGGTGGAAGCGCCCTATATTGCGTCCATCCTCCAGGAATGGGAGTTGTACGTAAAAAATCTACCACAAAGGCCCCTGATCAAAGCATTGCATCTGGGCGGCGGAACGCCTACTTTTTTTCATCCTGATCAATTGGACACGCTCATTAGAGGAATTTTTAAACATGCCGACCTGGCTCCTGAAGTTGACTTTGGGTTTGAGGCGCATCCCTCCAGCACCACGCGTCAACACTTGACAACACTGTACTACTTGGGCTTCCGCCGCATCAGCGTGGGGGTGCAGGATTTTGCGCCCGAAATCCTGGACATCATCAACCGCCAACAAACCGAAGAGGAGGTGCGCCAGGTGACCGAATGGGCACGCGAACTGGGCTACACCAGCGTTAACTACGACCTCATCTTTGGACTGCCCCTACAAACGCCGGCGCACATCCGCACCACCATGCAAAAGCTGGAAAGCCTGCGACCCGATCGCATCGCTTTTTACAGCTATGCGCATGTGCCCTGGATCAAACCGAGCCAACGCGCTTATTCCGAAGCAGACCTGCCTCTGGGTACGGCCAAGCGCGAATTGTATGAACTTGGCCGGGATCTTTTGGAAGACATGGGCTATCACGAAATCGGAATGGACCACTTTGCGTTGCCAACAGACGATCTTTACCTGTCTATGCAAGCGAGAACCCTACACCGCAATTTTATGGGCTATACGCCTTTTTATACCCGCTTGAGCATCGCCTTGGGGGCTTCCTCCATCAGCGACAGTTGGGATGGTTTTATCCAAAACGAAAAAGGCATCGAAGAATACCAGGATGCCATTGCCCGGGGGCATTTCCCCATTACCAAGGGGCATTTGTTTACCGAAGAAGACCAAATCCTGCGCACGCATATCCTCAACATCATGTGCCGCTACGAAACCGACTGGAGCGATCCAGCCTTGCAGTGCGCTGCGTTTGAAGACATCATCGGGCGATTCGACGACTTGATTGCCGATGGCTTGATTGAGGTAAATGGACAGCACCTTGTGGTCACCACTCTGGGCAGACCTTTCCTGCGCAACATCTGTCTGGCTTTTGATGCGCGCTACTGGCAAAAACAGCCAGGGGCGAAGGTGTTTAGTCAAGCGGTGTAAAGCCTGAAGAGACAATTTTGGGGTACCTACTTTTCGTTGATGATCCGTTTCAATTCCTGTCGACTTTTGATGCCGACCTTTTTGTAAATGTTTTTGACATAGTAGCGCACCCCATTGATGCTCATCATGTTCAGTTCGGCGATGGCCTGATAGGTCATGCCATCGGCCAACATGCGAGAGATGCTGTATTCCTTCTGGGTCAGTTCTGTTTTGTATATTATATTCGGGAGCTGAAAATAATGCACCAGGTGCCTGAGGATCTCATTGCTCATGGCATATTCGTTGTTTTCCAAGCTGTCCACAAGATTCTTTTCCAGCTCGCTCATGTCCATGCCTTTGACAAGATAACCTTCTGCTCCATAGCTCAGGGCTTGAAAGACGGCTTCTTTATCGTCCAAAACGGAAAAGATGACCACTTTACTCCCTTGCGCCCTGTTCAGGATCATCGGAATGCCATCAATGCCGGATTTGTCGTACAAAATAATGTCCAGCAACACCAGCTTAATCTCCATAAATTCACGGAAGTACTTCATAAAATCGGCAACCGAGCTTACCGCCAGAACGCAATCTAGTTTTTCTGATCTTTGGAAATAGTCGGATAGTTCACGGAGCAGCTCGGGAGAATCGTCAATAATGGCAATGTTGTACATAAGTTGATGGTTACACAATTCTATTCAATGGAATATTCAGTTGACAATATTGGCCTTTCTCATTTTCATCAAATTGGATCGTCCCCGCAAGGGCCTTCAATCGTTGGGTAATATTGTTAATCCCGTAAGTTTCATTTGATGAATCCACAGGGGGTAAGCCTGTTGGCTGAACAATGTGAAAATGATTTCGGATTTGAATTTCGAGGGTATTTTCCTTTAAGTCAATTTGCGTTTCAATCCGTTCTGGGTGCGTATGCTTCAGCATGTTGATGAGGAGCTCTTGACAGGTCATCAACATGTGGTTGGCGTTTTGGGAGTTTATCTGTCGTTGCAAAAGCTCGCCGGAGATGGAAGTAGTAATCTGGTGAGCAATCAGGGGTTCGAGGGTGGTTCTACTGAAATCCCGCAGCTTATTGATCAGGGCCTCGAGGGTATTGCTTGAAGTTTTGAAAGACCACATTAGGTTTCGAATAACCTGTATTGAACTTGCGGCCAGCGCATTTAAATTCTGTACCAGTAATTCTCTTCTCTTGGGCTGCAATGCCGGATCGGCAATCTGATCGGCAATGATTTTAATGGCATAAAGGCGACCACTCAGGTTCTCGTGCAAATCTGCTACCATCTCACTGCGCAGTTGGGTCTCTTTTCTGTCACCCTTTAACTTCATATATCGATGCCACAGGGCTACGAATATCAAGCTACCTATAACCAATAACCAATACATCAGTTTTTTTTACAGCATATTTAAGCGCGCAAAACACGCCAAGCGATCAAGGTAGGCTATTCTGAACTGCAATGTTGAAATAATAATTTCGACACATATTCATGGCATGCATGTGTAACAAATTTAGGTGTAAAAAATAAGGGCTGACCCAGCAATTGCCGGATCAGCCCCCATTTTGTGGAGTAGAGACGCGATGAATCGCGTCTCTACCTTATGCCCCATGAATGAATTCACGGGCTATGGATTATTCCACAATAATCATCTTCTTGGTAGCAGTGAAATCATCAGCTTCCAGTGTGTAATACATTACACCTGAAGCGTTCAGATCGCTAGCCTTCAAGGTTACTTGGTTCATACCTTTAGCGTAAGTTGCACGAACGCTCTTCAGGATACGGCCAGTTACGTCGCTGATGGTCAACGTTGCAGCAGTTGCTTTTGGCAGGTTGAAGTTGATCACCGTCTCACCGTTGAATGGGTTAGGCGTGTTTTGCTTCAATTCAAAGCCATTGTTTACAGCAGCACCGTTGAATTTCAACGCAACGTTCAATTGATCGTTGTTGCCATTGTAAGCTTCAGCACTTACTACGCGGTTCAAGCTCAGGGCGTTGCTCAGTTGAGCATCAGCCTTCGCACGCAGAACCAAAGTGAACAATGCACCCTGCTTCGCTTCACCATTCCAAGAAGTAGTGATGATCCCTTCGTTGGCGAATACGCCGAAGTTTTCAGCTTTAGCAACACCGTAAACGATGTCTACCAATTCTACTTTGCTCTTGTCCAGGTTCAATGCGAACTGGTAGCCTTGTACACCTTTCAGCTCAGCAGCGTTGAATTCAACACTGTACTCCTGGCCAGCCTTCAGGGCAGCGTCAGCAGCGTTGATGTCCAATGTACCAGCAGTACGTACTTCTGTAGCAGATGCAGAACTTACTACTGCACTTGCGTT